>Ga0335075_10014879_pt1 | contig 11663 bp, 10 predicted proteins | sample Lox_Sample_24_FD_206723 | JGI IMG/M metagenome (GOLD analysis project Ga0335075, IMG submission 206723) | Soil microbial communities from Loxahatchee National Wildlife Refuge, Florida, United States - Lox_Sample_2.4 | ecosystem: Environmental > Terrestrial > Soil > Wetlands | place: USA...
GGCAGCGCGTGCCCCGCGGCGTCTTCGCGGAAAAAATGAGGATTGCGGCGCAGGCGAACGTATTGGGAGCGGCGATAGTCGCTGACATAGAACGGACCGGATGTTACGCGGCCCTGGGAAGGCCGGCCGGCGGGTTCGATGGCGATTTCGTCGAAGACCTTGCCGATGCCGATGACACGTTCGGGCAGATGCACCACGATGGTGCGGCCGTCGGGGGCGCTCACCGTAACTTTGCCGGGCGCCAGGAATTCCTCGGCCACCGGCGCCTTCGTCGCCTTCAACAGCACGCGGCGCAGAGACCAGACAACGTCGCGGGCGGTGAGGCTGCTGCCGTCGGAAAACTCGAGATTGGGGCGCAGCGTGAATCGGACGGTTCGGCCATCCGCGGAGAGGGTCCAGCTCTGCGCCAGCTCCGGTTCCACCTGCTGGGTCAGGCGATTGAAGCGGAGCAGGACGCCGGCGGTGAGGTAGCGCACGGTCTCGGATTCCTGATCGTCGACTTTCGCCGGATCGAACGTTTTGGGGTCGTAGCCGATCGTCCAGACCAATTCACCCGGCAGCCGCTGCGCCTCCTGGGCCGCGACGCTGCGTGCAATCGGCAACAGCAGAGCCGCCAGGACAACGAGAACCGCGCGGAAGACACGCATGGAATCAGGCCTCCGCGGCGGCGCCTTCCAGCGCCAGCAGTACGACGATCAGCAGCGCCAGGGGGAAATACACCCACCTCGTCTGCAGAAGCATCGCGGAGTTGTTCAGTTCGAAGAGCATGCCGCCCCAGGAAGGCAGCGGCTCGCTGATGCCGAGACCAAGCGCGCCCAGATTCGCTTCCGCAATCACGAAAGCGGGAATGGAGACGAGAAACTGCGGGATGAGAAGCGGAAACAGGTTGGGAAGAAGATGGCGAATCATCTGCCCGCGATGCAGGCCGGTGGCGCGCGCGTGCAGCATCCAGCCGGAGGTTCGCTGGGCAAGGGCGCCGCGATAGACCGCGCGGGCGCAGGCCGGCCATCCCAGAGCGGCCAGCACCAGGAACGTGACGGCGGCGGAATGCCCGGGCGAGGTTGTCAGAGGCAGAGTCGAGCGCACCATCATCAGCAGAAACATCCACGGCAGCGCGAGAAACACATCGCACCCCAGCATGGCGCCCCAGCCCACCACCTCCGGACCGAAAGCCGCAAGGGTTCCGACCCCGGCTGCCGCGGCGGTGGTGATGGCGGCCGCGGCGATCGAGCCGGTCAGGCTGATCAGCAATGCCGCCGACACGCGCGCCAGCCGATCGCGGCCGAGATCGTCGGTTCCCGCGGGGTGGCGCAGAGAAGAGCCCGCCAGCGTGGCCTCCCGATCCTGGTACGAATAGCTGGCTCCGGGTCTGGCCAGCACGGCGGCTGCGGCCAGAGTGAGGCCCACGAGCAGCCAGAGAGCGCCGCGGCGCAGGCTCATGCTTCCCTCCACGCCGCGGTGCGATGCGAACCCATTCCCGCGCAGGTAACGGCGATGGCCAGGATCGTGGTCACAAACAACAGGACCGGAAGATCCCGGTTGATCGCGGCGTTCCACGCCAGCTCCCCGAGGCCGGGAACGTTGAAGATGACTTCCACGGGCACCAGCGCGCTGAGCGCGGTCACGATCGACAGGGAAGCGAGCGCCCCCAGCTGCGGAAGGAGCGCCGGAAGGACATGGGCGCGCAGCAGATTCAGGGGCCGCACTCCCTGAGCCCGCGCCTGCAGGATATGCGGGTCCAGCCAGGCCTTGTGCAGCGCGCGATGCAGGAATTTGAAGTCGCGCGCGGCCAGCAGCAGCGCCAGCACCAGCACCGGGCCGCCGCTGTTCACCAGCAGACAAAGCGTAGCCAGCGCCGCGGCCGGTACCGCCAGCAGAATCGCCGCCGGCGCCTGCCACAGCAGCGACGGGTTGCGCCCGGCGCTGGAGAACAGGGAAGCGCAAAGCGCCAGCCCCCACGCCAGAGCGATGCCGCGCACCAGCAGCGCGCCGCTCACGGCCAGCCGCGGCTCGATCAGCTCCCACACGGGCACGCCGAACTGGCGCGATACTCCGGAATTCCCTCGGACCCAGCCGCCGATCTCCTCACCGAGCATTTGTGCGAGAGAGCGGTTGCGGGCCGCCTCGACGGCCAGTTCCGCGCGCTCGATCGCCGCATAGCGGCCGTCCATTTCCCGTGCATCGGAAAAATATCCCGGCGCAAAGCGCACCAGAGCCGTGGTGCCCACCACCACGAGCACAATCACGGCGACGGTTCTCGCCAGCCGCCCGGCCATGGCTGCGGCGCGCTCCTTCACAACGACATACCCGGCAGCGCGGATTCCATCAGGCCGGCGTCTCGAAGCCCGAACCGCATGGGTCCCCGGCGATAGCGGTCACGGTCGGCCGCATCCCAAAGCTGTTCTGCCGTCTTCCCGTCGCGAGGGCACAGCGCGATGCCGGCGCTCAGGGAGAGTGCGTCCGCCCCCGGAACACCCGCCACGGCTTCGTTCAGATCGTCGGCAATGGTTCCCGGCAAACCCTCTCCGGCCGCGGCGTCCGCGACCGTCACCAGCAGGGCGAATCTGTCTTCGTCCACTCGCGCCGCCCAGGAACCGGAGCCTCCGCAGCTGGACAGAATCCCGGCGACGGCAGCCAGCAGTCCGCGCGCCGCGGCGCATCCGTGCCGCTCGCCCATCGCCGCCAGGCCGTCGATGCCGCAGAGCACCACGGCAAGCGTCTCTCCCGATGCGCTCGCTTTTTGCGCCTCTCCTTCAAGACGCCGGAGGAACGCCTCCAGGCTGAGATCGGGCAGCCAGCACCCCGTCTCTCCACCGCGCTCCCCCGCACAGTTTCGCAGCGCATTCTGCAAAGCCAGCGACAGGCGAAACTGCATCGCTTCCAGAACGCCCACGTGGTCTTCGTTGAACGCCTGCGAACGGACCGAGTAGAGAGTCACCGCCCCAAGCGGCCGGCCGTCGTCGCTGGTCAGCGGCACAGAAAGCGCCGAACTGCCGGAGTTGAACAGCGCGCTCGCTGCTCGATAGCACGGCTCCACCGTTGGATTGCCGTTCACCGATGGCCGCTGGTTGTAGACAACCCAGCCGGAAAGGCCTTCCCCCACCGAAATCGGCTGATCGGAAAATGCTTCTGCAAGCGGGCCATCCCGGTAAACGCTCACCAGCTTGTCGTCCGACTCAAGATAGACGGCAAAGCAGTCGAATGGGATGAGCGGCCGAAGTCCCGCGTAGATCATCGCGCTCACCTCGCGCACGCTCGTGAAAGTTCGCGGCGGGAGGGTTGCGTCGAAGGCGGCATCGGCCTGGCGAAGCGCGGAGGCCACCAGCGTGAACCGCTCGGGCAGGGAGTGCGCGCCTGTTGTTTTGTCTGCGCCGGAGGCCTGGGGACTCTGCTGGAATCCCGCGGCGGGCGCTGCGCCCCGTTGCACCGAAACCTCGGTGTTGAGCGGCACCATCTCGCTGCAGTGCTGGCGCGCCAGCTTTTCCATCTCGGGATAGTGCTGCTCCAGCAGCTGCACGATAGCCGGATCGAACTGCGTGCCGGCCTTGCTCTTCACGACGGCCATGGCCTCGTCCGTCGACAGCGCCTTCCGATACGGCCGCTCCGAGGCCAGCGCGTCGAAGCAGTCCACCACCGTCAGGATGCGGGCGCCGATCGGAATCTCCTCCCCCCTGAGCCCGTCCGGATAACCGCTGCCGTCCCACGCCTCGTGATGCGAGCGCACAATGGGCACCACCGGGTAAGGGAACTGAACCCGTTCGAGCATGTCGGCTCCCACCACCGGGTGGATTTTCATCTTTTGGAACTCTTCGGGCGTGAGCTTGCCCGGCTTGTTGATGATGTGTTCCGGCACCGCCAGCTTGCCGATGTCATGCAGGAAGGCCGCGGTGAAGAGCGCCTGCATCAGCGAGGGAGCCAGCCCCATGATTCTGCCCAGCTCCGAGACATACACCCGGACCCGCATCAGGTGATTGTGGGTGCCGTGGTCCTTGGCCTCAATGGCCATCGCCAGGCCTTCGATGGTGCGCTTCAGCAGCGCCTCCGTTTCCGCTGCGTGCCGCTCGCGGTCCCGGATCATGGCCATCTGTGCGCGGTAAGCGCGATACACGGTATAGACCATCGGAATCAGCAGCAGCTCGGTAAACCAGCCGTAGTGCGTGCCGATAAAGTTCGCCAGTGCCGCCAGCACCGCCCCGACCAGATAAAACGGCAGATACCACGGGAACTCCGCGTACCACTTTTTCAGCGGCGAGACGCCCGACTCCCAGCCCAGGATCAGAGCGAAGGGCGCCGAGTTCGCCAGGAAATAGACCGTCGCGGCCAGCGCCAGCGCCGGAGCCATCTCCGCGTGCAGCCGCATCGTCGCCACGTAGGTATACCAGGCCAGAACCGTGGCCGTGGTGATGTTGGCCACGTTGAAGAGGATCTGGACGACGGTGAAGCCCTTGATCACGCGAAAGCGGCACTGCGCAATCACCGCGCAAACCGCAAGGCACACGGCCTGAAGAGGAGACAGCTCGACGATGCCGAGCAGGATGAAGGGAAAGTTGACCGATACCGTCACTTCAGTCCGCGGCAGGGCAACTTTCATCCCCGAGCTGAGCAGGATCGCCGCCAGATACACAAAGAAGTGGAACCACTGCCGGTTCGCATGCCAGGGCGTTGCATACAAACTGGCAACGGCTCCCGCCAGCACCAGCAATACAAGAGCTCTGAGCCGAAGCGTCATCGTATTCTGCTCGGTACCGGCGGACTCGGAGCGGCGGCTGGAACTCTGGGGAACAGACCGCGCACACTGCCGCCGGGAGGGGTTCGGCAGTTACGGTCGTATTGTTACTTAAGTACCGAGTGCCTCCAATGCATCTTTAGTGGCAGTTGCCGGCGCATCCCCTGAGGGTGTGGCACACGCGAAAGATGAAGGACATCGCGTCGAGGAGGTAGATGGGGGGCTTGGCGGATTGCACGCCACGTTTTGTTGAATCGGCCATTGAGGTGAGTGTATCGCCCGCCTTCCATCGGAGCGAAGCCGGCCGGCAAAGCCGGGCGGACCAGGTGCGCTGGCCGGCCGCAGAGGGAATCGACTGTTTGGAGGGACGCGGCCTCACCGTTTCAGAAGAAATGTTCCGCAAGCGGTGTTTTGTATCAGGGCGCGAGTTCACTCGTGCCGTAAGCGGCGCATAAGGAGCCCGGCTTGAACCGCTGCGGGATACGGTCTCTTTGGAAGGCACTCCCCGTAGAGTGGGTTGGGAGGTGAGGACGGCATGAAGGATGAGGGGAACGCAAGGGGCAGAACCAAACTGCGACACACCGCATTCAGTTGTCGAGAACGCGGGCCGTTACGAGATAAGATTTCGTAACGTGGAGGAAATCGCCATGCACAATGCAACGATGCAGGATTCTCCGGAGTCCAGGAAAGCGGTCTTTCGAAAACTGGTGGATCTATATGCCGCCGGAGACGTCTCGGCGCTGGATCAAGTCATTGCGCCCAATTATGTCGGGCACCCGTCAGCAGGCGACCGCGATCGGGAGGGACTTCGTCAAAGCATCCTGTACTTCCACAACCTCTTTATCTATACCAGGGACTCCTTTCATATTGAGGATCAGCTGGTCGACGGCGAGAAGGTCGTTACCCGTATGACCGCCAATGTCCAGCTACGAGAGACCGGGGAACCCATTACGCTGCTGGGTATCAACATCGCTCGCATTGTGGACGGCCAACTGGTGGAAGAATGGAACACCTGGGAACAAGCGAAAGCAACCGAAAGACTGGAACCCTCCGTACTGAGTGCCTGACACCGGGAGTTTCCCGGGATGAGTGCCCTGCTGATCGTGGGCTGCTGCCTGGTCGAAGGGCGCCCCGTCAACAATAAACGGGCCTGCCTCAGAAAATGGCGACTCCCTGTGCGGAAGCGGCACCGCCAGCGGTGTTTTGTATCAGGGCGCGAGTTCACTCGTGCCGTAGGCGGCGCATAAGGAACCCGGCTTGAACCGCTGCGGGATGCAGTCTCTTTGGAAGGCGCTCCTCGGGCGGTGGGTTGGGAGGTGAGGACGGCATGAAGGATGAGTGGAACGCGCGGAGCAGAACCAAACTGCGACACACCGCGTTGAGCTTTCGGGAAGGCGGGCCACGCGCCGGAGCATACCTGCCGCGAAGGCTGTTTATCGTTCCTGATCAGGCTCGACAATCAAACCGAAGGCACATCAATGGTCTCGTATGGCACGGCCATTTGCCGGAGGGATCCTTTCCGAACAGGTTCCTCCGCGCCGCATTTCCAGGAGCATGCTAGAATCCCGTGAACGGAGGGCATGCGGGGGATCGCAAAGACCTGTCTGGAACCCCATACACTCCGCCTGAGCTGCCTGCGAACACGCCACGCGGCTTGGAACCCTCGCGACGGCCCACCCCCTACGGCCCTCAGAAGGGAACGATGGAAGGCCCCATACGCTGTCCCCAAAAGGAAGTAGTTAACTTAACCAACAACGACTTCCAAGGAGCGAACGAGCCCTTTTTGCAGGCTTTCCAAAGAGGCCAGTTCGAAGGAGGGTACCATCCATGTCGATGTTCGAGCATCCAGACTATCGCGCTGGCTTGAATAACCAACGCTCGACTTCTACTAACATTCATAGCCCGGAATACAAGAAGGGCGTGGCCGACAGACAGTTCAGGGAGAGTCACCCGCTCTTCGGAAATGCCCAGGGCTCGTCACAGCCATCGCCAGCGCCGCGTGGGGTTGCTCCGAGCTACGGAGCAGGCTCAAGTTCAAAATCGGGTGGCGTGCTGATGACGCTGGGGGTTCTCGCATTGATCGTTGTGGGTTATGCAGTGGTCCACAGCGGGAGTAACAGGAATCAAGCCAATTCCCCGTCCGCCGTGGTCCCCACAAACGATGCATCCGTGCAGACCGACACAGCTGCTGAGGGGCCCGCGCAGACCAACCAACCCGTTGGCGGTTATGCGCAGAATAGTCCACCTGTCGGAGGCTATGGGCAGGCCAGCCAACCCGCTGGCGGTGATGTACAGAATAGTCCACCTGTCGGAGGTTATGGGCAGAACAGCCATCCCGTCGATGGTTATGCGCAGAGTAGTCCACCTGTCGGAGGCTATGGGCAGACGAGCCAGCCCGTCGGTGGTTATGCGCGGAGTAGCCCGCCTGTCGGAGGCTATGGGCAGACGAGCCAGCCCGTCGGCGGTTATGCGCGGAGTAGTCCGCCTGTCGGAGGCTATGGGCAGACCAACCAGCCCGTTGGTGGTGATGGGCAGAATAGCCTGCCGGTTGGAGGATATGCGCAACCCGGACACGACGCGCAGGGCCAAGGCCAACCGCAGGGCGCCGCGCTTATGGATAGGAACGTTTGTGTTGATTTTGCGACGCAGCTCGACGCAAATTGGAAGCAGAACAACGGCGTCGTTTCGGCTGATGACGCATCTGTCACAATGGAATCGTGCAAAAGATCCGCTGAGGGCGATAAGGACCCGCTATCAATGCTCATACTTGCCTCAATTTATGAGCACGGCATTGGAGTACCCCAGGACACTCAGCAGGCTATCTCCTGGTACAGGGCGGCTGCCCAATCGAGTGACTCGGAGGTAGCGTCGGAGGCCCAAAAGGATTTGCAAAGGCTGGGTGCTCAGTAGCTAGCTCGCTGTCGGAAAAATGCGCGATAGTAACCCGCCTCCTGATTGAATCGCTGCCCCTTGATTAGGATTCTTGTGCCTAAAAGGGTAAGTTGCGAAACGCCATCAGTCCTGCGATAGCCTAACGAAGGAACCCCGCCACGCGGGGCCAAGCTGAAAAGGAGAGAGCATGCCCGCGTACCTCATTTCACTGTGTGGGCAGGTTAGTGATCGAAAGCGGCTGGAGGCTTACTGGGCAAATGTCGCGCCAGCCTTCAAGGGTATTCAAGCCAAGCCGCTCGTAGCCTACACTCCGTTCGAAGTCCTTGAAGGAGATGGCGACTTCCAAGGAGTGGTGCTGTTTGAGTTTGCTTCGATGGAAGAGGCTCGGCGGTGGTATAGCAGCGAGGCTTACCAAGAAGTAAAGAAGCTCCGCGAAGGAGCAGCCGATTTCGATCTTCTTCTCGTAGACGGTGGCGTTGTGTCAGCAGCAGCGGAGCGAATGCCGAAGTCTCGGAAAGGGTAGGTTTCGGGACGAAGTCAGGACGCCCCGAACTCACGCCCTCAAGAGTCTCAAAACTCTGTCGCGAAAAGCGACCATTCCGTACCAATTGCCTCCCGGATATCGCGAGATCGGTTCCGAAAGCCTCTCCCAAAACGGGAGCTCGTTTTAGTGCCGACGGCCGGCATAGTAGTCTCAGTCTCCGGAATCGGCTAGTCTCCAGCGACTGGCCAGTTGCTCGCTTCACCCAACCAACATGCAATCCCCATACGAGAAGAAGCGGTAGCGTTCTTCCACGGCGTGGCGATAGGCGGCGAGGGTGGCGTCGCGTCCGGCGAAGGCGCTCACCAGCATCAGCAGCGTGGATTGCGGGAGATGGAAGTTCGTCAGCAGGGCGGAGACGGCGCGGAACTGGAATCCCGGCGAGATGAAGATGGAAGTCGAGCCGGCGTGCGGCGTGAATTCGCCGCCGGAGTTCTCGGCCTGCAGCGCGCAGTGTTCCAGCGTGCGGACGGTGGTGGTTCCGGCGGCGACGATGCGGCGGCCTTCGCGGCGCGCGGCGTTCAGGGCGGCGGCGGTTTCCTGGCTGAGCGTGTAGCGCTCGGCGTGGAGATGCACGTCTTCGACCCGCTCGACGCGGACGGGTTGAAAGGTTCCCAGGCCGACGTGCAGCGTCACCGTGGCGATCTGGACGCCGCGGGCGCGGAGGGCGTCCAGAATCTCCGGCGTGAAGTGGAGGCCCGCCGTCGGCGCCGCGACCGACCCGCGCTCCTGGGCGTAGACCGTCTGGTAGCGGTCGCGGTCGGCGGCGCGGTCCTGGCGATGGATGTAGGGCGGCAGCGGCATGTGGCCGAGGCGCTCGATGGTAGCGAAGAAATCGGGGACGGGGTCGAAGCGGATCGTCCGCTCGCCAAATTCGCCGTGGGCCGTGACTGCTGCGCGCAGGGCGGGGCGCGCTTCGCGCACCGCGGGCAAAGCTCCCTGAGAATGTTCCGCTTTGAAGGGGCCCGACTTCAGTCGTGCCGTAACGTCCGCCGAAGGACCCCCGGCTTCAGCCGCTGAGGGATGGTTCCCCCTCACTTGCGGCTCCAGGCTGTCAGGGCTCGGACGGAATTCCAGCACTTCGCCGGTGAGGACTTTGCGGCCGGGGCGGACGAGCGCCCGCCACTCCCACTCGGAAAGCTGCTCGGCGAGGAGCACCTGGACGCGGCTGGTCGCCTGGTGGTTCGGCTGCGTATGCAGCCCGGCGCGGTGCGCGTAGAGGCGCGCGGGGATGACGCGGCTGTCGTTGAGGACGAGCAGGTCGCCGGGGCGGAGCAGCCCGGGCAGGTCACGAAAGTACCGGTCGGCGAACTCGCCCGCCCGGCGGTCGAGGGTCATCATGCGGGCGCCGGCCCGGTCCGCCAGCGGCTCCTGCGCGATGAGGTCTTCGGGGAGGTGGTAGTCGAAATCGGAAACGAGCACCAGGTTGATTGTAGATTCCGGAGACCGGAGACCGGAGACCGGAGTCCGGATTCCGGAGTCCGTAGTCCGTAAACCGTAGTCCGTAGCGCCGATGACAGACCTGGCCGCTCCATCCCCAGCCGCTTTACCCCTTAGTTACAGGGAGTCACTTTCTCAGCACTCCATGAACCTCGCAGCTAACCGTCCGGAAATCAATCGAGTATACTAGTCAGTTACCCCATGAACCCTGGCCCCGATTCTGGCCTCCGTCTCAGCCCGCGAAGTGGGCTTCAGCGGCCAGGCGGGCGCGCTCCAGGGCGGCGTTCAGCTCCCGGCGTTTGGCTTCCAGAGTGGCGGGATCGGCGTCAGGCAGGGGCGGCGCGACGGGCCTGGACCAGCTGACCACGACCCGCGAGAACGGCCTGGGGATGAGGAACCGGTCCCAGGAGCGGATGGTCCAGGCCCGCTGCGGCAGCAGGTAGAAGCTGCCGATGGTCTCGCCGGTCATCTCGGCCAGCTTGACCGGCCCGATCTTGGTCTCGTAGATGGGGCCGCGGGGTCCGTCGGCGGTGAAGACCACCGGGTCGCCCTGGGCGAGGACGTCGCGGAGGGCCATCAGCCCCGCTGCTCCGCCTCGGGAGCTCGACCCTCGGACGCTGCCATAGCCCAGCAGCCCGAGAGTGCGGGCGATCAGCTCGCCGTCGAAGCTCTGGCTGATGAGGATCGAGCACCGGAACTTGCGGAAGTACCAGCCGGCGGGCAGCGTGCAGCGATGCCAGAAGCAGAAGATGCCGCGGGCGGGGGGCGTGGCCGGCGTGACGCCAGGCTCGGCGATGGTTTCAAAGCGGAGGGTGACGCCGATGGCGGCGAGGATGAGGGCGGTGAGTTTGGGGACGGTCCATAGCGCGAGGCGCTGGCCCAGGGAGAAGCGGTCGTTCACAACCTGGATTCTAGATGGTGGGGCAAAGCCGAGGGGTTCGTGCCGCCCCACATCCGCCAGGACCGGGCAGATGGGGGGCACCCTGCGGCTTATTGGCCCGGCGACGGCGTGATGGGCACGGGCGCGTTTTTCGGCGTGGCGATGTAGCCCTGGATTGTGTTCTTGTTGGGGATGCTGTTGACGACCAGCTCGTAGAGCAGGTGGTTCTTGCCGGTGTAGAACTGGATGGGCTCGTCGAGGCTGCGATCCTTCTTGAGGATTTCCCGGTCGTCGGAATAGACCACCACGGTGAAGCGGTTGTGCTTCGGGTCGGCCTTTTTGAGCTCGAGGGCGACGGTGGCGACGGCCTGTTTGCGATGTTTGTCGAGCGTGAACTGGTAATAGTTGCGGTCGCCGATGTGCTTGAGGATGTCGAGCTCGTGGGCGTTGGTGGCGATGAGCCCGCTCTGGATGCCAAGATCGCCCTTCATGGACTGGAGCTGCGCTTCGGCGGCAGCGAGCTGGGTTTTGGTGGCGCTGAGGTCGGTTTTTACGCCGCCGACGTCGGTTTTGACGCCGGAGACGTCGGTGGAGACGGCGCCGATCTGCTGCTGTTCGGCGGAGTGCTCGGTCTCAAAGTGCTGTGCCTCGACCTGCTGGCGGCGCAGTAGATCCTGTGCGCGCTGCTCGAGCTGTTGCTGCGTGAGTCCGAGGGAGTGGCCGAGGGTTTCGCTGGTAACCCGCAGGCGGGCGTTGGTCTGGTCGAGGAGCGCTGCGAGCTTCTGGTTCTGCGCCTGTGCGGAGGCGACCTGGGCCTCAGCGTTGGTGAGGCGGCTGGCGAGGAAATAGCTCCAGACCAGGCCGGCCAGCGCCGCCACGATGGCGACCACCAGCAGGACAACCTGAAAACGAGAAGAACTCCCCGGCGCGGGAACGATGGGCGTCTCACTCATGCGTGCTGCCTCATTTCCTGAAGCAGAAGGCTACGCTGTTTGGCCGAGGGCTGCAAATGACGGAAGTGCGAGGGGGCAAAATGCGAGGCCGGGTTTCGGAAGTGGGGGCGCGGACGGTAATCTGGGGGATATGCCGCGCTATCCGTACCGCGAACTCGAGCCCACCCGTGAAGCCAAAGAAGTGTTCCAGCGCTGGATCGACTCGCTGGACAACGAATTCTCGCGCCACCA
>Ga0335075_10014880_pt1 | contig 11663 bp, 11 predicted proteins | sample Lox_Sample_24_FD_206723 | JGI IMG/M metagenome (GOLD analysis project Ga0335075, IMG submission 206723) | Soil microbial communities from Loxahatchee National Wildlife Refuge, Florida, United States - Lox_Sample_2.4 | ecosystem: Environmental > Terrestrial > Soil > Wetlands | place: USA...
CCCGTGCGTCGGCATGGTGCCGGCGGTGACCGGAATGCGTTTCTTCGCCGCGAGCGAGCCCGCGACCGCGAGCACCGCGATGATCGGCCAGTACCGGCCGAGCCACATCACGAGGCCGAGCGCGGTGTTGTAGAACACCGTATTGACCGAGACGCCCGCGAACGCGCTGCCATTGTTGTTGGCGGCCGAGGTGAAGCTATAGAGGATCTCCGAGAAGCCGTGCGCGCCGGGATTGGCGACGGCCGCCTGGCCGGCCGCCGTGCTCACACCGACGGCAGTGCCGAGAAGCACGATGAACGGCATCACGAGGATGGCGACGGAGCTCATCTTCATCTCGAAGGCCTCGATCTTCTTACCGAGGTACTCGGGCGTCCGGCCGATCATGAGGCCGGCGATGAAGACGCCGATGATGGCGAAGATGAGCATGGAATAGAGGCCGGTGCCCACCCCGCCGAAGACGACCTCGCCGAGCATCATGTTGAAGAGCGGCACGAAGCCGCCGAGCGGCGTGAAGGAGTCATGCATCGAGTTCACCGCGCCGCAGGAAGTGCCGGTGGTGATCGTGGCGAAGAGCGTGGAGGCGGCGATGCCGAAGCGCGCTTCCTTGCCCTCCATGTTGCCCCCGGGCTGCAGCACGCTCGCGGTCTGGTCGACGCCGAGCGCGGCAATACGGGGGTTGCCGAGCTGCTCGCTGTGATTGGCGACGGCGTATAGCGTCACGAACAGGATGGCCATCGCCGCCAGCACGGCCCATCCCTGGCGCGTATCGCCCACCATGCGCCCGAAGGTATAGGTGAGCGAAGCCGGAATGATGATGATCGCGAGCATCTCGAGAAAATTGGAGAGCGGCGTCGGGTTCTCGAAGGGGTGCGCGGAATTGGCGTTGAGGAAGCCGCCGCCGTTGGTGCCGAGCTCCTTGATGGCCTCCTGGGAGGCGATCGGGCCCATCGGCAGGGTCTGTGTCTGCGTGGTGACGTTCTCCATCACGGGGTTGCCGGCGGCATCCTTGACGGGGTTGCCGGCGGCGTCGGTCTTCTGCTGCTGGTAGGTGACCGGCTGCAGCATCGTCACATCCTTGTAAGCGCTGAAGTTCTGGATCACGCCCTGGCTGACGAGGGCGAGAGCGAGCACGAACGCGATGGGCAGCAGCACGTAGAGCGTCGCGCGGGTGATATCCGCCCAGAAATTGCCGATGGCCTTGACCGAATGGCGCGCCAGCCCGCGGATGAGCGCGACCGCCACCACGATGCCGGTCGCCGCGGAAAGGAAGTTCTGCACCGCGAGCCCGGCCATCTGGGTGAGATAGCTCATGGTGGACTCGGGCGTGTAGCCCTGCCAGTTGGTGTTCGTGATGAAGCTGATCGCGGTGTTGAACGAGGAGTCGGGCGAGACGGCCGTGAAATGCTGCGGGTTGAGCGGCAGCCAGTACTGCAGGCGCTGCAGGCCGTAGACGAGGAGCGCGCCGAGGGCGTTGAACACGAGGAGCGCGATGGCGTAGAGCTTCCAGCCCATTTCCTCGGCCGGATCGACGCCGCAGAGGCGGTAGATCAGAGCCTCGAGCCGCGCGCCGGCGCGCAAGGGCCAGATCGGCCGGCCTTCCATGACGTTCGCCATGTAGAGGCCGAGCGGCTTGACGCACAGGAGCGCGACGGCGAGATAGAGGGCGAGCAGGCCCAGCGACTGGCCGGTCATCAGAATTTCTCCGGCTTGAGCATGGCGTAGAGCAGGTAGGCGCAGAGGCCGAGCGCCAGCACTCCGCTCACGATGTACATGGCGCTCACGGCTCGCCCCCGAGGCGCGACAGCGCCCACGCGACCCAGTGCGAGGCCGCGTAGAGGCCCGCAATGATCAGAATGAATACGATGTCCACGCCCGACCTCCCGGAAATGGTTGCGCGACAGCAGCCAGAGCCGCATCGCCCGGCTGAGCAGCGCGCAAACTAGCGCGCCGGCGGTGAGCCCGCAGTGAGGAAAAATGCGTGGCGCGCGAATGCTGCCGTCACAGGCACATCAGGGAGGTCCTCTGCCGCTGCAGGCCGCCACGGAGGGTCACCCCGGGCAGACCCGCTTGCACCCGGGGCGTGCGCGCAGCAGAGACTGCGCAGCGCAATGCCCGGATCCAGCGCCGCGCCATGAGGATTCAGCCGTCATTCAGAAGCTTTTTGGTTTGATAGGGGCGTAGAGGAAGTAGAGGCACGCCGGGATGTTTGGGACGATGAGCGGTGATTTCAGACGACGAGCGGCAGGCGCCGCTCGCGATGTCGACCGCTCGGCCGCCACTCATGAATTGCGACGTTTGCGGCTCGGCTCCCCGGCGGGACTTTGTCTGCGAGCTACTTCAAAATTTTTGCGTGCTGCGTCCAAAGTCGCCATCGAGAGACTCCCCGGCCGCATCCGCACGGTGTTATGTTCAACGCCCTTCGCACGGGGGATCTTCCATGCACCTGGCAATCCTGACATCGGCGCCGCGGGCGCTCGCCGCGCTCGCGCGCGACAACAGCAATCTCTCTGCCCTGGCCCTGGTCCTGGGCGTGGTCGGCGGCTGCATGCTGTCGGCCTGGCGCGAGCAGATTCGTGAGCGCAAGGCGCAGTTCGCCCGCAGGCCCAACCCTCTGGAGTGAGGCTCGCATGCTGTACTGGAACGTAGGTTGCTCTGACTGTCGCACGCCTGTCACGAACGAGTGGCATTCTTCGCCCGCCATGCAAGTCAGCCCGCTTTATGTCGTCACCCAGCGCCGCGACTTGGCCGCGCGCTACGCCACGACCACCCGCCAGTGGCTGGTTGCGCGCACCACCTATCGGCGGCTGCACGAGGCGCCGGTGAAGAACCTCACCGCGCTGCGCGATGCGGCCCGCCGGCTCGACCAGCTCGAGCGCGGACGCGCGGCTCTCCTGCGGGACCTCAAGGCACTGGGCTCATTGGCTTGAAGTCGCCTGCGGGGCTTTGAGCGGGGGGACGGACCCGGGGACGGACCAGGGGACGAACCAGCGCCGCTGGCTCACTTGCTTTCGCACGGCGGCAGGCGAGAATGCCACGCTGAAGTCGCACGTGCCGCCAGATGTCCCCTACTCCACGCTATCGCGCGTTCCCCGCCCTGCGGCCAGGTGATCCTGTCGTCGCCATCGCGCCGGCGGGCCCTTTCGACCGGGCCTCGTTCGAGGCCGGCCTCGAGATCATCGCCCGGCGTTACCGGGTCCACTACGATCCCGGGATGCTGACGCGGCAGCGCTACCTTGCGGGCAGCGACGCGCGGCGGCTCGGTGAGCTCTGGCGCGCGCTCGCGGACAGCGGCAGCCGCGGCGTGTTTTGCGCTCGCGGCGGCTACGGGGTCATGCGGCTGCTCGCCGGGCTCGAGGGCATCGCCCCGGTGGCGAAGCCGGTGATCGGGTTTTCCGACATCACCGCGCTGCACCAACTGCTGCAGCGGCAGGGGCTGGTCAGCATTCACGGCCCCAACCTCACCCAGCTCTCGCGGCTCGATGCCGCGGCGCAAGCGCGCCTCTTCGCGATTCTCGAGACCGCGGCGCCGGCCGCGGAGCTCACCGGGACGGAAACGTACGTCGACGGCACGGCGGAAGGGCCGCTTCTCGGCGGCAATCTATCGGTACTCACCCGGCTTCTCGGCACGCCATTCCTCGCGCCGCTCGCGGGCGCCGTCCTCCTCCTCGAGGACGTCGGCGAGCGGCCTTACCGGCTGGACCGCATGTGGACCCACCTGGCGCTCGCGGGCGTGTTCCGCCAGGTGCGCGGCATCGTCCTCGGAGGGTTCACGGGCTGCGAGGAGAAGGATGCGGAGTACTCGAGCGCCGAGGTGCTGCGCGAGCTGGCGGCCGCGACCGGCGTCCCCTGCGCGGCGGGATTCCCGATCGGGCATGGCGAGCAAAACCAACCGGTGCCGCTCGGGGTGCGTGTACGGCTGGAGGCGGGCAGGCGCCGGCTGACGTTTCTCGAGAGCGCGGCCGGTTGAGTCGGCGCCTGCCGGCGGCGAAGTCAACTGCGCGATTCGGCGGGCGGGGATTGCGGCGCGGCAGGCAGCGAGCGCAGCACGGCGGCGAGATATCCGGAGAGCGACGGCGGTGTCGGCAAAGCGATCGCGTGACGCCAAAGGCTCAGCGTCGTGACGATGACGGCGATCAGGCGCGGCAGAGCTATATAGAGCAGCGCCGTCCAGTCGATGAGGTAGAGCCACGACCCGGCCGGCCCACCGCCTGTCGTGGGGCTCGTCCAGGCAAATGCCTGAACGTCGTGAGCCGACGGGATGGGAGTACCCGAGACGGCGGATGCAGCACCGTATAACGTCACCAGCGCGATATGCGCGCTCGCAGGCCCGAAGACGGTGGTGCCCCAGCCCGCGACCTGACGGAGTATCCAGCCGCGCAGGTCATAACCGGCCATGAGACCGACTGCCGCGAGGATGGCCGCCAGATGCAGCAGGCGCCGCGCGCGCTCACGGAACAGGGGCCGGCCGACTTCACACCAGTCCACCGCGAAGCGCCGCAGACCCGGCGCCAGCGGCGCGTTGAATCCGATCGAATGGGTGATCAACGCGTCGATGCGCGCGCGCACGCGGTTGGCATATAGCCTGGCGAGCCACCGTCTGAAAAAGCCGCCGCGCCCGATAGCCAGCGTCTCGCGGGCCGGCGCCGCGCCCGCAGCCTGACTGCTCTCTCTGCGGAACACCCGGACGATGAGCGTGATGTAGACGATCAGATTCCACAGCACGAGGCCGATGAGCGGGTACGCGAAAACATCGATGCGGCGGCCGCCGTCCGCGAATGCGAGGCCGAAGCCGAGAACAAACCCGAGCAGCAGAATCGTGCCGTCGAGACCGGTGGGCCCCGCGGCAGCGGCAAGGACGCGATCGACGCCGGGTGATCGCACGCGCAGGCGCGCCAGGAGCGCGTCAGCGCGACGCGCGAGGAAACGTTCCGAGGCACCGTTGAGCTGCGCCGGAGCCTCACCGGCCGCGGGCAGCGGACGGCCGTCGGCGGCCTCGCGGCTGGCGTGTGTGCGATCGTCGAGCGACAGGGCATCACCGGCCAGATCGGTCTGCTCGATGGCGTGAACCAGCAGCACGGATTGCAGCGCCCGCTGTCGCATGGGGCCATTTTGCTGCACGATAGCGGCTGTACGCAAAACATCGAGTCGGAGCCATGCCGCCCAGTGTGAGAGCTAGCGCGAGAACCAGTGCGAGAACCCATGCGGAAATAGAGAAGATCCTGCTGCTGTCGCCGGTCATGCCGGTGGTCGTCATCGAGGAGGCGGCAATCGCCCCTGACCTGGCGCGGGCCTTCGTCCGCGGGGGCCTGCGCGTGGTCGAGATCACGCTGCGAACGCCTGCGGCCCTGGCCGCCATCGAGGCGATTGCGCGGCAGGTACCGGAAATAGCGGTGGGGGCAGGCACGGTGCTGTCCGCCGAGGACCTGCGAGCCGCGGCGAGCGCCGGCGCCACCTTCGCGATCTCGCCGGGCGCGACCCCTGCTCTGCTCTCTGCCGCGGCGTCGGCGCCCATTCCCTATCTGCCCGCCGTTGCAACCGCGTCGGAGCTCATGGAGGGGTTGGCGGCCGGCTATCAGTGTTACAAATTCTTTCCGGCCGGCCCGGCGGGGGGCACCGCGATGCTCAAGGCGTTCGCGGGACCCTTCCCGCAGGCGCGCTTCTGCCCTACCGGCGGCATCACGCAGGACTCTGTGAAATCCTACCTCGATCTGCCGAACGTCCTCTGCGCCGGCGGCTCCTGGCTGTCACCGACGGATCTCCTGGCGGCTCGCGACTGGAAGCGGATCGAGGCGTTGGCGTCGCGGGCTGCCGCTTCCAGAACTTAATCGCTTAGTCAGCGGTCGAAATCCATCCGATGCCGTCATCATCCATCAGCGCAGTTCCGCTGTGCGCCACCGCTCTCGCCGCGGCCGCGTTCCTCACTGGCTGCGCCTCGAGCCGGCTGTCCTCGCAACCGCCGCCCGTCGTGCGTCTCGCCGGCGATTGGAAGGTGGACTCCGCGCGCAGCGACGATCTCGGCAAGGCCATCGCGCAATTGCGCGCGCAGCAGCACAAGAAGGTCCGCCACGGCGGGACCGAAGGTCAGCAGCCGGGCTTCGGCGGCTACGGCAGGGGGCGGCGCGGCGGCGGCCCTGGGGGTGAGCAGGGCGGCCAGCAGGGCGGGGGCTCCGGACAAGGCCAGAATTCATCCGGGACGGATAGCGGTGCACAGGGAGTCGGCATCGGTCCTGCCCCGCACAATTCGCCGGTGGATGAGCTGCTGTCGAGTGTGCCGCGAGGTGATTACCTGCGGATCAAGGTGAGCCCCGGCGGCTTCACGGTGGTGTCGGGCGATTCCTCGGACGAATACTCGCCCGGCGTGGAAAGCGAGATCTCCGCGGAGCAGGGCGATGCCGAGCAGATATCGGGCTGGAAGGGAGCCGACTACGTGATCGACACCCAGCCGGAGTTCGGCGCGCAGATCATCCAGACCTACTCCCTGACGAAGGACGGCAACCTCTCGATGACGGTCCGGCTCACCGGCAGCGGGACCAAGTTCACGTTCACTCGTATCTACGACCGGACGACGAGCGCGCCGCCGCTCGCGCCGCCGACGATCAACTGACCCGGCAGCGACTCGGTGACCGCCACAGGCATGCGCGCCGGCAGTCTCGCCGGCCTGACCGCGACTGTCGCACTGCTCTGCCCGGCAATGTCCGCAGCCGCCGCTGCGCCGGGCGAGACTGCGCCGCAGGTCGCCGCGCCGGTGCAGGTGGTGATCTCCGGCCGCTACCGCGGCCCGAAACTCTGGCGCGTCAGCAAGGACGGACATGTGCTCTGGGTGCTCGGCACCGTGGCGCCGCTGCCGAAGCGCATGGTCTGGCAAACGCAGGACATGCAAAGGCTGCTGCGGCAGACCCAGGAAGTCATCCCCGCATGGCCGTCGGTGAGCATCGGCTTCCACCCTTTCGTCGCACTGCATCTTTACGCGCTGTGGCGCGAGGCGCAGACGAATCCCGATCGCCAGCCTCTGCAAGCCGTGCTGCCGCCCGATCTGTACACGCGCTTCAGCGCGCTCAAGCGCCGCTACGCGCCGCACGACCGCCGCATCGAGCAACTGCGCCCGATCCTCGCGGCGAGGCGCCTCTATGACGATGTGTTGGCGGCTGCCGATCTGACTCCGCACAATGACATTCAGCGGACGGTGCTCGACCTCGCCAGGAAGGAGAGCGTGCCCATCCATCAGGACAAGCTTCTGGTGAAGGATCCCGTCGACGTCATGCGGGACCTGACGCAGATTCCCCGCTCCGCGCAGATCGCCTGTCTGCAGTCGGTGGTGACGCGGCTCGAGACTGACGTCGGCCCGATGCAGGCGCGGGCCCGCGCCTGGGCGCTCGGCGACGTCGGGCTGCTGCGCCGCCTGCCGCACACCGACGACCGCGACACGTGCCTCGAGGCGGTGTCAGGATCGACGCGCGTGCGCGCGCTGGTAGCACAGGCGCAGCAGGACTGGATGGCCGCGGCGGTGCAGGCGCTCTCGCAGAACCGCACGACGCTGGCGCTGCAGTCGATGGACCTGGTGCTGGGTCCGGACGGAACGCTCGCGACGTTCAGGCGGATGGGGTATCAGGTCGAAGGGCCGTAAGCGGCGACAGCCGAACGGATGTCGCGGCGAGGCGGCCACTCCACCGCTCAGCTCGCGAGGGCCAGGCCCCAGGCGGCGGCCATGATTACGATGGCGGCAAGCCCGGCGGGCCACTGCGGCAGGTCATGCAGACGCCGACTGACGGCGGGAAGCGCCGCGGCCGCGCCGAGCAGCACGCCGATTCCGAAGCCGAGCAGATGAGCCATGACGTCCGTGTGCTTGCCCGCGGTGCCGAGCCAGCCGAGAAGGATGACTCCGGCCACCAGCGGACCCCAGCGCGGCACCCAACTCTGCGGCAGCCGCAGACGCTCGCGCCAGGTATATGCCGACATCAGCCCCAACGCCGTGAAGACGGCGGTGGAGGCGCCGACTGATTGATGCCACGGTGGGCCGAAGAGCCCTTCCAGCAGATTGGCGACCCCGCCGCCCGCCACGATCAGAAACCACGCGACACCGACGCCGAGCTGGCGCCCCGCGAGGTAGCCGAACCAGATGCCGGCGCCCAGGTTGGCTGCCAGGTGAGGACCGCTCAAATGCAGGGTGAGCGCAGTCCATGCGCGCCACCATTGCCCGCTCTGTACGCGCGCGGCATCGAGCTCACCGGCCTGGAACGCGTCGAGGCGCACGAGTCCGTTGGAAATGGCATAGGCGACTCCCAACAGCCACAGCGCGTACCCGACACATCCGGCCCAGGCATTGCGATGCAGCGGCGGCGCCGGCGCCGGCGGCGCCTGCGGGCGGTTCTCGGCCTCGTACTGAATAAGATGGCTCAGCGCCCGGGGAGCGTCGGGCTCGGCGACCTCCAGGCTGAAATGCTCGCCGCGCAGCACGATCGCGCTGGCGACGCCGACGGCGCCCAACATGAAGGCGCGGTCCTCGCAGTCCCGACGCCAAAACGAGCGGTAGACCTCGACGCCAGCGTCAATCACCGGATGGTACGTCTAAGGTGAGTTGCCACCAGCAGGCCCCGGATCCCTTCACCCACCAGCTCGTAAACCGCGGCGTACGAGCCCTGCAGGCCATCGGCTGTTGGGACGTAGCGCATGGCGCCGATTTCCCGAGGCGCCCAAACGTCCGCCGGCGCAGGCACGAGAAGCAGAATCCTCAGTTGGAAAATCACGCGCGAGACCCAGGCTGGCGCTCTGCCGCGGCCCAGCCGCCACGACCCGGAGCGTAGGCTCGATCATAACACGGGCACCCCGCCTCTCACGCCGCCGCCGAGCCGGCAAAGGTGGCAACGGAGCTGATATCCGCAAGCCACGGCGAACTCCTCGATCAGGCGGGAGGTGCGCCTGAGCGTGTACGACGCCTGAGCGCGCTTGGCGCCAGTCGGCCTCAGACGACGTGATTGCGCGTTGCCGCGGCCCGCTCGACCAGACGCGTCACTTCTTCCCGCCGCGCTCCCGTAAGCGGCAGACGCGGCGGCCGCACTCTTTCGCCGCCGCGTCCCATGATCTGCTCGGCCAGCTTGATCGACTGCACGAGGTCGTGCCCGGCGTCGAGGTGCAGCAGCGGCATGAACCAGCGATAGATCTTGCGCGCCCGGGCCAGATCACCCGCACACAGCGCCTCATAGAGCGCCAGCGACTCGCGCGGAAAGGCATTGGTGAGGCCGGAAATCCAGCCGCGCGCGCCGAGCGAGACGCCTTCGAACACGAGATCGTCGAGCCCGGCGAACAACACGAACCGCTCCCCGCACGCGTTGACCACGTCGGTGAAGCGCCGCGGGTCCGGCGAGGACTCCTTCACCGCGACGATGTTGGGCACTTCCGACAGCCGGCCGAGTGTCTCGACGTCTATGCTCACGCGGTAGGCGGGTGGATTGTTGTAGAGCATGATCGGCAGTCGCGTGGCTTCGGCCACGGAGCGGAAGTGGAATTCCAGCTCGCGGGGGGTCGGCACGTAAACCATCGCCGGCAGAAGCATGAGGCCGGTGGCGCCCAGCGCTTCCGCATCCCTGGCGAACGCCACCGCCGCGGCGGTGGTCAGCTCCGACACGCCCGCGACCACCGGCACCCGGCCGGCGGCCGCCGCGACCGCCGTGCGCAGCACGGAGCGCTTTTCCTCCGCGGTGAGCGAGTTGTTCTCCCCGACCGTGCCGAGCGCGATCAGGCCGTGCACTCCGTCCTCGATCAACGCGGACTGCACTGCCCCGGTGGCAGCGAGATCGACCCGGAGGTCGGCATCGAACTGGGTGGTCACGGCCGGGAGCACACCGGACCAGGAGCAGGTTGGCGGGGGTTGCAGCGATGGCATAGGGGTCGCTTCCGATGAGCTTGCGCTGAAAGGCGAATGGTATACGGTGTGGCGTCGGTCGTGAACGGCTGGGAAATGCAAGAATGGGTGCCATGGCGGAGATCGAGCGATGACCCGTGCTCTGCGTGCGCTAGTCGGTGCGCTGGGGATCGCTGTGGTCGCTCTCATCGCTTGGCTGACGCCACCCGTCAGCGGCATCACCCGCGCGCTGCTCGGCTTGCTTTCTGCAATGGTGATCTGGTTCGTCTGGCGCTGGCCGCAGCTCGAACAGCGGCTCGCTGCGTCCGAAGAAGCGGCGGGCTCCGGAAGCTCGGGGACCCGATCGGAACGCGTCGCAACTCGCCCGTTCGATCTCGCCCTGGGTTTCGTCACCAACTTCTTCGACACGCTCGGCATCGGCAATTTTGCCCCCACGACCGCGGCCCTCAAGTTCACCCGGCGGATATCGGACGAGGATATCCCTGGGACGCTCAACGTCGGTCACGCGTTGCCGGTCCTGACCGAGGCGCTCATCTTCATCGCGGCGATCGTTGTCGATCCGCGCCTGCTCGTGACGATGATCGTCGCAGCGATACTGGGCGCGTGGCTCGGCGCCGGTGTGGTTGCCCGCCTGCCGCGCCGCGCGATCCAGATCGGCATGGGCACTGCGCTCGCGATCGCGGCGCTGCTCTTCGTCGCCGCCAACCTGCACTGGATGCCGCTCAGCGGCGCCGCGACCGGGCTTTCCAGCTCCCGCTTCGCGCTGGCCGTGGGCGGCAACTTCGTGCTCGGGGCGTTGATGACGCTGGGCATTGGACTCTATGCGCCCTGCCTGATCATGTTGAGTCTGCTCGGGCTCGACTCGCGGGCGGCATTCCCGATCATGATGGGCTCGTGCGCGTTTCTCATGCCGGTTGGCGGCATCCGCTTCGTGCGCACGCGGCGCTACAGCGCGCCGGTGGCGTTGGGACTTGCGATCGGCGGCCCGCCGGCCGTGCTGCTCGCAGGCTATCTCATCAAATCGATTCCGCTCTTCTGGCTGCGCTGGCTCGTCGTCTGCGTGGTGTTGTATGCCGCCGCGATGATGCTGACCTCGGCGCGGCGGCGCACGCGACCGTCAGACCGCGCGGCACGGTGTGCAGAGCTGGAGGCCGCGGTGCGGCCGTCGCGAGGGGGTGAGTAGCGTGCCGGCTCGCAAGGACAATCCACCGGCCATTCCGGCGGATGTGGATGAGCTCTATGGTCTCGAGCCGGTGATCGAGCCGGGGGATGGTGCGGCCGCCTGCGATAGCCCGGCGAGCCTGCAATGGCGGACCGTGCGCTGCCCCTACTGCGGCGAGCCTTTCGAGACTGCGATCGATCTCAGCTCCGGCTCGACGAGTTATATCGAGGACTGCCAGGTCTGTTGCCGGCCGATCGAATTCAGGCTGGAGGTCGATGACGCAACGACGGCCGCGAGAGTGCAGGTCGGCCGCAGCGACTGAGCCTCATCTCAAGGGGAGTGCCGGATCCGGCCACGCCCGCGGTCAGGTCCAGGGATGGCCGGCAAAATGGTCCGGTCGCCGCGAAAGTGGTCCTGTCGCAGCGGCTGCGGGCGCGGCAAAATCGCCGGCAGCCGTATGGGATCAACCCTTCTGACCGAGGAGCCGCTATGTATCGCTCGCTGGCCGTCTCCGTTCTGCTCATCGGGACATGCGCTGCATGGGGACAGGAGAAGCCGACCGTAATCCCGCCGCCTGCGCTCACCGGCGCCCCTGTCTCCAGTAGTTCCGAGAAGGCGGACCTGGCGGGGGGCTGTTACTGG
>Ga0335075_10014881_pt1 | contig 11662 bp, 10 predicted proteins | sample Lox_Sample_24_FD_206723 | JGI IMG/M metagenome (GOLD analysis project Ga0335075, IMG submission 206723) | Soil microbial communities from Loxahatchee National Wildlife Refuge, Florida, United States - Lox_Sample_2.4 | ecosystem: Environmental > Terrestrial > Soil > Wetlands | place: USA...
GGACTAGGTAAACGATCCGATTCATAGGTCTAACACTACCGTGATACGTCGATAACTAATCATTCCAACCATCCGAATGATCCAAATCGTCATGATCATCAGATTATTTGGGATCAATGTCTGGTTTGCGTCTCGCTCAGCGTGGTACAACAGAGGCACAGGTCCCAAAGGTTGGGATGACTCTAACAGGTTGGATGACATGGTGTACAGGGCTCAGTCGCCTAAGTTGACTGCATGGGTGCAGCCGAACCTAGGGGGCAGCTCCGATGACCTCATCATCCGGTCTTTCCGGGTCAGAGCAGCCGACTCGGGGAAGCGGGACCTGCGGGGAGCGCTGCGGGAGACTGCGGCGCGCAAGAGGTCGGAGGCCATCATGGCCAGTCTCATCGTTATCACGGTTGTTTTGGGCGTAGCCGGCGCCCTGGTCAGCGTCTTCATCGCTGTCGTGATCGCAATCCATCGGGGGCACCGTGTCAGGTCGCTGATCTGGAGGGTGCAAGGTCAGCCGGCGCAGAATCCCCGCCTGCTGACGGGTTCTGGCCGCCGGCTGTAGTCGGCGGCCGAGGGCGCTGGCCTCCGCGGGGGCGGCCAGCGCCCTGGGGTCCCGTACCGCCCTCGCCGTCCCGGCCGCGAAAAGGCACATTCCAATGGAAGCCACGGTGCCCGACACACCATCGGCTGGATATACGGGAGGCAATCATGAGCTTCGTCGAGCAACTCACGGCAATCACGCTGCTCGTCGACTTTCTCTTCGGGGTTACCTTCGGGGTGATCGGCGGCGCGGTCCACGGATCGAGACGCGGGGCTCTTCTTGCGCCGGCATCGGACGACCTCGTCAGCGCGGGTGCTCGGGTGATCTACGGGGTGTTCACCCGCGATGACGACGGGCACCTGCAGGGCCTCCTCCGCGGCAACGACCGGGAGCCTGGCGGTCCGCGCGGAGACGACGGTCCGGCGTCACAGGGACAGGAGGCGGACCGATGAGGGGCTTCGAGATCGTAGCGATCGTCATCGGCGTCTTCTTCGCCATCGGGATCGGCGTGGGCATGCTGCTCGCCATCGCGCTTCCTCTGCTCCGGGCCATGCTCTTGAACCGTCGCAACGGCCGCAGGTACAGGCACGGCAACCGGTGGAAGCTGTCGCCCGATGACGACAACCGGCCCCCTCGCTGGCCAGGCAGCTAACCGGCAAGCCTCCCTATCTGACCGGGTTCCCGGGCTGCCACCCGGGAACCCGGTCGTCGCGTGAGGACGACGAGAAGCCGCCGAGGTGGCCAGCGACTAAGCTCGACACCGTGGCCGAAAAACGAGCGTCTCGATGGGGACCAGGTACCGCGACCCGGATCGGGTTCCGGCCGGTTAATCGGCGGAGTACTCGGGGTCTGGTACTACCCCGACATTGATGATGAACTGATTGCGGTCTGCGGGGAAAACCGTGACCGTGACGCGCAGCGGTGTTCCTGTCTGGTCGAAGGCGGTTCGGAAGTTCTCAAAAACCGTGGCTTCGTGCGCCAGACCGAAGAATGTCTGTTCATTGACGTCGGGGCGGCGCGCGGTGATCGCGTCGCGGTACCCGACCTGCCGGATGCCGATGGTCTCCGCTATGTAGCGGACGGTTCCTTCTTCAATGTCCTCGGCCACCAGCAGACGGGCGGCGCCCTTGGTGACGAAGTCCATGGGGTAGAAGGACGTTTGCAATGACCATGGGACGCCGTCGATGTAACGCTTTTGATGCCTGGAGACGATCTGCATGTTGGTCGCGACGAGAAGCCGCGCACCGACTTCGACGGGTGGCGCCATCTGGAGCTCAACCCTGGGGACGCTGAAGCTCGCTTCCCGCTGGGTCTTGTTGACCTCGGAAAGGTACGTGGTGCCCTCGGCGCCCCCCAGCGCTTCCGGGTCTCCAGACAGTTCGGTCACGAAGGGATCGATCCTCCTTGTGACGAACGTGCCCTGGCCTGGCCTCGTCTCCACCAGGCCTTGACTTGTCAGCCGTTTGATCGCGTCCCTGATGGTGTTCCGCGACGCGTTGTTGTACAACTCACGGAACTCCAGCTCGCTCGGAAGTTTGTCACCAGGTGCGAGTTCGCCCGATTCGATCTTCCCTTCCACATCTTGGGCGATCTGCCGGTACATGGGGTCAGCCATCACACCTCTCTCATGCCTTCATACTCAGAGATGAATCCCAAGGTGCTGCCGGGACGATCCGGCCCACTCGTTGTTGCACTCGATCCGGCCGGTACACACAACCTATACCAGTTGTTGGGACCACCCAGACCGGCTAAGTAGTTCCACTGGTCGTCGCAGATGGTGCTGTCGGTATAAGACACTCATGGCGACGACGCTCCTCGTCGGCTTTCTCTTCGGGGTGAAGTTCGGGATAGTCGGCAGCGCGTCACTCGCGTCACGCCGGGAGAACTCCGACTATTCGCTAACGCACGCACCGCAGGATCCTCTGCAACGGAGTGCGGGCTATTCACAGCGTCTACGTCTTCTTCATCGGGTGCGGTCGGTGTGCTCCTGGCGATCGCGTTGTCGGCGCTCTGTCGGCGTCGCGACACTCGCGGCTGAATCGTCGGCGGCGGCTGAACGGCTAAGCTCAGCAGCGTGGCTGACAAGGGATTTCCGTGGGGACCTGGCACCGCGACCGGGATCGGGTCGATGCCCGGCGGCAACCCGCTGGAGACGGCCCAGCTGATCTTCGACGAGGTGCCCGACCTGCCGTTCCTGGCCGAGCTCCCCGGCCGAGGCCCGGGCGCCGACATGATCGGCCGCACCGCGGCGCTGCTGGTCGACATCGCGGTCGAGGTCACCCCGGGCGGCTGGCGGATCGCCGACCATCCCGGCCGTGACATGCGCCGCGCCAGGTCGATGCTCTCGTCCGATCTGGATGCGATGGAAGAGGTTCTCGACGGTTACCAGGGACCGCTGAAGATCCAGCTGGCCGGGCCGTGGACGCTCGCCGCGACGATCGAGCAGCCGCACTCGCAGAAGGTCGCGCTGGCCGACCCCGGCCTGGTCGCCGACCTCGCGTCGTCGCTCGCGGAGGGGGTCAAGGCGCACGTCGCCGAGGTCGTCAAGCGGGCGCCGGGCGCGACCCTGCTCGTCCAGCTCGACGAGCCGTCGCTGCCCGCGGTCATCGACGGCAACGTTCCCACGCCGAGCGGCCTGTCGCGGGTCCGGGAGGTAGACGAGGAGGTGCTGCGGGCGAAGCTGCGCGAGGTCCTGGAGGCGACACGCGCGTACACCGTCGTCCACTGCTGCGCTTCCGGGTATCCGTTCGAGATAATCAACGGGGCAGGCGCCAACGCGGTTTCGTTCGATCTCAGCCTGCTCGGGCAGGGCGATTACGACAAGTTCGCGGAGACCGTCGAGGGGGGCTCGGGACTGCTCATCGGCGCTCTGTCTCTCAGCGGCCTCGCGCGGGATTCCGCGCGCCCGTCGGCGAGGGGTGAGGCGGGCGAGCGCCGTCCGGCGGGCCAGCGCGAAGATGATCGGGAACGGACCCGGCCGACTCCCGAGGGCACGGCCAATGCCATCAGGGAAGTATGGCGGCGGATCGGGCTTCCCCCGGCCAGCTGCGCTGAACAGGTTGTCATCACTCCCGCCTGCGGGCTGGCGGGGATCTCGCCGGACCAGGCGCGCGACGCGCTGCGCTGGTGTCGGGAGGCGGCGCGCATCCTGCCGGAGCTGATGACGGAGCTGGCGTGACCGACGGAGCGATCGTGGGATGGGAATGACAGATGGAGCTGACTGAGGCCAGGCGGCGGCACGCCGAGCTGAGCGAGAAGCTGCTCGACGCGCAGTACCGGTATCACGTGCTCGACGCGCCGACGATCTCCGACATCGAGTACGACACGGGCCTGCGGGAGCTCAATCAGATCGAGGACGAGTTCCCCGAGCTGCGCACGCCGGACTCGCCCACGCAGCACGTCGGCGGCGCGATATCGACTCAGTTCACCGCCGTCGAGCACCTGGAACGGCTGCTCAGCCTCGACAACGTGTTCTCGGCCGAGGAGTTTTCCGCCTGGTCCGACCGCGCCGCCAGGCTGGGCGGGACCGGGCCCTACCTGTGCGAGCTGAAGATCGACGGGCTCGCGATCGACTTGGTGTACGAGCGCGGCCGCCTCACCAGCGCCGCCACCCGCGGCGACGGCCGGACCGGCGAGGACGTCACGCTGAACGTGAAGACGATCAAATCGGTCCCCGACCGGCTGGCCGGGGACGGCGTGCCCGAGCTGCTCGAGGTGCGCGGCGAGGTCTTCCTGTCGGCGGCGTCGTTCGACCGGCTGAACGAGACGCTGCAGGAGGCGGGCAAGCCCGCCTTCGCCAATCCCCGTAACGCCGCCGCCGGGTCCCTGCGGCAGAAGGACCCGCGGGTCACCGCGTCCCGCGATCTCGGGGCGATCGTGCACGGCATCGGCCGGGTGGTGGGGGCCGCGGACGCCGACGGCGCGATCGTCGGGTCGGCCGCCGGGCCGAGCGACGAGGGGCACCTCGAAGGGGCGCCCGATACGCAATCCGGCTGGTACGAGCGGCTGCGCGGATGGGGCCTGCCGGTCAGCGACAAGTACCAGGTCGTCTCCGAGCTGGCCGAGGTCCAGCGCTACATCGACTACTACTCCGATCCCGGGCACCGCCACCAGACGCCGTATGACATCGACGGCGTGGTGGTGAAGATCGACCCGATCGACGTGCAGCGGACGATGGGCGCCACCAGCCGGGCGCCCCGCTGGGCGATCGCCTACAAGTACCCGCCGGAGGAGGTCAACACCAAGCTGATCGACATCCGGGTCGGCGTCGGCCGGACCGGGCGGATCACCCCCTTCGCCGTGATGACCCCGGTCAAGGTCAGCGGGTCGACCGTGGACCGCGCCACCCTGCACAACGAGGATGAACTCAAGCGCAAGGGCGTGCTGATCGGCGACACGGTGATCCTGCGCAAGGCGGGCGAGGTCATCCCCGAGGTGGTGGGGCCGGTGACTGAACTGCGCACCGGCGACGAGCGGGAGTTCGACTTCCCGCGCCAGTGCCCGGAGTGCGGAACCACGCTCAGGCGCGATGAGGGCGAGGTCGACTGGCGCTGCCCCAACGCGGTGGCCTGCCCCGCCCAGCTCCGCGAGCGGCTGTTCTACCTCGCCTCGCGCAGCGCGCTCGACATCGAGGCGCTCGGCTACGAAGCGGTCGTGGCGCTGCTCAACGACCACCTGGTGGCCGACGAGGGCGAGCTGTTCGACCTGACCGACGAGAAGCTCGCCAGCAGCCCGTTCTTCGTGAACAAGGCCGGAGGTCTCAAGCTCGTCGCGCACGCGCTGCTGGCCAACCTGGAGGAGGCGAAGACCCGGCCGCTGTGGCGGATCCTGGTCGCGCTTTCGATCAGGCACGTCGGGCCGACCGCCGCCAGGGCGCTGGCGGAGGCGTTCGGGTCGGTCGACGCGATCGGGGCCGCGTCGCCGGACGCGCTGGCGATCGTGGACGGCGTCGGCCCGACGATCGCGGCGTCGGTGGTGGAGTGGTTCACGGTGGACTGGCACGCCGAGATCGTGGCCAAGTGGCGGGCGGCGGGCGTGCAGCTCGACACCCCCGGCTTCGACCCGTCGGCGGCGGCGTCGCGCCTGCTGGCCGGCGTGACCGTCGTGATCACCGGGACGCTGCCCGGGCTGAGCCGCGACGAGGCGGCCGAAGCGGTCCGCGCGGCCGGCGGCAAGGTCTCGTCCTCGGTCTCCAAGAAGACCAGCTTCGTCGTGGCGGGCGAGAACGCCGGCTCCAAGTACGACAAGGCAGTAGAGCTGGGCATCCGGATCCTGGACGAACCCGGCCTGCAGACGCTGCTGGCCGACGGCCCCGACGCCCTGCCGGCGTCCCCGGACGCCGAGGCTGCCCGACAGCAGGGCGGCGGATAATGGTCCGGTCGGGTGGCAGGGCCGAGGATACCCGGGCAGATCAAACCCATTTTCTCGAACGGACCGTGACCGGCTCTCCCCAGCTCCATGTCCTGTCGATGGCGTAGCCGACAGGAATCGAACAAATGATCATCATGGTTCGATTTGATTATCATCGGTCGAACGGGTAATCTGCAGGGAGAGGCAGGCAGCCCAGCGTGAGTAAGACGGAGCAGACGCATCCGCGGGGGCCGCCGAATCCAGCAGCACCAGCCGCCGCGGAACCGGGAGCCAGTCGCAGGTTCTTGACCGGGGAGGGGGTGGTTGACGATGTGCACGCCAGACGGTTCGGGTTGCGCCCTGGCCGCCCCCGGCGGGGGCTTCGCCAGCGTCGCGGACGCGCTGCGGGTCGGCCGCGCCGTCGCGGGGTACCTGAACTCCCCCGCCGCTCGCGACCTGGAGGCCGCCGCCCGGGGCGAGGCCCTCGAGCAGCTCGGCGCGATCACCTCGCTGCTCGGGGCGGCCGCCAACGGGCTGCTGCGGCGGTTCGACGCCGACGACGGGCACGACGCCGACGGCTACGCCAGCGCCGCCACCTGGCTGGCCGGGAAGACGCGCCTGGGCCGCAAGGACGCCAAGGCCGCCGTCCGCCAGATGCGCCTGCTGGCCCGCCACCCATTGCTGGACGCCGCGACGACAACCGGGGGCATCACGATCTCGTGGGCGAGGGAGATCGCCGGGTGGACCGGCCGGATCGACGACGAGGAGCTCCAGACCGAGGCGGACCGGATCCTCGTCGACGCGGCGGCCGCCGGGGCGGACCTGGACGACCTGAAGCTCCTCGCGCAGGCCGCCTACGAGGCCTGGCGGGCGCAGGAGCCCGACCCCGAGGACGACCCCCGCGGCCGCCGGTTCGGCGACCGGTACCTCATCCTCGACACGACCCTCGACGGAGCCGGGCACATCAGAGGGGACCTGACCCCCGAGTGCGCGGCGGCGGTCGCCGCCGTCCTGGAGGCCCTCGGCAAGAGCCGCGGCCCCGAGGACTTCCGCACCGCCGGGCAGCGCTACCACGACGCCCTCCAGGAAGGCTGCGAGCTCCTCATCCGCGCCAAGATGGTCCCCGACCGGGCCGGCGCCGACACCCGCGTCGACGTGACCATCCCTCTGTCGGACCTGCTGGGGATGGACGGCGCGTCGGTCATCGAGGACACCTGGCTCCGGGCGAGGGCCGGGGAGCACGGGTACCTGACGGGGAGGGACGCCGAGGCGATCGCGTGCGACGCCCTGATCGTCCCGGTCGTGACCGGCGCCCCCGACTGGGCCGTCATCGGTCAGATGATCACCCTGATCGCCGACGCCTACGCGCACGCCGCCGACGCCCGGCACGGGCTCCCCGCCCAGCACCTGCAGCCCGCCCAGCCCGGGCTCCCCGCCCGGCCCCAGCCGCAGCCGCCGGTGCCGCTGCCGCCCGAGCAGTGGCAGGACCTGCAGTACGCCCTCGCCCGCCTCGCGATCCACTTCGTCTCCGGCCCCGGCGCGCTCGCGTCCGCGCTGCGCCGCGGCCTCCTGGGCGCGCCCCTGAACGGGAAAAGCGTGATCCTCGACGTCGGGTACTCCGACACCATCCCCGAGTCGATCCGCAAGGCGGTCATCGCCCGCGACAAGGGCTGCGCCTGGCCGGGCGGCTGCGACCGCCGCCCGGCCGCCTGCGACGTCCACCACGTCAAGCACAAAAAGCACGGCGGGAAGACCAGCGTCAGAGACTGCGCGATGCTCTGCCAGTACCACCATGATATCTGTATTCACCGGCTGGGCTGGGAATTCGAACTCCTGCCCGATAGTTCGACCCGCGCCACCAGCCCCGACGGCCTGGTCGTCCTCCGCAGCCACGGACCACCACCGACAACCCAACCCAGCGGCTAGCACCCGGCCACGGCCAACCTCGAACCTGACCAACCCAGACCGGCTAACGCAGCGTGGCGCGCGTTCGGGTCGAGCTCGACCGACAGCTGGCATCATCCCGCATAATTGCCGGACGGAGGCGGACCGGCACCCATCCGGCGAGCCGTCACCCTTTAGCCGCAAGGCCGGTTGGGCGGCACAACCGGCCGCACTGGAAGGTCGAGCGTGAAAGTGAGGTGAGTTGGTTGGCGCACGGCACAAGCCTTCTCGGCAGCCAGGTCTTGTCGCTGCTTCCGCCGGTGGTCCGTGAGTGCGTCACGGAACCTCGCTGGTGGCTAGATGAGCTGGTGGGCCTGCACGTGATGAATGCGCTCAACGACCTGGCTCTGCCTGACGGCCTCACGGGATACCGCCGGGTGGACACGGCCGAATCGCGGCAGTGGCGCTGGAAGGGGCATGCGCTCGTGCACGAGAGTTCCATCGTGCACCGGGGCGTTAACTTCTTCGGGCCGGTGCTTATCGGCCCTGACTGCGAGATAGGGCCGAATGCCACCGTGTACGGCCCGACGGTGGTCGAGTCCGGCAGTTACCTGGGTCCGGGAGCGGAGATCCGCCGGTGCCTGCTGCTGGCCGGGGCGGAGGTCGCTCACACGAGTTACGTGGGGCATTCCGTTCTCGGGCGCCAGGTTCGGCTGGGAGCGTTCTTCTGCGGAGCGGTCAGGAACCTGCGCCGGGGCACCGTGCACATGCTCTGCGAGGGCGCGCTCGTCGACACCGCGGAGGTGACCATCGGCTGCGTCATCGCCGACGGGACAGAAACTGGCGTGCGCGCGACCGTCATGCCGGGGCGGCGGATCGTCGAGACCTCCACCGTCCCGGCCAATGCGCTGGTCATGACCAACTGCTAGGCGATGCCGACCCGGCCTGGTCACCGGGTCGGCGTCGGTCCGCCACCACGCGGCGTTTATGCGGGATGATGCTAGGCGTGCTCACGGTGGCGTAAGGAGGCGGAGCTGTCGCACTACCGAGTGGTCGAGGTCTGCGCCGGCGCGGGCGGACAGTCGCTCGGGCTTGAGCTGGCCGGGTTCGAGCACGAGCTTTCTGTCGAGCTTGACCCAAACGCGTGCGCCACCCTGCGGCACAACCGGCCGCAGTGGAAGGTCGCGGAAGGGGACGCCGCCAATCCGGCTGTCTGGCGCCCCGACCGCTACGCCGGGGTGGACCTGCTGGCCGGGGGGGTGCCCTGCCCGCCGTTCACCATCGCGGGCAAGCAGCTGGGCGCGACCGACGAGCGCGACCTGTTCGCGTGGGCGATCGAGCTGTGCGGGACGGTCCGGCCGCGGGCGCTGCTGCTTGAGAACGTCCGAGGGCTCTCGCTGCCTCGGTTCTCCGCCTACCGGCAGCGCGTTCTCGACCGGCTGGCCGAGCTCGGCTACGTAGCCGACTGGCGCCTGCTGCACGCCTCCCAGTACGGCGTGCCGCAGCTGCGACCCCGGTTCGTCCTGGTCGCCATGCGACCGGACGACTTCGCCTACTTCGGCTGGCCCGAGCCGCAGGGCGATCCCGGCACCGTGGGCGAGGCGCTGGCCGAGCTGATGGCCGCCAACGGCTGGCCGGGGGCGCAGGCGTGGGCGCGCAAGGCCAGCGGCATCGCGCCCACCATCGTCGGCGGCTCTAAGCGGCACGGCGGCGCCGACCTCGGACCGACCCGGGCCAAGCGAGCCTGGCGGGAGCTGGGCGTGAACGCGCTCGGCATCGCCGACGCGGCCCCGTCGGCCGACGACCCGGTCGCCATCGCGCCGAAGCTGACCTGCGCGATGGTCGCCAGGCTGCAGGGCTGGGACGACGGCGAGTACCTGTGGACGTTCACCGGGCGCAAGACCTCCAACTACCGGCAGATCGGCAACGCCTTCCCGCCGCCGGTCGCCCGCGCCATCGCCGGGCAGATCCGGCGCGCCCTCGATCACGAGGGCGCGCCCGGCCGGCTGGTCGAGCAGGGCAGCGCCAGCCACGATCCGGTCTACTCAATCCTGCGGGCCGACGGCGGCTTCCTGACCATGGATCAGGTTCTGCGCCGCCTGCGGGAACCGATGGAGATCCCGGCCTTCGAGCGTCACCTCGCCCACCTGCGCCGCGACTTCCTGATCGAGGTCGACCGGCGCAAGACCGGCGACGCCTACCGATTGGGCGAGTTCAGGGCGTTTGTCGGCCAGGACGATCACCTTCGCCACGAGGCCTTCGCCCATCCCGCCAAAATCAGCTGAGCATCCCCGCTAGCCTGCTGCTCACCGGGCGGGGGACGCCGGGCAAGAGCGAGGGGGGAACACGCCATGATCCGCCGGCTGGCACTCGCAGCGGCCTTCCTGGTCAGCCTCGGCGTCGCCGTGCTGGCAGGCGCGCACATCATCAGCGCGGTCGAGCGGCCGTCGACGACGACGACCTACTCGATGAAGGTCGGCCGGGTTACCCGGCACTACGAGGTCATCGCGCCGACCGCCACCCTGGCCAAGTCGGCCCCGATCATCGTCGTGCTGTCCGGGGCGGCCGCCACCACCAGCGACGAGATCACCAGGGACCGGATGGTCCCCTACGTGGACGCGGACAAGGCGGAGGTGGTGTACCCGGTGGCGATCAAGGAGTCGTGGAACGCGATCGGCTGCTGCGACGCCGCGGCCGCCGAGAACATCAACGACGTCGGGTTCATCGAGGCGCTGGTGCCCAAGATCGACCCGGGGCACGAGCGGCCGATCTACGTGGTCGGCTACAGCGTGGGCGGGCGGCTGGCCTACCGGCTGGCCTGCACCGACCCGACGTTGTTCGACGGGATGGCGGCGGTGAAGGCCGACCCGATGCCGGGGTGCGTGGTCACCACGCCGATGAACGTCATCGTGTTCTCCTCCCTCGACGACAAGTACGTGCCGTACAAACCCGGGGAGAAGGGCAAGGAGACGCCCCCGGCCACCGTCCAGATCGCCCGCCTGCAGAAGGACATGGGGTGCTCGGCCACGCCGACCGTGACCAAGCCCAAGGGCCTGACGCTCAGCAAGTGGTCCTGCGCGGACGGGAAGACGCTCGAGTGGGCGCTCTACTCGATCGGCGGCCACGACTTCCCCACGCCGCACGACGGCACCAGCGCCAACGAGCTCATCTACTCCTTCGTCAGCAAGACCCCGCTCGCGCCGGCACCGCGCTAGACCAGCGGCCCCTGAGTGAGTCGTTTCAGGATCAGCTCGCGGACGCGGGGGGCGTTGGCCTTGCCGCCGGTGGTCTTCATGACCGCGCCGACCAGCGCGCCGGCCGCGGCGACCTTGCCGTTGCGGATCTTGGCGACGACCTCCTCGTTGGCGGCGATGGCCTCGTCGATGGCGGCCAGCAGGGCCGAGTCGTCGCTGACGATCGACAGGCCGCGAGCGGCGACCACCTCGTCGGGGGTGCCCTCGCCGTCGAGCACGCCGTCGATGACCTGGCGGGCGAGCTTGTCGTTGAGCGCGCCCGAGGCCACCAGCTCGGCCACCCGCGCCACCTGCGCGGGCGTGATCGGCAGCTCGGAGACGTCGACCCCCGCGTCGTTGGCCTTCCTGGCCAGCTCGCCGAGCCACCACTTGCGGGCATCGGCCGGGGGAGCGCCGGCCGCCACGGTCGCCTCCACCGCGTCCAGGGCGCCCGCGTTGCGCAGCGCCTCGAACTCGAGCTCCGACAGCGACCAGGACTCGATCAGCCGGGCCCGGCGGGCGGACGGCAGCTCGGGAAGCGTCTTGCCGATCTCCGCCACCCAGGCCGGGTCGGGTGCCACCGGCACCAGGTCGGGCTCGGGGAAGTAACGGTAGTCCTGCGCCTCCTCCTTGGACCGCCCGGAGGTGGTGACGCCGGTGTCCT
>Ga0335075_10014882_pt1 | contig 11662 bp, 14 predicted proteins | sample Lox_Sample_24_FD_206723 | JGI IMG/M metagenome (GOLD analysis project Ga0335075, IMG submission 206723) | Soil microbial communities from Loxahatchee National Wildlife Refuge, Florida, United States - Lox_Sample_2.4 | ecosystem: Environmental > Terrestrial > Soil > Wetlands | place: USA...
CTGCTACCTGTTGGTCGCGAAAGCCAAGGGCAGGCACATTTTTCGGCTACGCTGCCGCCCCTGAGAATTAGAAAAATGGAGATTAAAACCATTCATAGGGTGGACATAGATATGGATGAGTTTCCCCAGAGAAGGTAGTCTTCAATGATAAGATGCCAATACAGAGTGATGACTGTAGGGTATCTTGGCACCCTTACCCAGAAAATAGGCCGACGCAGGTACAGGAAACGTGCAGCCAGCCATCCAATGAATTGAAGATGATCGCCATGAAACGTCGTTCCAATGGTCCAACGAATTGCGTGGCCGCCCCCATTCATCCCTGCTGGATTTAAGATTTGACAAGGGGCGAATCTGCCCTCCCCCACTGATGGGACAACCGTTGCCGCTGGCCTCAGATCCATCTTCTGACGCTTTATGTTTGCAAGATTTCCGTTGTAGATCTCTTTACTCGTAGTCCTTTGTTTCCCACAAGCACAAATGGGAAACAATGCGAGGCCACCGAGGCCACCGAGGCCCGTAGTAGAGGGCGAGGATACTATCCAAGTAGCTCTCCCACAGTATAATAGAACTGCGTCGCTCTGACCATTTTCATGGGCATCACAAATGCGCAAACACCATACGAGTCCTCGCAAGATACTAAGAGAACATGATTGAGGGTGAAGTAATTGCTGTAAAAAGCAGCTGCCCGAAATTTAAGTCGTTTCATCTTAAGCATCCATCCGCGTCTGTCCGCATTCGGCAATTAGGGAGCTAAACCTGCACAGACCCCTGTTCATCACCGGTCCCACCCCCCATTCTACGAAGTACTCGGATCGGGAGATCTTCAACCTCTCTTTCTTCTCTTCTCTTCTCTTACCTCACCTCCCCTCACCTCACCCAACACTCTTCTACATCGCCACCACCCTTCCTCTTCCCCTACTCATTCCTTTCTTGCTGTTCTGCAGCACTTACACTCCTTCAAGTACACTCTTTTTTTTCGGTCTAACGAGCAGTCCGGTTTACTGTCACTCACTTCAGTAATCACTCACCCGCTGTCACCGACCAGTTCTACGAATACCACACTCATTCATTCATCATCGCCGAGCGACCACAAGTACAGCAGTGCTGCCAACTCTTTCACGATCTTAACGACTTCAATTGCTTCAAAGACTTGCTGTCGCTTTATCATATTCACTGCATACGTTCTTTGGTTGTCAACATAACGGCACGATCACAAGGAGACCGAGTGTAACAACAAACACAACAAGGATACATTGACATTGTGACAAGTACATTATCCCTTCACTTCTCTTCTGTATTGATCTGAAATTGCAAAAACCCAAATTTCAATTATCGAATCTTATATACTCACTTTCACAACTAACAATCATTTAGGATGCGTTCTTCAACCTTCCTCACTATTCTCGGCGCTGGTTTGGCTATCGCCTCTCCACTTCTCAAACGGACTATCGTGACTGAAGTCGAGACCGATGTCGTCTACATTTATGTCACTGAAACCGCACCAACTGCTACTACAAGCACCGATGCAGTTACCACGGTAAGTTCTTCCATGGCTGGGTATCTAGTCATCAAACTCTCTGACGTTTCCTTTCCACCTCTCAACCTTCATATTTTCTGTGGCCAGCGAAGTGAACCCCTCGCAAATATCACCTCATAATCTTTAGCTCAATGTAACATACACTAAATTATTGCAGGTCATCACTTTAGAGGTCATCCCCACTCAGGCCTTTTCTTCCACCTCTTCATCCTCAACCACTTCTACTTCCTCCACTCCTACTACTACATCAACTCCACCGCCCCCTACCACCGAGGCCGCACCATCAACTACCACTACCCCTCCTCCAGCGGCTCCTACCACCGAAGCCCCCGCTCCAGCAGCTGCTTCATCCGCTGCACCTAGCCCTGCTCCCGCTGACAATGGTGACAGTGGTCTCCCCACCGGCACTGACTTTGAGAGCAGGGTTATCTATCAACACAATATTCACCGCCAAAACCATACTGCCGACAATGCTATATATGATTCTACTATGGCTAGTTACGCTCAGACAGTCGCTAATAGCTGTGTATATGCTCATAACCTGTATGTTTCTCATGTCTTTTCACTACGGCGCTAATCGCATATAGGTCACCTGGTGGAGGAGGATACGGCCAGAACATTGCCGCCTACGGAGCTACCGGTGATGATGACCTTGGTGCCGCTGAGGCGGTTGCAATGGCCATTACCGATATGTGGTATAATGGAGAGGTCAATAGCTACCTTCCCTCTTACTACGGTCAAGCCAACCCAGACCTTAGCACCTTTGAGTCATGGGGCCACTTCTCTCAAGTTGTCTGGAATGGAACCACAAGCGTTGGTTGTGCTTCAGTGTTATGCGCTGACGGCACTATCTTCCAAGGCTTCCAAACTTGGTTCACTGTCTGTAACTATTATCCTGCTGGTATGTCCACTATGAATCGTTTCAAGTTTCGATGCTGACAACATACAGGCAACATGGGCGGTGAATATGGTGCTAATATCTTCCCACCCACTGGTGCAGAAACCGTCACAGTTTGAATTGAATTCCTCCTTTCGCATACGTGGCGTTCATCATTTTTCGACCGACGAACGGCGTTGCGGATAAGCTGGGTCACTTCTTGTGAATTGCATATATCTTAGCTTCGAAAGCGTGCACCTTGTATTAACAAACTTCTTGACGACTGAATGTCTCGTCCGGACGTGACACTATCTTGGACCTCACCCAGAGCACAGCATTTTGGCACACCCCTTGGGGGCAACGAATTCTTTGCTCTTGCTTGTCATCTGCATTGACTGCATCTCGAGTGTGCAATCCGTCGTCATCAATCAACAATTTCACTTCTTTGTACAAACAATACTCTTTCACTTGACTCCCTTGCTCAATGTTCTCTCTCTGCCAGATCGCAAACCACATTTGCAAGCACCATTTGGGATCTGGAAGTTCGATTCGCCAGTGTGTCGCACGAGATATTGAACTCGAATTGTGAAGGGATTTTACTCGAGACTTTAGAATGGGCTCTTGAGACAACTGCTATCCTGATTGGAGATATGTAGTGAATTGAAATCAAAAGTCTGCTGCTGTTATCATGTACTTCTTTGAACGTGACATGTTTGCATATGCTTTTGCCTCGCTTGGGAACCTTCCGAATTACATAGTCAAGCCGCTTCCATTATTGGCTAGATTAGCGCCACTGACAGATCTACGCCGGGGATGGGATCGTCCGATATCATCGGAAATGCCAGGTACCGTGCGTGTGTCGTAGTTCCTGATTTTATCACGGCTGGTCCAAGAGTATAATCTGTCCTTTCAAATACATATCTTCTTTTCTGCCTCCTTTTAACCATCACAGCCTTCACTGCTTACATACTCATTCCTGACCCTATACCTGTGTCTCTCGAACCTGCTACTTAGACACTACGACGCATAGAGAGTGCGTCAAGCTCCAAGAAACTAATATGGCTGCATCAATCGACCCGGCAACGCGCAAGAACGTCCTCAAAGTTGTCTTCATATCTCTTCTTCTCGATCTTGTATGTCTCATGCGCCCACCTGCTCTTCACCTCCAGGGGCTAATTTCCATGGCAGATCTCCTTTACGTTTATTCTACCCCTCTTCCCCAAACTCCTTGAGTTCTATCGACAGCTTGAAGCTCCGACACCGACTTCAAATACTCTGCTCTCGTATATCCTTCGCTCTCTCAATGCATATAAAAACTCCTTCTCACGACCCATCGACAGCCGTTATGACATCGTTCTACTGGGGGGAGCCATGGGCTCCTTGTTCTCGGCTCTGCAGGCCATTGCTTCGCCTATAATCGGTATACTGTCAGATAGATATGGGCGAAGGAGAGCTTTGTTGATATCAATGTGCGGTAATATTGCAAGTGTCTTGCTTTGGTTGTTAGCGACGGACTTTAGGACATTCTTGGCCAGTAGGATCGTGGGAGGATTGTCGGAAGGGAATGTCCAGATCGCAACGGCCATTGCGACTGATATTAGCAGCGAGAAGGAGAGAGGATCCACAATGGCGCTGGTTGGTGCCTGTTTCTCCGTAAGTGGTCCCATTCCAGAGTCTAAGCAACGTGTAGAGAACATTACTGACGGCGAGTTCCATAGATTGCTTTCACGTTCGGCCCAGCCTTGGGAGCATATCTGAGCACAATCAGCACAGTAGCAGCAAACCCATTCGCGACAGCGGCCGGCTTCTCCCTATTCCTCATCGTCGTCGAAACAATCTACCTCTACGTGTACCTGCCAGAAACCCTCCCCTCTCTCGCCGCTCCAACCGCGAACGACACCTCCAAATCCAATGGCGGCACCAAACCCCCCACCACAAAAGCCACCCGCCCGGCCGCGCCCACCAAGCGCACCAACTCCCACTTCATCCTCAACTTCACCCACCTCGCCTTCATCCTCTTCTTCTCCGGCATGGAATTCTCCCTCCCCTTCATGACCCACGACCTCTTCGCCCTCACCGCCTCCGGCAACGGACGCCTTTTAGGCTTCATGGGGCTCATCGCCTCCCTCCTCCAAGGCGGCCTAACCCGGCGCCTCCCTCCGCTCTTAAGCGTAAAAATCGGCGTCCTCTCCTGCCTCGCCTCCTTCTTCCTTCTAGCGCGCCTCACCACCCTTCCCATGCTCTACACCGCTACCGCCCTGTTGGCAGTAACCACCGCCACCGTCGTGACCGGGCTGAACGCGCTTTCGAGTTTCGAAGCCGGAGAGGGCGAGCGCGGGGAGAAGTTGGGGAATCTGAGGTCCTGGGGCCAGATTGGCCGCGCCACGGGCCCGTTGGCCTTTTGCACCCTGTATTGGTGGGCGGGGCGCGAGACGGCGTATACGGTGGGTGGGGCGGGCATGTTGCTTGTTGCCGGGTTGGTGTTTGCGGGTCTGGGGACGCCGGCGGGGAGTGAGAAGGTCAAGATTAAGGATATTAAGACGGCGGAGAAAGAGTCGTGATTTATGATTGTTTGTCTTATTTCTGCAAGAGCTTTTTGTTGCTGGGAAGGATGTGTAAGAGATGTTGTATATGGTATTCCTTGAGCGATTTTGTGATGGCATCTGGGAAGGCGGGGTTCGGATATGTGTCACGGGTAGAGAAGAGTGTGCATTATCATAACTATATATGTAGATTATATCTATATATTTCAAATCAAGTTATTAAATAGAGTCATACGGAAGCAAAGATATCTAAATATTCATTTCACTCCTGCTAAACATTAATACTCATAATCATGCCACCCATTCATCTACGCAGCATTCTCAGCCCCTTCATTCGCCAGCTCCGCTTCGGCATCCGGCATCTGCTCACCCCCCTCAGGACCAGGACCAGAGGTCGTCGGCAGTGGCGGCTCCCCCAGCACCAAGCCCTCCATTTCCTCCTCCAGCCCCTCCTCCCGGCACACCCCACCCTCACAAACCAGCACCTTAACCTTCCCCGCAGCCGGGAAGGTCACGTCCCGCAGCAGCGGATTGCGTTGCTTGAGCCACGCGCCCGTCGTCGGCGAGACCTTGAGGATGGTGCTTAGGCCGCCGCGAGGCGCTGTCGCGAACGAGGTCGCTATTTTATCGGCTGCTTCGCTGCTGACGCCAGACTCGTCCGCTGGGTCCAGCGCTGGGCCTTCGATGACCATGACCCCCTTGACGCCTAGCCGGCTAGCTACGATGCCAGGCATGAAACTCCCAAACCCCCAGGGGTATTGCAGGATCTCAGCCTCGAAAGCGACGATGGTCTCTTTCGCGCGCTCGCTATAGCCGCCTTCGCATTGGGCTTGTTGGTCTTCGGGGACGTCATCGCCGAGGAGGCTGGACAAGCGGAAGAGATTCGAGGCGCTGGTGCCGTTTGTGGAGGGCTCCGAGGTGTCCATGCCGTCTTTGAGGCGCAGGATGGTGTGCTTTGCGTTGGAGGGGGTGGCGAAGAAGCCGCCGCCGGGGGAGTTGGTGGAAAGGCCGGTGTCGAAGAAAAGGGCGCGCTGGGTTCCTGGTTGGGTGTTAGTCTAGCTATTGAAAGAGTTGGTGGAGTGATGGGAGGATGCATACTTTGTAAGTCGTTCGCCCACCGCAACCATTCCTCTTCGAATGTGGCTTCGTAAAGATCGAGCAGGCCTTCGATCAGGAAGGCGTAATCATCAGCAAAGGCTCCTGTATCGCCAGCCACGCCGCCCCGCCATACCCGCTTCAGCGTCATTTGGTGGGGATTATACATTGAGTGCTTAATGAACTCTCCTGCCTTCTTAGCAGATGAAATGTATCGCGCTGCACGTTCCGGATCAAACTTAGAGATGGCAGCTGATGTGCGTGCCAAGGCGCCAATAGCAATACCGTTCCAGCCAACGACAATCTTGTCATCGAGAGCAGGTCGCACACGCTCAGTATCTCGGTGTGCCTTCAGCTTACTTCTGCTTTCCTTGATAATTCTTACAACTTCCTGTTCAGACATGCCGAACTGGGTAGCGAGGCTCTTTGGGGTAGAGACAATAGATAGTACATTCTGGTTGATGAACTCGTCATGCACATCATTTTCTGGCGAGACATTCCCATGTGAGCAGATTCCCCAAAAAGCAGTGCAGATTTCCGCGGCTGGATTCCCGAGAATGGTGTCCACTTCCCTGCTCGTCCAGACATAAAATGCACCTTCACGCTTCTCGACATCACCCTTCCGATAAAAGCTATCTGCATCCTCAGAACTGTAGTAGCCTCCATCCTTTGCCGCCAGGGCATCGGTCGTCAAGTATTCTGCAAGATCATACATAACACCTAGAAATTCGGGATCCGAAGTGGCTAAGAAAGCATCAAGATAGACGTGCAAAAGTTGAGCATTATCATATAGCATTTTCTCAAAATGGGGCAGTGACCAGTCAGCCGTGACAGAATATCTTGCAAAGCCATGGCCGATGTGATCGTGGATACCGCCGCGGGCCATGGCTCGGAGAGTCGAAATGGCCATATGTTGTGCTTGGGCACACTCCTCGGCGCCTACGGTATCAATTTGAGAAATTCGAAGAAGAAAAGAGAGCTTAGTTGGCGTAGGAAACTTGGGTGCTGAGCCGAATCCGGAGTTTTTACGGTCGAAGGTAGAAGCAAAGTGTTCATAAGCTTCCTCTAGAATTTCTAAATCGAGGCCGTCTGCTCCTTCGCCGAGTCGACCGCCAAATGTGCCTTCTGCAGCGAACTCCTTCAGCTGCTGCAGTATTTGCGCAGAATCTTGTCGGCAGCGATCTTCTTGCTCTTTCCATACGGAGCTCAATTTCTTTAGGATTCCCAAGAAATCAACTTGATCTTCGAGAGCAAGTTGCGGCGTATTGCTATGTGGTCCTGGCCAATATGTACCTCCGAAGACGGGCTCCAGAGTAGGTGTAACGAAGACATTCAGCGGCCAGCCACCTGATCCTGTTGTAGCTTGAACGAAGTTCATGTATATTCGGTCGATATCTGGGCGCTCCTCTCGATCGATTTTGATCGGTATGAAGTCGCTGTTTAAAATTTGTGCTACTTCTTCATTCTCGAAGGATTCTCGTTCCATTACATGACACCCTATTTGGTTAGCGTCATGTGACAGATGTGGAAAAGAGAACAAGGTATAGCTTACAATGACAAGCACTGTAGCCGATGCTCACAAATAATAACTTATTTTCACTTCGAGCCAACTCAATAGCTTCGTCACCCCATAATTGCCACGCAACAGGATTGTTCATATGTCCACGAACCTATTTATATGAGCGATCAGCACCAGTACTTTACTCCTACTCCGATGTTGTCCGCAACGTCCCGAAGTATAGGTGTTGAAAGTGTATTAGTGACAACTTACATAGGGACTTCTACTCTCCCCGGCCATATTAACAAGCTGAATCTTCTCTTTCTTTGCTTCCGGCTTCTCCATGGCTACTGGCTTCCTATCGCTCAGTACCTGTCCATCAGCCAAGCCTGACCCCAATCCACTGACTTGAGCGGGTACTTCCGAGCCTCTCGTTGCTGCTATTCCTTGCTTAGCCTCTCCATCTCCACCGCCCCCAAGTGTCAACACCATAGCTGTGCTTATCTTCTTCACTCAACACCCTCCCTCTCTGACATACAATACTCCAGGGCAAGATGTAATATATTCTCAACACCCGAACGCGTGATAAGTTGAATTTGTAGCTTTGTGACCCGGGTGGCGATTTCGCCAAGGGAAGGTTTCGTTAAGTCGTATAAAAGGGAGCCCGCCCGAAGGAAGATATGCGACTGGGAAGGCCTTGCCGTGACCTGTAGAGCGACCCTAAATTTGTACCTAACGATGGACTGCGTGACCCTGGACAATGTAGATCTGGAAAATCTAATCTGATTGTGAGTCAAGGCTTGCGATCGTCTCGTATTTGGAGCTGTTGTAATTCTGGAAGAAATTGTAGTCCGTGGGAAAGTTGGTAGATCTGCCTGCCTGCCTCGCTGACGACAAAGTAGCTTGAAACACGAAGCCTTCCACGAAGCTTATCCAAGTTGTACAAGACCTACACACTTGTATATACGCTATATCGCCGCGTCTATGAAAGGTATGTAATAGAAGTTGTAGTAATCACAAAGTTCGGCGTCAGGACGTAAAGCTTGTCGTTATCTCGGATCTTGCAGGCTAGGAAGCTCGAAGCTCTGGCACGCAAGGCTGTTAGCGAATCAAACGAGGCTGAAGGTAAGCCCCACATCGTTATATTTAGCGACAATAACCGAATCATAATTGCAATGGTCCGTAGGGAATTTACGCGTGTTGGAGAAGAGCTGATTCAACTGAGAGAAACTTGGAGCTGATGCAGGAATTCATGACTATTGTGGTGGGGTTCCGTGGTCCCCTACAAAATCACATGATTCTAGGCATTAGTTGTTCCTATGCCGAGAGCATTGATGTATTTAGCTAGTCCGAGGACCTCGTTCTCAGGGAGAGCCACGAATAATCCTTTGCGGCTCGGACAGGTTTTTACGGGTGCTTTTACAGTTTGTATCAGACTTCAGGAAGCTCAATGGAACGGATTCAGGACGGTTCAAGGAAATCGGGAAGGTCCCTTCTGTCGTCTGATCTGTCTAGTTGAATACAGTGGTATCTATACCCATCCTCCAGTCCTCCATCGGCTCATTCTCCAGTATCTAGAACCTTCTTGATGCCATTTTGACGAACCTTCGAGATACTGCGCATTGACCACCAATATCCTGACGCCAGGTTTCAGGTTGACACTATTCCCAATTCATCAGTTCGACAGTTTGTTTTACGGGTTTACGGTCGCAGATCAGTTTTGCGGCATGGAATACAGTCTTTTCTTTTGCGTGTTTTGAGCATTGCACTAAGCGTTACCTCGTATTGCCAGCTGTTCCGTGGCTTCGAGCTTGTACGCTGTCCTACCTGTTGTCCTAACGATCGCGCACTTCCCCGGCGCATCCATTCATTCCCTCCACACTATATAAGCAACCCTAAACCGTTATTCATCTTCTATATTATACATGGGAGTTTGAAGATTGTTGTGTCTCCAGGTGCAGAGGGTAGCACCAGTATGTCGGCACAGGCTGGATTACAATCTATTGTCGAATGAGGTGGAGTCATAAACACTGCTTCTGCTATTCAAATTTTCATAACAGTTGAGGCTCTGAGCGCTCTTGATTACTCAAAATTCTGTGAGAGAATACATGAGCTCAAATCATGGGCTCGAAGTCGTTGAGCTGCTTGGCCACATATAACGTGTGGATCAATATCTTCACTCCGCCATTATCTGTTTATCCATAAGAGAACCTAAAAGCCTCAAGTACTCAAACTAGGCTTCAAATCAAAATATCATGGGTCTCCTAACGGCTTGACCGCTTCAGGTAGCTCACTTCTGACGGAATCCACTTTTCTAGAACATAGCATGCATCCTGTTCTACTTGCTGATCACACCTCATTCATTTTACCTCAACTGTTATAAATCTGATTTATTACGAAAACTCTTTCGAGATAGCCTAGGAAGGCTGATACATAATCTCAACGCTTCGGCGCTGTTTCAAGTGATAACCAGACTAGCCAATTTGAGGCAGCTGCATGGCTAGCAATGGAGTATTTTAGAGTATTGATCTAAACTGGAATAATAAAATATTATTCTCGGTGGGCGGTAGCGAAGACATTAACTTTACAATCTAGGAGGTCAATAATCAAAGCGGCAAACCATAAAGCGACCTCAATCTAGCTCAAAATCACATCCTGTGATGAATGCGCGCCTAGTGAAGCAGACTGTGGCTATCTGTCAGCAATTCAGGAATTCGATCTCTAGGTCTGTAGGAGCAACTATTGCATGCTTCCAACACGTTTTTGACATCCTGCAAATGCTTTCGTTCCTGCTTCTGTGCGAAGAAATGATGCTTCGGCCGTTTGCTGACGAAGTAATAGATGTTATTTAACACTGCTCTAAGAGTGGTTGGCTCGTAAAGAAAGCAGCTTGATGTCGACGACAAAGCAGAACCAAATGCGCTAGCAGCGATTTAAATAGAGATTTATGATAAGTAGCTGATAAACTTTAATGGATCCTAAGCTTAGAAGACTGTAATCTTCTAGAAGAATTCCTCGCGAGATCTGTCCATGAAGGCACTAAGAACGTATCTTTGAGAGGAGTATGACCCAAGACTGCAATGGTCGGGAAGTCAAATCAACATCAAGCAAAGTATCAGGTAAGGCCTCTTAGTCAACTTTCATCCAATATCTAAAGTTCTTCGTAGAATTTTGTCTAATAAACGCTATCAAGGCTAATTCAGACCTAAATCGTAAGTCGTAGTTTTAGATAATTTCAAGTGCTGTTCAGACTAACTAGAGCGCCCCTAGATCAATGACAAATTCAATACTACGTGAGTCGACGACGATTCAACTATCTCCGCCGAAAAGGACCTACCGAGGAATTCACCAGATTGCTATTGCAAATTACATTTCTCCCATTCACAAGATCCAAATGCCAACAGCTAAAAGACTCCAAGCCAGACGCAAACTTCCCCTACTTATTCCAGCACGGCTTTTCGACGCAGTAGGAGAAACTGTACTCCCTGTGCTAGCAGTCCCCGTGCTAGCAGTCCCTGTGCTGGTACTCCCCGTGCTAGTAATTTGCCCTGTCGCAGCAACACTCCCATTCCACGTCACAGTTGCTGATATAGTGCCTGACACTAGGACATCCCCTATTATAGCTGCAGCATTCGCATTAAATGGCACCGGTGTAATCACACTGCTATATCCTACGATAGGAAATGACGGCGTAATTTCTAACGCTCCAATAGCCGTGAACGGATTGCCAGGAAAATTGTAGAATGGCTCATTCCCAGGCTCTCCCGGAGGAAGACTGAGAGGATTGGAAGTTATTGCCATAGAATGGGAAGCCATACTCCGTGATGTAGTTATCGTTTCCATCGTTGAGGATCGCGCACTTGTCAGGAGAGTTGCTGAGTTGTTGCTGTATTTTTGCTAGATCTGGAGGGAAATTGAAGTAAGATTAGCAGTCGGGCAGACGTTCAAAATGCTGGGAGGTGGTTAGTAGGAGGACGAGAGGGGAAGGAAAACGCACTTTGAACCACGGAAAGAGGCTTGATAACAATCGCATTCGTCGGTTATGGTCGAGGCAACGGTGAGTTATATGCTATTGTTGTTTATGTATGTTATTTTCCGATAAACGTATCCAA
>Ga0335075_10014883_pt1 | contig 11661 bp, 8 predicted proteins | sample Lox_Sample_24_FD_206723 | JGI IMG/M metagenome (GOLD analysis project Ga0335075, IMG submission 206723) | Soil microbial communities from Loxahatchee National Wildlife Refuge, Florida, United States - Lox_Sample_2.4 | ecosystem: Environmental > Terrestrial > Soil > Wetlands | place: USA: Florida...
GCGCCAGCCAGTCGCCCCCGGCCACCACCCAGCCGTCCCCGGACGCAGGCTCGTCGTCCCAGGCGCCGGCCGCGAACCCGTCCGCCCCCACCCAGAACCAGCCGCCGAGCACCACCCGGCCCCCGTCTACGGCGCCGTCCTCGGCCCCCTCCGCGGCTCCCTCGTCGGCTGGCACCGGTGCCGCGGGCCTGGCGGCCTGCCGGTCGTCGTCGCTGTCGATCTCGCTGAACGATGCCCAGGCCTCGGGCGCCGCGGGCAGCGTCTACTACCCGATCAACTTCAAGAACACCTCGGGCCAGGCCTGCGGGATGTACGGCTACCCCGGAGTGTCGTTCGTCACGGCCGCGACCGGCGCCGGCCGGCAGATCGGCGCGGCGGCGGCGCGCAGCCGGGACTTCCCCAAGGTCACGGTGCGCCTGGCGCCAGGCGGCACGGCGCATGCCTGGCTGCAGGTTACGGTGGCCGCCAACTACTCCGCCTCGGCGTGCCAGCCGGTGACGGCTCACTGGCTGCGCATCTATCCGCCGGACGAGACCGTGGCCGGCTACCTGGGCCACGACTTCAACGCGTGCTCCTCGTCGAGCACCCCGGTGCTGACCATCCTGCCCGTCCGTTCCGGCCTTGGCCTGGCGGGCGTCGCGCCGTAACCCACCGCTGGCTGGTTCCCCGGCCCGCCCGGGGAACCAGCCGTGCCACAGGTCCCGCTCTGGACGGGATCTTCGATTATTTTCCCGAACGATCCGTGGTGCACCCATCCGCGGCAGACGGCTCGCTGCGCCGTCCGCCGCCTTACAGTTCCCGCCCGGAGACCGAAGTGTGATCTTGAGTACGTAGAGTGAGCGCAACACCGGTTTGCGAGGCTGGCTTGGGGCTGGAATCCCGGTGGTCGCCGGCGCTCTGGGGGTGCGAAGGCGGCGACGTTTCGTTACGACGAGGTAACGAAAGGCGTGCTGTAGCTATCTGTCTGCGCCCGGCGCGCGTTGTGGTGGTTGAGGACGGCGGGGACGGAACGGAAGGAGCCCAGGTGCGCCTGATCGTCTCGGGATACCGAGCATGAGCGTGCTTGGCATGCTGGCGTGGTTCGCGGCGGCGGTGAGCCTGTGGCTCGGCGCGCGCAGGTATGACAGCGCCTTGTCCAACGGGTACCGGTGGCTCGCCGGCGCCGCCGCCTTGTACTGCGCCGGCCTCATTACCCAGCAGGTAATCGGCCCCGTGCTCAGTCCCGCCTCCGGGCTGTCGTTCGCCGACCTGCCGTCGCTGCTCGCCGTCGCCGTCGCCGCCGTCGGCGTCGTGACGCTGGCCACGGCCGGGCGGGACGGTGAGGGAACCTCCGATGAGCGGGGAGCCGGGGACGCCGAGGCGGCCGACGGGACGAATCCGCTGGACAGCCAGGCCGGATCGGTCCTGCCCGGGCTCGCGGACGGCTACGTCATGGCCCTCGCGCTGCTGGTGATCGGCTGGGTCACCCTGTTCAGCTCGGAGTTCCACCGGTCAGGCGAGCGGCCGGGAGGCTTCCTGCTCTCCTTGGTGCACCCGCTGGCGGACCTGGCCGTGCTCGGCGCGCTGCTGCCCATGGTCACTTCCGCCAGGCGCCGGGTGATCCTGCCCTACCTGGGCCTGCTCGCCGCCAGTGTCGGTGATGCCCTGACGGTGGGCCAGCGCGCCCTGGGCGGGTCTCCCGGCGTGGCGGCCCAGCTGATGGGCCTGGTGGCGGCGGTGCTGTTCGGCATCACCCCGTGGCGGGTACCCGAGCCGAGCTGGACCCGCCGGGCCGCGGGCTCGGGGGCGGCCACCGTCATCGCCGCGCTGGCCGCGGCGGTGGCGACCCTCGTCGTCATCGCCAACGGCCTGGCCGGGACTCCCGCATCTGGGGCCGCGCTGCTCGTGGCGGGCGGAGCGGGCGTGCTGGTCCTGGCCATCCGGGTCTTCATGCTGGTCAACCAGAACGGGATCATGCTGCGCGTGTGGCGGGAATCAAGCCGGAGCCTGCGCGAGCTGGCCAGCCGGACCAGCGACGTGATGCTGGTCTGCGACCTCGGCGGCCTCATCGACTACGCCAGCCCGGCGGTCGCGGACTACGGCTACGCGCCAGCGGACCTGTCCGGACGGCTGCTGCTTGATTTCGTGCACCCCGAGGACCGTTCCGCCGTGCTTACCGCGTCCCGGCTCGCCCTCGCCGGCGACACCACCGGATCCGCCGGCCGGTTCCCGGTCCGGGTGCGGGCGGCCGACGGGACATGGCGGCACGTGGAGTCGACCGTGCTGCGCTACCAGGTCCCCGGCGGGCCGCGCCAGATCCTCGTCACCGCCCGCGACGTGAGCGACCAGGTGGCGCTGCGCCAGCAGGTCGCGCACCTGACCTTCCATGACGGTCTGACCGGCCTGCCCAACCGCGCCTATGTCGAGGAGCGGGCCAGGGACCTGCTGCGGGGCGGGCAACCTGGGTCCCCTGGGTCCCCTGGGCCCGCAGGCGCGGAGGCCCGCAGGACCGGCGTCATCTTCGTCGATCTCGACCGCTTCACCGCGGTCAACGATTCGGTCGGCCACGGCGCCGGCGATCTGGTGCTCGCCCAGGCGGCCAGACGCCTGCGCGCGGCCGTCCCGGTCCACGACACCGTCGCCCGGTGGGGCAGCGACGAGTTCGCCATAGTGGTCGAGGACGCGGCCGGCCTGCAAGAGGTCTCCGACATCGCCGAACGGCTGGTCGGCGCGATCGCCGCCGAGCCGTTCCGGGTGGCCGACCAGCAGATCGCGCTCACCGCGAGCGCCGGAGTCGCCCTGGCTAACTCGGGGCCCAAGGACCCGAAGGCCCGGGAGGAGGACGAGGATTCCGCGGACACCTTCAATCTCGAGGGGCTGGCCCTGGTACTGCGCAACGCCGACGTGGCGATGTCACGCGCCAAGGAGCTTGGCGGCGACCGGGCCGAGATCTACGCCGCCCACATGCACGCCGACGTTGTCCGCAAGCTGGAGATCGTGACCGACCTGCAGCGTGCCATCGGCAACGGCGAGCTCACCGTGCAGTACCAGCCGATCGTGGAGCTGGCCACATCGCGCGTCACCGGGGCCGAGGCCCTGGTCCGCTGGCGGCGGGAGGGTGAGGTGATCAGCCCGCGCGAGTTCCTCGGCGTCGCGGAGGAGTCGGGCCTGATCGTGCCCCTTGGCGAGTGGGTGCTCCGCGAAGCCTGCGCGCAGGGGGCCGCCTGGCGGCGGGCTTCGTGGGACGTGGGGGTCTCGGTCAACTTGTCCGCGCGCCAGATAACCGCGCCAGGATTCATCGCCCAGGTGGCGGAGATACTGGCGGAAACCGGCCTGCCGCCGGGGGCGCTCACCGTTGAGGTGAGCGAGCGGGTCCTGGTCGAGGACGCCGGGGTCATCGTCGAACGGCTCGCGGACCTGCACAAGATGGGCGTGCGGATGGCGGTCGACGACTTCGGCACCGGGTACGCCTCGCTGACCCATCTGGGCGAGCTGCCGCTGGACATCATCAAGATCGATCCCTCGTTCGTGTCCGGCCTCGGCCACGACGACAGGCTCACGCTGCTGACCAAGACCGTGATCCAGGTGGGACGCGAGCTCGGCCTGCAGGTCATCGCGGAGGGTATCGAGCAGCCGCGCCAGCTCGCCGCGCTGCGCGAGATGGGCTGCGACTACGGCCAGGGTTTCCTCGTCGCCCGGCCCATGGCTACCGCCGGGGTCGAGGCGCTGATCAGGACTTCCGCCGGCGAACCGGATGAGCCGCGGGACAGATCTGTCTCGGAATGTGAGACCACACCCGTCAGCGGTTGACGTTTTGATTCCGGATGGCAGTAGGGTGGGCGCTGTGAAACACACGCAGATCCTCGTACTTGGCCGGCGCGCAGGTAGCTGACCAAGCCGGCTCGCTGCGCGCTCCCCTCGACTGCCGCCAGGCACGGGGGGATTTTTTATGCCGCGCCTTTCAGACCAGGCCGCCTTCCAAACCAGGGAGACTAACCGATGACCGAGCAGATGACTGGCCGCAAGGGTGCCTCCTCCGGCCCGGAGGGTACCGCGGGCGCCCATGGGCATCCGGCGCCGCAGCAGTCCCCTGTTCCAAGCCCGAGGGACCTGGCGGCTCGCACGCCGCACCGTGACGCGGCACGCGCCGCCGATCACTCCCATCAAGAAGCCGCCCCGCCGGCCGGTCCCGCCGAAGCCGGGCCCGCCGCGCCCGCCGGAGCCCCGGGGCCGGCCGAGCCGCGGGCGCACATCCTGAGCACCGGCCGCACCCGGGGCACCGGGGCGCAGGCGCTTGTGTACGCGCTGGAGCAGGTCGGCGCGGACGTGGTGTTCGGCATCCCGGGCGGTGCCATCCTGCCCGCGTACGACCCGCTGCTCGACTCCACGGCGATCCGGCACATCCTGGTCAGGCACGAGCAGGGCGCGGGCCACGCGGCCACCGGGTACGCGCAGGCCACCGGCCGGGTCGGCGTGTGCATGGCCACCAGCGGCCCGGGCGCAACGAACCTGGTGACGCCCATCGCCGATGCCTACATGGACTCCGTCCCGATCGTGGCCATCACCGGCCAGGTGTCGACCAACCTGATCGGCACCGACGGCTTCCAGGAGGCCGACATCTCCGGGATCACGCTGCCGATCACCAAGCACAACTTCCTCGTCACCAGGCCCGAGGACATCGCCCGCACGATCGGCGAGGCCTTCCACGTGGCCTCGACCGGGCGGCCCGGGCCGGTCCTGGTGGACGTGGCCAAGGACGCGATGCAGGCCATGACCGAGTATGGCTGGCCCGTGCCCTTCGACCTGCCCGGCTACCACCCGGTGACCAGGCCGCATGCCCGGCAGGTGCGCGAGGCCGCGCGGCTGATCAGCGAGGCCAGGCGGCCGGTGCTTTACGTGGGCGGCGGCGTGATCAAGGCCCGGGCCTCGGCACAGCTGCGCGAGCTGGCCGAGCTGACCGGCATCCCCGTGGTCACCACGCTGATGGCCAGGGGAGCGTTCCCCGACCGCCACCCGCAGCACATGGGCATGCCCGGCATGCACGGCACCGTGGCCGCGGTCGGCGCGCTGCAGAAGGCCGACCTGATCGTCGCGCTCGGCACCAGGTTCGACGACCGGGTGACCGGCAAGCTGGACACGTTCGCACCCGGCGCGCTCATCGTCCACGCGGACATCGACCCGGCCGAGATCTCAAAGAACCGCCGGGCCGACGTGCCGATCGTCGGCGACTGCCGCGAGGTGATCGCCGACCTGGTGGCCGCGGTGCGGGCCGAGCACGAGCAAAGCCGCCGCCCCGACCTGACCGGCTGGATTACCCAGCTGAACTCCTGGCGGAGCACCTACCCGCTGGGCTACGCCGAGCCGGACGACGGCACCCTGGCCCCGCAGCACGTGATCGAACGGATCGGGAAGATAGCGGGCCCGGACGCGCTGTACGTGGCCGGCGTGGGGCAGCACCAGATGTGGGCCGCCCAGTTCATCGACTATGAGCACCCGGGGACCTGGATCAACTCCGGTGGCCTGGGCACGATGGGCTTCGCCGTCCCCGCCGCGCTTGGCGCCAAGACCGGCCGCCCCGAGGCGTGTGTGTGGGCCATCGACGGTGACGGGTGCTTCCAGATGACCAACCAGGAGCTGGCCACCTGCGCCCTGGAGGGAATCCCGATCAAGGTCGCGATCATCAACAACGGCAGCCTCGGCATGGTCAGGCAGTGGCAGACGCTGTTCTACAACGAGCGCTACTCAAACACCGACCTGCACGCTCCCAGCGAACCGAAACGGCCGACCGGCACCAGGATCCCCGACTTCGTCAAGCTGGCCGAGGCCTACGGCTGCGAGGGCATCCGCTGCGAGCAGACGGCCGAGGTGGACAAGGTCATCGAGCGGGCCATGGCCATCGACGACCGGCCCGTGGTGGTCGACTTCGTGGTGCACAAGGACGCCATGGTCTGGCCCATGGTCGCGGCGGGCACCAGCAACAACGACATCAAGTTCGCGCGCGGCATGGCGCCCGACTGGGGAGGCTCGGAAGAATGACGACGCATACGCTCTCCGTACTGGTGGAGAACAAGCCGGGGGTCCTGGTCCGGATAGCCGGGCTGTTCTCCCGGCGGAACTTCAACATCGACTCGCTGGCCGTCGGGCCGACCGAGCACGAGGAGATCTCGCGCATCACGATCGTGGTCAACTGCGAGGAGCATCCGCTTGAGCAGGTGACCAAGCAGCTCAACAAGCTCATCAACGTGCTGAAGATCGTCGAGCTCGAGCCGGGCGCGACGGTGCAGCGCGAGTTGATCCTGATCAAGGTCAGAGCCGACGCGGACAGCCGCTCACGGGTGCTCGAGACGGTCAACCTGTTCCGGGCCCGGGTGGTGGACGTGGCGCTCGACGTCATCACGGTGGAGGCGACCGGCAACAGGGACAAGCTCGACGCGCTGATCAAGGTGCTCGAGCCGTTCGGCATCAAGGAACTTGTCCAGTCCGGGATGGTGGCCATCGGCCGCGGCGGCCGCTCCATCACCGACCGAGCCCTGCGCCCGGTGGAGCGCAGCGCGTAGATTCGTACAACCAAAGCAGCGAAAAAGAAAGGCCATTTCAGTGGCAGAGATTTTCTACGACGACAGCGCCGACCTGTCCGTCATCCAGCGCCGGCACGTCGCCGTCCTCGGCTACGGCAGCCAGGGGCACGCGCACGCGCTGTCGCTGCGCGATTCCGGCGTCGACGTGCGGGTGGGCCTGCCCGAAGGCTCCAAGAGCAGGGAAAAGGCCGCCAACGACGGCCTGCGCGTCACCACGCCCGCCGAGGCCTGCGAGGAAGCGGACCTGATCATGGTCCTGGTCCCCGACCACCTGCAGCGGGAACTGTACCGAGAGGCGATCGCCCCGGCCCTGGTGGACGGCGACGCGCTGTTCTTCGCCCACGGCCTGAACATCCGGTACGACCTGATCACACCGCCGTCCGGCGTGGATGTCTGCATGGTCGCGCCCAAGGCCCCCGGCCACCTGGTCAGGCGCCAGTTCGCCCAGGGCCGCGGCGTGCCGGTGCTTGTCTGCGTGGAACGGGACGCGACAGGTAACGCGTGGCCGCTCACCCTGGCCTACGCCAAGGCCATCGGCGGCACCCGCGCGGGCGCCCTGCGCAGCACGTTCACCGAGGAGACCGAGACCGACCTGTTCGGGGAGCAGACCGTACTGTGCGGCGGCGTGGCCGAGCTGATCAAGGCCGGCTTCGCCACCCTGGTCGAGGCCGGCTACCAGCCGGAATCCGCCTACTTCGAGTGCCTGCACGAGATGAAGCTGATCGTGGACCTCATGTACGAGGGCGGCATCTCGAAGATGTACTGGTCGGTGTCGGACACCGCCGAGTACGGCGGCTACACCCGCGGGCCCAGGCTGATCAACGAGCAGACCCGCGAGGAGATGCGCCGCATCCTGGGCGAGATCCAGGACGGCTCGTTCACCCGCGAACTGGTCGAGGAGTTCGACGCGGGCAAGCCCAATTTCCTCAAGCGCCGCGAGGCCGAGCACGCCGAGCAGATCGAGCAGGTCGGCGCCAGGCTCCGCCCGCTGATGTCCTGGCTCGCCGCGGACGACTAACCGCCCCCGGCCCTCCGAGCCCGCCGATCACCCGGTAGGTGGATTGCTCCGGCCGTTGTGGGTAGGCGACCGGTATGACAGCGAACACGACGGAACTCCGGCAGGTCCCGAACACCAACGACTCGCGCCACCAGGTCATCGCCGGGACGCGGCCGCGGCGCTCGTCATCGGCGGGCGACGTGGTGCTGTCCTACCTGAGGATCCAGGCTAACGCGCTGACCTCGCTGGAGCCGATGGTGCGCGCCGGCGAACCCGATTCCGTGCACCAGATGCGGGTGGCCACCCGCAGGCTGCGTGCCACCCTGCGGTCGTTCGGCCAGGTAATCGCGCCCGCCGACGGTGATCACCTGGCCGGCGAACTGCGCTGGCTCGGCCATGTTCTGGGCGCCGCGCGCGACGCGGAGGTGCTCGCCTGGCACCTGGCCGAGACCCTGCGGACGATTCCGGTCGAGCTCCTCATCGGGCCGGTCCAGGCGCGTGTGCAGGGCCACTTCGCCCCCGTTGGGGCCGCCGCCCGCACCGCGCTGTTCGAGGCGCTCGACTCGCCCAGGTACAAGGCGCTGCTGGCCGAGCTTGACCGGCTGACCCACGAGCACCCGCGCGGCCCGCGGACGGCCGACCCGGCCCGCGACGTGCTGCCCGCGGCCGTGCGGCGCGCCTACCGGCGGACGAAACGCCGGATGCGCCGCGCCCGCCACGCCCCCGCCGGGACGGCCAGGGACGTCGCCCTCCACCGTGCCCGCAAGTCGGCCCGCAGCGCCCGCTACGCGGCCGAAGCGGCCAGTCCGGCGGCCGGCAAGAAGGCACAGAAGTTTGCCGGCCAGATGAAGAAGGTCCAGTCGGTCCTCGGGGACCACCAGGATGCGGTCCTGGCCCGCCAGGCGGCCAGGGACCTGGGCGTCGGCGCTTACCTGGCCGGCGAGAACGCGTTCACCTACGGCCTGCTACGCGACCGCGAAGACCGGCAAGCCAGCGGGCTCCAGGCCGACGCCGGCCGGGTATGGCGCCGGGCCTCGCGCCGCAGGTACCGCCGGTGGATGCACTAGGACCTAAAAATAGTGTCTCGCATTCTGAGACAGGTGTCTTAAGGGCTGTCCGCCGTCGGCGCGGGTCAGGTAGCGTAGCAGGCACTATGCGGCACTTCGTACTCGTAGCCAGCCGCAGCGGGAACCTGTAAGGACCTGATCCAGGGCAGGCTGGCCACCCGCTGCGGGGTGAGGCGCTGGCCGTAAGTCCCGCTCTGGTTCCCGATCAGGAGCGCTTCGTGTACGACATGTATCCCTGGGACCGCCCCGGCCCCTCTTCCGCCTCTGGCCGCGGCCCCGCCGCAGCCGCCGACCCGGCCACGCAGGCCGTGCAGGTCGCGCTTGACCGCCGGGACAACGGCGGCGCCGCGGCCGCGTCGCCCGCCCGCCCTGCTCTCCAAGCCCATACCGCCAGCCCAGCTCCTGCGCCTGGTACGGACGCGCCGTCCCCCGCCCGCCAGTAAGGTTCTGGCATGGATTCACCAACGATCAGGCTCGCCGTCATCGGTGGCGACGGCATCGGCCCCGAGGTGGTCGCGGAGGCGCTCAAGGTGCTGCGCGCGGCGGCGCCCGGGGCCACCATCCACGAGACCGATTACGACCTCGGCGCACGCCGCTGGCACCGCACCGGGGAAACGCTGCCCGACGCGGTGCTCGAGGAGATCCGGGGCCACGACGCCATCCTGCTCGGCGCCGTCGGCGACCCGAGCGTGCCAAGCGGCGTGCTCGAGCGCGGCCTGCTGCTGCGGCTGCGGTTCGAACTTGACCACTACGTAAACCTGCGCCCGGTGCGGCTGTACCAGGGCGTCGCCTCCCCGCTGGCCAACGCGCGCCCTGAGGCGCTGGACATGGTGGTGGTCCGGGAGGGCACCGAGGGCCCGTACACCGGCGCCGGCGGCGTCATGCGCAAGGGAACGCCCGCCGAGATCGCCACCCAGGAGAGCGTGAACACCGCGTTCGGGGTGGAGCGGGTGGCCCGGTACGCCTTCGGCAAGGCCATGGCCCGGCCGCGACGGAAGCTGACCCTGGTGCACAAGACGAACGTGCTGACCTACGCGGGCGACCTGTGGCAGCGCACGGTTGACGGGCTGGCCAAGGAGTTCGCCGACGTCGCGGTGGATTACTGCCACGTCGACGCCGCGTCGATGTTCTTCGTTTCCCAGCCCGAGCGGTTCGACGTCATCGTCACCGACAACCTGTTCGGTGACATCCTCACCGACCTCGGCGCCGCCGTGGCCGGCGGCATCGGGCTCGCGGCCAGCGGCAACATCAACCCGGAGCGGGCCGCGCCGAGCATGTTCGAGCCGGTGCACGGCAGCGCGCCTGACATCGCCGGCCAGCAGAAGGCCGACCCGACGGCGGCCATCCTGTCCGCCGCCATGCTCTGCGAGCACCTGGGCCTGACCGCCGAGGCGGCGAAGATCGAGCAGGCCGTGGCCGAGGACCTGCTCGAGCGTCAGGGCGCCTGGGCCGCGCGCACCACCGTCGAGGTCGGCGACGACATCGCCGAGCGAGTAGCCGACTGACTCGCGCCTCAGAGCCGCGGCGCGAGTCAGTGTCTGTTCGGACCCACAGGCTCCCGGTGACATCCGGTTAGTGTTGATGTCCCGGCCCGTGACCCCCCGAAGGCGATGAGGAAGTACGAGTCATGATCGAGTTCGATATCCGCCCAAGCGGCCGACCGGTGCCCGACGCCGAGCGCGAGGCGCTCCTGGCCTCGCCCGGGTTCGGCCAGGTCTTCACCGATCACATGATCACGCTGCGCTGGTCGGCCGAGCGCGGCTGGCACGACGGCCGCCTTGAGCCGTACGGGCCGTTCACCTTCGATCCGGCCACCATGGTGTTTCACTACGCCCAGGAGTTCTTCGAGGGCCTGAAGGCCTACCGCCAGGAGGGCGGCTCGATCACCTTGTTCCGGCCGGATGCCAACGCGGCCAGGTTCAACCGGTCGGCCCGGCGCATGGCCATGCCCGAACTCCCGGAACAGGCCTTCGTCCGGGCCCTGGAACTGCTGGTCACCCAGGATCGCGAGTGGGTGCCGCCGGGCGAGGGGAACAGCCTGTACCTGCGGCCATTCCTGATCGCGACCCAGCGCGGCCTCGGCGTGAACCATCCGTCCAGCGAGTACCTGTTCTGCGTCATCGCCTCGCCCGCCGCGTCCTACTTCGGCGGAACCGGCCGACCCAAGCCGGTCACGGTCTGGCTGTCGGAGGACTACACCCGCGCGGCACCAGGCGGCACCGGCGCGGTCAAGTGCGGCGGCAACTACGCGGCCTCGTTCGCGGCCCAGCAACAGGCCGTTGAACAGGGCTGCGACCAGGTGGTCTGGCTGGACGCGGCCGAGCACAGGTGGGTCGAGGAGATGGGCGGCATGAACCTGTTCTTCGTCCACGGCGACGGCGCCGGCCGGGCCCAGATCACCACCCCGCCGCTGACCGGCACCCTGCTGCCCGGGATCACCCGCGACTCGCTGCTGCGGCTGGCCCCGGAACTCGGCATCGAGGCGGTCGAGGACCCGATCTCGATCGACCAGTGGCGCGAGCAGTGCGCCTCGGGTGAGCTGACCGAGGTGTTCGCCTGCGGCACCGCGGCCGTGATCACCCCGGTGGGCCGGGTCAAGGCCAAGTCCGCCGAGTGGCCGGTCGCCGACGGCCAGTCCGGCCCGGTCACGATGCGCCTGCGCGACGAGCTGATCGGCATCCAGTACGGCCACCGCCCCGACCCATTCAACTGGATCCACAAGGTCTGCTGACGCCGCGCTTCCGGCCAACGATCGGAGTGAACCCCGGGTTTCACCTCAATCTGACCGGGTCGGGTTTCACCCCGCTCTGGAACCGCCCAGGGGCACTCTCCGTCTCGGAATGCGAGACGGATGCGACAGCAAATGGGCGGGTGTGGCAGACTGGCGCCGTGACGTCAGGCCGCATCATTATCGGCTGGCGCGTCGGCACCTAGGGCACCAGCCCTAGCGCCGGGAACAACAACCCGGCACGCCGGCGCGCAGACCTCTCGCGTTAACGCGAGGGGTCTTTTGTTTTGCCCGACCAGCCGCCAAAGAAAT
>Ga0335075_10014885_pt1 | contig 11660 bp, 10 predicted proteins | sample Lox_Sample_24_FD_206723 | JGI IMG/M metagenome (GOLD analysis project Ga0335075, IMG submission 206723) | Soil microbial communities from Loxahatchee National Wildlife Refuge, Florida, United States - Lox_Sample_2.4 | ecosystem: Environmental > Terrestrial > Soil > Wetlands | place: USA...
CCACCTTTACCGTATTGTACAAGGTGATCGTCACAATGGCAAAACGTTGTGGCGCTGCAAAAATAAAGCGAATTGTACCTGTCGAGATGGTTGTGGGCTCTCAGACAGAACTTGCAGCTAATAACTAGACTATCGTAGCAAAGGAAGCATTCACATCATGGGCCCAGTATTGCCACCATTGCTGAGCACTTGTATAAAGCGCTGTTGCCACTTCAGTGTATGTGGGTTTGAAGAATGGACCGTCGGAGGGGAGGTAAGATTTAGATCTTCGTCCACGGAGCGACGTCGTACCAATCCCCACATTTCTAGACAGCAGAAGCCATAGTCAACAACGATTATTTCATCCTTTACAGCCGCAGTGCTGGGCCGGGCAATGAGTGTTCGTAAGAAGATATTTTGGGGCCACGCATCTAGCGGATAATGGTGATAATTTAGTCGACGCCACGGGGCAAGAATGTCTGGTGTCGATATTAGACCGGATATCACCACTGCGGGACCAATGCGCTTGACAACAGCAGCCGGAGGTACGAGGTTGGGCTAGTGATCTTCAGTATGTATTGTCGCCATCAGGATGGAAGTAGTTCCCCACATAGTCATCTTCAGGTGTTGGGATAGGATTCTTGAAACTTTCCCAGTAGGGTTGCTCGAATTTTAGTGGCATTGCGGTTATATGGAACACGAACCACACGGGGAGTAGAATGATTAACATCGCTATAATTATTTGGCGTCGCATGATGACTTCGGTTGAGATAATTTAATTCTTAATAAAGTTTTGTGAGAATGCAATGAGGAGGAGGAATTTGAGTTGAACAAATAAGACGGAAATGAAGATCGTGAAAGGAGGTCAGAGATGCATACTAAACCTAGATTTACAAACAGGCCAGCAAAAGTTACCACCTTAGCATATTCAAAAGCTGACCCCTAACGCCCTAGCTCATGCTTTTTGGAGCATATAGATGAAAATGAGAGTAATCAGTCATGATATTCTGTGATATTGAAAAGTTATAATAGTCGGATCGAATGCCATAGCGTCATTTTTTAGCAGCTTAGCTTCATGAATGGCGAGAACTGAGTCGACTGTGTGTCGAGGTACGGTGGAAGGAGTTCCAAAGGTTGCATCAGAGCAGCCTTTTGCATTAATCTGAGCTTCAATTGGCAATTGAGTTACCATCCAGCTTCAAGTTGCGGATTCTAGCCGGAGTCTGCTACTACATTTTCCCGAGGCGGCTTGTAGTGAGTGAAGGTATGGGCCAAGTTCTGCAGTCCTCAATATCCAGACAATACTTTGGGTACCATATTAATTATGTCAGTAAATATATGTAATTGTGCGTGATACTACTTCAGCTTGAACCTTTCGCAAACGGCCTTAAGCTCATCCATCTTTCTACCTCCTAATGCTTCACCATCCATCATTCCCGATATATATGCTTCACCGATGAGCTCAAAGTAATGGTCGGTGGAGACCCTGTGCTCCCTAAGAATTACAGGCACGCTGCAGCCTAGGAGAATGCAAATGAGGTCTTTTGTCTTAGCTGATTCGGGAGCAAGGCCGAAAAGCCTCTTTCGGATCGTTTTCCCTGCTATATCAAAAGTTTTCAGTTCAGATTGTATGAATTTCCTGTTCCAAATGACACACTCGACTCTTTTGAGGAATCGGACCATGATGTCCGGTTTACCGCCCTCGATCAGTTTCCGAATATCAAGATCACCATTGACGGTTGTATGGGCCATACAGATCTGACAGGCTCTAGGGTACCAGGGAGGAGGGTTATTGCCATTAGGATCCCTATCTGCAACTAAAGTTCGCCAAAGCTCGTCGGGGACCTTTGGAACCTCTAAGACGTCGGGATCAGGCCTTTTCCACCCTCCCATTTCAAAACAGTCTCGAGGAATGATCCCCTCTGCGACGCGGCTGGAAAGGTTTGCGACGACCCCAAGACGGAAGCCTTTCACGAACATCGTCCCATCCGATACCCATTTTCTATTTTCAGGTGGGACATGATTCTCTTTCAGCTTGTCTAAGTCTAGGATAAGATTCCTTGGACGGTTGGGTGTGGAGGTTCCAGGAGCACTAGGCCTCGGGGCAGGCAACTGAGCGGATGCGAGATTCATGATAGACTGATCACCGCGAGGCTGCACTTGTGTGGGAAAATTTTCGGCGGCATTATCATTGAGAGAAGACTGTCTAGGTGTGGATGGCCGAGCAGCGAGCGTCGAAGGTCTGGGAAACGTACGATTAATCGGAGATGGAAGATTGGAGCCGGCAGGAGTGTTGCTTCCCGAGGCAGGAGAGGGTTGAAAAACCTCAAATTTCCCAAATTCTACCAACGGAGTGGTCCCATGAGAAGCATTGTAATTTCTTTGGCTCGAGCTGCCGACCAAAATATCTCCATTGGCACGACCATTAAGGACATCTTCAGGACCGCCGAATGGCGACCTAGAAACCGGCGAGATCCAGGATGGTAATTGCTCCTTGGCAGGGGCATGCTCTGCTCGAATCTTCTGAACCACTGATAGGTTGCGCTTCTTAGGGACTGGGGCCCAGTGTCGGCAGATAATGTCTAAAGAGTCCGAAGTATAAACACAGTATGCAACAAAGTCCTTGCAAACATCAATCAAACTTTTCTTATAGTCGGCAACTGGTGGCTCTGGTTCTTCTGGAGAGCGTAGAGGGGTTTTGCTCGACGCAGTTGTCTGTGTAGCGGTGTCTTTAGCAATTGAGAGGACAGCATAGATGATGTCTCGAGGATCCGTAGCGTCAAAAGTCAAAAGTGACGATACGAGAGTCTCCAAGCTGGAAAGACGTTCAATGAGATCACTGTCGTGGGATTTCCTAAATAGGTTACTCAAAGCCTTAATAAGGGTGTTCGCACCTGACTCCCGTCAGTAATTAAAAAAGACCTATATTTCCGATACTTACCCAACGCTTCTACATTTTCAAGAGGGTCGAACTTGACTCGAATGGGGTCCGACTTCCGAACCAGGGTGTGTATTCGTTCGAAATGCTCCATAAATAGAGCAACGGCAATGGCAAAATCTTCCCAAGCAAGTTCAATACGACCACAATGCAGAGTCGCCTCTTTTGCAAGTGCAAGTTCCTGGACAACCCATCTTCAACTGTTAAATTGTCTCCAATAGACGATAGTTGAATTTGCAACATACCTGCGTGAGAACCACGGATTCCTCATAAGTAAAGCTAAAGATTGCCATATCCCGGCTTTGGAAGGGTCTTCAATATAATCATCGAAATTTGACTCTTCGAGCATCTTGGGAATAGAGTCAAGAGCAGTCTTGTTGGGAGCATCCCCAACTCCCAACCATACGCAAACATTTGACGCTTGGTTATATATTTCTGCCATTCGCTTTACTTGAGCGTTTCTTTCTGCATCATCTTTTTGATTAATGCACAAAGCATCAACCCACAGAGTTATCGGGTGCGAAGAACTTCGTAAGTATCGAAGAGCGGCGTGGAGATTCGACCTGACATAAAATTTGGCCCAAAGCTTCTTCGATGAGGGCTTGCGACCCTGGTTCCTCAAGTTAAAAATCTTGATCTCATGTATTGGATCATCATCGCCCCAGGTGTATGATAAGGCTTCGTATGTAAGAGGTGGTGCGTCAGTTGGATGATCAGCTGTCGAGACAAGCTGGCAATATATTGGGTCATCGAGGTTCGTACTCGGGCTGATGATTATTAGACGTATTTCATTAGGCTTTGTAAGTGGTGCATAGGTGTATTCGTTTTCCTTTACGGCTGGGATAATGATCTGATTGACGAAATTCGAGAAACTGGTGTAGGTCAGGCGGCTCCGTAGGACTGGCGTCGGTCTTGCTCTCTTGGGCGGCTGCTGCGCAATGCTACCGCGCCGTTTTCCAAGGGGATTCCCAGATGCCATCGTGAATATAAGCATATACAAGAGCAAGCTTTCAGGAGAAGAAGTGCAAGGGAAGACTGTTCCTTAAGGCAACGCGGCTGGAGGCCATATTGCCTATTGTTGATAAATTCTGCCTATCTTCACACCGAGAAGAGATGGCTCCAACCCCGGATTCTATGAGGCTCCATTTCCCAGCTCACGCAATACCTAGTTCCGGTAAACCAATGGTAAGGACCACCAGCCCACCTTCACTTGGATGGAACCAAACCCATCCTGGCTCAAAGTGCATGGCCCCCCACATCGTGCAGAAGCTTCCTTGATGACCGGCACCCTTTAGCCCACCATGTCCCAATGTGTCTCAGTTACACACCACCTAGCGGCGTCAGATCTGTAGTGTAACAAACGACTGCTGCCAAAATATTGGACAGGGTGTCAACCGGTGAGCCGGCGTGGCTCTTCAGCCGCCCTGGCGTGGTGGTGCGACACCCGTTTAGTACCGCCCCATAAACTTCAGCTTATGCAGCCACTATCACAAAAAGAAACGCTCATTTCCCGCAGCCTCATCCTAGGCTCCAGCGCAGGTTGATGGAATGACTCCATTGAAGGTGAAGGACGTGATTGTGAAACCAGGGAAGCTGCTTGTCGCTCTATTCGGATACCCCTGAAGTCGCAACATCCATTTGCAGCATCTCTCACAGCCCTACTCACCTTCATTTGCACTATGGGCTTTTGAGAGGTTACAGAGTGTTGTTGAAATCAAAGACTTAATGGAAGGCTGTTTAGCCGATGGTAAAGCGACATAGTGTGTATTGTTGATGCGTAGGTGGAGTAGTTGATGTCGAAACAGAGATTGTTCTGCCCGAGACTTCAGGCCGCTTGCGTACAATTGAGTACCAATCCGGGCTAGCTTACTATCACTTATTTAATTTTTACAATTGCGTATATTTATATAGTGAGATTAATATTAAACGGTAATCCAGCTGAAGTGGCCACGGCTAGATCTAACGACAGAAGCCCTGTGTTGATGATTGATAGAGTATCCCTTTGCGAGGACAAAGGACAACAGGAGGAGGTTAAGACTGAGCCCCTATTTTGCAAGGAGTATCTGCCTGGCAACGCACAAAAAGCTATCGAGCCCTTTTTTCTTTCTATGTTTTCTTTTCTTTTTCTTTTGCTACTTCTTTCTAGATGTTTATGTCAAGAGGCGTCTAACAATTGTATTAGCCGTTTTATTGTGTAACCAATTTTTTCAACCTTTTGATCTTGATTGCAATTCAATTAACATAAGTGGTATAATCTACATAAGTACAGCTTTCTTAACAATTTACATTTCTGTAGTTGACTTCCTCGCCTTAACCACAAACAGCGGATCATTCCAATCCCGTCCATCCTTTAATATAACCTCCTCAACATCTTCAAATCCCCCAACCGCCCAAAAGTAACTTCCTACCCACCACCTCCTCTCTTCATCCTTCATCCTCAACCACTTCCCAATAACCTTTGTCGGAAAGCACCGATTGCTAAAAGCCATATGCGCTGTCCCGCCAGTCTTCAAACACCTCTTCACCTCCTCTAGCACTTTCAGTGGCTCAACTAAATAGTCCACACTAACGTTACAAATAGCCACGTCAACCGTCCCATCCGTCACCTCCTTCAACAGTCGGCCCTCCGTTTCCTGCGCCATCTCTCCTGGGCTCGCTCTAACATTAAGATCCCTCACCCAAAACCTTGTCAGATGGGAATTCGCCTCCATCTCTTTCCCATTCAACCCATACCCCACGCAACTCGCCAGCCTCCCCTTGAGGCCGTCGGGCAAATGACTCGTCCAACTCGAGCAGAGATCTAGCACCGTTGCACCCTCGTGGATAACACCCGCATAATAGCTCTTCAAGCCTTCAATCGCGCCTTCATCGATGTGTTGCACGAAACGCGGCTGGACGTAGAACTGCGTATCTGGGCTCTCGTCGGCACGGCGAAAGTCATGGGTGGAGAAAGTGATCTGTGTGGGGTAGGAGGAGCGGGGGAGGGGATTGATCACGATATTGAGATTGGGATTGGGACTGCGGTTTGGTGTAGCAGCGGCAGCGGCGTCACCAGTCGGGCTCATGGTCGCAGCGAAGAGAGACGCGAAAGTGGGGAGGTGGCGTACAAGGATACGCGAGGATGGTAGGCTGCGTGGGTGGGAGCACCGCCGGAATGACGAGGTGCGTGGCAGAGAAGAAAGACGGGATACCAGTGGAGACCGAGATGATACGCGCAGCATTGCAATTGACTTCGAAGAGAAACATGATTATTGAAATGAAGGCCGTCGACACAGCAACAGTTTAAGCTCGCCAAAATGGGCATGTGGAAGCGTCATGGACGACAAATACATTTATGCTTAATCTTTAGCGCGAACCGGGCCAATCACCCTGGTCTGGGCCATTAGTCTTCAAGTAAGACTTGAGGCAAATACCCTATCTCATTGGCATCTCCACAAGCCTAGCAGCAACTTAATTTGGCCCAAGTCTCTAAGCCCTAGCCATAATATGTCTTGAACACCACTTCACGCCAGCGCCCAGCGAACGTACTCGGTCTCTAAAGTACATTAACTAATATGCGAATAGTACCTTCTATTTTAGCAAGTTGACTCCCAAGGCATGCAAAATCGGTTTACTAGCTTTTCTCGTTCCTTTAGTTCTCAGCTTCGTCAATCAGAACCCATCTCTTCTCAGCCTCCTTGGTACCAACTCTCTTCGCAATGATTTCGAGGGTATGTTTAATGGTGGATTTGGGGATCTTCGAGAACTGCTTGTTCAGAACTTCGATCAAGCCGAGCTTACTCAGCTCACTGCCGTGAACAGCCTCTTTGAAGGCTGGCATGTCTTCCATTGAGACGAGTTTCTTTGCTGGATACTGAGCAGTGGTGCTACCTTGAGTTGCTAGCTTTTTAGTGTCATAGGTATTGAAAAAAATCGTCGCTTTGTTATTTGGACTATTCATTCCGGCGCTTGTAGACTTAACTGTATTGAGAGGCAATCGTGGCGGTTCCATCAGGCCAGTGGGTGTAGGTGCGTCCCAGTAGTGGGTTGCAAACGGGTTAATTGGTGTTCTGATTTGCGTACCTTCTGAATTAATGTTAGCGCCTGCATCTTATATGATAAAGGGAGCGGCTCACCAATAATGATTTCCATCAGATACCTGTACATTTTCACATTCGGCCCTTGTCTTTTCTGATCTTCCCAACACAGCCCTGAACACTTTGGCTCCAGATCGCCCTGCATAACAATCTTCCGTGCATTGAGTGACTCGGCTTCTGCGTCGTCAAGAAATTCTTCAAGGTCCTCTTCACCATCTCCGATCTCTTCGTCATCATTGCAATCAGATTCAACGTCTTCACCATCCTCATCTTCCCACTCTGCCTCTGAATCATACTCATAGTTGACATGCGGCAAGTCACGTCTTGTCGGGTTGCGAGCCACTCTTCGCATTCCCGACATTGGCTGACTGGTGTAAGTGCCTTTGTATGGAGGTCGGACGTCTTCTGCAAATGATAAGATTTTGTATGGTACTTTTTGAAGAAGATTTCTTGTATTTTTGATCTGAATGTTTTGTGAGTCCGTTGTGAGGTCAATTGGTCGTTTGGAATTGCCAAGGATTTGGGACATTATCTCACGGACGGGCGTGATCTTCCTTCCGCGAGGCTTAAAATCAAAGCGGGGAAGATTGAATAGCCTCACTGGATCAAAAGGCCGTCGCTTCTCTGGGCTTCGTTGACCATGGATGTAGCTATCGATAACATCTTCCAGTGCATTTAAAGCACGCTCATCTCTGCCAAAGTGCGTGAAAGGGGCAACCTTAACATTATTTTGCACGAAGAAAGGAGGAAACCTCTTCTGGTACTCAGGCACGCTGTCGGGCTTGCAAGGTGATTTCACAATTGAGACGGAGGATGATTGAATTGCAGCTCCAGGTGCTGGACTTGGTGATTTTCGTGGGCCACCGTCGTTGAGTGCTGTCGCCGGCCTCTTGAAGAAGGCATTAAGCGTCGGCTGGCTTCTCTCCTTCTTTCTCTTCTCTTCTTCAATCCTCTGTTTCTCTTCCTCTTTGCGTCGTTTTTCGTCTTCTTTTGCTTTCTTTTCTCTATCTTTCTCGGCCCTTTCCGTCTCCTTGATAAGTCTTTTCTCTTCTTTCTCAGCTCGTTCAGCCTCCTTGGCAAGCCTCTTCTCCTCCCTCGCGGCCTCTTTTCTCTTCCGCTCGGCCTCTTTCTCGGCGTCTCTACGTACTTTATCCTCTTCTTTTGCTTTCTTTCCAAGTTCTCTCTGTGCTCGCTCCTCTGCCTTCTCTTGATCCCTAATAGCCTTCAATATTCTCTGCTCTTCCTTCTCGGCGAAGGTCAATTTTACTCGCTTCTTTAGCGGTTGCACGATGCCATTAAGAGCGGTGAATGCAGTTGTGGGAGAAGGCCGCAAGCCCACCGGCGTAGAAGTGCCTGCATCGCTAAGGGATCCGGTACTGCTACGTGCGGGGCTGGGAGCTCCTTTGGTAGAAGCCAGACTCATAGGACTCGACTCGGGTTTGAAATTGGTAGTTCGATTTCTGGGAGGGGTGGAGAAAGAATTGGAGTTTTCCCAATCCGGTGCGTGCTCTTGTGTCTGAAAGTCATTGTCTTCATCACGTTCTCCTTTAATGAATCCCTCGCCGTCTGGTATGTAAAGTGGAGTTTCGAGGTCGTCGTCTTCGTCGCGTTCTCTTTTGAGCGATTGAGGAGATCTCGACGTAGACAGCATGGTGCTCATCATGTAGTATTCGTCAGCTACATAAATGAGCGGCAGGAGAACAGAATTTATAAAGAGTTGACAAGGTCTCTAATTGCAACACATAGTTAGATTGGCGGACTTCGAAAAAGATTCATGTATGTGTCGTTTCGCCCCTGGCCTATCGAGAAGCCGCGACGCGACAAACGCGTAAATTGAAGTTGACGCCTTGACATTCAGGCGCATTGGACCGTCAACGAAATCAGCGGATTTTAAGTTTCTGTTAGACGTGCCTTTCAAGGCAAGGGTAGGCACCAAAAGGGTCCCTAGCCAGCTATTTTATGCATAAATATGCCCCAGAACCTACCATAGTCAAGAATCAGGCATCCGTCACGTTTGCTAACAGTTCCAGTGTTAAGCCCTCACAAGCTCTCGGACTTCAGTGGTGCTTTCGTGAATTCTCTTATCAACATTATCATGTAGCAGATCGACGGATGGTATGTTATAGGTACATGCTAGAAGTGCCCTGGTGGAAGTCGAGTGTCACAGGAAGAATGTGGCAAAGCTAACATTGAAAGACGAATGTCCTACAATATTCGATCTTGGGGATAGCCTTTGTTCCATCCCGAACCTGGTTGGATTGAGATAAAGCCCACTAGATGGAATTAAAGGCATAAGAAAAGGCCTCCTCTATTCAGCCTCTCGAGATTGGCTCCTTGAGAGCTGTGCCACCAGATGAAAGCCGATTCATAGGAAGCTCCAGTGGGATATTCTTTGTCAATACCGTCCATCGAGCATTTATAATTTCGAAGGGTGGTGCTTTGTTCGCCAGGATTAGAGAAGGAGGGGCTCGTGATCATCCATCAATTGATAAATGCATAGTGGGACCCGAAAATCCTCGCAATTCTGAGCAGGACGAGATTACTAGAGCAGTAACTCCTACAATTCAAACCAGTGAACTTATTTCTTATAGAATTACACAACGGGGTTTGGGCATTGCTCCAAGTTTGAACCAGGCAAAAGAGCTTATCACCGTATACTTCTAGGTTTGGCATCCGCTGTTCCCTTTCCTCCATGGCCCAACATTCTTGCACGATATAGAATCATTCCATGCGTTAAGATTTGGCATCAACACCCAGGATCCCTCTGGGATTCGACGAAATACTTGTCAGGCGGTCGTATTTCAATGTGTCTTCAACATTGCAGCCGGTGGCAGAACAGATCTCATTCTTCCTCAGGACTGCTGTATTGAGTCAAGCTCCGGTCTGTTATCATTAATTGGTAATGAACTATTATTCAAGCATGATATCTTGTCACTACAAGCATTACTTGCTACACAGCTGTACTTAATTGTGACCATGTCACTGCACGCTGCTTCAACAGTTGGTGGAATACTCTTAAGGGCAATATTCCATTCTGGCTTCCATCGATGTCCATTCCGCTATCCTCAGCTCTCTCAATTTGATCGAGAAATTCGGAAGCGGATATTCTAGATCACATATGCTACCCATCAGTATCTTAGTCAGGCTTTAGGCCACCCTTGAGGCGTCCAGGACTCAGATACGGATGTTTGCTTTCCCGGCACCGAAGAACTCCATAGCTATGTGGCAAATCCTGCGCGTGTTTCAAAGATATCTCACTTCACTTGCCGAAAGGCCATCGTCACTCGACGCAATCCCATCCGGAGATGTTCGGGCAGTGCCTGACACAGTGGCTGGTGGTACAATGGAATCGCACAGCGAAGGATTGGATCATGCAACTAACAGGAAATCTCCGCATCCAAGTACTCAGAGAGAAGAAATCTTCGCAAACTTTACAACGTATAGCCGGATTATGGGACAAGAGCTCGAGCTATTATTATTATTGATGATTTTATGATGTCATAACACCTTAAAGTAGCTTAACCAATGTCAGAAAGAGTACTTTGAAATAGTAGATATATTATTATTATAATTCTTACACCGTTGGAGCTGAAAAGCTATGCGGAAAATCTATCTATTTGTGAAAAAACAAGGAAACCTTACTACTATTATAGCAGGATAAAAACCTCCACTGCCGTTCTTCTTGTCTGTGTTTCTCTCGCAGCCTATAATTACTAAAAGGTAGCTACACTGCTACCTACTTGACTGATAGGGCCTACTCATACAACCCTTTAAACGCATTCCGGATGTCCTTAGTGTTCTTTGCAGCCTTCGTTGATCCAACTGGTCGTCCAGGCTTCCTGCGTTTCTCTGGCGGTCCAGTTGGTGGGCTTGTCGTCCTACGGTTCCTAACCTGGGTCCACTGCTGCTGCTCGTCCTCAACTGTAGGTGGCTGGTGACTGCAGTTATTGGGCTCTGGGGCCGGGGCTGGGGCCGGGGCTGGAGCCGGGGCTGGAGCTGGGGCTGGAGCCGGGGCCGGAGCCAGGGCTGGGGGGGCTGGAAGCGGGTTGGTCGATTGCTATATGCTAGCTGTGCGGCTGTCTTGTGTTTCGCTCGCTCTGGGCATTCTCTAGCCCAGGACTGGTGTCTGCCATGGCAGTTTACACACTCGTATTTCGATTTGTCGTCCTTTCCAAGGCAGTCGTTTGTTACGTGCCCTGGGCCTGCACAGCATCCACAGCGTGGTAGATTTTGGCAGACCCGTGCTACGTGCCCAAACTTGTAGCACTTGAAGCATTGTGTGACAACGCAGCTGCCATCAAATGGCTCGCAGTCGTGCAATTCGTGGTGCCAGATCAAGCCAGCGTCAATTAGGCGATTGGCTTGCTCTGGCTCTGCCACGCTAATAATCAATGGGCCTGTTGTACGACCAGACCGTAAAAGCTTCTTTGTGAAGGCCACCTGTAAGATCTCTACAGATCCACTGAGCCTTGGGTTCTGCTTGTATATCTCCTCAATTGCCTTACCTTGCACTTGGTTGACCCGTATCCCGTGTGCGATTACTGCAAACTCCCTCCTCTTAACTCTTACACCCGTCCCAAATGTGGACAGCCAACTCTGATCAGTGAGCCAGCTCGTACGAGCTTGTTCATTGTCCATTGTTAGCACTATGTCGCCGCTTGGGAGCC
>Ga0335075_10014887_pt1 | contig 11660 bp, 11 predicted proteins | sample Lox_Sample_24_FD_206723 | JGI IMG/M metagenome (GOLD analysis project Ga0335075, IMG submission 206723) | Soil microbial communities from Loxahatchee National Wildlife Refuge, Florida, United States - Lox_Sample_2.4 | ecosystem: Environmental > Terrestrial > Soil > Wetlands | place: USA...
AGCCCGCCCAAATCCTCGCGTGGTCGTTCTGGCGGCGCGCGCATCAAGCCGCGGCCCGCCTTGCACACATCAGGCGAACAAAGCTCAAATTAAAAACGCAACTGTAATGCTAGAACTCGAACCGGACGAGGACAAGAATCCGGTACTCTACCTGCTGATCTCAGACAACACAGCGTTCCGACAATTAATTGGACTCTGGACTCGCTTTAGTCGCGGTCAGGATTTGCCTGCCGGGTGGGGTGCGCCGTGGCGGAATCTGCTGTCGCAGCTCCGCGACCTGCGTCCATGGGGACCGCGCGACCGGCTGATGGAGGGTGACCTCGACGTGCTGAGGCACGAGCGCGCGGACAATCGGGGCATGGTTCGCATCGAACTCGAATTGGTATTTCGATCGCCGGAACAAGAGGTCGAACAGCGCGCGCTCGCAGAGTTGAATCGCGTTGGAGGTAAACTGATTTCGCGAACTCGGATTGACGGCGCAAAATATCACGCGATGTTGGTTGATGTCCCTGTTGCCGAAATGGGTCAAATCCTGAGTCGCGGGGACAATGGCCTCGTCGCGGCCGAGGAGGTAATGCACATTCGGCCCCAAAGCGCCGTGCACGTCACGTTGTTCGAAAGCCACGAAGTGGGGCCGGAAGTGGCCGCCGCGAACCCCAACGGCGATCCGATCGCCGCGATATTTGACGCCGTTCCTCTCGCCGGACATCCGCGGCTCGCGAACCGTTTGTCGATCGAAGATCCATTTGGCCTCGAATCCTTAGCGGTCGGTTCTCGCATTCACGGTACTGCAATGGCTTCCGCCGTTCTGCATGGCGATCTTAATGCGCTCACTTCAGGGCAGCTTTCCCGACGCGTGCACTTTGTAAACATCATGTTCGCGCCCGCGGAGCCGGGCACAGACGAGAAGCTTCCCGACCGACTTCCGGCCGATATCTTCCACGTAGCGGTTGTGGGAATGAAAGCGGGCGCCGATCCCACGGCGCCATCAGTCATCGTGGTGAACGCTTCTGTCGGCGATAGGAATAAGCCGTTCATGGGTCGGGCGTCCGGGTGGGCCCGCGTGATCGACTACCTGTCACATCGCTACGGCGTTTTGTTCGTGATCAGCGCCGGCAATCACCTTTCCGACCTACGGACTCCGGATATCAATACGACCGCCTTCGAAGCGCTCCCCAAAGATGAGCGCGCGAAAGTGGCGCTTCGGGCATCCGCTGCTGACGCGGCGGCGCGACGGATTTTGTCGCCTGCCGAGTCAATGAATGCCGTCACAGTGGGCGCGCTCAATTCCGATTTACATGTGGTCGGGCAGGTACCATCTCTCGCCTACGATGTTTGGCAGGACACCGGACTCTGTACGGTTTCGAGTGGCTTGGGTCTCGGTATCGGTAGTTCGACAAAGCCCGACATCCTCGCGCCGGGCGGACGTCATTATGTCCGGCTGGCTCCTGACAGTGCTGGCCACCGCCTTCGTCCAATGGACAAGGGCGCCAACGTTTTGGGCGGGATTCTTGTCGCTTCACCTCCTCGTCCAACCGACGTAGGTACCAACTCCCTGGGTCGAACAGTTGGTACCAGCGTGGCCGCGGCCATGACTACTGGTCTTGCCGCCCGCGCTCACGAAGCTCTTGAAGCGGCGTACGATGATTTTGTCAGTATCGCAGGTCCGCAGCGAGCGGTCTTGTTAAAGGTCCTCGTTGTCCATTCTTCAAAGTGGACGCCAGCGCGCGACCTGATCCTCGAGGTTGTCGGTCCACCCGACAACAGGAAGAACGTTCGGCAGAGAGATAATATTCGACGTTACTTGGGTTTCGGCGCGATCGACGGCGCGTTGATCTTAGACTGCGCGACCGATCGCGCGACGCTCTGGGCAGTAGGCACTCTCAATCGCGAAGAAGCTCATACATTTTCGATACAGTTGCCTTCGGTGATGTCGGGTAAGGCCACTTTCCACGAGCTCTCGGCTACGTTGGCTTGGTTCGCTCCGCCTCGCGTGGGGTCGATAAGCTATCGCGGTGTTCGACTAAAATTGATTGAGCCGGAAAATCCATTGGACGTCTTCGCAGTTCAAGCGTCCAAAGAGCAGCCGGACATTAACCAGAGCCACAGCGGGACGGTAGTACATCGGCGGTGGTCCGGGGGTAAAGCTGCGGCCCTAGGCGGCTTCTCCGAGTTCGAACTGATGATCCAACGGCAACCCGATGACATCGACGACCCAGTACCCTATGCGTTGGTTACGACCATAACGATGCCGGGCGTCGCGGGCGTATACACGGAAGTAAAGAGCCGCGTCGCGGTGCAGCCGAAAGTACCAGTGCCAGCGTAAAGCTTCGCGATCAGGACCGCTTCTTACGAATCTTCCGCCTGATCTTCTTCCGCACCTTTGTGCGCATCGGCTTCTTCTGTTCCGCCTCATCCGCGCGGCTACGGGCAATCCGTTCTAAGAATTCGTCGAACCGCTTCCGGTTGGCCTCAACAATCTCGCTCAGCACAGCGCAGAATTGGTCAAATCCACCGCCGGGGAAGAGGTCCGGGATCGCCCAGGTCGCCGTGACGCCGTAACGCGCGAAGTAAAGCTCGACCCTTTCGAAAGGACTCGTGTGCGGGGCGCCGTCGGTCTCGATTCCTCCCATCGTCTGTAGCGCCGCGTATCCCGCCAACTGGCGCAATATATCGGCCCCGACGCTGGCGGTCTTGGTCGTCTTCAGGTCAACAAGCGTTGCGTCCACCAAGAGGTCGGCGTCCGCGCCTCGCACCCACTTTCGAGGCCACGAACTCGGGGTTCAATATGCATAAGCTGCAGGAAGCGTACCGCGTCGCGGGATCGAACAGCTCCAGCATGCGCAGGAGTTCGTCGCTCACCGCCTGGGTCGGCACGAACTCGACGGTGGGGATAACGCTGCTGCGGTATGCCATCTCCGCTAGCGCGTAGTATTGAGCCTTTTCTACTAATCGACGAACGTCCCCCCGACCCGCCGCGTATTCGTCCGCCTCGTTGCGCGCGCTTCGTACCCCGTCGCGGATTCGCGCTTCGTGCTCGGGGTGGAGGGGCACCAACTCTAAGTGAAATTCGATGCGCGATGCGGTCTTGGTGTGCTCGTAGAATTTAACGCCCGCCGACTTAAGGTCCCGAGCAATCTGAGCCCGGGCGACAAGATCGAACGCGGTACCGGCTAGCCCCTGTGGCCCGCCGCGATCCGGCACGAGCAGCTTGCGACCTCGCATGTGTGCTGGCGTACGTTGTTTGGTCGCGAGGCGATCGAAAGCTTCGCGCATTTCCGGTTGCTGAACGAGACGGAAAAGGCTCATGGCGACAAGCATATCGCCTAATAGGTTCCACGCGACTACTCCTGCCGGGGCATGGACCGATCGCGGGCGTCAAGGTGCCGCGCGCCAGTTGTCCCGGCAGTTGTCCCGAGCGATCCGCCGGTCGACGGCCGGAAATCGACATCCCGTAAGTACCTGATTCTATTGACTAAATGGTGCCCAGGGGCGGAATCGAACCACCGACACGCGGATTTTCAGTCCGCTGCTCTACCGACTGAGCTACCTGGGCAATGTCCGGCAGGGCCGGGTTTTTAGAGGAGGGGTCCCTCGATGTCCAGCGCGGGTGCGCGGCCTGTTCAGGCGGAGCCGTCCTCCCCGTCATCGCGATCTTCCGCCTGCGCGCTGCCGTCCTCCTCCACTACCGGGATCGTGTAGCCGCCGCCGAGCCAGCGGCCGAGATCGATATCGGCGCAGCGTTTGGAGCAGAAGGGGCGGAGTTTCGGATCCTGCGGCTTGCGGCAGATCGGGCAGCGGCGCGGATCACCCGGCTGCGACATCGAAGCCTTCCCGCGCAAATTCCGGCCGCGCCTCGAAGACCAGCCGCGGCAGCCTGCGGCGCGCCATCGCCTCGCGCAGCTCCGGTTCGTGGGACTGATACCAATGAACGATCTCGGGCGATGCGCGCACTATCATCGGCCGGCCCGGCGCGTGCTGCGCTTCGCGCTCGATGCGCCGGAAAATCTCGAACGCCACGCTTTCAAAGGAGCGTACCCGCCCGCGCCCGCGGCAGGGGCGGCAGCATTCGGTGATCATCCGCATGACGGGATCGCGCACGCGCTTGCGCGTCACCTCGACAAGCCCGAATTCCGACATCGGAAGTATCTGCGCCGGCGTGCGGTCGCGCGCGAGGCTCTCGCCAAGCGCCGCCATCAGCTTTTCGGCATTTGCGGGCTCGCTCACATGGATGAAATCGATCACGATCAGCCCGCCAATGCCGCGCAGCCTGAGCTGGCGGCCGATCTCCTCCGCCGCTTCGAGATTGACGCGCAGGCTTGTTTCCTCGAGCCCGCCGGCTTCGGTGTAGCTGCCGGAATTCACGTCGATCGCGGTCAGCGCCTCGGTGCATTCGATGGTGATCCAACCGCCGGAAGCCAGCGGCACGCGCGCGGTCGCCAGCTGATCGATCTCGCCTTCGACGTCATGGCGGTCGAAAATCAGGCCCGGCCCCTCAAACAGTTCGAGCCGGCTCTCCGCCTCCGGCATGGCGCGGCGGCAATAGGCGCGCGCGGCGGCAAGCGCGGCCGCGTCGTCAATGATCACCCGCATCGTCTCCGCATCGACCTCGTCGCGCATCACCCGCTCGATCGGCGTGAGTTCCTGATGCAGCAGGGCGGGCGGGCTCGCCGCCTTGCGCCGCGCAAGCACGGCGCGCCAGGCTTCGGCGAGGCGTTCGGCGTCGTCGCGCAACTCCGGCAATTCGGCGCCGATCGCGGCGCTGCGCACAATATAGCCTGCGCCGCCTGCGAGCCGGTCATTGCCTTCCGCGACCATCTCTTCGCAGAGCCGCATCAGCCTTTCGCGCTCCGCTTCGTCCTCGATGCGCCGCGACAGCGCAATGCCTTTCTGATTTGCAATCAGCACGAGAAGCCGGCCCGGCAGAGAAATACTGGCGGACAGGCGCGCGCCCTTCTCGCCGATCGGGTCCTTGACGATCTGCACGACGATCTCTTCGCCTTCATGCACGCAATCGCCGATGCGCGGCGCGCGTTCCGCGGCGGCAAAGTCCTCCGCGGCAGGGACTGGCGCAGGCGTTTCGGCGCTCGCGGCAAGCGTCTGCGGTTCGTGCAAATCCGCAAGGCATCGCGCTTCGCGCGCCCCCAGAAAACCTGCGCGGTCGAGGCCGATATCCACGAATGCCGCCTGCATGCCGGGCAGAACCCGCTGCACGCGGCCGAGAACGATATTGCCGATCAGGCTCGGCCCGGCGCCGCGGCGGCGCGTGGTGCCGTCATCGGTTCCGATGCTGCACTCGAAGAAAAGCTCCTGCAGCCGGCGATCCTCCACGATCGCCACGCGCAATTCACCCACGCCTGCATTGATCAGGATTTCCTTGTTCATTGAGAAACGGTCGATAGCGGCAGTGTGACATTAACATGAAATTGCGCTGGCTGGCGCCTGTCTTTTTTCGCCGGGCCCGGTCACCCGGCGGCAAAGCTGTGCGAGCGGAAAGCTCGCTTCGCCATCGGACAGAGAACGGCCGGGCCAAGCTGGCCATTGGCGGGAAATAAGGGCACGCATTTGGGGCCGCGAAGGTCGGCAGCCCACATGGCGCAGTTCCGGAGAGACACCAACGTCTTGAAGGACCGGACGCCGGCGCGCGCATGCCGGCCCGCGCCGCATCACAAGACCCCGAAGATCGCCGCCGACGGTTTTATTCCCTTGCGGGGATATTACATCTGACGAACTACTTGCTGCTCGTCAATTCGTAGATTGTGTAATCTGTTTCCCAGCCTGTGACAGACCCTGACGTGTAACCGGAGCCAACGTCCAGGTCCGTGCTCAGCGTGTGCAATCCCGGCCCGACCGTCAACGTCTGTCTGCTGACGAGAGTCGGCTCGCTGTTACCAGCAACACATTCAGGAAATGCAGGCGACGAATCGGCAAAACCACAAATACCGGCTGGTACGTTGAGGCCACTCGTAATCACTTCCGCCGAAAAGCTCACGAGGCAGCCATTTGCGCTCTTGCAGTGGAACATTCTGGGCATGCCTATCTGATTAAGGCCGCTCGTAATGTTGCCGATCTCCCTTCCGTGCCGGACAATAAAGATGGCGCTGCTGTTCTTGGTCCTGATCGGCGGCGAGTCATTTGTGTCCGGACTGCCCGCCGCCGAAAATCCGACGGTCATGGCCGCTACCAGAGTGAGGAAGAAACTTTTCCGGTGCATGGTATTCCCCATCGTTTCGTCGCGATTGCTTCGCGCCGGCCGTTAACGTAAAGGTGGTGCCAGACTCGGCAACTTCTGCTTAACTATTGAGGAACGCCGCAGTTCCAAGGTTGCGCGAGGAAATTCCGGCCTGAGTTGCGCAGCGACGCCGGCTCAGTAATGAGGGGAGCCATCGGGCAGATCGGGCCTCTCGACACCCTGCAAGCAAACTATGTCAGCCTTGAGACCGCTCGGTGGCCGCCGGTCAGCGGTGCCCGAAGCTCTCCAGCAGTCCGATCGTCTCGAGCAGCGGCAGACCAACGACATTGGACCAGGATCCGTTCAGCTGGCGCACGAAGCTTTCGGCGCGGCCCTGAATCGCGTAGCCGCCTGCTTTGCCCTCGCCCTCCCGGCTTTCGACATAGGCCTCGATCTCGTCTTGTGTCAGCCGCTTGAAGCTGACGCGCGTGGCGACAGCGCGATGGCGCATGGCGGACGCGCCATCGCTGCGCAGGATGGTGACTGCCGTGTACACGAGGTGTCGGCGGCCTGAGAGCAGCGCCAGGCAGGCGCGCACATCATCGGCGATCGTCGCCTTGGGGAGTATCCGCCGCCCGCAGGCCACAACCGTGTCGGCCGCGAGGACTGCTGCTGCGGGTCCGAGCCAGCTTTCCGCCGCGCGTGCGGCCTTCAGGCACGCGAGCCGGACTGCATGCACGCGCGGCAGCTCGCCCTTGAGCGGTGTCTCGTCGATATCGGTTGGACAAACGGCGTCGGGAACGATGCCGGCCTGGGCGAGAAGCGCCAGGCGCCTGGGACTTGCGCTCGCAAGCAGGAGCAGCGGCTTATTTGAAGCGATAGGTGATTCGCCCCTTGGTGAGATCATAAGGCGTCATCTCGACGAGCACCTTGTCACCGGTCAGCACCCGGATGCGATTCTTGCGCATCTTGCCGGCCGTGTGGGCGATGATCTCATGTCCGTTTTCGAGCTTCACGCGGAATGTCGCGTTGGGCAGCAGCTCGCTGACGGTGCCGGGAAATTCGAGAAGCTCTTCTTTCGGCATTCTTCCCCATTTGCGGTGTTCGGGCGGCGCGGAGAATGCACCGAACCTGCCGAAAAGCAAGCAACGTCAATTGTCCTCCGCGCGGGATGAAGCGAAACGCTGCTCGATGTGGCGCAAGAGTTCGTCGCGCACGCCGCGATAGGCATCGAGCCGCTGGGCACGCGAGCCCTCGATCGCCGTCGGATCGAAAGTCGGCCAGTATTCGACATCCACCGCCATGCTGCGCGTCAGTTCCATCGCCTTGTGATGCGCCTCGGGCGAAAGCGTCACGATCAGATCGAAGGACGCGTCCTCCAGATCCGTGAAAAGCTTTGGCCTGTGCGCGGCGATGGCAATACCAATCTCGTCCATCGCTTCGGCCGCGAAAGGGTCGGGATCCCCCGCGCGAACGCCGACCGAATCGACAAAGACGAAGCGGCCATAGAGATGGCGCATCAGCGCGGCGGCAATCGGGCTGCGCACCGCATTCTGTGTGCAGGCAAAGAGCACGGCCCCGGGCAATTCCTCGCCATTGGGGCCGCGCATCACCTCACCCTTTCAGATGCAGCACGCAGATGAGCGTGAACAGCCGGCGCGCCGTGTCAAAATCCACCTCGATCTTGCCCTCGAGCCGCTGGCGCAGAATCGCGGAGCCTTCGTCGTGAAGCCCCCTGCGGCCCATGTCGAGCGCCTCGATCTGATGGGTGGGGGCATTGCGGATGGCTTTGAAATAACTGTCACAGATGAAGAAATAGTCCTTGATGATGCGGCGAAAAGGGGTCAGCGAAAGCATGACGCGCCCGTGCGGCGCGCCGCTCTCGAGCGCGATGTTGAAGACGAGGCGATTCTCTTTGACGGCGAGAACGAGCCGATAGGGACCGCCCTCCGAGCCGCGCGGCGCAAAGCTGTTGGCTTCGAGGAGGTCATAGATCGCGATTTCGCGCTCCTGCTCGATTTCGCGGGTGCGCCGCACCACCGTGCGCTCGTCGAGTTCGACCGCGACAAGACGGAACGGCGATGCGTCGGCCATGTGGCTCACGCGGAGGCGCGGAGCCGCGGAGTTGTTTTACCATGAAGAACACAAAGGACACGAAGGAGGAATGGCGCGCTTTGCGCGCAATAATTCTTTGTGCTCTTCGTGCTCTTTGCGGTGAATCTTCGCCGCGGCTCCGCGCCTCCGCGTGCCAATAGTTTCATCTCAGGATTCGACCTGATGGACGGGGCGGCCAAGCGCCGCCCATTCGCCGGAAAAGTCGCTCAGCTCGGCCGAGATGCATTCGACTTCCAGCCTGAGCATCCCGCCGCCGGAGAAGACAAATTCGATCGTGCCGCCGGGATCTTCGCCGCCTTTCGGCTGAAAGCGGATGGCGAGGAGCGAGGCCACTGCCTCGGGATTTTCCGTCTTGAGCCGGCACGATCTGGCCGACAACACGCCGTCCAGATGCAGTCCCGTGCGCACCCGCGTGCCCGAATCGGCGCCGGCCGTCTCCCATTTGAAACGGTTGAACAGCGCCGCGAAGCGGCGCGACTTCGGCAGGAAGACGAGGTCCTTCACCTTCGCCACGGCATCCTGCAGCCGTGCCGAGATCGCTTCCAAATCTTCCGCATCGGCGGCGGCAAGAACAAGTCGGGACGCGCTCATGAAACCAGCCGTTCGATGCTCGCTCCGGCCCCGGAAAGCTTCTGCTCGATTTTCTCGAAGCCGCGGTCGAGATGATAGACGCGGTTTACGGTCGTCTCGCCCTCGGCGGCAAGGCCGGCCAGCACCAGGCTGACACTCGCGCGCAGATCGGTCGCCATGACGGGCGCGCCTTTCAGCCGCTCAATGCCGCTGACGATCGCGGTGTCGCCCTCGATGCGGATTTGGGCGCCCATGCGGGCAAGTTCGGGGACATGCATGAAGCGGTTCTCGAAAATCGTCTCCCGGATATGGGAAACGCCATCCGCCGTTGCCATAAGCGACATGAACTGCGCCTGCAGATCGGTAGGAAAGCCGGGGAACGGTTCGGTGGTAACATCGGCGGCCACCGGACGCACGCCGTTGCGGCAGACTTTCAGGCCGCGGTTGGTTGTCCTGATCTCGGCTCCGATTCTTTCAAGCAGCGGCACGACCGCGCCGATCAGACCGGCTTCGGTGTCGAGCAGTTCGACCTCGCCCCCAGCAATGGCCACCGCGAAAGCATAGGTGCCGGTCTCGATGCGGTCGGGCAGTACGCGGTACTTCGCGCCATGGAGTGCGTCGACGCCTTCGATCTCGATGCGGGAGGTGCCGAGACCCGAGAGCCGTGCTCCCATGGCCTCGAGGCAATGGCCCAGATCCACGATCTCGGGCTCGCGCGCCGCGTTATCGATCACGGTTTGGCCCTTCGCGAGCACGGCGGCCATCATGGCGTGTTCGGTGGCGCCGACCGATATTTGCGGAAATTCAATACGCGCGCCGCGCAACCGCCCGCGAATGCTCGCCACCACATAGCCCTCGCGCAGCTCGATGGCAGCGCCGAGCGCAAGCAGCGCCCTTATATGCAGATCGACCGGCCTTGCACCGATGGCGCAGCCGCCGGGCAGCGAAACCCTCGCCTCGCCGCAACGCGCAAGCAGCGGGCCGAGCACCAGGAAGCTTGCGCGCATCTTGCGCACGAGATCGTAAGCCGCGGTCGTGTCCCTTATCCGCGCGCCCGAAAGCGTCAGCGTTCCGTCCTCGCGTTCCGCTTCGACGCCGAAGCTGCGCAGAAGCTCGGCCATGAAGGCAATATCGGCAAGTTGCGGGACATTGGCGAGCACGAGCCGCTGATCGGTGAGCAGACAGGCCGCCATGAGCGGGAGCGCCGCGTTCTTTGCGCCGCTGATGGGAATGGTGCCCTCAAGCCGCGCGCCGCCGCGAATCCGGATGCGATCCATGAAACCTCTTTTCGCCTATGAAGACTGAAATCGTCCCCGCCGCCAAGCCCTAACGCGGCTGGCGGGACGGCGGTAGCGTTCCGCCGTCAGCCCCTGGCTTCTCATCTGTCGGCTCTGCCTGCGCTGTGCCCGCCTCGCTGCCGGTGTCTCCGCGACTGCCCGCTTTCCGGCGTTTCAGATTGGCCCGGAGTGCCGCCGCCAGCCGCTCGCGCCGCGCTTCCCCGGATGCCTTCGCCACTCTTTCGCTCCCACAAAGCTTGGGCTATAGCAGCCCGCCCACGACGCGCTCGGGCCTCTGGCGCACGCGTCTACTGGAATGCCGGAGTAGCGTAGTGGTAGCGCAACCCCTTGGTAAGGGGTAGGTCGAGAGTTCAATTCTCTCCTCCGGCACCAGCCAGCCAATGAAATCAAGCATTTACTTGGCATGAAAGGCGCCGGTTTCGGCGCCTTTCGGCTTTTTTGCCTTTTAATGTAAGGCGCTTTGTTAGTTGAGCTGGCGCTCGCTCAAGCGCTGACTAGATCACCGCCGGCTAGATCACTCTCGCCACGCGCCGCCACGCTCCGCGCTGGCGAGGGGCCGTTTTCGCTCGATCCGGCTTTGCCGGCGGGCTAGACTGAAGAGGAGCAAAGACGAGCGGGATGGGCATGGCTGAATGTGCATCGCAAGAGTGCATGCGATGGAGTTCGCGTGTGCTGTTGGCCACCATCTTTCTGTTCGGGTCGGCTCCGAGTTGGTCGACCGACAACAGCTCATGGCCGACAGCAAACTTCGTCGCAGCAAATAAAAAGTTGTGCCCTCGGATCGAATTGTCTGGCCTCACGGATGGTTCGTTTTCGACCGAGTCATTTCACGCGATGAACTGGCTGTCACCGCAATCCCGGCGCAACGTGGACGCTCAAATTAAGGCGGAATGCGCTTCCGAGATCATGGGGTTTTATTGTGAGAGCTTCGTCATCGTCCGAAATCTGGATCATTCTCGGCTAACAGACCGGTTCGTGAGGTATCTCTGCCGTCGCTACAGGAAATGCCCAGAGCCCGCCGCTTGCTGAGCAGCGCAAAACTCAAGCATTTTGCACGGCGCGGGTGCTGTACCAACGACCAGCTGGAGAATGGCAGAAGCGGTGGAAAGGCGACAAGCGGGTTCATGTCAGGCTTCGGCTGGAGCTGCCGGTTACGCTCGGCTCTTGCCGCCCTGAGCACGGCTGACACATACCGTCTGCCCGTGGGAATGAGCTGGAGTCACCGCATGTGTCCAATGTGAACTGCTTGCCTATTGGCGCTTCAAATCTCTCTGACGAAACGAAAGCCAGTATCTCCTCCCCCTTGTTCAGCCAAAACCGATCATCCGCGTTTTTACTAAACACCATGATCGTCGAAGGCGGATTCCCTTTGAAAGTACGCGCTATTCGAAGGTCGTAGAATGCTCCCGCATACGGACGGATCAAAACCCCAAGGGCGCGGAGAGCCGTTCTGGAAAGGTGGCCGTAAAAGCTTTTCTTTGCCGTCCTCACCGATCCATGTTTCC
>Ga0335075_10014888_pt1 | contig 11660 bp, 8 predicted proteins | sample Lox_Sample_24_FD_206723 | JGI IMG/M metagenome (GOLD analysis project Ga0335075, IMG submission 206723) | Soil microbial communities from Loxahatchee National Wildlife Refuge, Florida, United States - Lox_Sample_2.4 | ecosystem: Environmental > Terrestrial > Soil > Wetlands | place: USA: Florida...
GGCACGGTCCCCAAAAAGCTCTCTTTTTGGGTAGCGAAGATCCCGCCCCTCCGTGAAAACAAATGATGTTGGATTGCTGGCGGAAGAAACAGTGGTGGAATAAAGACGAACGTGGTATTGATAAGTGATGAATGGATAAAGAAAGGGAGGGCGGACACTTTGCTAGTGCTCCTCCGTGGTCGGCGTCGAAGACTGTTCCCGTTCGGTCCATTGTCGCGCAATGTCCGCATCTGGACCAAACGTTGCTCGATTCGATCGGTATTCCCGGACCGGGGTCGAGGCCATCGCCGATGAGCCAAAAGCATGGTGATTTTCGGATACAGATTGATCTTCGGTGTCGTCCTGTTCAGCCACAGGCGAAGGTGGCTCCACAGAGAGAACGGATGCAGGAGATGCTGGTTGAACAGGGGAAGAGGCTGGAGGAGGGACGTGATACTCAGCTCCGTCCGAAGAGTTGAGGGCGAGAGCAGCCGATTCAATGGGGGGTACAGGGAAATCAGAAAGGTTCGAAATTCTGGATTGTCCCGATGTGCTGGTCATCATACTCGTTCTAGCATAGGAATCAGACACAGCCGCCCTCTCGGACGAGGCTCGACGCGTCCCAACCGTTGGAATATTCAACGTGTCCAAAACAAGAGGGGCCGGTGGGGAGAATTGGGCCTCAGGAGCGCCGAAGAGCGTTGCTCGTGTCGGCGAAGTGGCCGGAAGGCTAGCTTGGTCCTCAGGATCTGCCGTAGACTCGGATGCTGTCGCGTGCTCGTCTACCGAACCTTCAATGACAGACAGCTTTGTGGAGTGTCGAAGAATGGGGAGAGTGGGCCGGACCATAACAGGCTGGCGCGTGTCGCTGATACGGTAGGAATCTGGTATAGAACACAGTTGAGCAATCGAAATATGTCCAAAAAAAAAGTACCAAAAAGAACGTACCCTCTTCATCTTCCCCTTCGTCTTCTTCTTCAGGATCCCATGTCCGTTCAAGTTCAGCTTCGGTGAGTTTCGCCGAGCTCCCAGTTCCCCAAGCCGGTTCTTCAGCAGGTGCGGGCTTGAGTATCATGGTCCTCGGTGGCGGCGGCGGACTCAAGCCACCAACAGCACCGCTGGGAACGTTCCAAGTCCGAGAAACGCCAATTCGGGAAGACGATGACGACTCTGGAGCAAACTGCGAGGAACGCTCCGGGAAACTACTGTTGGGTCCACTATTACCCCCCTTCTGACCAAAGATCGCCATCTCTGGTCTAAAAGCGCGCTCGACCAGGCCACTGGACACGGTCGTCTTGTTGCTCCCGCTAGATTTCGGCCTGCTACTGATGCTCCCATGGCCGCCGCCGGTATAGAACAAATCGCTGTACCCCTCCAGATCGTCGAGATTCACCAGCGTCCTCGGGCTCGCTTTCGGACTCGATTCCTGCGACGGGGGCGACTGAGCACCAAAGTCCGAGGATACGGCCGACTTCCTCCACAAGCTTTCGTGTCCGGAGGCCGAGGCAGCGGCATCGCTGTGTCCCGACACCCGTCGACTCGCTCCCCCAGAGGACGATCGATGGTGGCCCGTGGGCGTGGGCTCAAAGAGAGGGATAGGAGGTCGGCTAGTGCCAATCGGCGTTACGGTCGATTGCGGATCCTCCAAGTCGCCAACATGGACCACCTTCTTCCCCCTAGGCGTCTCCGGGTTGCTCAACGTCCGCCGGACACTCACCCGTGGCGTGGAGGTGACCGATCGAGAGCTGAGGAGTCTGCTGAGCGTAGCGCCCGCCTCAAACGTGAGAGCAGCATGCTCGTTTTCAGAACTGCCCGAGGCGCTCGCCGTACTGCGGCGTCTGAATGCCTGTGTCAATTGGGCCTCCATATCTTCAGCGGGAACGATGTGACTCCTCGTCGGCTGTTGCGAAGGCGATCCTCCGTCCAAACCGAGGTCCAGCTGGAGCTCAGGCGTGTCCATCGCTGCATGAACGTCCTCTGGGACATCCCCCGTCGGCCGCTCCTCCTTGATGACCGGCTCCGGCTCCACCGCTCTGCCTTTCCCTTTATCCGTCGTTCGGGGCCTCTCGCCACCCTCCTCAAACGCCTTCATGTATACCAGCCAAGATTCCCGGGAAAGTACGGACTGGGTGCGGGCTTCCTTCCCTGGTCCCATCGGCAGCGGCGGCCCATGCCCCTCCAAACCCCTCAAACCACCATCCGGAGATCGAGGAGGAGAGAGCGTAGTGTTCGCTCGCGGCGGCAAACGATGCCTCGACACGACATCGTTCATCAACGGCAGTTGAGGCAAAGACTTCATGGGCGACGCCGGATGCGGTCCAACAAAGACGGGAGACTGAGCCTGGCCGGTATAAGGCTGGTCGACCCGATTCGAGCCCATGTCCAAGACAGATTCCAAAGGCGGAGTCCCAATCGCGATCCCAATCGCCGACGGCCTCCAATACAGGTCCTCACTCGGCGGCCGCTCCTCCTGCTTGATCGGGCCAATGTCCAACACCTTACCTTCGTGAGATAACCCCCTACGGTGCTCCACCAGCGGGATCCCCACCTCGGGCTGGAACACCTGCTCGATCGCCGGGCTCGCATTCTCCGGGTCCGCACACGAGTTCCGCGCCTTCTTGAACGCCGTCCGACCCCACGACTCGCTCCTCCGATGGGTCAAGTCCCGGTTCTTCGTTTTGTCCTTTGGGTGGCGATCTCGGCTCCCATCGCCCGACTGATGTCGCGTATGTTGCAAATGGAAATGGGACGAGGCCCCAGGCGGTGCGGGTACGATCGTCGGATAGCCCTGCGAAAACGCCTTGACGGCCAAATACTCCATGCTGTTCTTGACGCCCGCCCGAGAAGCCTCCTTGTCCTTCTCTTTCTCTTTTTCTTTCTCCCGCGGATTCGACTGGCTCTCCTCACCACTCGTAGCAGCACCACTGGACGACGTAGCCGTAGGCGGTGCCGTCCCAGTCCCCGCAGTCGTCGTCACCGTGACCGTAACGGCGACAGACGTCGACCCGCCAGCAATCGTATTCTTCCTCGAAGGCCTTTCTCTCTCCTTCTCCCTCTCCTTCTCCCTCTCGTCTCCCGAAGTCGCCGCCGAGCTCGAACCCTTCGCGATGCTCCTCGTCCGCGTCCGACTCAGGCTCCGACTCCGGGTGTTCTGAAAGCTGCTCCTCGCCGTCCGCTGCCACTCCTCCCGCTCTCGCTCCCGTTCCTCCCCCTGGAGCAACACTTTTTCGGCCTCGGTCAACGGGCGCGTCTGCGTCTGCATCGGCCTCTCTTTCGACACCACCACCACCCCAGCTCGCTCTTTCTCAGGCCTCCGGCGCAAATCAGGCGCACTGGCCTTTTTCTTCCCTAACCGTTGCATCTCTCGCCGACGTTGTTCCTCACCAGGGTCCGAATGGGTCATCATGCTCGTCGCAGCCGCCGTCGCCCGTCGGTTCCACTCCCTCTGCACGGGCACCGTCTCCTGCACGTTCGGTCTTCCCGGCACCGCCGTCGCGGTCGTCTGTCGGTGGCGCACGGGTGCCGTCGGCTCCTTGATAAACACAGGCGAGTCCGGACTATCGGGCGGGCTGATCTGGTGCGCATGGAACCGCGGGCGGGGGAAGAAAAACGTGTCGCAGAGCGTCTGGCCCTGGAGAATCGAGTTGGGCGGGATCGCGCCCCGGGACGAGCTCGGCCGACGACTGCTACTTTCCCCACCATGAGCAGCAGTCGACACTGTCCCACGCCGCGTCGATGAATGGCTGAATTGCGTCCCACCGACACCACCACCACCACCACCAGTGGGTGGTCGGGAACCATGGGATGATTTTGTGGCGGTCGCACGGAGATTCGGAGTCGAGATGCTCCCTTTCAACGTCCGAAACCCTTCCCCGAGGCTCACCAGGCTCTTTAGTCGTCCTTTTGGGGTCACAGGCCGCGTCGTGGCCGGTGACGACGGCGAATGGTGGTACCCGTACCCACCCGCCGTCACAAACGAAAACGGGTTCACGAACGGGAACGCGCTCGCGTTCGAGGACGAGGAGAGCGCGCCGTGGCTGTGCTCGCGGGGGTCTCGGTCCCGGTCCGGGTCGTGAAAGTCCGGGACCGCGGGCCGCCGCAGGCCGGCATGGCTCGGGCGCGATTTGTACGATTTGGAGGGGGAGTGGGTATTCGTCGAGGCTGACGCGGTCGCGTACGGGTGCGAAAAGTCCAAAAAGGACGGTGTAGTGGGCGAGTTCAAATGAACCGTCCGTCCCTGCAGATCCTGCGCAGGCTCCACGATCGCTGGGGGTGGGTGGTGATGGTGATGTCGGTGATAAGGATGTGGCACAGCAGTAGTGGGCGAAGACGTCGCATACGAATTTGACCGGACCTTCGTCGTCGTCCCAAACCCAAACGGATTCGATCCGTCCCTTTCCTCCACAGGTGACACGTCGAAAAACGAGGCAGGCATGGTGACCTTGACCGAATGCCGCCCCATTATCCCCAGTTCGTCCCCGTGAGAAGGGAATTCCTCTGGGTTAGGTACCACCAGCCCCCGCCTCGTCGTCGTTGTCGTCCGCCGCTCTTCGTCCGCCTTTTCCGTCGCCGGGTGGACATAGCTCTGGCTTCGCTGACGCATGTACAGCGGAATCGGCGGCAAGCGCGTGAACATTTCTTCCCCACTCTCCTCCTCTTCCCCGTAGTACTGTCCATGCTCCACCCCAGCACCCGGACGCAGTTCCCCGCGGAGTTTGGAGGACCCGTGAGGGAAAGAGATGGCGGAGCCAGAGACATTGTGCGGCCAGGTGTTGGTATGACTACTGCTACCAGCCCCCTGTCCAGACCCAGACGCGACCGACTTTCGTGAGTTCCCAAACGTGATGAAGCTCGTGAAGCTCGACCGATGGGCCGATCTCTCACTCCTCCCACTCCCCTCCCTCCCTTCCCCGCCGCCGCTGCGCGCAGGCACGACCGCGACCGGACTCTGACCGATAAAGCCGCCATCCAAGGCTAGGTACGACGGCCCCCCACGACGGGCATGTGGATTCGGCTGGACGGTGGAGGAAGGTGGGGTATTCTTGGGGACGATCGGCTGCCCCAGGATCCCAAAATGCTGTTCCGAGGGAGCCAGAGCGGCAAAGGACGAGCTGGTCGAGATTCGTCGTGGGTTGTTGTTGTTGTTGTGCGCCTTTCGGCCACGGTCGGGTTCTTCTAATGTATGGGGTACGGGGAGGCCACTTGGGGAGGTTGTTGTGTTCTGTTGTTGTTGTGGAGCCGGAGAGAAGAAGAACCTGTCGGGGTTGTACGGGTGGCTGGAATAGCTCGAGGCCTGGGTGTTCGAAACCTTGGTGCTTCCAGAGTGCGTGTGCACGTGGGTCTGGGTGCGGGCGTAGGTAGGATGAGAGGAGGAGGAAGTCGAAGAGGGACCGGGGACGCCAGGTGGCGTCGCGGTGCCGTGGACATGTCCGGCGCTCGGTGGCGGGGGCTCGTACGTGCCTGTGTACGGAATGTAGTACTCGCCCGCCCCCGCGTCGTCGTTGTCGTCGTCGTATTTTTGCAAGGGAGCGGAGGGAAACCGGATAAGGGAGGCGAACCGAGAGGTGAAAGGAACGTGGGTCATCGGAAGCGTCGAGCCTGCGTGGGCATAGTATGCTCGCTATAGGATTTGGGGAAAGAAGATGTCAACCACTGAGGAGGGGCGGGCGGGAAACATGCCAACAGAAAAAAGGGGCGCGAGAGAACATACACACGGACCTGTGTCAATACGTCTCCCAGTTTGCTTTATGATGACGACAGTAGGCAGTTTTGGAAGATGTTCTGAATCACAGAAAGGAAGAGAGATATGTCAGCGATTTGGAGAGTGGAATTCGCGGAGAAGGTGCGGTCTTGAGAAGCAAAAATAGTTGGCTTTTTGGGACGTAGACGGAGACAAAAAGAAGAGGATTAAGGGGTAAATAAGAAACACAGCATAAATTAGAGTTGGAAGGGGTGGCGCTGCGCTCACAGGACCCATGGCAGGCACATGCAAACCATGGAAAGGAGCCGGAGATATAACGACCATGCATTCTGCTGGAAAAACAGATGATTCTGCCGGATCTTCAGTGGCAATCAATTGCACGCACGCAACCCATTAGGCCGCTTTCTCCTCCCTCCCCCGCGAATATGCCTATATCAGGCTAAGAGAGAAATTTCGCTAAACGCGAAGGGATGGATCGGATAGAGTGAACCGGCATTTTCCAGAGAGAGCCGGCTGGGAAAATTAAGCAAAAGACGAGCGATGCGTGAGTGGACGAGATAGAAAGATTGGGAGGCGAAGCGACGATTGGTTGGCCCGGGTGAGCAAAGAGGACCCAAGGGGCCGGGCATGACAGCGATCGAAGGGTGGCAGGTCTAGAAGCTTAATGTGGACCGAATTGTGGACAATATTCTACAGGATAGTAAGCGGTTTGGGCCCTTTGGGCCGTCTCTGAGCCTGGCTGTGGGACGAGGGAACGGGCGGTGAAATTCTGAGTCAGGTGGGAAAGGAAGAGCAGGGATGAGGAACATGGGCGACAATGGGTCCATCTTCAACGGCTCACAATGGCCTCCCTCCCCCTTCAAGTTCCAAACCGGTTCGCCCATCGCAGACGACTGGGGAGAGGAAGGACGTGTAAAAGAGGAGAGAGGGAGGATTTAGCGTATCAAAATGGATCGAATATCGATCCCAAAGCGAATCGAACGCGTACCAAGAGCGGACATAGCACAACTCACCTTGAAACAGACTCGATTTCTTCGCGTCGGTCGACGTTGGCCTGTGCTCGATCGAGATCCTAGTTCGACGCTCACTTCCTCTATTCGTGATTTTTGGGGTTTTTTGCGAATGGAATCGAGGTGGTGGATGCCAGGAAATGGACTCAATTCTTCAAACACCGACTCCGATTCTCCATTTGTCATTTTCTTTTTTCCTTTTTTTTTTGTTTTTGCCGCGACTTCCCGAATTCCGTAATAATCCACCCCTGGCGTCTATTCTGACGCCAAGTCGACGCGAAACGTTTTCCGTTGTTCGGGCCCACGTAAGGCTGATTACTCTCTGGATTATTGCCCAATCGGGTACACCCTTATCTACTCCTCCTTCCCACTTCCTGTTTTCAAAAATGAGAAGAATTATTGGCCATATGCTCTTTATTGTGTCATAGTAATTAAAGCCAGACGACTGCCCAGCGGAACCACCAGAGCTGTCAATCCTGTCAGTCACAACATCGGGAGTCAAATTTGAGACAGAGTTGGAGCCAGGTCCTCTTCCTTCCTTCGATCACTGTTTGGGCTGTCTTTCCCACCTGTCTGCCAGCTGCCCGCAGTTAGGTCTGTAGTGACCGTCACCCCTCTCTAAAACCCGTTTGCCATCCTGCATCGACGAGTACGACGAGAACTCACGTGAACCCGAGAACCTCCTTTTTCGCCGACGGGTATGTCCTTTCCCGGCCACGGCGAGGGATGTACCCTCCTGATCCGGTCAATAGTCCTGCGACGGTCCCGACCTACTACTTCGTCTCAATGGACAAAGAAGAAGGGGGGAAGGGTCAAGCGATCGAATCGAAGGATCATCGCCGCCATTTCCCTCTTCCGCAGCGCGACGGCTCTCCGTTCTCCGATGCCGACAATTCACCCTCGTTGCGTTTACCGGCAGCGGGAATTGGCATTTCATGATGTCATGGAGAGGAAGACCTGTCGAAGAAGTGGCTACTCATGCATGCCGGAATACCCTTGAAGACGCCCTCCCACTCCCCGACCCTAGGAAGCAACTCGGCCAGCCGTCCATCCAGACGTTATAGAAACCACCAGAGAAGAATATAGATGCATCATATACAACCGGTAATCTTCTACACAGGCGAGACCGTACCCCATCACCGGCCTTATGATGAAGCGAGCATTCACCCTAGCTTAATTCCCTTTACGGATAACATAATTTTTCACTCTACCTTTCGAAATACGGCCAGAGGCGCCCGGAGAGACTCTTGCAATACTCCCTTTATTTCCTTGCCCGCATTTATGAGGCGTATTGAACATACATATTCTCCAAGTCCATCCACCAATCGCGGCATGCACGAATTATTTAATTCGAGAAGGCATTAGGTGTTAACTCCCTGAAGGTATTGCATCCATTCGCTATCCCACCATTCCTTACAACTCACATCCCTGCGGTACCTACCCCCAGCGTATCCATGTAGCATCTTCATTCCGCTTCGACGTCTTCTCGTTACGCCGTGGCTATATGCTCCATTTCATGTCGACGGGACCTCAACTCGTTCAATGCGTCACAATTCGATCCAATGGAATTGCTATGTGCTTTCCGAGGATAATTTAAATAGTAGATTACCCAATGGTAAACACTCGGCCATTGTCGAATCCATAACCTAGGACTTTCATCATCGTCACTTTCTTGTCTACAGCTGCAGACCTGGGTTCCCGTCCGCGAGCGTAATGACGGGGAGACTATGAATAGGCATAGATATTAATGGTTAATAATACCTATTCCCTAATTAACCAGTGTAGTATTCAATAAAGTGGTGGCAAATGAAAGTCGCGCAAGCGCAATATCAACACGTAATTTTATCTTCTTTAGTGGGGTTTTCACTCTCACGTCAGAATATTAAAACACACTCGATTTTAGTGACAAGATGCCACATTAATAGCCAACAAGATCCGTACGTGTAAACTATCACGGATAGGATTGCTTAGAGTACGTTTACTCGGACCATCTCATCAACAATAAATGCTTGAATACCTTGAATCGAATGAAAATCATGCGCGTACCTCGTCTGGGCGGGGGAGGAAGTCCAGAAGTAGGAATGTGGCTGAGGTTTCGGTCCAAACTCTCTTCTCACCACCTTGATCTTCACTTGCACTCTCATCATAGGCGGCTTTGAAAGTTCGAATTATAGGCTCAAATAGTATCAAAGGCATCAGGACTACAAAGGAGAGAGAAGGGGAAAGCGGAGGGACTGGACAAGGGCATTCTCCAGAGACCAAGTTCAATCAGGCATCGATCTCGACATGCCGGGGCCTGGGGAAGGCGGACAAACAAAGCCACCACCGACCGAGAAAGAGTACGATCTCGCAGACCTAGTCTCTTTACGCGAGGGACCCAGTTCCGGTTCACTTTCTGAGCCCTCGTCCGAGATCTTTGGTTTTCTTTGGTTTTCTGGCGGTGTTTTGCACCGTTCCAGTGCCTCGGCTGTTACTCGTCAGCACGCTATCGCCGACCGCCTGTGCTTCGTTCGCTACCGACTACCTGTGCCTATGTCTCACCTCTGGCCGGTCGCCTTGTTCCAAGACGTCACTGCAAGAATTGGCGGGTGTATTCATCTCTGTTGTAGTCTTGGATACACGGTTCCGGGCCATAGGCCCAGAACGGCTGTTCGGTCCCTACGATCGCCAATTTCTGCTGGCATTTCCATATCTCCCTGACTTTATCGTCCCTATCCTTGACCTCCGCTCGCTGGTCCCTCGGAAATGCCGAGTCAACATGTCGATATCGACGCCTTGGGACTCGATGGCTCTCCCATACACCATCGCAGGGGTTGGATGGCCCTCTGTGTCTTCCGGTGATGCGCGGACTGGTCGAGCCGACCATGAGCTAGTGTTTAGCATAGAATAGATGGACTAAAGGGATCACTTACCGGATAGCTTTTGTCGCTTGAACCCAAGGTTTACCTTTGTCCGCTTTGGCCTGCTCCTGCTACCTAGGACAGGGCTTTTGCTTGTGGCTCAGCGTTGGCGATGGCTTTTCCCTTTGCTTTAGCTTGGCCAACTCGCTCGCCACTCTGCCGTAGTGGTTTTTGTGGCTGAGCCTGGGGAGCCTCGCCTCCTCCGAGTCTTCGCTCAAGTCCTCGTATTCCGACTGGCCAGGATATGCCCTGGCTGTATAGCGTTGATCAGATTTCTTCACAGACGCGCTTGAATGCTCGCCTCCTTCCCCAGGGCCATCGCTTGGCGGGGATACCTGCGTCTCTGCTTCTCCTCCCACAGGCGATGACGGCCCTGCTTCAGTCAATGAGTCGAGCTCAACTTCGTGCTGCCACAACGCAACAGGAAGCAACCCCCATGCACGCTATGCATGAAATGGAGAACGATTAGCACCGGTCCCGTAAGTGAAGGCAGAAGACGCGTCACTCTTCTTGAATGAGTTCACGACTCGTCGAATACGAAGCAAAGTCGACGGACCACTCAAGCCGTCTTATTCTGTTCATAATCCTAGGAAAACACAATCAAATTTGATGTTATAGTGCCACATCAGTCACAAAATAAAGACGCATACACACAATTGTAAGCTATCGTAGAACGCGTTATATTAGAGGTGAGTGCAATTACTTAGACCGTGATATGATCGTGTGAGCATGAAAGGCTTCAACACCTTGATTTAAATAATCATTCTAGTTATGCATGTTCTCTGTCCGGAGATGAGGCTTGGAGGTAGAATTGTGGCTGAGCGTCAGGTGTCGGCCCAAACTTTAATTCTTCTCACCATCACACTCGCATCTTGCGCTCTCATCATTGACGGCTTCGGAAGTTCGAATCATAAGCTCAGATATTATTAACCGCATTCAGGACCATGAGGAGAAACACTATGAAATCGGAGCTGCGAAAGAGGGAGGAGGGAGAGGGAAAACGAGGGAGGACTAGAGGGGGGGTCTCTGAAGGAGATCTGATTTTGAGATATCGACCCTATTGTTCGGCTTGGAGAGGGGAGGGTGGACAGACAAACCCACCGTACCACCAGCTCAGAGGTCGACGATCTTTTGGATCTAATCTCTTCGCCTGCGTTTGCGCGAAGGACCAGCCTCCGGTTCGTCCTCTAAACCTTCCTCCGACGTCCTCCTCTTTTTCCCGGTGGCCGTTCGCACTTCGCACCGCCCTAGGGCCCGAGCTATTTCCTCCTCGTCAGCATGCGGCCTCTAATCAGCGACCACCCCCGACTCATTCACTCACCAAAGACCAGTCGCCGCTTCTCGCCCCTTACCGGGCGCCGTGTCCCAAGATGCCATTCGAGGAAATGGCGGATGTAGCCATCTCGGTTGTATGTCTGGGTGCATGGTTCCGGGTTGTAGGCCCAGAACGCCTGTCCGGTCTCTGGTATCGCCAATTTCAGGCGGCACTTCCAGACCTCCTTCACTTTGTCTCCCCTATCCTCGACATCCGCTCGTTGGGCCCTTGGGAAGAGCCGCTCCAGGGCATCGATGCTAACGTTTCGGGAGTCGGCGATTGGCCTATACAAAGTCGCGGGGGCTGGGTAGCCCACCATGTCCTCAGATGACGCGCGGACTAATCGGATCGAGTATGAACTCTTGTTTAGCGTAGAATAAATGGATCAAAAGCAGTCGCTTACCGGATGGCTTTTGTCGTCTGAACCCAAGGTTCACTCTCGTCCACTTTGCCTTGCCCCTGCTACCTAGAACAGGGGATGCTTTGTCTTCCTCCTCCTCCCTCGTGCTTCTCGTATCCGTTCTGGAAACGGCCTTTCCTTTTCTTCTGGCCTGGCTAACTCTCGCAAGTCTGAAATAGTGGCCTTTGGGGCCGAGCATGGGAGAACCTCTCCTCCTCGTCCGAGTCCTCGTATTCGGACTCGTCAGAGTACCCCTCATCTGCATCGCGTTAATCGCATTTCTTCACAGATACCCGAATGTTCACCTCCTTCCGCAAGGCCATTGCTTGGCGGGAATACCTATGTCTCTGCTTCC
>Ga0335075_10014890_pt1 | contig 11658 bp, 11 predicted proteins | sample Lox_Sample_24_FD_206723 | JGI IMG/M metagenome (GOLD analysis project Ga0335075, IMG submission 206723) | Soil microbial communities from Loxahatchee National Wildlife Refuge, Florida, United States - Lox_Sample_2.4 | ecosystem: Environmental > Terrestrial > Soil > Wetlands | place: USA...
GATCAGGCTGATCGCGTCGGCGCGGTCCGCGGGACGGCGGCTGCCGGTGCGCGGCGGGGAAACCGAGGTCGTGGCGCTGTCCGAGGACGCCTTCGACGGCGTGGACGTGGCCATGTTCGACGTGCCCGACGAGGTGTCCGCGGCCTGGGTGCCCGCGGCCGCCGCGCGCGGCGCCGTGTGCGTGGACAACTCGGGGGCGTTCCGGATGGACCCGGAGGTGCCGCTCGTGGTGCCGGAGGTGAACCCGGCCGACGCCGCGCGACGGCCCAAGGGGATCATCTCGAACCCGAACTGCACCACGCTGTCCCTGATCGTCGCCGTGGGCGCGCTGCACCGGGCCTTCGGCCTGGAAGAGCTGGTGGTCGCCTCCTACCAGGCGGCGTCCGGCGCTGGGCAGGCCGGCATCGACACGCTCTACGGGCAGCTGGACAAGGTGGCAGGCACCAGGTCGCTCGGCCAGCGGGCCGGCGACCTGCGCGGCACCGTGGGCGACCTCGGCCCGTTCCCGGCGCCGCTGGCCCTGAACGTGGTGCCGTGGGCCGGCTCGCTGCGCGACGAGGGGTGGACCTCCGAGGAGCTCAAGCTTCGCAACGAGTCGCGGAAGATCCTCGGCCTGCCGTCACTGCGCGTGAACGCGACCTGCGTCCGGGTCCCGGTCGTGACGACCCACTCGGTGGCGGTGCACGCCCGCTTCTCGCGCCCCGTCGGCCGGGCGGCCGCGTGGGACACGCTGCGGGTCGCCCCCGGCGTGGTGCTGTGCGACGAGCCGTCGCGCGGCGAGTTCCCGACGCCCGCCGACGTGGTGGGCACCGACCCGACGTGGGTGGGGCGGGTCCGCGAGTCCCTCGACGACCCGAACGGGATCGAGTTCTTCGTCTGCGGCGACAACCTGCGCAAGGGCGCGGCGCTCAACACCGCTCAGATCGCCGAGCTGGTCGCCGCTGAGCCCTCTTGATCGGGTTCGCGATTGATGCCTGATTCCGCGTCGTTACATTTTCGTCCGCAATTTGACAGGCATCGCTTTGTTCATCGCGGTATAAAGGTTGCTGCACGCTCCGCGGGGGTCCTTGCGCGGGGTGCGTAGCTGGTGACGCCTCGAAATCCACGTATCTGGCAGGTGTGCTGGATATATATCGATTTGTGTCCCAACGGTTATCCACGCTGCTAGAGTCAGACCGCTTGTGTTACGGATGACCGACGCTGTTGCGGGCACGCGCCGGAGTTACGCACTACGCAGAATTGCTTGCCGTGACTGTCGAGGAGGTAACCCCGTGGCAACGACTCGCAGCCGTCCCCGCGGCCGTGAGAGCGCTCGCCCGTCCACAGGCGGGGTGGTCGCCGACCACGCGATGAAGATCTACGCCGTCGCGATCAGCGGCGTCGTGGTCATCATCGCGTTCCTGGCGCTGACCGGCACCGGCCACGTCATCGACGCGGCTACGCAGCACTTCATGCTTTACTACGCGGGCGTCTTCACGCTGATCGCGCTGTGCGCCTCGGTGGTCCTCGGCCTGGTGGCGACGGACCGCATGATCCTGAACCCCGGGCACCGCATCTTCGTGCAGTCGGCGCACCGCGCCGCGTCCTTCGGCGCCCTGGTGTTCCTGGTCATCCATATTGTCACCGAGATTCTCGCGCAGCGCGTCCACGTGCTCGACGCGTTCGTGCCGTTCCTGTCACCGTTCCGCACCTTCTACATCGGGCTGGGGACGATCGCTTCCGATCTCATCCTGCTACTCGTGATTACGGGCATCCTGCGCAAGCGGTTCACCGCGAACGGAAATGCCTGGCGGTGGCGGGCGATCCACTACGCGTCGTACCTCGCGTTCCTCTTCGGCGTCTGGCACGGCCTGCTCGGCGGCCGGCCTGGCAAGCCCTACGTGGACTGGAGCTACGGCTTCGTCGTCGCCTTCGTCGCGCTCGGCCTGGCGGTGCGGATCCTGGCCAACTCGCTGCGGCCCAAGGAGAACCTGAGCGGGCCGCCGGTCCCCGATTCGGCGCACTCCGGATCCGCCCCCATGCGCGCGGCGTCCATGTTCGCCCAGCTCAGCCTGGCCCGCGCCGCCGCCTCGCAGACGTCGCTCACCGCCCAGTCCGGGCCGCAGCCGATGCTGTCCGCCCCGGTCGGCGACTGGAACGTGCGGCCGGCCACCGGACCGCGGGCCGCCATCGCCGCACTGCCCGCCGCGGGTCCAGGCTCCGACGGGCGGCCGCCGCTCTACGAGCCCGGGTACGAAGGACCGCCGCGCTACCTCGGCGCACCGCGCACCGGCAACACCGGCCCGCAGCCCCGGCCGGCGACCGGCCCGCAGCCCAGGCTGGCCACCGGCCCGCGACCGCGGCCCAGCACGGGGCCGATGCCGCGCGCGGCGGGTTCGCACGCAACCGGGTCGTACGGAACGGGGCCCTACCCGGCTAGGTCGCTGCCGCGGGCCACGACGGGGCCGATGCCGCGCGCGACGGGGTCGTACGGAACGGAGTCCTACCCGGCTGGGTCGCTGCCGCGGGCCACGACGGGACCGATGCCGCGCGCGGCCACGGGTCCCATGCCGGAGGCCGGGAACGCCCCGCGCGGCGGCCGGCGTGCCACGGGCCCGCAGCCGCGGGCGGCCACCGGGCCGATGCCCCGGGCCACTGGCCCGGCGACCGGGCCGCGCACCGGCCCGATCCCGCGGGCCGCGACCGGGCCGATGCCGCGGGCCGCGACCGGCCCGATGCCGCGGGCCACCGGGCCCAGGCCCCGGCCGGGTGCGGGCGCCCCGTCGGGCGATTGGGAGCCCCAGCCGCCTAGATCGGCGCGAGCACCTCGCGCGCCGCGAGCGAACGGCCGCCACCGGGACGATAGCCAGTACGACGGCGATCGCCGGGCTCGCTGGCCGCAGCCGCGCGACGCGGCGGGCCGGGACGACCGTGACAGTGGCCACGTCGACTGGAACTACGACATGCCGCCGTGGGACGGCGGCGCGCCAGAGCCCGATCCCGGCTTCAGGTACCGCGAGCCAGGGCCGGGCATGCCCGGTTACCGCGGCTCTCGTAACCCGTACCCCGGTGGAGACGACTACTGATGAATCCGAGTTCCGCGACAGAACTCGACGTGCCGACGATCATGCGGATCGGGGCTGCCCGGATGACGGCCGGCCTGGACCGGATGACGCGGCTCGATCTCGAGGCGCACACCGAGATCTTCGGCCCGTTGCCGCGGATGTCGGCCGACGAGCTGATCTCGATGGCGCAGCAGGTCGACCTGCGGGGTCAGGGCGGCGCGGCCTTCCCGTTCGCGCGCAAGCTCAGAGCCGTCGTCGATGCGTCGAAGAAGTCCGGCCAGCCCGCCATCGTCGTGGTCAACGCGACCGAGGGCGAGCCGGGCTCGTTCAAGGACAAGATGCTCATGATCAGGCAGCCGTACCTGATCCTGAGCGGCGCGGTGCTGGTCGCCGAGGCCCTCGAGGCCGAGGAGATCATCATCGGCGTGGCGGGCAACGAGCTCGCGAACCGGTCGGTCGAGGCGGCGATCGCCGCTGAGCCCGGGCTGCGCAGGATGGTCCGGGTGGTCCAGCAGCCGGACCGGTTCATCTCCGGAGAGTCCGGCGCGCTGGTCCGCGGCATCAACGGCAAGAAGCCGGTGCCGCCGGGCCGTAAGACGCTCGCCGCCGACCGCGGCGTGGACGACCTGCCGACGCTGCTCTCCAACGCCTCGACGTTCGCGCAGGTCTCGGTGCTCGCGCTGCTCGGCCCGACGAGGTACGCCTCGGTCGGCGTGCCCGAAGAACCGGGCACGGTGCTGCTGAGCGTCAGCGGGTCGGCGAAGCACGCGGCCGTCGTGGAGGCGCCGACCGGCATTCCGCTGGGCGCGGTGCTGGACATGTGCCAGGCGGCCGCCGGCGACGGCGTGCTGGTCGGCGGCTATCACGGCATGTGGCTGGACGCCGAGACCGCCTACCAGGTCCCGATCGGCCGGGAGGGGCTGGCCTCCGCGGGCGGCACCTTCGGGTCCGGCATCGTGCTGCCGCTCGGCGACGGCACCTGCCCGCTCGGCGAGGTCTCCAGGATCGCGAACTACCTGGCCGGCGAGTCCGCGGGACAGTGCGGTCCGTGCAAGCTCGGGCTGCCCTCTATCGCCCGGGCGCTCGCGGCGATCGTGGACGGATCCGGCGGGATCGAGGCGCTCGACGTGGCCCGCCGCGCGGCGGCCACGGTCAACGGCCGCGGTGCCTGCTCGCACCCCGACGGCACCACTCGGTTCGTGCTGTCCGCGCTCGAGGTCTTCACCGAGGACCTGGCGGCCCACGTCTTCCATTCCTCGTGCGGCCGCCCGGTCCGCGGCGTGCTGCCGCTGCCAGAAGGCCCGGAGGTCGCGGAGGCCAAGCAGCTCATGGTCGACTGGGTGCGGTGCGAGGGGCATGGCCTGTGCGCGCACCTGGTCCCCGAGCTGATCCACCTGGACAAGACCGGCTTCCCCGTCATCCTGCCGATCCCGGTGCCGCCGTGGCTGGAGAAGGACGCGCGGCATGCCGTCGAGATGTGCCCGGCGCTGGCGCTGCGGATCGCCGCCGACCCGAAGAAGCAGGGCGCCGGCGGCAAGCCCGCGACTCCGGTGCCGATCCCGGCCCCCACGCTGCGCTCCAACCTGCTAAGCGGCCGCGTCACAGGCCCAAAGTCCATCACCGCGGGCTAACACCCCGGGCTTCCGCTCACCGCGAACCCCGTGGGGCGCGACGTGGGGAACGGGGCGGCCACCGTCCAGCCCATCGCCCGCCACCGCACCGGGTCGACGGCCTGGCACGCGTCGACGAGCAGGCGGTCGCGGACCGCGGCCGTGGTCTCGGCCGGGTCGATCGCCGCGAACTCCGGCCAGCCGGTGACCACCAGCACGGCGTCCGCCTCGCGGGCGGCCGCCGCGGCGCTGTCCGCGAAACCGAGGTGCGGGAACGCCACTAGGGCGTTGCCGGTGGCCTGCGGGTCGTACACTACGACCTCAGCGCCGAGGCGGCAGAGCCGGTCGGCGACGTCGAGGCCAGGCGAGTCGCGCACGTCGTCGGTGCCGGGCTTGAACGCGGCGCCCCACAGCGCGATCCGCTTGCCGGGCAGCTCGCCGAGCAGGGTGCGCACGAGGTCCACAACCTGCCGGCGGCGCGCGGAGTTGATCTCGTCGAGCACCGTGAGCAGGCTGACGGCGCTGGCGCCCTGGGCGCCGGTGCCGGCGGCGAAGGCGCGCAGCCCGCGGACGTCCTTCGGCAGGCAGCCGCCGCCGTAGCCGAGGCCGGCGGTGAGGAACGCGCGCCCGATGCGGTTATCCATGCCCAGCGCGTCGGCCAGCGTGGCCACGTCCGCCCCGGTGGCGGCGCAGATGTCGGACATCGCGTTGATGAACGACACTTTGGCGGCGAGGAACGCGTTGGCCGCGCCCTTGACCAGTTCCGCCGTCACCTCGTCAGTGACGATCAGCGGCACGCCCGCCTCGGTGAGCGGCCGGTAAATCTCGCGGGTGGTCGCCTCGGCCACCAGGCTCGGCGCCCCGACGACGATCCGGTCCGGGCGCAGCGTGTCGGCTACCGCGTGCCCCTCGCGGAGAAACTCGGGGTTCCACGCGACCTCGATCGCGCCGGAGGCTGGCGCGGCCGCGTTGAGCCCGGCGGCGAGGCGGCTGGCGGTGCCTGGCGGGACCGTGGACTTGCCGATGATGAGCGCGGATCCGGTCAGGTGTGGCGCGAGCGCCGCCGCCGCACCGAACACCTGTGACAGGTCGTAGCCCCCGCCGTCCGGCAGGTTCGGCGTCCCTACCCCGAGGAAGTGCACGGTCCCGAACCCGGCCGCCTCGGCGAAGCTGGTCGTGAAGCGCAGCCTGCCTGCTTGCGTGTGACGGGCGAGCATCTCGTCGAGCCCTGGCTCTGAGAACCAGGCGCGGCCCGCGTTCAGCAGGTCGGTCTTGTCTTGGTCGATGTCAACGCCGAGCACGTCATGACCGATCTCAGCCATGCACGCGGCGTGCGTGGCGCCGAGGTGCCCGCACCCGATCACGGTCAGCTTCATGGTTCGGACGCTACGCTGCGTAAATGGCCTGCCGGTTGCTCCTCGCTTAACGGCACCCGGCGTGCCGTTGTCGGGGTGATGAGGCTAACGGCCGGGAGGGGCGGGATCCTGCGGGGACCGGTCCTTGAGGACGAGCGCGAGCTCGCGGTCGAACTCGGCGAACGCGGCGCGCAGGGTGCCCTCGAGCCATGGATCAGGGCGGGCGCGGAGGTAGCCGCTGAGGCTGAGGGTCGCCCTGGCGGACAGATCCTTGATGCTGTAACCGGCGAGCAGGACCCAGAGGGTGAGTACGCCGATGCTCAGCATCACCGCCACCGCTGTGTACTGGATGCCCACCGAACTCCCCAACGCTGCGCCTGCCGCCCTTCCGATCTGCGCCGAAATGGCCGTTCACGTGCGACAATGCGCCGTTTGGGCACTGTCGAGGGCTTTATTTCCCTACTAAAAGGGACGCATGATCGTTAACTTCGGTGTACGCCCTTTACCATTTCTTAACTTTTCAGCAGGGCGCCGAAGGCGTCGATGGCTCGACCTGTGCCATATTTTATGCCATAATTTGAGGCATGACGACAACGGTCGAAGAACTCATGAAGAGCGCGGCGGACGCCCGCCGCGTCGCCCAGAACGCGCTCAGGGTCGCCGTGCGCGAAGCCCGCGCCGCGGACTGGTCGTGGGACAGGATCTCAGCCGCCCTAGGCGGCACCCCGAACGGCGAAACCCTGCGCCGCAACTTCGGCGAGGAGCAGTAGGGTCCTGGCGCCCCCGCCGCCGCGGCAATCCATACGGCGGCTACGACCGTAGAGCTGACGGGAAACTCGACAGGGAGCGGCGCCATGGCCACTGCGCTGGCAATCGCGGTATCGCTGGCCGGCTGGCTCATCCTTCTCCGTATCGCGACCGGCGGCCCACGACTCGGCCGCGCGGTGTCCCCCTACCGGGTGGTCCCGGTGCCTCCTGTCGAACCGCCGGCGGTGGTGGGTCTGGTGGCGGGCCGCACGGACGCCGATCTGTTCGCCGTGACGTTGCTCGACCTGGCGGCCCGCGGCTGGTTCAGGCTGATCAGGAGCCTGCCTGATCCGCCGGCAGCTGTTCCGGCCATGTGCGTGCTGCCGGCGGAAACTCCCGCCGAAGAGCTGACGCCTTATGAGCGGCGAGCGGCTGCCCACCTGTCTCGTCGCGCCGGCCCGCTGCCGGAAATACCGGCTGCGGCGGTGGCCGACGGCTTCGAGGGTGGCGAGGGTTCGTTCCGGCAGGAGTTCCGCGGCGACGTGGTCGCGGACACCCGCCGTCGCGGCCTGACCCGCGCGACGCTCAGCGCGGCACAGAAGACCGTGCTGTGCCTGGTGGCGCTCGTTCCGGCAGGGGTGGCGCTCGCCGCCGCTTATTCGCACCACCCGCATAGCGGCCAGCTCTGGGTGTTCTGCACTTTCTACTACGCGATCTTGTGCGGCGTCGTCGCGAGGGTAGGCAGCGAACGGCTCACTTCCGAGGGTGTGCAGGCTCTTGCTGCCTGGCGAGCCCACAGCGCTGCCCCGTACTCAGCCGCGGGAGGGATCGGCACCCGCGAGGCGGCACGTGCCGCCGCCCTCGGCGCGAACCCCGAAGCCCTCGCGCAGTTCACCGCGCCAGGAGACGACACCGCCTGGTCCGGCTACGGCGGGGGCTGGCGGCTGCTCACCATCGGCGATCCCGAGACGCGGATCTGGCCAGGGCTGTCCGGGTGGGCGCTGGCCGGCTTCTGCGTGCTGACCACGCCGGGCATACCGTTGCTCGCCTTCCTCGGGTACGAGGTCGCGGGCGGCACGCACGGCCTCCAGCTCGGCATCATCACCGGCGTGGCACTGGACGCGCTAGTGGTCTACCGCGGCGTCTCCCGCTGGTCGCACCTGCCGCGCTTTGCCGAGTTCGACGCCATGGTGCTCCGGCAGTGGGAGGTCGAATCGACCGACGAGGCAACCTCGTACTACGTCGCGGTCGACGACGGCTTCCGCCCGCAGGCGTGGGCGTTCGAGGTCCGCCCGCCGGACTACCGCCGGCTGCCGCCTGGCACGCTCGCCCACGTCCGGCTCAACGCGAGGCTCAACAAGCTGATCGACATCACGGCGACCCGCCCGCCGGCCATGTCACCGAGGATCGAGGATCCGGCGCAGCCTGCCGACCCGCCGTGACCCGGTCCGCCAGCCGGTTACTGGCGCGGTGCCAGCCACCGGGTATGGATCCGGCCGTGCTTCATCCGGCCGACCAAGTGGACGCGCAGTATCTCCGGCGCGTTATCGCCCTCGTCTCTGCTGCTGATCGCCAGGCTGCTATGCCGCACCGACAATCCGTTGGCGTCCACCACCATGCCAGGCGCGAGGACCAGCTCCACGTTGCCGCCGCGCACCCGCAGCTCGATGTCCAGGTCGGACCCGCTGCGTACCGCGCTGGTCAGGTCCAGCACCACATTGCACCACGCGGTCCGCAGCACCAGCCGGTGCGGCAGCGTCCACCGGCCTTCGCGGCGCACGGCCCCGTGCTTTCCCTTGATAGTGATCACTTCGGCGGCCGGCTCGGCCGGCGTGCTCGCGAGTGCGCGATCGCCGCCTGGCGCCGCGATCAGGTCGGCGGTCAGCGGGGTCAGCGCGTCGATGGTGCGAGCGGCCAGCGCCGCGTCCAGCCGCTCGTCGAACTCGGCCTGGTCGAGCCGCCCGTCGGCGACGGCGGCGCGCAGCAGTTCGGTAACCCGGTCGCGGTCCGCGTCGGACGCGCGCAGCGCGGGCGGGCTGGGCGGCTCTGCCGTCATCCGGTCTCCTCGGCGACGTGGTGGCGCCACGCCACCGGTTTTCTACGTTATAGCGCGACTCGGCGGCCATCAACGAGCGATCCGCTTGGCCCAGGGGCTAGCCGAAGTGGCCCCAGTGGACGGCGATGACCAGGAGCAGGCCGCCGACGGCGAGCGCGGCGCCCGCGATTATCTTCCGGGCCCTGGCCATCTTGAACACCGGTATTTCTGCGGCCGCGAACCAGATTCCGGAGATCAGCATGAGCAGGAAGCCGACCTCGCCGCTGCCGCATTCCGGTCGGCCGCTGCCGCCTGCCTGTCCAGGGCTGCGGCTGCCCGGTCCTGTGCGACGTCCCCATTACCAGCGGCGACCTCGGCATCGGCCCGGGCCGCTGCTTCACGGGCCGGGGCCGTCCTGTTGCGGAGACCGGAAGTGTGCAGCCGGCCTCGCATGGCCATGTCGCGCTGCCCCGCAGCTCCGTCCCGTTCATGCGCTGCCTGGTCGGTCTACCGCATTACGAGCGTGTTCCCGTGCGCACCTGGGGTGTTCCGCTGTCTGCCAGCCCAAGCTGCGCCTATGTGCTGGATGGTGACGGGGAGGGGCAGCTCGGGTTCACCGCGGTCAGGAGATTCTGTCCCGCTGTGGTGACCCCTCTGACCGCGGTCACGACGCCGGATACGGTGCTGGCGCCGGGTTGGGAGGCCAGGTCGCTGACCGACGTGCTGAGGTTGGACAGTGCTGAGCTCAGCGCGCTGGTCTGGGCCTGCCATTGGCCATGCGCATCACTGACGAAGGTCGCCAGGGCGGTCCTGACATTGCCAAGGTCCGTGGTGAGCTGGCTTACCGCGCCTGTCCCCACCCTGACTTCCCTCAGGTTGTCCAGCGAGGTGCGCACGGCGGCAGCGCTGGCGCACAGGTCAGCATCCGGCGATGCGGCCGATGCGGAAGCCGTCGCAGACGTCGTGGTCCCACTGGCAGGCGTACTGGCCGATGAGGTGCTCCCACTGGACCCGCATCCGGCCGCCAGCAGCGCGAGGCCGCAGGCAATTATGGCCAGCTCCCACCGGGCGGCCCTGTTCGCGATGCGTCGCTTCATATCCCGGGAGGCTACCGTGCGGCATCAGAACGCACCTCACCCTTCTGGGACCATTCCCGGCCCCAGGCCCAGCTGGCCGCAGACCGGAATTCCTGCCCGTGCCGCGCCCACAACGGCGCGTTGGTTTACCGGCCACGTAGGACGTCAGGGGGTGAAACAGCGGGGCCGACGAGGCCATACGCCGCGGGGACCGGGGCGGCAGCCCCGCCTTCACAGATCCGTAGCAAGATCCGGAATGTCCGGCGTCATCCGCGAATGTCGATTTCTCCTGCTGGCCGGGCACGTGGTCGGTGTGCGACTCCAGCCGCGTCCATACCCATCCAGGGCCGTCTGTCACCCGCGGAGCTGGGTCGACACCCAGGCACCGGACCCGAGGCGGCGCCGCCGTGGCCGCGCTTCCGGGCTGGATCACTTCGAGGTGGTCACCGATAGGCAAGACGTCTCGGGACGTTTGCCGCGGAAGCAGCTGAAGCGCGCCTTCTCCGGGGCGTGGACCCGGCCCGTGAGGAAGCCCAGTGCTCGGGGAATCCACGGCACTTTGTTCTACGGGCTGGATTAAAAGAAGGAGTACTACCCGTCGAAGCGGGAACGCGACGTCGCCGGTTCGCCGCACTCGCCCGCCGTCTGGCTCTCCGTACCTGAGGTGGGTGTGACCGATACGCCCGGCGAGGATCCCCGGGAGACAGGCACGCCCTGACCGAGGTGTCCGACGCCAAGACGCTGCGGGCGCTGAGGCGCGTTATGGGGGTTCGGTTAGCCGTGGGTGAGGCAGACGCGGAGCAGTGTGTGGGCGGCGATGGCGGCGGCGGTGCGTGTGAGCAGGCCCCAGAAGGTGTGCGCGCCGTGCCGGGCGAGTTCCATGCGGTCGGTGATCTCGCTGAGGGTGGTCTCGACGCGGTTACGCCACTCGGCGATGACCTTGAGCAGGGCGGAGGGCATGACGGCGCGCTGCTTCTTGCCGGGCGGGACGAGGACGGCGGTGCCCCGGGCAGCCTGGGCGGCGGCGAAGCCGCGGCCGCTGAAGCCCTTGTCCGCGAGCAGGTCGCGCGGGGCCGGGCCGGTTTCCAGCAGGTCGCCGGCGACGTCACGCTCGCTGACGGCGGCGGGCACGATGGACCAGGCGCGCACGATGCGGCTGCCCAGGTCGGTCTTGATGGCGAGCCGGAAGCCGTAGAACCACTCGGCGTGGGCCGCGTCGCGGCCGAACCGGGCGGCCAGGTCGTTGCCGGGGCCGGTCCAGCCGTCCGCGCCGCGGACCCGGGAGGGGTGCTTCACTGGCAGCGCGCTGGTGTCCACCTGCTGGCAGTCATCTTCCGGCAGCCGGGCCGCGGTAGCGGCTCTGACCTGCTCGAATGCGCCCCACAGCCAGCGGGTTCTCCGGTTGGCCTCGCTCTGGTGCGGCAGGACCGGGAACAGGTGGCCCCAGTCCCGGGCGACCTCGGCCAGGAAGCCGGACTCGCTGCGCCGCCCGAGCAGGTGCCGCACGACCGCGATCGCCAGCAACTCGGCATCGGTGCAGGCCGGGGCCGGCCCCGGACGGCGCGGGATGCGGACCGCCCCGGTCCGGATCAGGTCGTGAACCAGCACGTAAACGTAGACGAACAGCTCTTCAGTTGGCAGCATGAACGGACGGCCTCTGCGGACAAGGGATCTAGGCAATCACTTGTCTTCCGCAGGGGTCGTCCCACGCTCAAGACGACACGCCGTGATCAACCCACATAAGACGCCTTAGCGGTCCGGCCCGTAACGCGGCGGTGCCCCCGGAGCCAG
>Ga0335075_10014891_pt1 | contig 11658 bp, 9 predicted proteins | sample Lox_Sample_24_FD_206723 | JGI IMG/M metagenome (GOLD analysis project Ga0335075, IMG submission 206723) | Soil microbial communities from Loxahatchee National Wildlife Refuge, Florida, United States - Lox_Sample_2.4 | ecosystem: Environmental > Terrestrial > Soil > Wetlands | place: USA: Florida...
CGCGCTGCTCCGGAGAAATGTAGCTGAACACGTGATTCTGCTGCTGATCGGTTCCTCGCATGTGGCATTGGACGCATCAACCGCCGCTTCGTTGCCAAATTTCCGAGTTTTTCAGCAGCCTGCTAGACGACAAGATCGAATTGAATCAGTGGATGAACGAGACACTGGAAGCGATGGCGCGTGCCACTTTCAAATCCTGGTTCGTGGATTTTGATCCTGTCCGCGCCAAAGCCAAAGGCGGCCAACCGCCATGTATGGACGTCGCGACCGCTGCCCTGTTCCCTGATTCATTCGAGGGTTCGCCTTTCGGCAAAATTCCGAAAGGATGGCGAATCGGCAAGCTCGCCGAGATCGCTTCTCTGAGCCGCAACTCAGTTAATCCCAGCGCTTTTCCGAGTGAGGTCTTCCACCACTACAGCATACCGGCGTTTGACGAAGGGCGATGGCCCAAACAGGATAGCGGGGCACAAATCAAGAGCAACAAATCATTGATCCAACGCAATTCTGTTTTGCTCTCGAAGCTCAATCCGCGATTCCCCAGGGTTTGGATGCCATCACTCAGCGCTGGTAGTCGGTCAATAGCCTCAACCGAATTCCTCGTCACTTCGGCTCGGGAGCCATTCGACCCTAAATATCTTTTTGGCCTGTTTACATCACAGAATTTCTTCAACGTGTTCGCGACATTAGTAACTGGAACTTCGGGCAGCCATCAGCGCGTCAGGGCCGAGTTCTTGCATGAGATGGACGTGGTCATCCCGGACGAAGAATGCGTTGCGAGCTTCAGCCGAGCGGTAGGCCCACTATATGCGAGTGTGGCCGAAAACCTCAAGGAATCACGCACGCTTTCTGCGATTCGCGACGCATTGCTCCCCAAACTCATTTCCGGCGAGATTCGCACCTCGACCGTCGCGCCCGCTGAGCACGGCCCGGTGCTCCCTATAACAGAACAGCCGGGAACTCATCACGCCAGCGAAAACTTTAAGATAGCGGTACTTATCTCTACGCTGGTCAGAACATTAGCAACTGTGCAGTTCCCACTCGGTCGGAAGAGATACAACAAGCTTGTGTACCTGGTTCATCGCAAGGCAGCGCAGCAAGAACAAATTGGTGAACGGTTCATGAAGAAAGCTGCTGGCCCTTACAGTCCATGGATGCGTTATCAAGGACCAGAAGGCATCGCCATAAAGAATGGCTATGTTAAACGCTTGAATGGAAGCAAAGGCTCCGGGTTCGTCAGCGGGAACAACATAGGACAAATTGACAAATACATTTCGAGATATGGTTTCACCGACCCATTAAATTGGGTGGTCAACACCTTCAGGTATCGCACGAACGATGATTTGGAACTTTTGACGACAGTTGATTTTGCGGTTCTCGATCTGTTGGCATCGGGAAAACCCATAACCACCGCAAGCGTGCGGGAACTTATAGCTTCCGAACCTAATTGGGCGCCAAAGTTGGAGCGCGCGATTTTTTCCGAAGAAAAAATCGCGAAGGCGCTAAAGGAACTCGACCAATATTTCGGACTGAAACAGGTTTAAGTGCCTCATAATGCAAACGGAATTTACAGAATCGACCGTGGAAGACGCCGCGCTTGAAATCTTCGAGGGTCTCGATTACACGATTCTGCATGGTCCCACAATTGCGCCCGGCGAGATGTTTGCCGAGCGTGCTTCTTACGGCGATGTGGTTTTGGTCAAGCGATTACGCGAGGCGCTTGCCCGAATCAATCCGCAAATACCTGCCGATGCGCTCGAAGATGCCATTCGCAAAGTAATACGCACCGAAAGCCCCAGCCTCGTCGAAAGTAATCGGCGTTTCCACCATTTTCTGACCGATGGCGTTCCCGTGGAATACAGGCACGAGGATCGCATCGTGCACGATACGGTGCGCCTGTTTGATTTTGATAGGCCCGACAACAACGATTGGGTTGCCGTAAACCAATTCACGATTGAAGAAAATCGCAGGAATCGCCGCCCGGATGTGATCGTCTTCGTGAATGGCCTGCCGCTCGCCGTGATCGAACTAAAGAATCTTGCCGATGAAAACGCCACCATCCGCGATGCTTTTAATCAGTTCCAAACCTATAAGAACGACATTCCAAGCCTCTTCCCGCATAACGAATTGCTCGTTATCTCCGATGGGATCGAAGCACGGCTGGGAACTGTAACAGCCGGATGGGAACGTTTCATGCCGTGGCGCACCGTTGAAGGTGACAGGGTCGCGCCCAAAGGCTCGCTAGAAATGGATGTGCTCCTTCGTGGTGTTTTCGAGAAGAGGCGATTCCTCGATCTTGTCCACAATTTCGTCGTGTTCGAACAGAACGGCAAGAGCACGGTAAAGAAGCTTGGAGGCTACCACCAATTCCACGCCGTCAATAAGGCCGTCGAGCGTACGCTCGACGCTGCCTCACTAGACGGAAACCGCCGCGCTGGAGTCGTATGGCACACGCAAGGTAGCGGTAAGAGCCTCACGATGGCTTTTTACGCCGGGAAAATCGTTCAACATCCGGCGATGTCCAACCCGACCCTTATTATCCTCACCGACCGAAATGACTTGGACGATCAACTCTTCGGCACATTTTCTGCCTGTAAGGATTTGCTGCGTCAGACACCAGAACAGGCCCAAAGCCGCGAGCATTTGCAGGAACTCTTGCGGCGCTCCGTGGGCGGAGTGATCTTCACTACCATTCAAAAGTTTGTGCCCCCCATTGGCTCGGAATATCCGCAGCTTTCCGAGCGGCGCAATATCATCGTGATCGCCGATGAAGCGCACCGCAGCCAATACGGTTTCATTGAGGGCTTCGCCCGCCACATGCGCAACGCCCTACCGAACGCGTCGTTTATCGGTTTTACCGCAACGCCCATTGAGTCGGGCGACCGCAGCACACCCGCCGTTTTCGGAGATTACATCGACATCTACGATATTCAGCGCGCGGTTGAGGATGGCGCTACAGTTCGCATCTACTATGAAGGCCGCTTGGCAAAACTCGGACTAGACGAGGATGAGCGGCCCAAGATTGATCCTGAATTCGAGGAGATAACGGAAGGCGAAGAAGACACCATCAAGCGCAACCTGATGAGCAAGTGGTCGCGCATGGAGTCCATGATCGGGACTCCCAAGCGGATCGGTCTGATTGCTCAAGACATTGTTGACCATTTCGCGAAGCGGATGGAAGCCATGGAAGGCAAGGCCATGATCGTCTGCATGAGCCGCCGCATCTGCGTCGATTTGTACAATGCGCTTGTTAGGCTCCGTCCTCAATGGCACCAGGAGGACGACGATAAGGGCAGTCTAAAAGTTGTCATGACGGGATCAGCCTCCGATCCCGTCGAGTGGCAGGGCCATATTCGAGGAGGAAAGGCTCGCCGAGAGTTGCTCGCTAACCGCTTCAAGGACCCAAACGATCCTCTCAAGATTGCCATTGTCCGGGATATGTGGCTTACCGGCTTCGATGTGCCTTGCCTCCATACGATGTATGTGGACAAGCCCATGCAACGGCATGGTCTTATGCAGGCAATCGCCCGAGTAAACCGGGTGTTCAAGGATAAGCCAGGCGGCTTAATCGTGGATTATCTGGGCCTTGCCACCCAACTTCAAAAGGCTGTCTCCGATTATACAGAGAGCGGCGGTAAGGGCGAGCCGGTTGAAATGCAGGAGAAGGCCGTTGCGAAGATGCTGGAGTTTCATGAAATCTGCGCTGGTATGATGCACGGATTCGATTACTCCCCCTACACAACAGGCAGCCCGAAGGAACGCACTGCGGTTATTCCGGCAGCGGCGGAGCACGTCCTTCAGCAAGAAGAAGGCAAAAAGCGCTTCATGGGCGCAGTTTCGAAGCTGTCGAAAGCTTTTGCTCTGTCCGTACCACATGAAAAAGCGATAGAGATACGCGATGATGTCGGATTCTTTCAGGCGGTTCGAGCTGGCCTGGCAAAAACCACACCGAGCGGCGGAAAGAACCAAGAAGACTTGGACACCGCCGTGCGGCAGATTGTCTCCAAGGCCGTGGCATCCGATGAAGTAGTAGATATTTTTTCCGCCGCTGGCTTAAAGAAACCGGACATTTCGATCCTCTCCGATGAATTCTTGTCTGAAGTGAAAGACCTGCCATATAAAAATCTCGCAATCGAAACGTTGCGGAAATTATTGACGGACGAAATTAAAAGCCGCGCTCGAAAGAATTTGGTTCAATCGCGCCAGTTCTCCGAGATGTTGGAGGAAGCAATCCGTAAGTATCAGAATCGCTCACTCCAGGCGGCACAGGTAATCCAGGAATTGATCGACCTCGCCAAAGACATGCGGCAGGCGCATGAGCGCGGCGAAAAATTGGGCCTGAATGAGGACGAGCTTGCGTTCTACGACGCTCTAGAAACAAATGACAGCGCTGTTCAAGTGTTAGGTGATGACACGCTCAAGCGGATTGCCCTTGAATTAATCGACACCGTTCGCAAGAACACAACAATCGACTGGACGGTGAAAGAGAGCGTCCGCGCCAAGCTCCGCGTGATGGTGAAACGGATTTTGCGTAAGTACGGCTATCCGCCAGACAAGCAGGAGAAGGCCACGCAGACTGTCCTCCAACAGGCCGAACTCCTTTGTAAGGATTGGGTGGCCTAGCTATGGAGCCATTGCGATGATGTCGTTCCGGGGAAACCGCCTGGGCGAAATGGCGTTGCCGGTGGGATCTGTCTGGCTGATGACGGATATCGCCGAAGCCAAAGGGCGGCAGCAACTCTACGGACTTAGAACGGGCGTGTCCTGGTGTCAGCCGCAACATGGCCCGTCGCGTTCTGCGCCAGCTTCAGAAGAAAGGCCATGTGGCTTGCTTGGGCCGAGGTCCATCGGCCCACTGGCGGAGAAGGTGTAATACGCTCAAGCAAGGGTAATAAAGAGGGTAACAGTCTTAGAAGGTCCGCGAATTTTTGTCCCTCCAGCAGGTTTCGATCTGAGTGCTTCGCTGATATGGAATCTTAAAATTTCTATAGGTAATCTATAGTTGACATATAGACCGCAATAGAGTACCTTTATTGCTGAGAAGGAGGCACTCCATGGCAGCCTCGTCAGACGTTCAATTCCTTGGTAAACGACGCAGAACGGCTCTGCGTGTCTTTTACGGTTTTGCGGTCGCCGCGATTGCCGCATTCACGCTGGGAGCACGCCCAAACAATTCCCGAGACGCAATGACGGCAATCGGGATTCTCCTCGCGGGCGGTGCACTTTGGAGCTTCCTTCGCTTCCTCCGAGCTGCAGATTCACATCAGAAACTCATCAACCACGAAGCGACAAGCTTTGCCTTTGTTGCCTCTCTGCTTCTCACGCTGATTGTCGGCCTCCTCCAGCGATTCGGACTCCTGTCCGGTGTCTCTCTCCTAGTTCCGGCATTGATGATCGCGTTTTGGAGCATCGGACTCATCCTCGCTTCTTGGCGGTACCAATGAAGACCCGGCTGCGTGTGTTGAGAGCGGAGAAGGAATGGTCGCAGGCCGAACTCGCCGAGTCGGTCGGTGTGACTCGTCAATGTATCAACGCGATTGAAACCGGCAAGTACGAGCCTGGCCTCGATCTGGCGTTCAAGATTGCCCGCGTATTCTGCAAGAACATCGAGGAAGTTTTCATCTATGCAGGAGAGCAAACCTCGACTTCGTCTTGAGTGAGTTTTGAGAAAAGCAGCCCGATGTCCAGCCGTTCGCATTTCCGACCTGCCTATTTTCCTCCACAGTCGAATTCTGTTCCCCCTGTACTGACCGCAACGGAGCGTTGCCATGGCCCGAGGCTTTGACGGATTCGAAATCGACGACTTTCGCGATTCCGGCTTCGATTCTGGGCGGGATGTAGGCCGAGGTTCATCTTCCTCATGGAACGACCCAAACAGTCTTTACTACATCCATCGAGAGGAAGACAGGGCCGACCGGCGGGACCGAGAAGGACAGGAGCGTTCGCGCACAGACCGCCCATCACTGGCCCGCGAAGAACGCGTTCACGCAATCCTCAGTCAACGCACACGAACGAAGTACACGGACCGGGACAAGGACTATTCCCTTCGGGATTCAGAAATTCATACGCTTTCGGAAGTTGGCAAGTTCCGCGTCACGGCCGCGAAAGACCTCGCCGAATTGACTTACAACGGTGACCGTGACCGGATGGAGAACGATATCGAAAACTTGGCCCGTCAGGGCCTCGTCAGAGTCACCAGCATTTCAGATAGCGACCACAATCCCATGCAGGTGGTCACGTTGACGAAGGAAGGCCAGCAGCTTTTGTCTCGCGGAAAGATTCTTCGCCCGGACCAAGTCACCTACTACGGACTGAAAAAGCCCAAGGAAGCCAATCACGATGCGGAACTCTACCGGCTCTATCACAAGGTTGCCGATGAAATCGAAGAACGCGGCGGTAGGGTACTTCGCGTCAAGCTGGACTACGAAATCAAGCGGGAGCTGTACTCCCGCACTGCCCGCTACTCAGACAAGAGAGGGCAGTTAGAGGACGACCTGAAGGAGAAAATCGCCAACCAGTACCACCTCAAAGTCGTCTCCGGTGAGATTCCGATTCCTGATTTGCGGATTGAATATGTGCGCCAGAACGAGCATGAAATCCAGCGGCGCGACCTGGAACTGGCCACCGACCATTATCGTCCGCGGGGACTAGCGCAGAAAGCTCGTGCGGGCTTCCAAATCTATGCCCGGCGCGGTGATACCGACCGATTGCGCCGTATTCGGGACAACCGGGAGCTAAGCGCGGCAATCTTCACCCTATAACCCATGAGCATCCAAAAGTCCCAATTCGCCCGCCTCCAGACTTTCGGTTATACCGAAGTCGAGGCTCGTTTCCTCTACCTTGTGGCCTTGCATTCCGGCTACTTCACGGTGCGGCAGTTCCTCGATTTCGCACACGCAAAGAGCGGCAAACGGAATGCCCGTCTCGTCGAAAAGCTGTTTCGTCTCGGCCATGCCACGGCCCAGAGATATACACGCAGAAGCCTCATATATCACCTATCTTCCCGCCGGATTTATGAAGCGATTGGCAAAGCCCATCTCCGCAATCGCAGGGACCACGAACTCGATTACATCAAAGCGAAGCTTCTCGGGCTGGATTTCATCCTTGCCAACCCCGAGGACCGCTATTTCGAGACGCCGGAAGAAAAACGGCGCTATCTGATCGAACGGTTCAAACTCAGCGAGAGCGTATTCTCGCCTTCCAACGAGAATGGCAAGGCCATCACATTCTCCGAGGGATTTCCCCTCTGCGTAGCCTTTCCCGCTCCCGATTACATGCCTGTGGTGACGTTCACCTATGTCGATATCGAGCATCGTGACCTCGACCGATACATCCGGCACTTGCGTATCTACCGGCCCTTGTTCCGGCAGCTTCCGGGGTTTCAGTTCATCTACATTTCCACGGCGGCGGGCCTCCAGCAGGAAGCGCAAGAGCTTTTCTCGTTCCTTCTGGAAGGCAAGGGTCTCTCGGATTTGGCTCGCTACTTCGATATCGAGGCGAAATGGAACAGTAAGAAATACAGCCTCGTTACGGAGAACGATCTGATCTTCCGAAACCAAGTGGCGAAGCGTTTCCAGGGCGAGATATTCGACACTCTCTTCCTTCTTTGGAGAAGAAATCAATTGCCGGAGGATTTGCGGGCGGAATCGGAAACAATCACAACGCCCGCACAAAAGGTTCTGTTCCGAGCCGTCATCGTGCCAGGCCAGGAAGCCGTATTCGGGGACAGCAGCAAGAGATGGGGTGACGGCTGGCAAGTGCGCGGTGCTTCAGCTACGGCTTCAGTTCCCCAGTCACCACGAAGCCAATCACAGGTTCTTGAAAGAAGAGCGGATACATAAATGCAACGGGTGACATCTGCACGCGGACAAAACACAAGAAAGGGCGGGAGCGACCCCGTTGGGTGCGGCTTGCAGCCGCCCACACGTTCGTGGGGTCGCTCCCGCCCGCACCGAATTGCGCGGTGCCGTGTTTTGTCCGCGTGCAGAGACCGGAGCAAACAGCTTGTAATGCGAGTGGTACTACACAGCGAAAGAAGAAAGGAGCACAACAGTTGTCACTACTGAAGGCACCGTCCAAACAACCAAAGACTACTACTCTTCAGGTTCGCTTGGAGGAAGAAGTCAGGCACAACCTGGACCGATATGCCGAATTCATCGGCGCAAATGCGTCCTACGTCGTCAGCGAAGCACTCAAGCTGCTTTTCAAACGGGACGACGAGTTCAAGCGTTGGCTGACCGACCATCCGACCAAGATCGAAGAACAAACACTCCAAGGAGACGTTCTTACAAAGACCGCGTAACAGACATGAAGCCTCGTTCAACACAATCCGGCACGCGCGAGAATACAGCGTCCTCAAGACAGCATGCCCCGCGCTCTGCAATACGCCCGCTCCCGAATCAAGCCCCGAAATCGGCAGGCACCTCATACGAGGAGTCGCCTCCAACACCGCCATCATCCTCTGAAACATTTTTTCCTAACCCTCCGAACAATGCCGCCCACATCGCGGCCACAGAGGGAGAGGGGGACCACGGCAAGCATCTTCTGACGGTTCACGAAGTGGCTGACCTATTACAAGTCCCTGTGTCTTGGGTCTACGGACGAACACGTAAGCGATCCTCGGAGCGAATCCCAAGTTACCGGCTTGGAAAGTATTGGCGCTTCCGTGAGGACGAAGTGCTGGCTTGGGTCGAATCGCTACGGCGCGGCTCCCACGCGGCTTGACATGCGAACTACACTCAAAGACGACACAGAACAAGCCAAGCAAGCCATCGAAGGAGGAGCGATGGTTCGCAGGCGATTTCAACGAGGCTCGCTTTTCAAGCGAGGCAAACGAGAGAAGGTCTGGGTTGCTCGCTGGTGGGAGGATGTCATCAACGCAGACGGAACAATGGGAAGGATGCGTCGGTCAATTGTTATCGGCACTGTCGCGGAACTAACCACGCGCCGTCTCGCAATGCGTGCTCTCTCGGAGCGGCTTCGTTCATTGAATAGCGGAAGTCAGCGGCCACAGGCCATGCGCACGTTGAAGGAATTCGTGCAAATGGACTGGGAACCCGTTGTGCTCCCGACGCTCAAGTACGCAACACAAACGCACTATAAATACATGCTCCGCGCACATCTGATTCCTGCTTTTGGTGAACGGCGGCTTCCTGACATCCCGCGTGAAGCGATCCAGACTTTTCTAGCAGCAAAGCTTCGTGACGGGTTTGCGTGGGAGACCGTGCACCACATCCGATGTGCGTTAAGCAAAGTGCTGGGTACGGCGGAGGAATGGGACTATATCTCCGACAATCCAGTACGCAAGACGCGACTCCCGAGGAGGGATTGCAACGCAGAGCGGCCCGTCGTTACGCCCCAGCAAGTACAGCGTCTAGTCACAGCTCTTCCAGAGCCCGCCAAATCCATCGCACTACTCCTGGTGCTGACTGGATTAAGAATTGGTGAGCTTCTTGCGCTTCGGTGGAAGAATGTGAATCTGGACGCCAAGGTCCTGCAAGTGACGGAGACCGTTTACGAGGGACACTTCGACAAGCCAAAGACGAAGCGGAGTGTCCGTGCAATTCCATTGTGTCGAGAAGCAATCTCCATCCTTTCCTCTTTGCGCCAACATTTGCCCGAGCCTGAGCAGTTAGTTTTCGCAACAGACTCAGGTCGTCCACTGTGCCGGCGAAATCTTTTGCAGCGTCATCTGCGACCAATGTGCCAGGAACTTGGTTTGCCGCGAATAACGTGGCACGCCTTGCGTCATTGCCACGCGACGTTGTTGGACGCTGTAGGAGCACCGCTAGGCACCGTGCAGGCGCTTCTAGGCCACGCTTCGCCGGATGTCACACGGCAGATTTATCTGCACGCGATTCCAGAAGAGCAACGCAAAGCGGTGGAAGGCGTCGAGAAACTTCTTATTGGACCCAAATGGACCCAAGTTCTGGAAGTCACGCAAAGCCCCAATTAGCAACTGATTGAATTTGCAAGTGATATTGGTGGACGTGGCCGGGATCGAACCGGCGACCCCCTGCTTGCAAAGCAGGTGCTCTCCCAGCTGAGCTACACGCCCACGCGGTGCAACCAGTATACTCTCAGTAGCTTACAGCCATTTCCTCAACAGCTCCAACTTGAGTTTTCCGTCCACTCCGTCCAATTGGGGCATTTTCGAGCGGAAGTTCAAAACCCAAGCCGACCTTCCGGCGCAGGCCCTGCTGCAATACATTCCATCGCCCAACGATGGACCAACCACGTTCACCGGCTCGGAAAACGAGCGGGTCCGCGACGATAAATTGGGCTTCCGGGTCGACAAGAACTCCGTGGCCTGGGGGAACTTCTCGGCCTACTACTTTTTCGATGATTATTTCCTGAACAACCCCTTCCCGAGCGGCCAGGGCGGCGCAAGCGTACCTGGCTTTAACGGCATCAACCACGGCCGCGCACAACTCATCAGCCTCGGACACACCAAGACATTCGGCACGAACACAGTGAATGAGGCTCATTTCAGCTTCATGCGCACTTCCAACGTGGTGGGGCAACCGGACGGTGGTCTGGGCCCCAGCTATGAATCGCAAGGGTTCGTGACCGGAGCGGGCTCGGCCGGCATCTACCCGCTGGATCCGGCAATCACAGGGGTCGAAAACATCGTGTTCCAAGGCCAATTCGTATTCGGATTGCCGATTACGAATGTCAACCAGTCGAATAACACCTTCACGGGGAGCGACGGTTTCTCGAAGGTGGTGGGCAATCATACGCTCAAGGTCGGAGTCGACGTGAGCTTCGAGCAGGTAAACGTGAATCCCGACGCCGAGTTCAACGGGACATTTATATTCGACGGCTACCAAACAGGCAGCAATTTTGCGGATTTTCTTATCGGAGCGCCAAACCAGTTCAACCAGCAAGACTCCCAGCACTACTATCCGCGCCACCGCTATCTGGGTTGGTACGGGCAGGATTCCTGGCGAATCAAGCCAAGCCTGACGCTCAATTACGGGTTGCGCGTCGAGCACATGGAGTATTGGTCGGAGAAGTACGACCAGGTTCCGACCTTCGATCCGGGCGAGCAATCGGTGGTTTATCCCAACGCGTTTCCTGGGTTGGTTTATCCGACAGATCCCGGTATCCCGAACACACTCGTCCCCTCGAAATTTCGATTCGCTCCCCGTATCGGTATAGCGTATTCGCCCGCCACAGGGACGGGCCTCTTAGGCAAGCTTTCCGGCGGACCTGGCAAGACCAGCATCCGTGCCGGCTACGGAATATTCAATACAGTGATCCAGGGCAATACGATTGGTGTGGACGAGCCGCAACCCCCTTACGGTCTGAGCGACACGGTCTACAACGGGTTATTCGCGACGCCTTTCAATTTGGCCGACGGCACGCCGGGAATCACTCCGTATCCGCTCACGTTTCCCCCGCTCAATGCCAGGGCCAGCCATCCCAATACCAGCGTTCAGTACGTCGGCGTCTACAATCCTCAATCGGGCATGACCGCCCCCGTCCCGTGGGACACTTATCCCTACACGGAGAATTATTTCCTGTCCATCGAACGGCAGTTGCCGCGGCAGACGGTCTTGAGTCTCAGTTACGTGGGTTCCGAGAGTCATCATCAACTTCTCGTGTATTCGGCAAACCCTGGCAATCCCGCTCTTTGCCTCGCCCTGAATCAGACCGGCG
>Ga0335075_10014892_pt1 | contig 11658 bp, 7 predicted proteins | sample Lox_Sample_24_FD_206723 | JGI IMG/M metagenome (GOLD analysis project Ga0335075, IMG submission 206723) | Soil microbial communities from Loxahatchee National Wildlife Refuge, Florida, United States - Lox_Sample_2.4 | ecosystem: Environmental > Terrestrial > Soil > Wetlands | place: USA: Florida...
GTCGAGAGCACAACCCCGGACGGCTGAACCGTGGACACAATAGAGCCACGAGGGAGGCCAGACAACCATGAGCGAAAACGAAATACGGGGGCGGCTCGCCCAGGTGATAGCGACCAGGGGCGGCCTGGCGCCGCCGGAGGCGCCGTTCGTGATCGAGCACCGCGAGGCGCTGATTTACATGCTGTGCGAGGCCGCCGAGCTCGAGCACGGCATCATGTGCCAGTACCTGTACGCCGTGTTCTCGCTGAAGCAGTCGCAAGACGAGGGCCTCAGCGCCGAAGAAGCCGAGGCGGTCGAGAGATGGCGTAAGCGGATCAGCCGCATCGCCGCCCAGGAAATGCTGCACCTGTCGCTGGTGCAGAACCTGCTGTCCGCCATCGGCGGCGCCCCGCACCTGTCGAGACCGAACTTCCCGCACCCCGCCACCCATTACCCGGCCGGCGTGCACCTGACGTTGCTGCCGTTCGGGGAGCCCGCCCTGCAGCACTTCATGTTCCTGGAGCGCCCGGAGGGCATGGACCTGGACGACGCCGAGGGGATGGCCGCCTTCGGCCGGGCCGCTCCGGCCATGCAGCCAGGCGAGATCGTGCCCCGCAGCCAGGACTTCAAGACCGTCGGCCACCTGTACCGGTCGATCGAGGCCGGGATCGCCCACCTGGCCGACAAGTTCGGCGAGCGGTGGCTGTTCGTCGGCCCGCCGCGGGCCCAGGCCACCCGGCAGTACTTCGGCTGGCCCGAACTGGTCGCGGTCACCGACGCGGCCAGCGCGCAAAAAGCGATCGACGAGATCCTGGAGCAGGGCGAGGGCCCGCGCGGGAACTGGAAGGACGCGCACTTCGGCCAGTTCGTCGACATCCTGGACGAGTACCTCGCGTTGCGCGATGCGAACCCGGCCTTCGACCCGGCCCGGCCGGTGGTCACGGTCAACGTGAGGCCAAGCGAGCGCGATACCGGCGTCCCCTTGGTCACCGACCCGCTGACCCGGCAGGTCATGGACCTGTTCAACGTCAGCTACGAGGTGCTGCTGCTGATGCTGCAGCGCTTCTTCGCCCACACCGAGGAGACCGACGCCCAGCTCAAGGCCCTGGCCGACGCCAGCGTGGCGCTCATGCTCCAGGCCGTCAAGCCACTCGGCGACCTGGTCACCACACTCCCGGCCGGGCCCGACTACCCGGCCCGTGCGGCCGGCCCGAGCTTCGAGCTGTTTTACGAGTCCGACTACGTCCTGCCGCACCGTGAAGCGGCCTGGATCCTGCTTACCGAACGGATCCGCCAGGCCGCCGAGTTCTGCGAGCCGGCGGCACCCTGTGCCCCCGAAGTCGCCGGTGACCTGGCCGCCGTCCGGGCCGCCCTTGCCGACATCGCCCGCTCCCTGGAGGCCCAACTCCCGGCCCGCGACGTCAAGGGCGAGACCCCCGCTCCGGCCGAGCCCGTGCAAGATCTACTGGCCCGCGCCGCGGATTTTTACCGAACGGGCCGCCCTTTCACCGGCCACTCCAGCGAATTGTGCGCCAGCCTGTGCGACCTGATCCGTTCCGTCTACCCGGTGGTCCTGGCCAGCCAGGCCGACGCCCAGACCGTTGCTCGCCTGGTCAACAGCGTCCTGCGCCCCCTTACCGAAGCCCTGCCCGCCCCGGCCCAGTCGACCACGGCAACCCCATCAGCCCCATCGGACCCTGTAGCCTCATCGGAGCGCTCAGCCCCGGCCCAATCAACCTCCACGACCCCATCAACCTCCACGGCTCCGCCAGCCCCACCCGACGCCGTGGACTCGCTCTGGGACGCCGCGCTCCTCGCGACCAGGCTGCGCGCGCAGTTCGCCCCCTCGGCCCCGCCGGGCCTGCTCGAGGCGACCGCGGCGCTGCAGGACCTGGCGGTCCGCCAGGCGCCGCCGGGGGAGCGGGCCAAGCGGATCGCCGTCCTGGCCGATCAGATGGCCAGCCTGCCGCCGGGCATCGTGACCGCAAGGAACGGCCCCTACCTGGTCACCAACGTGGCGGCGATCCGAACCCCGCTCGGCGGCAAGCTGACCCTGCCGCCGCAGCTGGCCCTGCCTCCACGACTGGCCCTGCCTCCACGACTGGCCCTGCCTCCACAACTGGCACTGCCTCCACAACTGGCACTGTGCCGGTGCGGCGACTCGGCCATGAAGCCGTTCTGCGACGGGACGCACGCCACCAGCGGGTTCACCGACGACAAGGATCCCAAGCGGGTTCCCGACCAGCGCGACACGTACCAGGGGGAGCAGGTCACGATCTTCGACAACCGGGGCATCTGCCAGCACTCGGGCCTGTGCACCGACCGGCTGGCCACCGCGTTCCGCACCGACGCGCAGCCCTTCGTCGCCCCCAGCGGCGCCCGGATGGACGAACTGATCCGGGCGGTCCGCGACTGCCCCTCCGGGGCGCTGAGCCTGGCCATCGACGACGCCGAGGCCCGCGACCTGGTCGACTGGCACGGCACCCGCGAGCAGGCGATCGAGATCACCCAGGACGGCCCCTACCGGGTGACCGGAGCCATCCCGCTGGCCGACGCGTCCGGCGCCGACGTGCCGCGCGCCGTCGGCTCGTCCCGCGAGCACTACGCCCTCTGCCGCTGCGGTCACTCGCAGAACAAGCCGTTCTGCAGCGGCATGCACTGGTACGTCGAGTTCCGCGACCCGGTGCCGCCCCCCGGCACCGAACCCACCGTGTTCGAGTGGGCCGGCGGCCTGCCCGCGCTGACCCGGATGACCCGGCTGCTGTATGAGAGGCACGTTCCCGCCGATGACCTGCTCGCGCCGCTGTTCGCTGCCATGCCGCCCGACCAGCCCCGGCGCGAGGCCGACCTGCTCGCCGAGGCCTTCGGCGGGCCCGCCGCGCCGCAGGCCACCCGACGGCCCTCGTTCACCGAGCCGCAGCGCGCCCGCTGGGTAGCGCTGGCCGTCCAGGCCGCCGACGAGGCCAAGCTGCCCGCCGATCCCCAGTTCCGCGCCGCCCTGGCGTCCTACCTGGAATGGAGTTCCCGGGCCGTCGACGGCACCCCGCCGCAGTGGGACTGGGGTCCCGCCGGCCCGCCCGCCGAGGAGCCCGCACCGGGCAGCACCGCCCTAAACCAGGAGGTCACCTTGCCCGGACCGGACGAGACCGTGAGCTTCGAGACGCATGTCAAACCGCTGTTCCGCGAGCACGACCGCCAGTCCATGTCGTTCGCGTTCGACCTGTGGTCGCGCGACGACGTCGTTGCCCACGCCGCCGGAATCCTCGAACGTCTCACCGACGGCAGCATGCCCTGCGACGCGCCCTGGCCCCCCGGGCAGGTCGGCGTCTTCCGCCGCTGGACCGAAACGGGCTACCAACCGTAACCGCTCACCCGAGATCAGCCCAAATCGCCCGTCATGTTCTATTCTCGCCTGATTGGCTGGAGCTCCGCAGGCAGGAGGGCTGACGGTGATAGGCGCAATCGCTCCGCTCGACGATCTGGACCAGTGGGCGCGCGGCGATCTGTTGGAGATCGTGCTGCTGGTACTGGGGACGATCCTGCTGACCCGGGTGGCAGAGTGGGTTCGCAACCTGGTCGTGGCGCAAATCGACGCGCACGCGCGCGAGACCGATGAACTGGTGCGCTCCGAGGCGGCCAAACACCGCCACGTCGTGGCTGAAGTGGTCACCTGGACGTTCCTCGCCGTGGTGTACGTCGTCACCGCCGTGCTGGTGGTGCAGCGCCTCGGCGTGCCGCTGGCCGGGCTGGTCGCGCCGGCCGCCATACTCAGCGCCGCTCTGGGGCTCGGCCTGCAGCGGTTCGTCCAGGACATCGGCGCCGGGTTCTTCATCACCGGTGAGCGCCAGTACGGCTACGGAGACGTCATCAAGATCTCCGTCACCGGCATCCCGCAGCCGGCCGTCGGCACGGTCGAGGACGTCACCCTCAGGGTCACGCGGATCAGGTCGGTCAGCGGCGAGGTCATCATCACCCCCAACGGCCAGATCACGCAGGTGACTAACCTGTCCCGTGACTGGGCGCGCGCCGTCATCGACGTGCCGGTCCCGACCGCCATCGACGTCAGCCGGGTCACCGACATCCTCAAGCGGGTCGGCGAGGAGGCGTGGAAGGATGAGCGGCTGCACAAGATGATGCTCGACCCGCCCACCGTGATGGGCGTCGAGGCGATCGAGATCGACACGTTCTCGGTGCGCATGGTGGCGCGGACGCTGCCCGGCATGCAGTTCGACGTCGGACGGGAGATCCGCGCCCGCGTCGCGTCCGCCTTCCGGTATGAGGGCATCAACGTCTCGGCCGATCTCGACACCGGCCGCCCGAGCGGGACCGCGTCATGAACGACCCGGACCGCAAGCGCCCCGCGAGGCGGCGGCCCCGTACCTCCACCGTCGTCCTGACCACCTTGTTCCTGGCCGTGCTCGCGCTGTATTTCCTGGTGCGCCCGGTCCCTGCCCCGGCCCAGGCCGCGGCGACCGGACCGGCCCCCAGTCCCAGTTACGCGCCCAGTTACGCGCCGAGCGCTACACCGTCTTCCCCCCGCCCGACCCGGTCACCTCGGCCCACCAGGTCACCCAGGCCCGCCCGGTCACCCAGGTCCACCCGGACGCCGCGTCCTAGCCGCTCTCCCAGCTCCTCACCATCGGCCACGTCCACCCCGTCGCCGTTCCCCTCGTTCGTGGAGCCCGACCCATCGGCGTCGCCCACCCTGCCCTGACATGGCGATGCCCGCCGCGTCACCGGCACGGCTGGTTGTCCGGGCAGCACCCTACGAAACCGGATTCGCCGACCGCTTGTACCCTGATCCCGGCAGACGATGAAGGAGGTGCCCTGGTGGCTGCGGCCGATGACTGGGTGGCCCGCACGGCCGCCCAGGTGCGCGAGGAGGGTGAGCGCAGGCATCCGGGCGAGGTCCCGACCTGCGCGTCGGGGATCAGCCCGTCCGGGCCGGTGCACCTGGGGAACCTGCGCGAGCTGATGACCCCGCACCTGGTCGCGGACGAGGTGCGTCGCAACGGCGCCCCGTGCCGGCACATCTTGTCCTGGGACGACTACGACCGGCTGCGCCGGGTCCCGGCCGGGATGCCCGAGTCGCTGGCCGAGTACATCGGCCGCCCGCTGACCGCGGTGCCCGACCCGCTCGGCTGCCACGAGAACTACGCCGAGCACTTCAAGGCGCCCCTGCGCGACGCGCTGGATCGCCTGGGGGTCCAGGTCACCGAGATCAGCCAGACCGAGATGTACACCTCCGGGGCCTACACTGGCCAGATCGTCCTGGCCATGCACCGGCGAGCCGACATCGGGGCGGTCCTGGGCAGGTTCCGCACCAAGCGCACCGACGCCGACGACGAGGGCGAGCAGCGTGGCGCAGAGTACTACCCGTTCCGCCCTTACTGCGCCGTATGCGGGCGCGACGACACGACCGTCACCGCCTTCGACGACCGGACCACCGAGATCACCTACACCTGTGCCTGCGGCGCGACCGTGGGGCCCACGCCGATCGCGGAGGTGGCCGGCAAGCTGGCCTGGAAGGTCGACTGGCCGATGCGGTGGGCTTACGAGCACGTGACGTTCGAGCCCGCCGGGATGGACCACGCCTCGCCCGGGTCGAGCTTCACCGTCGGCGGCGAACTGGTCACGGCGATCTTCGGCGGCGAGATGCCGCTGCACTTCGGGTATGCCTTCGTCGGCGCCCAAGGGGGATCGTCGAAGATGAGCGGCTCCCGTGGCGGCGCGCCGACGCCCGGCGACGCGCTCGAGATCTTCGAGGCCCCGCTGCTGCGCTGGCTGTACGCGCGGAGGCGGCCCGAGCAGTCCTTCACGATTGCCTTCGGCGCCGAGGTCCTCCGGATCTACGACGAGTGGGACACGCTGAGCCGCCACGTCGCCGAGGGCACCGCCAAGCCGGCCTCCCGCGCGGTGTTCGCCCGCGCGTCCGGCACCTCGGACGGGCCGCTGCCGGTCACGCCGCGCCCGCTGCCGTTCCGCACGCTGGCCTCGGTGGCTGATATCACGGTCGGCGACGACGCGCAGATGCTGCGGGTCCTGCGGGACCTGACCGCGGACGACCCGGTCGCCGCCCTGGACGAGGTGCGGCCACGGCTGGACCGCGCGCAGGCCTGGGTGACCGGTTACGCCCCGCCGGCCGACCGGACCCAGGTCCGCGATGAGCCCGACCACGCCAGGCTCGCGGCCCTGACCGACGCCGAACGCGAGGCCATCAGGCTGCTGCTCAAGCACATGGCCGACGACTGGTCCGAGGCGGGCCTGACCATCCTGGTGTACGGCGTCCCCAAGCTCCTGCACGGCATGCCGATCGACGCGCCGCCGACCAAGCCGTTGAAGGAGGAGCAGAAGGCCTTGTTCGCGCTGCTGTACGAGCTCTTGATCGGCAAGGACACCGGCCCGCGAATGCCAACCCTGCTGATGGCCCTGGGCCAGGACCGTGTCCGTTCGCTGCTCGTCCTGCCGTAAAAGCCGGGACCCGGCTAGGCGGCCGGGTGCAGCAGCGTGGCGCCGTGCCGGACGGCGCCCCGGACTCGTTGTGCCTTCGCGTGCCTGGCGTGCCGCCCAGACGCGGTGTCCGGGACGCAATCGGCCGACTGGAACGACGCGTACCAGGGCCGCTGCACCGAGCACAGGGCCGTGGCCAGCCCGGCCGGGGTGAGTACCGCCTGCGGGTCGGCGTGCGGCTGAAGCCCAAGGGCGTAGCCGGTGATCGCGTCGAGCACGCGGGGGACCCCGGCCCGGACCTGCCGCGGCGTGTACACGCGTCCCTTGTGCCTCGGGGCCGACGGCAGCGCGGTGGGCTCGTCGCCCGGCCAACAGCCGGTCAGCAGGGCATAGAGCAGCCGGGCCAGCGCCACCGTGTCGACGGCGGCCGGGTCGGCGGCGGTGGCGCCGCACAGCGCCGCGTCGATGCCGAGCCCCGTGATCTTCAGGCCGCTGCCGGTCTCCCAGCGCAGCGACCGCGGTCCCAGGCACAGGTGCGGCCGGCCGATCCGGTGCGCGACCGCGACCGCGTCGGCGGCGTCTGCGATCATCGCGGCGGCCAGCGCCGGGCTGGGCAGCCCGGACAGTACGAGGTCCTCCAGGTGCGTGCCACGCGTCCATTCGGAAACGATGTACGGCCCCCAGGGGCTGTAGTCGGTGTCGTAAATGGTGGCCAGGCGCGGATCACTCACCCGGGCCGCGGCCCGCACCGCCCCGACCACGTGCGGGGGGACCGGGAGCCCGCGGGGCAGCAGGTGCACGGTGACCGGGCGGCGCAGCAGTTCATCGGTGGCCTTCCACACCACGAGCCCGTCGGCCCGCGTCCGCATCGCGCCCCCGCCGGCCGGCGTCCGCTCCGGAAACCCGGCGGCCGCGCTGACCCGCTCGTCGAGCCGGAAGCGACCCCCCAGCCGCATCGGCGGCCCGCTCGGGTCGGCCTGCGGCGCGACCATCGGCCTGCTCGATTCGGCCTGTTCTCCGGCTGCCTCGATCACCTCGGCGATAGTCACCGCTCAACCCCCTGCCCGTCCCCACCAGCCAGGTGGACTCCTGCCCCGGTTTACACCAGGCGATACCTGCGGCCACAGCCCTGTGACCTGCAGTCCCAGCCAAACAGGCGGCCTGACCTGCGAAAACAGTCAAGGTCAATTTAAGGAAAATTTTTGGCCGATCGTCGGTATCGACGCATCGTCCTGTGCTATATAGCGTCGCCCCGCGGCAGGCTGCGGACGCAGGGCGTGAGCGGCCGCGCCCGAATCGTTATGTCAGCATCAGGGCAACTAAGCCGCTCAACGACAGCTCTTGCCCTAGTGTTGCCGCCTAGCTATGTGCCACGCGGGATGTACCCGCTGTCCGGCTGCCCGACCCGCCGCGGCAGTGCTACCTGCGGTCGCTCCCTGCCGGAGAGCCGCTCGACGAGCCGAGGAGGCTGCATTGCTACATCGAGCGCGTCGGAACCTGCGTGTCGCCGGGGCGCTCGCGCTGGTCGGCGGATCCCTCTTCGCCGGTGGGGCGCCTGCCGTGGCGGCAGCCGCAGCGGCTAACGTCGTCAATCCCATGCTCTTCTCCGAGTACGCGTCGAAACAGCAGCCGCCCACCCAGAGTCAGTGCCAGGCCTTCTTCGCCGCCCCCTGCTACCAGCCGTCCCAGATCCAGACGGCATACAACGAGCAGCCGCTGTTCACCAGCGGGATCACCGGCGCGGGCCAGACCATCGTCATCGTCGACTCGTTCGGCTCGCCGACGATCCAGTCCGACCTGGCCACCTTCGACTCTACGTTCGGCCTGCCGGCCCCGCCCTCCCTCAAGATCCTCCAGCCGGCCGGGAAGGTTCCCCCGTTTAAGGCGAACAACGCCAACGAGCTCGGCTGGGCCGGGGAGACGACCCTCGACGTGGAGTGGTCGCACGTCATGGCCCCCGGCGCCAACATCCTGCTGGTCGAGACCCCCGTCGCCCAGACGGTCGGGACGGCTGGCTTCCCGCAGATCATCGAGGCCGAGAACTACGTCATCAACCACCACCTCGGCCAGGTAATCAGCCAGAGCTTCGCTACGGCCGAGGAGACGTTCCCGAGCGCCGCGTCGATCAACGGCCTGCGCAGCGCTTACATCAACGCTGTGAAGAAGCACGTGACGGTCCTCGCCTCGACCGGCGACCAGGGGGCGACCAACTGGTCCAACGCCGCGGAAACGCAGCTGTACACCTATCCGACGGTCGGCTGGCCGGCCAGCGACCCGCTGGTCACCGCCGTGGGAGGCACGCAACTGGCGCTCCTGCCCGGTGGCGGCGAGCGGGCCCAGCCCGACCGGGTGTGGAATAACAGCGTCAACTACGCCTTCAACAACGTCTTCTTCGACACCCCCGGCCCTGTCCCGTGGGCGGGTGCCGGCGGCGTGTCGGCGGTCTTCCCCCGGCCGTCGTACCAGGACGGCGTGGCCAGCGTGACCGGCGATCACCGCGGCGTGCCTGACATCTCGATGAGCGCCGCCTGCGACGGGCTGGTCACCACCTACCAGAGCCTCCCCGGCACGACGGCCGGGTGGTACGTGGACTGCGGGACCAGCGAGGCGAGCCCGCTGTTCGCCGGGATCGTGGCGCTGGCCGACCAGGAAGCCGGCCATTCCCTCGGCTTCATCAACCCGGCGCTGTACGCGCTGTCGGCCGAGCACGCGCCCGGCATCGTCGACGTCACCAAGGGCAACAACACGGTGTCGTTCATCCAGGACAACCACCTGGTCACGGTCCAGGGCTACCACGCAGGCCCCGGCTATGACCTGGCGTCGGGAGTCGGTACCGTCAACGCCGCGCTGTTCGTCCCCGAACTGGTGGCCCAGGCCACGGGCGGCGGCAGTTACAGCGGCTGACACCGCGCCCGAATCGTTATGTCGGTATCACGGCAATTCAGCCGCTAAACTGCGGCTCTTTGCCCTAATGTTGCCGCCTAGCTTGTGTCACGCGGGGTGCTTCCCCGCGGTTTGGCTGCCCCGACCCGCCGCGGCAGTGGTACCTGCGGTTGCTCCCCGCCGGAGGACCGCTCAACGAGCTGAGGAGGCTGCCTTGCTACACCGAGCACGTCGGAAGCTGCGCCTAGCCGGTGCGCTGGCGCTGGCCGGCGGGTCCCTTTTCGCCGGCGGCGGCCCCGCCGTGGCGGCTGCCACGGCCAACGTCGTCATCAAGCCGATGCTGATAAGCAAGTTCGTGTCGTCGAAGCAGCCGCCCACTCAGGCCCAGTGCGATGCGACCTTCCTCGCCCCGTGCTACCAGCCGTCCCAGATCCAGGCCGCGTACAACACTCCGCCCCTGTACAACAGCGGGATTACCGGCGCGGGCCAGACCATCGTCCTCGTCGACTCGTTCGGCTCCCCGACGATCCAGTCGGACCTGGCCACCTTCGACTCCACGTTCGGCCTGCCTGCCCCGCCGTCCTTCAAGATCATCCAGCCGGCCGGGAAGGTCCCCGCGTATAACCCGAACAACGCCAACGAGGCCGGCTGGGCCGGGGAGACCACCCTCGACGTGGAGTGGTCGCACGCCATGGCCCCCGGCGCCAACATCCTGCTGGTCGAGACCCCGGTCGCAGAGACCGAGGGAACGGCCGGCTTCCCGCAGATCGTCGAGGCCGAGAACTACGTGATCAACCACCACCTCGGCCAGGTGATCAGCCAGAGCTTCGGCGCGACCGAGGAGTCGTTCCCGAACGCCGCGTCGATCTACGGCCTGCGCACCGCCTACCTCAATGCCCTGAAGAACCACGTGACGGTCCTGGCCTCAGCCGGCGACGGTGGTCCAGCCAACGCCCTTAACGTCGCGGGGACGGTGCTGTCCACCCATCCGACGGTCAACTGGCCCGCCAGCGATCCGCTGGTCACCGCGGTCGGGGGCACGCAACTGGCGCTCCTGCCCGGCGGCGGCCAGCGGGCCCAGGCCGACCGGGTGTGGGACGACAGCGTCAACTATGACCTGAACAACGTCTTCGGCAGCCCCGGTCCCTACGCGCAGGCGACGGGCGGCGGCGTGTCGGCGGTCTTCCCCCGGCCGTCGTACCAGGACGGCGTGGCCAGCGTGACCGGCGATTACCGCGGTGTGCCTGACATCTCGATGAGCGCCGCCTGCTCCGGGCTGGTCCTCATCTACGAGGGCGTCCCCGGCGCGCAGGCCGGCTGGTACGTGACCTGCGGGACCAGCGAGGCGAGCCCGCTGTTCGCCGGGATCGTGGCGCTGGCCGACCAGGAAGCCGGGCATTCCCTCGGTTTCATCAACCCGGACCTGTACGCGCTGTCGGCCGAGCACGCGCCCGGCATCGTCGACGTCACCACCGGCAACAACACGGTGTCGTTCATCCAGGACAACCACCTGGTCACGGTCCAGGGCTACCACGCGGGCCCCGGCTATGACCTGGCGTCGGGAGTCGGTACCGTCAACGCCGCGCTGTTCGTCCCCGAACTGGTGGCCCAGGCCACCGGGGGCGTCCATTACATGCCCTTCGGGTAACACCAGCGGCGTGAAGCCGTAGCAGGTCATTCCCGGGCCTGCGAAGTGCTTCGCGTCGGTGCCGCCGCTCATGCAGCAGGGCACGATCGTGCCACCCGGGTCCTTGGCCAGCAGGGCCCGGGTCACGGCGGCCAGCAACGGGATGCCGATCGTCCTCGTCGACGCGTTCGGTTCCCGCGGCGCCTGCGACGGGCCGGTCGAAGCCTACTACGGCTTCCCCGGCGAGCAGGTCACCCAGGCACGGCAGCTACCCGGTCAGGAACCGGTCCATTATCCGCACGCTGGCCTCGAGCGCGGACAGCGGGATACGCTCGTCGGTTCCGTGGAACATGGCGTAGTAGTCATATCCCTCGGGTAGCACCAGCGGCGTGAAGCCGTAGCAGGTCATTCCCAGGCCTGCGAAGTGCTTGGCGTCGGTGCCGCCGCTCATGCAGTAGGGCACGATAGTGCCGCCCGGGTCCTCGGCCAGCAGGGCCCGGGTCATGGCGGCCACCAGCGGGGTGGCGAGCGGCGCCTCCAGCGGGTCCTCGCGGTCGTAGTACTCCCAGCTCACGCCGGGCCCGGTGAGCTCATCGAGCGCGGCAACGAACTCCTGCTCGAAGCCGGGCAGGACCCGGCCGTCGACGTAGCCGACCGCCTGGTCCGGGATGACGTTGAGCTTGTACCCGGCCGAGAGCATGGTCGGGTTGGCGCTGTTG
>Ga0335075_10014893_pt1 | contig 11658 bp, 12 predicted proteins | sample Lox_Sample_24_FD_206723 | JGI IMG/M metagenome (GOLD analysis project Ga0335075, IMG submission 206723) | Soil microbial communities from Loxahatchee National Wildlife Refuge, Florida, United States - Lox_Sample_2.4 | ecosystem: Environmental > Terrestrial > Soil > Wetlands | place: USA...
GAGATCGCGGTGCAGTCGTGCTGCAAGCCTTCCTGGATCTTTTGGCCGAGCAGCGGGTTGAACTGCCGCAGCGTGACCCGGACGCGCTCGTTGATGTCGCGCGCCTGCAACACGACGCGAAGGTTGAGCCGGTCGTCCTGCGAGACCGCCACCAGGCAGTAAGCCGGCTGCGCGGCGCCTTCCGCGCCGGAGGCTTGGAGTCCGGCCCGCCGCAACGCACCCGGCTCGGTCGGATCTTCGTCGAGATACGTGAATGCGGCGCCGAACTCGCGCGTCAGCAGCTGCGTCTCGTGCACGAGCATGCGGGCCGACCGTTCGTCGGCGTGCTTCCACAGCAGCACGACCGCGTGCCCCGCGGTCTTGAGAATCTCCTTGCAGATCTCCAGCGCGAGGTAGTCTCCGCCGACGACAATAATCAGTGTCTCGGACGCCATCGATGCCGCCTACTTCGCCGCAAAATCAACCCACCATCCGCGCGCCCCATCCGCTGGCCGCCGAGCTCGCCGGGCGCCTCGCCGGAGGGCAGCGCGTACTCGACTATGCCGCCGGCAGCGGCCGTAACGCCGTCGCGCTGCAGCGCGCCGGATTTCCGGTCGTTGCGATCCCCGACGCGCAAGCCGAGGGCGACGATCCTTTCGCCGGCATCGAGGGCTCGTTCGATGCCGTCGTCTCGACGCACGGATTCCTGCACGGCACCGTGACGCAAGTTCGGCGGCGACTGGCGCTCGTCGTTTCGCGGCTGCGCCGCGACGGGCTGTTTTACGCGACCTTCGGCTCGACCGCCGATGCGCGATTCGGTACCGGCACGTACGTCGAAGAACGCACCTACGCGCCGCAAGCCGGCGACGAGCGCGGCGTCCCGCACGCGTTCTTCGACGAACCCTCGCTCCGCGAAGCCCTGACCGATGGGCTCGCGCTCGAGCGTCTCGAAGAGCGCGCGGTCGACCACGTCGCCGGTGCGTGGGCCCACGCCGAGCGGCCGCTGCTGGGCGCGGTACACTGGTTCGCCGTCGCGCGCCGAACGTAAGCGCGGTCAGTAGCGCGGAATCGACGGATCGACGCTCGCGTAGGCGTCGATTCCGCCCGCGAGATTGAAGACGTCCTCGAATCCGTAACGGGCCAGCAGCTCGGCGACGAACGCGCTGCGCTCTCCGTGGTGGCATACCACGACGATCGGCCGGTCGCGCGGAATCGAGGCGAGCCGCCCCGGCACCTCGCGCATCGGCACGTGCAGTGCGTCCGGCATCGCAGCGGCGCGAACCTCGTCGTCGCGGCGAACGTCCAAGAGCGTATGCGCGCGGCCTGAGGATCGCCAGCGCGACAGCTCGCGCGCGTCGATCGATCGCGCTTCAGCCAACCTGGCCCGTTCCAACCAAATCGCGCATCGGGCTGGAAGCGTTGGCGTACAAGCGCTTCTCCATGCGCCCGGCGAGGTACGCCTGCCGGCCGGCGAGCACCGCGTGTTTCATCGCCGAGGCCATCAGCGCCGGATCGCGGGCGGCGGCGATACCGGTGTTCATCAAGAGCGCGTCGACGCCCAGTTCCATCGCGATTGCCGCATCCGACGCCGTTCCGACGCCGGCGTCGACGATGACCGGAACGCCGGCGCGTTCTTTGATGATTCGAATCGAATACGGATTGCAAACGCCCAGACCGCTGCCGATCGGTGCCGCCAAAGGCATGACCGCCGCACAACCCAAATCTTCGAGCTGCTTGCACGCGATCGGATCGTCCCCGACGTAGGGCAGCACCGTGAACCCGTCGCGCACGAGGCGCTCGGCGGCGTCCAGGGTCTCGCGCACGTCGGGGTGCAGGGTCGCAGCGTCGCCGATGACTTCGAGCTTGATCAGATCGGTTTCCAACAACTCGCGCGCGAGATGCGCCGTGAGGACGGCCTCGTTGGCGTTGTAGCAGCCGGCCGTGTTCGGGAGAATCGTGAGTTTCGAGCGATCGATGTAATCGAGCATCGTGTTACCGCTCGCGTTCCCCAGATCGATGCGCCGGATGGCAACCGTCACCATCTGCGCGCCGCTGGCCTCGTGGGCGGCCTGCATCGCCTCCATCGAGGGGTATTTTCCCGTTCCGACGATCAACCGCGACGAAAACTCGTAGCGTCCGACGTGCAACAAGTCGCTCACGCTCAACCTCCCGCAACCGCTTTGATGATCTCGATACGATCGCCGTCGGCGAGGGCGTGCAAGTCGTATTCCGCCCGGCGCACGACGCGGTCGTTCCGCGCGACGGCGACGCCCGCACGCGGAGTACCGAGGCGTTCGAGCAGCGCCCCGACGGTGAGGCCGTCGGGAAATTCGCTCGGCTGGCCGTTGATGGTCGCCTTCATCCGGCGGTCCTTCGAGTCGCCGTCGCGCCATCCGTTTCGAAGCGAGCGGGCGAAAACGGTCCGATCTCGGCCGGCGCCCGGCCTTCCGCACAATCGGCCACCAGCCGAGCGGTAATCGGCGCCAGCAGGATGCCGTTGCGAAAGTGCCCGGTAGCGGCGAGAAGCCCGTTGACGCGGGTGGCCCCGATCAGCGGCCGTCCGTCCGGACTGGCCGGCCGCACGCCGGCCCACGTCTCGCCGATCGAGAACGCCCCCAACGCCGGAGCGCGGGTAACGGCCGCGTCCAGGAGCCCGTGCACCGCTTCGGCAGTGACGCGCGTGTCGAATCCGGTTCGTTCGACGGTCGCCCCTACCAGCAGGCGCCCGTCGTCGCGCGGGACGACGTAGACGCCCGGCAGCCGCGTTGCCCGGCGCACGAAGCCGACCGGCGCCTCCAGCGCCAGCATCTGTCCTTTGACCGGTTCGACCGGCGGGCGTTGGGCGCGCGGAACGCCGTCGAGCTCGGCCGCCCACGCGCCGCACGCGTTGACGACCGCACGCGCGGCTGAAAAACCTTCGCTGCTCCGAACGCCGAGCACGCGTCTGGAATCGCACTCGACGCGCAGGGCGTCGACGCGCGCGATCGAGACGCCGGCTGCAACGCACGCACCCCACAACGAGCGCGTCAGCCGGCGGTTGTCCACGTGACCCTCGCGCGGCACCAGAAACGCACCGCGAACGCCCGCACCCAGCCACGGCTCGGCCGCCAGCGTCTGCGTCCGGTCGAGCGTCCGGCTCTCGATTTCACGCGCTCGCAAGGCCCGGTGACGGACCTCGAACCCGATCAGCGTTTCGTCGTCGAAGGCGACGTGCAGCGTGCCGTTGAGGTGCAGCTGCGGGTCGACACCCGAAAGCGCGATCGCCCGCTCCACGAACGGCGGATACTCCTCGAGCGACGCGGCGCACAGCGCCTCGAGCTCGGGATCGTCCATGCTCTCGGAGTACGGCGCCAGCATTCCCGCCGCCGCCCACGACGCGGCGCGCCCCGGCTCGGCGCGGTCGTAGACGCGCACGACGGCTCCGCGCCGCGCGCATTCGAGCGCAATCCCCAGCCCGATGACTCCGGCACCGGCGACGACCACGTCGCCGCCCGCAGCATTGGACCCGTTCATCGCCGCGCCGGCGTCCGTTCGTTCAAAAGCCGTTGCAGCCGCCGAGCTTGCCGGCGTTCGCCGAACGCTTCGATGAAGGGAACGTAGGCTTGTGCGCTGCTGCGCGGATCTTCGCGTCCGATCGCGCGGCGCTCGCTTTCGATGGCCGCCATGAACGAGACGTACGATCTGCCGAGTGCGTCGACCACGTCGTGCCGCTGCGCGCGCGCGTACAGCGCTTCGTTTGCGGCGCGCCATCCGGCCCCGTCGATGCTGCCCGACCACGCCTGCTGATGCAGCCGGGTACAATGCGCCAGCAGACGCGCTGCCAGATCGGCGTGCACTCGCGCTCGAACGTCGCGCAAGTTGAGCTTGCGAGCGCGGTTCTCACGCGCCAGCGCGAGGCAGTGGTTGACGAAGCCGACTGCCAGGCCGCCGGCAACCGGAATGACGACGGCCAGAACGGCCCAGTGCGAAGTCGCCCAGACGCGCGCGGCGTGATACCATGCCGACGGCACCGACTCGACGAGGTGCCGGTGACCGAACAGCCCCGCGATGACGACGATTCTTTTCATTCCGAACGGCGCGAACCGCTACATTCCCGTATAGACGGGGCCTTCGCCGCCTTGCGGCGGCACCCACGTAATGATCTGGTACGGGTCGATGATGTCGCAGGTCTTGCAGTGCACGCAGTTCGTGAAGTTGATCTGCAACCGGCCCTCGACCGCCGGGCCGCCGTTTGCGCCGGCCCTGAGATCGAACATCGGCTCGTAGACTTTCGCCGGACAAAAATATTGGCACGGGTTGCCGTATTCCAGCGTGCACCGGTCGCGGCAGACGTCGGTGTCGGCAACTTTGAGATGGCACGGCTGGTCTTCTTCGTGCATCGTCCCGCTGTTGTACACGTCGGTCAGCTTGTCGAACGTCAGCACGTTGTCGATGGCCGCGCGCGGCGTCTCGGCCGGTCGATTCCCCATTTTGACCATCACTTCGTATCCCGGCTCGGACGGCAGTTTCTCGATCACGCCGAAACCGCGTCCGCCCGAAATCGTCGAGAGTCCGGCGTTGATCATGCCCGGCCAGAGGCCGTTCTTGAAGCCTTGATGGAAGTTCCGCGACGTGCGCAGCTCCGCGTACGCCCACGATTCGCGGAAGCGGCGTTCGTACGCGGCCAGCGCCGGCGCGTCGTAACTCGCGGCCTGCAACGCTTCCCAGGCCGTCTCGGCCGCCAGCATTCCCGACTTCATCGCGAGATGGATGCCTTTGAGACGCATGCCGTTGAGAAAGCCCGCGCTGTCGCCGACCAGCATCAGACCGTCGCCGTAGAGACGCGGCATCGCGAACAGGCCGCCTTCCGGAATCGCCTTAGCGCCGTAGCGAATCATCTTGCCGCCCTCGAGCATCTTAGCGATGACCGGGTGCAGCTTCATGCGTTGGAGCTCGTTCCAAGGATCGGTCGTGGGGTTCTTGTAGTCGAGGCCGGTCACGTGCCCGATGTCGAGCACGTTGCCGGACATACCGTAGATGAATCCGCCGCCGAAGGTCTGCGGCGGTAAGGGATATCCGAGCGTGTGGATGACCGAGCCGGCTTTGAAACGATCGTCGGGCAGTTGCCACAGCTCTTTCACGCCGGCGGCGTAAACCTGCGGCTCGCGCCCGTCGTCGAGCCCCAAGCGCGGGATTGCCTGTTTGGTCAGCGTTCCGCGCGGCCCTTCGCCCAAGATCACGATCTTTGCGAGAAGATCGGCACCGGGTTCGTAGTTCGACTTCGGTTTGCCGTCGTGATCGAGGCCTTTGTCGCCGGTGCGAACGCCGATCACGCGATCCTCGTCCCACAGGAGCTCTTGGCCGGGAAAGGCGGGAAAGACTTGCGCGCCCGCCGCCTCGGCTTGCTCGCCCAGCCACTTCGCGATCCGCTGCAGCGACGCGACGTACTTCCCGTGGTTGTTGAGCGGCGGCGGCGTGACCGGCGCCTTGATTTTCCCTCGCTGCGTGAGGAACCACAGCTCGTCGGAGGTCACCGGCGACTCGACCGGAGCGCTCTGCCGCCACTCCGGCAGCAGTTCGTCGAGCGCGCGCGGATCCATGACGGCGCCGGAAATTCCGTGGCTGCCGACGTCGCCGCCCTTCTCGATCACCAGGATTTCGAGCTCGCGTCCGGCAGCTTTGGCAAGCTGGCCCAGCCGGATGGCGCCCGCTAGACTCGCCGGCCCCGCGCCGACGAAGAGGACGTCGACTTCGAGCTGATCGCGTTCTGCCATAACGAGGGCTACTTACACGCCCTCGCGCGCGAATCCTGAGGCGGCGATCGCCGCTCGCACCGCGACCGCGTGCATGGCGAGGCGCGATTCCCACGCGGCGCCGGCGGGCGATTCGAACGTCAGAGCGCACCGTGCGCCGCGGCGTGCGATCGCCATCGTGTACGAAATGCCGTCGAGCCGTCGCGCCTCGACGGCTGCGTCCGCAACGATCCGGCCGCGTTCGCGGCGGCAGTCCTCGTCGGAGAGCGGTCCGGCTGCCTGAAAGGTCGCAGCCAAAGGATCGATCGGCATCCCGGCGCGATCCAGCGCGTCGATCGCCGCGCGACCGACGTCGCCGCCGCCGTATTCGTAGCAATAGAACCCGCAGGCGTCGCTATCTTCGTGCAGGTCGAGCGACAGCAGGAAGGTGCGATCGCGATTGGCCGCGAGAATCGCCCTGGCTTCCGGCGAGGTGCCGCCGCGGCCGAACGTACGGTTGACGTCGACGCCGTCGGCCGAGACGCGCGTTCGCAAAACGTAACCCGACGGATTCGTGCACGGCCAGATCCGGTACGCAAAACGCGAGTCGAGCAAATCGCCTTCGACCAGCGAAAGCAGCGCCCAAGGGCCGGCGCGCTCGTCGCCGTGAACGCCCGCCGCGAGCGCGATGACCGGCAACTCGGATCCGCCGGTCTCGACGCACAACATCGTGCGCGGCGCGTTCACGCAAGCGACTTCGCGCACGCGCACGTCGCGAACGCCCCGCAACGCTTTCCAACGCGCGCACAGCTCGTCGTAGCCGTCCATGACGCGTCGCTTCGGCTTCGGCGCAAAATGGCCCATCGCGCGCCGGGAAGAATGACACGGCCGTGCGATGCATTCGAGCCCTCGCGCTCGCCGCGACGATCGCGGCGGCGGGATGCGGCGGCCGGCCGGAAGCGGCCGCGATGCCGAACGCCGGTCCGGCCGCCGCGGCGACGCTGCCGCTCGTCCTGCCGATGCAGTCCGATGCATTCGTCGACTCGATCGGCGTCAACACGCACCTGCTCGCATATCTCGACCGGCCGGCCCGCGCGGCTGCGGTCACGCAGCGCATCCAGGAGCTCGGCCTTCGGCACGTTCGCGACGGAATTTTCCCCGGACTGACGCCGCACCGGCTGGCGCTCCAGCGCCGGTTCTTCTCGGCGGCGAGCTCGGTCGGCATGGAAGCGCTGATCGACTGTCCGCAGCCGCTGGGATACTATCCGGGCTCGCAAACGCCGCCGGCGGTGGTGCGCAGCTTCGACGCGCAGCTCGGCCGGCCGATCGATGCGCTGGAGGGGCCGAACGAGCCCGACCTTCGCAACGTCAAGGGCTGGGCTCCGCGAACGCGCGCCTGCATCGCGCACGACGACCGCGCGCTGCCCGTGCCGTTCGTCGCACCGGCGATGGGCGATCCGGACGACGCAGCCAAACTCGGAAACGTCGCCGGCTTGGTCGACGCGGGCGGAATACACCGCTATTTCCAGGGACACGAACCCGAGACGCGCGGATTCTGGAAGCGAAACGCTTGCGGCTGGTGGGAGGCGATTCGCTGGAGCGAGTGCGAGGCTCGGATCGACTCGGGGCGCGCCCATCCGCTCTACGTGACCGAAACCGGCTGGTCGGACTCCGGCACCGTCGACCAGTCGATGGACGAAAAAACCCAGGGCAAATACGTTTCGCGCGTGCTTTTCTACGATAGCGTCTCGGGCATCGCGCGCACCTACCTCTACGATTTCCAAGACGACGGGACCGATCGAACCAACGACGAGGACGGCTACGGGCTGATTCGTTTCGACGGATCGCCCAAACCGTCGTTCAACGCGGTGCGCGCGATCGTGCACCTGCTCGGCGATCCGGGTGCGCAATTCCGCCCCGTGCCGCTGCGGCTGCGCGTAAGCGGTCCCGCCACCGTCGAGACCGAGCTGTTCGAACGGCGCGACGGCGAGTACACGCTGGTGCTTTGGAACGCGGTGCCGAGCTGGGATCCCGTGAAGGGCCGCGCGATCGCGGTGAGGCCGGTCTCGGCCGGCGTCACGCTGGCAAAGCCGCCGGGCACCGTGCACTTCTTCACGTTGGGCGACGACGGCAATCCGGTCGCCGGCGCCGTAGGCAGGTCGTCGGCGACGCTGCGGGTCACGCTGGAGGATCGCATCTCCTTTCTGTCGTTTTGGACGTAGCGCATGAAACTTCAAGTGGGCGTCATGGGATCGGCCGGCGGACTGATCACACCCGAACAGCTCGAGCTCGCGCACCGTTTGGGACGCCGCATCGCCGAACGAGATTGCACGATCGTTACCGGAGCGTGTCCGGGCCTGCCGCACGCCGCGGTCCTCGGTGCGGCCGGCGCGGGCGGCACGAGCTTGGGCGTTTCGCCGGCGCTATCGCGCGAGGAGCACGTCAACGTCTACGGCTCGCCGCTGCAGCCCTATACCTCGATGGTGTTCACCGGATCGGGCCTGATGGGGCGCGAGACGCACAACATTCACAGCGCCGACTTCGTGCTGTTCGTCGGCGGCCGAAGCGGAACGCTCGGCGAGTTCGCGATCGCGTTCGACGAAGGCAAGCTCATCGGCGTGCTGACCGGATCGGGCGGAATGAGCGACGACTTTCCCGAGATCGCCAAGCTCGTGCAGAAGGAGACCGGTTCGATTCTGATCACCGACGATAACCCCGAAACGCTGGTCGATCGCTGCCTGGACGTCTACCTGCGAACGCCGATGCCGAGCGCGGTCGCCTACAACAGGACGGCCGAGTTCCCGCTGCGCCGTCCGGCGGTCACGGAGGAGACGCGTGGCTGAACTGACCTTCGTGGGTGCCGCCGGAACGGTAACGGGCAGCAAGCACCTGCTCCACATCGGCGGCCGGTACGCGTTCGTCGACTGCGGCCTTTTCCAAGGCGTCGTCGACGTCCGAGCCCTCAACGACGCGGCCTTGCCGGTGCCGGCCGGCGAAATCGGAGCGGTGATCGTCACGCACGGGCATCTCGATCACGTTGGATATCTGCCCAAGCTCGTGCGCGACGGATTTCGAGGGCCGATCTACTGTACGCCGCCGACGCGCGGCCTGATGCAGATCGTGCTCGACGACTCCGCTCACCTGCAGCGAGAGCTCGTGCAACGCGGCTATCACCACGAGCGCCCGCACGCGCTGCCGCCGTATTACGGCGAAGCGGACGTCGCGGCTACGATGCGGCTCGTGCGGACCGTCGAGCTGGAAACGCCCTTCGATCTGCTCGGCGTCGCGACGGTCACGTACCATAACGCCGGCCACATCATCGGTTCGGCGTTCGCGGGGGTCGAGTTCGAAGGCAAGCGCGCGGTGTTCTCGGGCGACCTCGGCCGCTACGATCGGCCTCTGCTCTACGATCCGGCGCCGATCGGGCACGCCGACGTCTTGGTCAGCGAATCGACCTACGGCGATCGCATCCATCCGCCGGATCCCTCCGGCGAGCTGCGCGCCGCGCTTCTTCGTGCGATCCAGCGCGGCGGCGTGACCGTCATTCCCGCTTTCGCCGTGGAGCGCTCGCAGGACGTACTTCTGGCGATCGCACGGCTGCAAGCCGCCGATGCGAGCATCGCCGCGCTCGACGTCTATCTCGACAGTCCGATGGCCGCGAAAGTCGACCAGCTCTTCGACGCCTTTCCCAACGACCACAAACCGATTCCGCGCGACGCCGCCAACGCGCCCTTCGGCGTACGGAACTTCAAGGTGACGGTCGGCAGCGACGAGTCCAAGGCGCTCAACGCGCTGCGCGGCGGAGCGATTATCGTTTCGGCGTCCGGCATGGCGTCGGGCGGCCGAATCCTCCATCACCTGCACAACCGGCTTGCCGACCGTAACGCGACCATCGTCTTTCCCGGCTACCAAAGCGTCGGAACGCTCGGATTCCTGCTGACGCACGAAGCCAAATCGGTGCGGATCTTCGGCGATACGTTGCCGGTGCGCGCCGCCATCGAGCATCTCGCCGGTTTCTCCGCCCACGCCGATCAAAACGATCTGCGCCGGTGGTTCTCGACCTGCACCGGGCGTCCGCGACTCTATGCCGTGCACGGCGAAGTGGAGTCCGCCACCGCCGTCGCGACGCTCGCCACGACGATGCTCGGCTGGCCGGCGCAGGTCGCTCGCCGCGGAACGACGGTCGCGTTATGAATCGCAGCTTCGCGAGCGACAACTACGCGCCGGTCGCGCCCGAGATCCTCGCGGCGCTCGGCGAAGCCAACCACGGCGACGCGCCGGCCTACGGCGGCGATCCTTGGACGCGTCGCGCGATCGAGCGTTTTCGCGCCGAGTTCGGCGCTGCGACCGACGTCTACTTCACCTTCAACGGCACCGGCGCCAACGTGGTCGCGCTCGCAGCGCTGCTGCGGCCGTGGCAATCCGCGCTCGTTCCGGCAAGCGCGCACCTGCAAACCGACGAGTGCGCCGCGTTCGAGCGCTTCACGGGGTCGAAGATGATCCCGATCCCGACCGCCGACGGCAAGCTTCGGCGGGCGGATCTGGAACCGTACGTACAGGGTGCCGGCGTGGTTCATTTCCCGCAGCCGCGCGTCGTTTCGATTTCGCAGGCGACCGAATACGGCGGCCTTTACGAACCGGCCGAAATCCGAACGCTCTGCGAGTTCGCGCACGCGCACGGCCTGGCCGTTCACGTCGACGGCGCCCGCCTCGCCAACGCGGCGGCGGCACTCGAAACCACGCTGCGCGCGCTGACCGTCGATCTCGGGGTCGACGTGCTGACCTTCGGCGGAACGAAGAACGGCTTGATGTTCGGCGAGGCGATCTGCTTCTTCGATCCGGGATTGCACGCGGGGGCCGCCGGCTACGTGCGCAAGCAAGCGATGCAGCTGGCATCCAAGATGCGCTACGTCGCCGCTCAGTTCGATCGGCTGCTCGATACGGAGCTATGGCGCTCGCACGCGGCTCACTCCAACGCGATGGCCGCCGAGCTGCTGGAGCGCGTACGCCGGATCGAAGGGATCGCGGTCACCCGCCCGGCGCCGTGCAACGCGATCTTTGCCACGATGGAGCGCGGCGCGATCGAGCGCGCGCGCGCCGAGTTCGACTTCTACACCTTCGACGAGCTGCGGCCGGAGGTTCGCTGGATGACGCATTGGGCGACGCAGGAAGGCGACGTCGAGGCGTTCGCGTCGTGCCTGCGCCGCGCGGTCGCCGGTTAGGCCGGCTCGACCGAAGAGATCAACTCCCAGAACGTCGCCAAATCGACGTTGCCGCCGGAGACGACGGCGACGACCGGGCCTTCGCCGGATACGCGTCCGCTCAAGGCCGCCGCCAGCGCGACCGCGCCCGCGCCCTCGCTGATGACGCGCGCCTTCTCGGCCATCGTCCGCATCGCGCGTTTGGTCTCGTCGAGCGTCACCACGATCGAACCGTCGGCGAGATCTCTGAAGCGCTCCCACATCCGAGGAAAGACGCTCTTGCCGCCGGCCCCGTCGACGAAGCTGGCCTGCCATCCGTCGAACGAAGCTGCCTCGCCGCGCGCAAAGGAGGCCGACCCGGGAGCGGCAGTTTCGGGTTCGGCGCCGTAGACGCGAACGTCCGGCGCGCGCGCCTTCACTCCGGCGGCGACGCCGGTCAGCAGGCCGCCGCCTCCGATCGCGGTGATAACCGTCCGAACCTCGGGCAGATCCTCGACGATCTCGAGCCCCATCGTCGCGTTGCCCGCGATGAAGTCGTCGTCGTCGAAGGGGTGGACGAAAGTGCCGCCGACGCCGGGGAAACTTCGCCGCTCCATCGCTTCCCAGCAAGCGTCGAAGGAAGCCTTGACCAGGTTGGCGCCGAGCGCGCGCATGCGAGCGACTTTGGTTTCGGGTGCCGTTTCGATCGTTACGACGGTGCAGGGCACGCCGGCCTGGCGGGCCGCGAAGGCCACTCCCTGGCCGGCGTTTCCGGCACTGATCGTCCA
>Ga0335075_10014894_pt1 | contig 11658 bp, 14 predicted proteins | sample Lox_Sample_24_FD_206723 | JGI IMG/M metagenome (GOLD analysis project Ga0335075, IMG submission 206723) | Soil microbial communities from Loxahatchee National Wildlife Refuge, Florida, United States - Lox_Sample_2.4 | ecosystem: Environmental > Terrestrial > Soil > Wetlands | place: USA...
CTGCATAGAGCTTCCGCAGATCGTGCATCACGCAGTCCAAATAAAGCTCGCCCGTGCCGATGATGATATGCTCCCCACTCTCCTCGACCTTCGTAGAGACCAGTGGATAGCTCTTATTGATACTGCGCAGACCAGCCAACATCTTTGGTAGTTCAGAAGGCGCAATGGGCTCTACCGCGACCTTCAACACGGATTGCGTGATATGGCGGAGGGGTCGAAAGATGTAGAACTCGTCGGGAATTGACGCGTCGACGACCGTGGCAGTTTTCGTGATAGACGCGTCAACGCCACCGAGGAGAACGAGATTTCCTGCTGGCGCTTCTTGCGTCGGGAGAACATATCTGTCACAGAGTCATTGAATATTTCACAGGAGATAGAGGACAGAGTCCGGCAATTACCTCGCTTCGCCAATCCAGATGTCCTCTATACTCGCCTTCATCACATCCTCCTCATCTTCAGGAGAATAGTTTTCCCCAAGTACCTTTACCTCCATACCCTGCCTCACGGTCCCGCTAATCACCCTTCCAAATGCTCGGAAACTCTGAGCATCGGTGGTGTTATACAGTTTTGTAATGTGCACAACTGTTGGGCCATTTGGATCGCACTTTTTGAGGCTGTGAGCTAGCTCGGAAGACATGGGACCGTTATACGCCCGTTCAACCTGGACAGCCAAAACTCAGGCCTAGTCGCACCTAGCAGAATATTACGTACTTTGGCAGCTGTGGCCACATCAGGCGGCGGGATGTGTTCTACAATCATATCCACAAAACCCGTTGATTTCCCAAAGAACTGGTCGAGAACGGCCTTGAGTAACGGGCGAACGTCCATTTTGTACATAACGGGCTTAAGCTGAATCGAAAGTTTGCTGAGTGTGGATTTGAGTGAGTCGGTATCTTTGCTAAGAACCTAACACATCACGTCGGAATTCGGTTACTTGTTCAGTAGAGAACCAATAATTTTGAGAAGGGAACTCTACCAACCACTGCATAGAGCTTGTATAAAGGCTCTAACACAAACATCACGAACGTCCTGAGAGCGGATGGGTCTTGGGCCTTCCTTGAGAATGCCCGCGTTTCCTTATCGAAATAGATATCCCCCCACAGCCGCTCCGCAAACCTGGACGCATCCATTTGTCCCGCGGGGACTTTCGTTTTGGAGGGTGGCGGTTCCGAGGAGGCCCCAAGGGCTTCGGCCATGATGTCTGCGTTAGATGGTTTGGACGCTGACCAACCTGCGGGACCCAGTTAGTCTCTAATGCAGATGGAAAGCCCGTAGCATACCAAAGTGCTCCGAATAAAGTTGCGCGAAGGACCCTAGAGTGAAACACCAGCCCATATCCGAGCTTGCAAATGCCACGTTCCCATTTTCCGGGCTCAGTCGAAGGGCCGGGTCGGGGTTGATGCCACTAAAAGAAAGCAGGTAAACGAGCGGTCCTTTGTGAAGCGTAGAAAAGCGAGTTGATCACAACTGACCTGATGAAATTGTTGATCTCCTCAATTGTATGCCGAATCTTGTAATATGCCTCGGCAGGCGGTAATCTCAGCTCTAGAATGAGGCGATCCATTTTGTTGAGGACGAGAACCATCTTCACGCCCTCTCCAATTGCGTGCCGGATGCACATCTCCGTGTTGACCATCACACCCTCAACGACATCGACCACCAGCACAACGCCATCGACGATCCTCACTGCGGCTGCTACCTCATCCACAAAATTAACATGCCCCGGCGTGTCGATGATGTGTAGGAGATGCGATTTTCCGTTGCTTGTCGGCAGTACCAAGGACATGGGGGAGGATTTAATGGAAATGGCGCGCTGTCGTGAGAGCACGTGGGTGTCACTGTACAACGTTGGGACGTCTGCAGACCAGGGAATATTGTGCGTTTCAAAGACTAGCATGTCGAGGAGGGAAGTCTTTCCGTGGTGCAAATGACCGACCAGGGCAATATTTCTAATCATGCTTGGAAATGACATTAAGTCAACGAGGAATCTATAATCAAGTAAGTCGTGCTCTCTTCGGATGCGAGATAGGTGAATGAAACCGCACCCCTTGTCGTATCTAGTCTCTGGTAATCCTTTCTCCTCCACGGCCCATTTCCGCACTTTGATAGGGGCTACAATAGGCTCTGAGAGAGGCTGTGCGTCTTCTTCTTGTACCATGGCCTCCACGTCTTCCCCATATACTTCTTGCGCGGTCGGGTAGTACCTTTTATCTTCATGCAATATGACCTGGTTTCGTGGGGCGTTGTCTACACCACAAAAATTTCCAGAAAGGTCGCATTATTTCGCGTCGTTGTAAATGATCCATAGGACAGTTCATTAGTCGATCATTCCCCAGTGTGGAAAAGGTTCACCATACCGACTTGCATCACGGCCATATCATTTGCATCCTCCTCTTGTTCTTCTTCGTCATCCTCAAAGCCCTCTAGAGGCTGCTGCTGAGGTACGTCAGCCTCCATCTCCTCATCTTCGTCCGAATCAATGTCTGGCCCAATGTAATTCCCGAACTCATCGTATTCTGCAAAGGATGCCATTTATAAGGATACTGTGGATTGAAAGATGGGAAGTGAACTTTTTAACAGGAGGTGGTGGGTTCAAAGTTGGACCTGACCCTCGATAGACAATTTGGCAGTCGGTCGGGTTCATTGATGCCAGCTTCTTACTAAGGCTCTGTTGGGTGTTATTCGGTGGAGAGCTCATAGGGATGGCTATTGTAGGTATGCAAGCACATGTTTTAAATACGATCCAACAAGTGTCCTTGTCATTTTCAAGACATTTAATTCAGAAAAAGAGCTAGAGTATAGCTAGAACTCAAAGCCATTCGCTCTAAACAACTCGAGGTTTCCGTCCTTGGCCTTGTCAGCGAGATCCGCACGGTCCTATGGGTAGCGTCAGCATATCTCTGAATCTTCTCTACCCTCCTACTCTAGTAGCTCACCATGGCAATCAAGGTCCGGCGTAACGTAGCCCACATTTGTTCGCTCCTTTTCACCTTGCCTCCCTCATCCTTTCCTTGGAGCGAAAGTCCCGTCAAAAAGTGTTCCGCTGCCTCCTTCATTGCGCCGAGGTTGAGACAGGCGACTCCAACGTTATACATCGCCCTCGTATACTGCGGCCGAAGCCTCAACGCCTCTCGATACGCCGCCAGGCTCTCTTCAGGCTTGTTCCCGTTGCTCAAGCAGCTTCCATAACGATTCCACAACACATAATCATCCGGCCGCATGGAGAGCGCCGCAGCGAAACAGTCTGCCGCTTTCGCAAACTCGCCATTGATGTATAGAAGCACGCCTAGTCCAACTTGTAATTCAGGGTCGTGTTCCGTAGAGGTCTGTTGGGCCCACGCGACGGAGAGGAAGGCCTTCTGTACAACGTCATGGATTGCCCAGGGCTCCGTGAACTTTGCTGGTACATCAATGCCGTTCACATGCTCTGGATAGCGGGCTTTGAGCCAATTAAGGAGGAGGAGTTGGGATGGCTTGTCGAGGCCCTCATTCGTATACGAGATGGCGAGCGACTAAAGGGGAGGATTATTTAGGCTTTACCGGACAAAGAAGAAGCCCCACTTACAAGCATTCCAACACCACCGGCTCCTCCTTGCTCTGAGGCTATCCGAACACCCTCCCTTAAAGCCTGCATACCCAGCTCCTCCCTCTCATCCATGCTCCTGACTTCGCCTAACAGAATCCAGGCTTCATACCCTCCCTCCCCTAGATCCCTTTGTTGTATCGCTGCCTCAAGCATCAGAGCTACTTCACTCAGCGAACCACCCGAGTTCAAAAATTCTTTGGCGGCCTGAAGAGAGGCGTTGCCATCTTTTAGATGAGGGTTTTCTTCCTCTACATACGAAAGTAAGGGGGGAGGTACGAAGAAAGGCGGTCGTCTCTCACCAAATTTATAAAGACCCATCACCGGCATACCATCTCCATCGACCTTCAGCCCCTCATTTGGTAAGCCAAACTCCTGGTCCAAACCGGAGAACTGAGTTTTTATGGCCTCGTCGTATTCTGTTTCAGCGCCTTCCCGCTCAGCCGTCATGGCCTCGTTGAATTCCTTCTCCCATTGAGCCAACTCTTCCAAAGTAGCATTGGACGGGGGCACGTTGATGTCGTTCCATACCCTGACAAACTGTTGATAAAAACTTGGTCCTGAATAAACAAGACCTGCCTTTGGAAATCCGTGAGGGGTTGGTCGGCTGCTTGTTTAGAATCCTGCTCTAAACGAAGGCGGTCCATGGTCTCTTCCAGGTTCGACGAATCAACTACAGCCCCCGCTGCACTACTCTCTTCTGCCTGTCGGAAAGCCTCTTCAAGGTCAGGATCGACGGCCCTGCCCTTCCCTTTCGAGGACTGTGAGTCAGAGAGGATGGATTGAAAGCTAGGTGCCATCGGTTGGAACATGGGTATTGGTACCACATGCTGCGGCATCGCGCCCGGTCTCATTGCAGGGTTCCACATCTGGCTTATCGAGGCCATTTGTTGTGCGCTGGGGAGCTGTTGACTCTGTGCCGAGATAAACCCTTGTAACGCTGAGGCCCATGCTGAAGTGGAGGCTTCGCTTGTAACAGACGCACTCGCGGGGGGCAACCCTGGATTCGCTCGGAACTGCTCTTGCCAATTCTCGCCCTGAGATGTGGGCGTCACGGTATGCGGCGACATTATTGGAGGGTTTGAGATTCCTATCACCGGGTGCGGCTGGAACTGGGCGGTATTTGGTGGTGGACCTTGGAAGAACTGGCGTGCGGCAAGGGCATCGGCTTGATGGACCAACGGCGAGCTCGTTCTCGGTAAATGTTGAAGCTATTGGAGATTATTACACGGAATCTTGGTTGAATAACGCAAAACGCTCACGGATGGTCCCCCAGAGCCTCCAAGCCGATCCTGTATACGTTTGTATTAGAAACCGAAAACGATTGAGGTTAAGGCTGAACTCGCCCTTTGCAGACTGGTATCTACATCGGTGTGCTTTAGAACTTGAGAAAGCGGGTTAGATGAAGTTGAGCAATCAGCTCCAGAAATCAGAGAAGAGAAGGACATGGCCGGCTCTGAGTTGCCGGAAGCGGAGTTTGCTATGGATCACGTAAAATAATGCTCCGGAGTGAATATTATTCAAGAAACTAGGTCACACTAGCGTCTTTGCGAAGAGTTTTCGTACTTATTGGCAGAATGCGTAAAGGAGGTCAATGAGGAGTAAGACTCACATAATGGGTGTCTATTTCCTTGATGTTAATTTCTCTCCATTCTCCCAATATTTCTTGAAACTTTTTGCGCTTTCCGGAATGTGAAAGGAAAGGCAGATGCACCTTCTCGGCCAACGGCGCTTGCACCGAATTCGACCCTCGACCCCTTCCAAGGATCGGTCACTTGCATGTCAGTTCCAGTATCGAAGGCCCAGGACATCAAAAGGGACGATAATACCAAGACTGAGAATGAAGCCGAGACGGACAAACCAATAGAACTGGAGGTTCGGGGCACCATCAGCGAGGGCGAGCAGCCTCCTGTCGGCATACCAAAGGAATACTCGGGGTGGGATGTATACAACAACGAGGCGAGGAAGGTCGATATGGAACTGGTCAATGATTGGAGGGATAGCCTCAACTCTCTCCTTCTATTCGTCAGCAGTTTTCGCATGATATATGATGCGTTCCCCAGAGTCTCATACCCCTATAGGCTGCCATCTTTGCCGCTGTTTTAACGGCATTTATCATCGAAAGCAAGAAGCTGCTAGAACAGGACCCGTCCGATGTGATGTTGGATGTGATGATCTTCATCACGAGCAATCTCGCAAACGGAACCTATATCCCCTATCAGCGCCCTGATTTCGAGGTCCCCCCTTCAGCCATCACCGTCAATTGCCTCTTTTTTGCAAGTCTCAGCATCAGTCTCGTTGCTGCCCTGGCAAGCGTGGTGGCGCTTCAGTGGGTGGCCGATTACGACGCAGCGATCACTCGAGGTGGCTCGTCACCAGAAGACCGAGCGAAGCGTCGGCAGTTTCGCTATGCCGGGGTGGTCCGGTGGAAAATGAGCGAGATCATCGCCTCGTTGCCGCTCCTCCTGTATTTCTCCGTATTCCTCTTCTTTAGCGGGCTGATCTTGTGGATGTGGGTCGTCCACCCAACCGTGGGCCTCGTCGTCGCTGGTGGATTGGCCATAGCGGTTCTGTTCTACGGAGTGTTCGTCACCTTGTCTGTCGCTTTCGTGTCGGCCCCTTTCCGGACGCCGCTTGCTCGATGGATCTATTCGCTTGTTCATGTGATTCTCTCTATGGTTTACTCGCTTGCTCAGTTCTTGCGCGTTCGGCGCATTCCAGCATGGCTTCGAGAACACTGCGAGAGATGCAAGACCGCTGAGGGACGCGAAGATGACGAGGTTGAAAGGAGAAGTGGATTGGGCATGGATTCACTTGTGTGGTTGGCGAACCATTTGAGCGTCTCTCAAGACTCGTACGAACGATTTTTGCTACTGGCCAACGAGCTGCGGAAGCAGGATCTCAATCATTTTCTCTCTCCCGGGTTTAAAGAAGCGCCGTGGTTCTCGATTTTCGATTTACTCGCTTGGAAATACCTCAAAGTTGACGCATCTCAAGAGATGAGCGCAGATGAAACGCGTGCGGTTGCTATTCTGGCTCACTGCTATCGTATTCCCGCGATTTACGAGATTATTCGTCCCAGAGAGTCGGTGCCCTACTGCTCGGATGATACCCAAGACGAGTACTGGTCTCAATACTGTGAGGCTACGGGTTCTCAATGGTGTCCCGCATCCCCCTCGAGCAGCCCAAACTCGCTGTTCCTGCTCTTGCGCGACATCCCCCTTCCCTCGAGAGATACCGCGAGACAGTTGGAGTTCACTATGCAATTATCGCATTGGCGTAATTCACCTGTCTCGGAGTTCAAAGTCCGACGGCAGCGTGGAACCGCCTCTTCCAGTTCGCCGGATGTGTTTGTGCGTCAATACATTAAAACCAACGAGCAGGATCTGTGGTTCACGCGAGATGATGCCTCTCTTTACAACGCGACGGTGGGTCGAATGGTGCAATTATGCATCGAAAGCGATGGAAAGCTGCCACCTGGCCCTCTAGATTTGCTACGCTGGCGCCACGAATCAATGCTATTGGGAGGACATAATATAAGTGCTACATCCTGTCTTTCCTCTCCACTGCGCTACCAAGAAGCCCTTCAAACAGATATGTCCATGCATTACGGCTTCACCCTTCTGCTCGCAAGAAACATCAACACTTTCTCTGGCGTTGAAAGAGCTCGAAGAGTAAAGGAACTACTCACAATGATGCGAATCGCTTCAAAATCCAATAATGGGGAGGACAAGCGGCATGAGACAGACGGAATGGAGAGCTTTTACGACGCAAACCCGGCATTCATCATGGAATGGATCCAAGGTTTAGAGACAATACGTCATATCTCGGAAATTCTCGAACATCTGGCTGTTGCACAGAGTAGCCAACCCAACATTGGTCCATTGTGGCGAGTGGTGACGCCACAAACTCATGCCGCTCCTCGTCTGGTTGATGTCCTGGAAAAGTTTGACATGCTTAGAGGGATCTCCCCCCAGGAACACCTCGCGCTGATTAATCTCGTATGCCAGGATATTGAGCTCGGTCCACGGGAGGCTTTCGTCGGGTATATCAGCACATACCGGTTGGGCGTAATCGAGAATTTGAAAGACCCGTGTCTCCGATTTCTGGGCAAGCTTGTGGCCGATTCGAACCCGCGGTTCGGTCGTGGCTGGGAGCCGCTTAAAGCCTCGTGGGCTCGAATAGCGCGACACATCACGAACCATTACAAGAATACGAGTTCTTCGACCATTCTACAGCTGCAGGCGGCCATGTGGTGCCTAAAACCGGATGAATCCAGCAAATCTGCTCTGAAAGACTATGGAGTGCTCGTGCGTTTCCTGTTTAGCTTCGTTTTTCTACAGCTAATGGCGCGCAAAAAGACGCATTTACAGCGCATATTTGAGTACTATGTGCAATGTGGACACTCTTACACAGCGGGTCAAACGCACCTTCTGCACCACATCTTTAAACAAATCCCCCGGTTTTATTTTCCTGTGGAGATCCCGAGCCTCACAAAGATGAAGATGACCGGGCGTGCCCTACATACGCTCGTGACGGTGATCATATTGTTCGACGGGCACCGGGACCTTTTACAAAACAAACTACGGAAGCACTTCGATGAGCGGTGCTTGGACGAGGTGATGGAGATGGTTGGCGTGCTCACGAAGTCGCAGTACTTGCTGCTGGCCATCCTTCTGTCCGCCGGTGCGGAGCTGGATTGGCCGGGGGACGTGATATCGTTCCCGATATGCGTCAACAAAGCGCTCGACCTTCCGAATGACCATCGATCTACGCCGCTCATTCTGCCGTTGGTGGGACATATGCGGCGGAGAGTGCCGCGTATAACGGGAGACCCTCGCCAGGAGGCGATTGCGAGCGCCGAAAGCGAGCAAACAATCCAACGACTCTATACTTGTCTGGCGAGCATGATGGTATTTGGTGGACGACACCGGCGGATACTCTCTTGCGCTCGGACGCGTGAGGCCTTTAGTCCCGCCGTTGGATGGATGGCTGTTTACACGGGATTATAGTGTATTATGTATATAAACTGGTGTATGTTATACTTGCGGTATATATGTAGCTGACCTTGAGGCGGGGAGTGAGTGCGTTTGCCATGTGAGTGTTGGATGAGCACGTACTTTTGGAAGCATGAAGGTAATTATAGATTACGATAGTGTCAATAACAAGCGCAGTAGCTACGTAACCATCGCGTCGGGTGTTTTAGTGAATTAAACAAAGGGAAAATCGAGAGAAATTGGGGAGTGGAGAGTGAAACGGGAGTGGAGAGAGGATAAGTGGGCAGAAGATCCAAGGGAGCCATGGGAAGCGAGGGGAAGGAATCTTGGGTGCGGCAGATAGATAAGTATCAGGATCGTATACATCACCCTCTCAAACTTCGGACACGGCCCCAACGACCCAACTTTGGCAAGAAAGGACTGCGAGATGGCAGATTCGGCGCCAACCAACCTCGAACGTCCGGTCGCAAGCCCGACTTCAGCAGTTTCGCCCAGCCCAGGCAGTCCTCGGCCAGCTGAAGCCAGCACCACCTTGCCGCCGTCCACTGTTGCCCCCGCCGCAGCCCCGGCCGCTGATCGAGTTTCGAGAGCAGAAGAGCAAACTAAGCCCGCAGGGAACGACTCGAGAAATAACGAACAAACGATGGCTCCCCGACACGGCCAAGGCCTCGATTTCACACCAATTGTAACACACTATCTCTTCCTCGTGACCTTCGTTCTCGCCATTGTGAGTGGGCAATAGGAGCTCAGATGGACAAAGACAACCGATGAACACCATTTTCACAGATTGGTTGGATCGTTGCGTTCATCGGCCAGGCTGCTTTTGAAGCTCAGTCTAAGCAGAGTGTTGTCGGTATGTTGTATGGTTGTTCGAGGGCCAATTTACAGATCCTTGCTCTATTTCACAGTGGCCGGAGTCACTGTTGCATCAGTCAGCGGACCACCTGCAGCTGGAACGCTCTGGTTCGCAATCTTGTGAGCCGTGTCACCTAACATAGATCCATGACACAACTGAAACATGTTCGCTAGTCTCCAACTAGCAGTCATTCTCGGTGTTTTATACACGTTAGCAACTGACAACATTGCCCTCAACCGTCTTCAGGTAGGCAGAGAGGCCCACTCCTTCGCTATTCACCCTTCGCATCAAATCTTTCCTTTTGTCGCTTAGCTGACGTCATTCACCCCCACACGCGTTTTAGATATCGGTTTTCTCTGGTATCTCTCTCATTTACGCCGTCAAGGGCGTCGAAACCGGACTTTTCGTCAAAAATGCCGCAGCGAATGCGATGGGCGCAGGTTACCTCCTCCTCTGCTTCGTATTCGTACGTTATCGCCGATTGCTTTTCGTCCCATTCTGTCCTTCTAAACCCTTCAATATACCCAATGCCTTCCCCCCCTTCCCCACGTCAGTCTCTCGTGTATTTGCTGACACATTTCTACAGATTCCCTGGACACTCTTCTTCACTGCTGAAGAAGGTTCCCTCACCCTCGACCTCTTCAACAAGTTGGGCACAGGGGGCCTCACAGGACCAGGGCGTCGTCGTACCATCATAGCAGGCCAAGGCGTCTCGCGCTCCCAAACAAACATGAATACGGTAAACAATGGTTATGCAGGTTATGGCTCCCCGAATGCTCCCACCACGAATATGGGGTACGACCTAGGCGGTGGGATCGGCGGTGGAGGGATAGGAGGTGGTATTGGGGGTGGTGCAAAGGACGATGTTGTCAGAAGCCAGCATAGTCTCAACCGAGTGGGCGATGCACAGAGTATGACCAGCACGGGCAACAGGAGTGGAGCTGGAGCGGTCGGCCAACCACCGCTCACGGGGGCCACTGGGACGAGCGGCATCCCGGAAGCGAGTGCACCGTTGATGACGGGAAGCAGCGGTGAGCCGATGGGCAGCGAACAGGCATATTCGTACCGGGCTAGGGCGTTGTACAACTGTGCGTCTCGATTTTTCTGCGAGGAGTGAGCCATTTCTTGCTGATGACAAGGACAAATTGGCAGACACGGCGTCCGCAGATGACCCAAATGAACTGTCCTTCCAAAAGGGCGAAATACTGGACATTGTCGATAACTCTGGGAAATGGTGGCAGGCGAAAAAGGCGGATGGAACGAGTGGAAGTGAGTGTGCCCTCTTCTCCTCTGGGGAGGCGCGTACGGTTTCATGTCGAATTGTTTTACTGACGAAATCCCTCCCCTCACCACAGTCGCTCCGTCGAATTATCTACTTCTCATTTAGGCATGCCCAACTCTTCCCTCCCTCCCTCCCCCTCTCTTCTCTCCCCTCTTTCCCCAATCGGCGGCGCCGGTTCGTACGGCTCGAGGTCAAGTAACGGCATCTGATTTGTGGTCTGTCTGACCCTGGAAAAATGTCCTCACCTCCCGCTACTTATTCCAACACGAGCCCATTCATCCAGCAAGACTGCTATCTCTCTCCCCCTCTCCGTGTCTCAGTGTGATACCCGTTCATGATGACTTCGATCCTAGCCGTGCGTCTTGGTCCGTTGGTCTGACTCGTCAAGAAAGAAACAAACGAACATGCTTTTAACGTTCTTCTCTCTCCTGTCTGGGTCAATTTTTTTCTCGTTATTGTTATGGATTCTTCTACTTTCCCCCCTTTCCGCCCAACAGAGCTGATGGCTCCTACTCGTTATGCGAACGTCCGGTTACATTCCTATCCCAAAAGCCCAAAATTTTTTTCCTTATCGAAAACTGGAAGTGTGTGATGTTAAGGGATAGTGTGACAGTTGATGAAAATTTAATTTTCCGTGGACGATGGGAGGCTGGGAGGACGTCTGATGGATTGCCGCTCTTGTCGGGAAGGAAAGGGTGGTTCGACCTTGAACACTTAAACTCATGGCAGCTCATTTGTTTACTGAAAATTTTCCATAAAATTCGTAATTTCCCCCCTTCCGTCTCTGGTTTATCTCCTTCTCCTTCCTCGTCCTTGACCGCCACTCCTTGTCTCCATCAGCCCCAGGCGTAACGCCCTCCCCCCGTTGGAGACTGGAGACGGTGGTAATTCCCATCCCGGACAGGATACAACAAGTCCAATCTGGAGTGCACACCGTACG
>Ga0335075_10014895_pt1 | contig 11657 bp, 6 predicted proteins | sample Lox_Sample_24_FD_206723 | JGI IMG/M metagenome (GOLD analysis project Ga0335075, IMG submission 206723) | Soil microbial communities from Loxahatchee National Wildlife Refuge, Florida, United States - Lox_Sample_2.4 | ecosystem: Environmental > Terrestrial > Soil > Wetlands | place: USA: Florida...
TCAACCAGACAGCTGACGCCGTTCGTGCCCTGGCGGGCTATCTCGAAACCGGCGGGACCGAGGACATAAACAGTCGCGTTCTTTGCAACTTCCTGGGGCGCTGCGCTCAGGGCGATGGAGATTTGCTCGTCGCGCGGCGTGGAGGCGTCCATGACCTTCGGCAGATCCTGAAATGGAACCTGGGCGTGGGCAACTCCAGCGAGAACGCCGATGGACAGACCACGCGTAAGAATCGTCACCAACCGTCCTGAAAATCTCATATTCGCACCTCTTCGCTGTCGCAATGCGGGTGTACTTTCAGGAAACATACGCGCAGCGTGTCGACGCCGAACGGGCCGTTCTGCAACAGGAGGGTTTTTTGCGGCGAGGCGAGGGTTCCGTGCGGCGGACGGAGGCCGCGCAATCCTTCCGGTGGGCTAGAATACGGCTCGTGCTGGGGCGCGACGATTCTGGTTTTCCCACCTTCTGGACTATCCAGATTGCCGGATGGGTTTGCTTTTATCTGTGGGGGACCATCTCGCTGCTTCCATTGATTCATCAACCCGGAGCGCTGCTCGCCAACAACCTTTATTTCATCTTCCTGTTTTTTGCCAGCTCATTGCTGCGCCCGGTTTGCCGGTCTCTGGCAGACCGGCCTTACTCGTGGATTGCTCTGGAAGTGCGCGCTTTTCTCTGGTCGTTGTTGGGCGGAGTCATCGCCGGCTACGAAATCGACCGGTTGGCGTCTCTTCACCTGCCATTCAGCTGGGCCGACTTGATCCCTACGGTGGTCCGTTCCACCTTCGTTCTCTTCGTATGGTGCAGCCTGTACTTCAGCATCAAGCTGTGGCAGCAGTCGATGCGGGAACGGGAGAGCCTGTTGCGCGCGGATGCAGAAGCGCGCGACGCGCGGCTCAGCGCTCTGCGATATCAGCTGAATCCACATTTTCTGTTTAACTCGCTCAATGCGGTGTCGACGCTGGTTCTCGAGGACAATCCTCCCGCCGCAACGCGCATGCTGGCGCAGATCGGGGAGTTCCTGAGAACGATTCTGGACAGCAAAGCCGGCCCGGAGACGCCGCTTTCTGACGAGATCACCTTCAGTGAGCAATATCTGGCGATTGAGAAGACCAGACTCGGATCGCGGCTGCGAGTGGACATGGCCATTTCTCCGGAGACGCTGGACGCGCTTGTTCCCAGTATGCTGTTGCAGCCGCTGATCGAGAATGCCGTGCGGCACGGCGTCGCGGCGTCAGTAGAAGGCGGGACGATTCGCATCGAGAGCAGGCTTGAGGGCACGCACCTGAAGATCGGAGTGACAAATTCGGGGCCCGGCAACGCTCGACCTGCACAGCCTAATGAGTCTGCACAGGGAATCGGGATCAGCAATACGGCAGAACGTCTGAAGACGCTCTATGGCGCCGACCACAAATTCACGATGCGATGGCCAGAAAGCGGCGGTTGCGAGGTCACGGTGGAGCTGCCTTTCAGGAAGAGCGCGCAAACGCAAAGGGAGGCAGTGTGCGGGCGCTGATTGTCGACGATGAGCGACTGGCTCGTCGCGGTGTCGTGCTCAGGCTGCGCAAGTTTAAGGACATCGAGATCGTCGGCGAATGCGCCGACGGCTTATCCGCGGTGAAGAAAATCGTCGATCTTGCGCCGGATATTGTGTTCCTCGATGTTCAGATGCCCGGCATGGACGGATTCGAGGTTCTTCACGCTTTGCCAAAAGAGAGCCTGCCCCACGTCATCTTCCTCACAGCTTATGAACAGCATGCTTTGCGCGCATTTGAATTTCACGCCGTGGACTACCTGCTTAAGCCCGTGGATGACGAACGGTTCGCGGCGGCCGTAGACCGAGCTCGGAGGCTGGGCGATTCAGCCTTGAGAACCCGAATGACGGAGCGGATTCTGCAGATGCTCGGACGGGATTCCGGGAGATACACATCGCGCTTCGTCGTTCGCAGCGGTTCGCGTATCAGGATTGTGCATGCAGAGGACACAGAGTGGATCGGTGCGGCCGGAGACTACTCGGAACTGCACGTTCGCGGATCCTCGCATCTTGTCCGCGAGACCATGAATGCGCTGGAACAGAAGCTCGATCCGGAACGATTTCTGCGCGTCCACCGATCCCGAATCGTGCAGACCGCGTGCATCGTGGAGCTGACCGCCTTTGACAACCGGGAGTATCTGATCAGGCTGACCGATGGGTCACAGCACCGATCGAGCCGGACCTACGCCGATAAACTCCATCAATGGCTGAACAGAGGGCAGGCGCATTGAGATTCGCCGATGGCGGCGTATGCCGGCTCGCAGGGGCCTGAAGCGGATGTGAAGGAACGCACACGGGCGGCAAATGGTGCGATGGAATGTACAGCGGCGGATGTGCGGCGGCGGCGTTCCTGTATACTACGCGCCGAACAGTCGGCAATCCTGCGAGAGGCGATCAACAAGAGAATGCGAAGGTCGTGGGCAGTTTATGGCGTGTTGATTCTATCCAGCGTAATGGCATCAACCCTGGGCGCGAGGGCGCAGGTGGGCCCCAACCTTTATGCGGGGCTCAGGTGGCGTGACGTCGGACCTTTCCACGGCGGACGCATCGCCTCGGTGAGCGGTGTCATCGGCAATGCCGGCACTTTCTACATGGGCACTCCCCAGGGCGGCATCTGGAAGACCACCAGCGCCGGCGTGACCTGGTTCCCGATCTTCGATCAGGAGACGAGTGTGGACAGCATCGGCGCGATCCAGGTTGCTCCGTCGAATCCTGATATTATCTATGCAGGCGCAGGCGACCCCATTGGCGGCAGCCTCGGGAACGGCATGTGGAAGTCCACCGATGCCGGGAAAAGCTGGCAGCACATCGGCCTCGAGGATACGATGAAGATCGACAGAATCCTGGTCGATCCCGCCGATCCGAATCTGGTGATTGTGTCGGCTCTTGGCGACAGCCGCCGTCATGGCGGCGGCGTCTACCGCTCCACCGATGGCGGCCAGAGCTGGACCAATGTGCTGAAGCCCGCAGATTATGACGGCACGCGCGACCTGGAATACGCCTACGACGACCCGAGTGTGATGCTGGCCGCCACGCAGGGAACGGGCGGCTCCGGCTTCGGCGCCAACGAACACGGGAAGAAGAAGCCGCCGATGGTTTTCAAGTCCACGGACGAAGGCAAGACGTGGACCGAGATTAAAATTCCGCCATTTCCAGGCCGCGTAGCGGTGGCGATCGCGATGCACACCGATGGCGAGCGCATGTACATCGTGGGCAACAACATTGAAAACGGCTCGGGCCTGTACCGTTCAGACGACGGCGGCGCCACGTGGAAGCACATGGCGGGCAAGGATATCGGCATCAGCAACGGACAGGGCTCCTATAGCTGCGGCGTCTTCGTGGACTCGCAGAATCCGGACATTCTCTATACGGTCAGCACCGCGATGTACCGCTCGACCGATGGCGGCGTCACCTTTGAGCCCTTCAAGGGCGCACCGGGTGGTGAGGACTATCACAAGCTGTGGATCGATCCGACGAACGGCAGGCGGATGCTGGTCGGTTCCGACCAGGGCGCGAGCGTGACGCTCGACAACGGCAAAACCTGGAGCCTCTGGTACACCGAGCCCATCGCGCAGGTCTACCACGTGGCCACCGATAGCCGGTATCCGTATCACATCATCGCGGCCCAGCAGGACACCGGGGCGGTGATGATCAGCAGCCGCGGCAACTGGGGGCAGGTGAACTTTACGGACTGGAGCCCACTGCCATCCTCTGAATTTGGCGTTCTCACGCCCGATCCTCTGGACCCGAACATCATCTACGGGGTCGGTTATGGCCCCGGCGGCGGGGGCAGCGGCCTGATCAAAATCGATATGGCGACAGGGCAGTGGGAGAACGTCGCGCCCAACTTCGGCTCCGGGGACACCCGGTACACGGCCTACCGGGACTTCGAGAAAAAATTCGACACGGCCTTTGAGCCCGGGGCACTGTACGTCGCTTACCAATGCCTGCTGGTCTCGCGCGACGGTGCTCATTCATGGACGGCCGCCAGCCCGGACCTGACCACGGCCAAAGGCGCGCCCGAGGTGGCGTGCGGCAAGGAGCGTCCGCAGACGAAGTCCACCTCGGCCGGTACAGGGACTGCCGGCGCGGCTGCGGCGAAGGCTGCGGCCGGGGCAAAGGCTGCTTCAGGATCTGCGGCCACGGCTGCACCTGCAGCTGCAGGCGCAACGCCGCCACCCCCTCCGCCCTCAATCGCCGACTTTTCGATCTCCAGAATCAAACCGGGTGTGATCTGGACGGTGAGCACCAACGGCCAGATCTACAACACCATGGACCACGGCAAAATCTGGACCAACGTCAGCAACATTGCGGACGTGCCGCCCCACACCAACTTCAACACCATTGAAGCGGGCGATGACGTGGAGACCGCTTACGTGGCCGCCCGCATCGGCGGCGCGCGCGGCGAGACCGTGCCCGACAGCGAAGACTCGGATGTGCCGCTCATCTGGCGCACGGTGGACGGTGGCAAGACCTGGACCAAAATCGTCAACGGCCTGCCGAACGACGAGCGTACCGGAAGCTGGGTGAACAAGGTGCGCGCCGATCCTGGCCAGCCCGGGCTGTTGTTCGCCGGCACCGAGACCACCGTTTACGCCAGCTTCGACAACGGCGATCGTTGGCAGTCGCTGCAGCAGAACCTGCCCAGCAGTTCGATCCGCGACCTCGATGTGCATACCGATCACCACGAGAACGACCTGGTGATCGGCACCTACGGCCGCGGCTTCTGGGTTCTGGACGACATTACGCCGCTGCGCCAGATTGCTGCCGACACCCAGCACATCAGTTCCTCGCCTGTCTATTTCTTTCCGCCCGAGGATGCCATTCGCGCGCGTATCAACAGCAACTGGGATCAGCCCTTCTCGATCGAAATGCCTCATGCGGAGAACGCGCCGTATGGTGCGATCCTGGATTATTACCTCAGCCAGGAGCCCAGCGGGCCAATCCAGCTGCAGGTCTTCGATACGCAGGGGAACCTGGTTCGCACCATGTCGAGCACGCTGCCGCCGCCGATCGAAGGCCAGGAATACCCGCGCTACTGGCTGGCCACTCCTGAGTCGCGCGCCCTGAGCACCCATATCGGTCTGAATCGCGTGAACTGGAACCTGCAATATGACGACCCGCCGGCGCTGCGGCACGACCTTGAGAACCAGATGAACATGGTGGCGGGAGCTACCAATCCCGGACCGCATGGACCGCAGGTGATTCCGGGCGTGTTTACCCTGAAGCTCACCATCGACGGCCAGGTGTACACGCGCCAGGTCACGGTGGTGAACGATCCGCGGGTTGGCCAGAGTCCCCAGATGATGGCCGCGCTGCGCAGCCAGAACCAGCTCACGCAGCTGTCCCTCGAAGGCATGAAGCAGAGCTACGAAGGCCATGGGGAAGTGGACGCCGTGCAAAGTCAGCTTGCGGCCCTGATGCACGGCGACCTCCCGGCTGACGTCGCCACACAGGCAAAGGCACTCGATGCCAGCCTGACGAAGATTGGTGGTGTGGTGCCGCCCCCGGGAGAAGGATTCAGCCGCCCGGTGCCTCCTAAGCCTGGCGAGATGAAGTCGTTCTTTGACCTGAACAACGAATACAACACGATGGTCAGCATGATGCAGGTGGGACTGGACATGGCGCCCACTCCGACGCAAATCGACACCTGGGAGAACGACTGCAACAACTACAGCCGCACGCTGACTGCGTGGAAAAAGATGCAGCAACAACTGAGGGACTTCAACGCAGTGCTGGTCAGGGCCCAGCTCCACGAACTCACGCTGGCGCCGATGACTCTCACCGATGCGTCGTGCAGCTTTACCTCCGACATACACAGAAAGGCGGGCGGAGCGGCGGTTTCGCGATAGGGGCGGGCGGCCAGGAGGGCTGAGGCGCGGCCCGCTCTTTCATTATGGTTATCACATCTTGACAATCATAGGGAAAGAGCCATACGCTTGTCCCCATGAATGAGCAGAACACCGATGTGATCCAGGGCACGCTGGATCTTCTCATCCTGAAGACGCTGAGCCTCGAACCGATGCACGGCTTCGGTATCGCGCGCCGGGTGGAGCAGGTTTCGCGCGGCGTTTTCAAGGTCAACCCCGGATCTCTGCTCACGGCCCTGCAGCGTCTGGAGCGCGCCGGCTGGCTGGATTCGGAGTGGCGCAACACCGAGAATTCGCGACGCGCGAAGTTCTATACCCTCACGCGCGCGGGCAGAAAACAGCTGGACGTCGAGACAGCGGACTGGACCCGCCGCGCATCCGCAGTGGCCCGCCTTCTTCGGCAGGAGAGTTCGATATGACATGGTGGCGCCAGTTCAGCCGGGGCGTGGGCGGGTTGCTGCATCGGAGCGAACGGGACTCGGCGATCGACGACGAGGTTGAGCACTACTTCAGGGAAGCCGTCGAAGATTGGAGGAGGCGGGGCTTATCGGAAGAAGAGGCTCGCTGCGCGGTGCGCCTGGAGATGGGGAGCCAGCACGCCGCCGAGGAGCAGCTGCGTTCGTACGGATGGGAAGACGCCGTCAGGACATTCTTTTCGGACCTGCGCTTCGCCGCCCGTCAAATGCGTAGCAACCCGGGCTTTACCGCGATCAGTGCCATCACGCTGGCGCTGGGTATAGGCGCGAGCACGGCGATTTTCAGTGCGGTCAATCCGATCCTGTTCAAGCCTCTGCCCTATCCTCACCCGGGGCGGATTCTGATGATCTGGAACACGTGGCAGGGCGCTCGCTCCGAAATGGCTTTCGGCACGTGGCGCGAGCTCTCGCAACGCAGCCATTCGTTTGAGTCGACGGCGATCTTTGAACCGTGGCAGCCGGCGATGACCGGCGGCAGGGAACCGCAGCGTCTCGAAGGCCAAAGCGTGAGCGCGGGATTTTTCCGCGTGCTGGGAGTGGCTCCTGTGCTCGGCCGCGACTTCCGCACCGCGGACGAGGGTCCAAATAAGCCAGGAGTCGTCATTCTCAGCGACAAACTCTGGCGGCATCTCTTCGCGGCGGACCCGCGGATCCTCGGCCGTACGGTCAAACTCGATGGCGATCTTTACACCGTAATCGGCGTTTTGCCGCGCGGCTTTGAGGACGTACTTTCACCGTCCGCTGAGCTTTGGGCGCCGGACCAATATGATTCCTCTGAAATCACGCGCGAATTCAATACCTGGGAGTGGGGAAACCATCTGCGCATGGTGGGCCGGCTCAGACCCGGCGTCACACGCGCCGAGGCTGGATCGGAACTGGATCAGATCGCGCGTACCCCCTGGCCGCAGTTCCCACGGCCGCGCTGGGCCGCACTGCAACGCGGTTTAATCATCGATTCTCTCCAGGATGACATCGCGCATACGGTCAAACCCGCGCTGCTGGCGGTCTTCGGCGCGGTGCTGATTGTCTTAGCGATCGCCTGTGCCAATGTCACGAATCTTTTGATCGCACGCGGCGCGCACCGAACCGGCGAATTTGCTGTGCGAGGCGCGCTGGGCGCATCCAGGCTGCGCATCGCGCGCCAGCTGGTGACGGAGAGTCTGCTTCTCTCGTCCCTCGGAGGCGCACTCGGAATCGCCGCTGCCTGGGCCGGCGTGCGCGTGATCGTTGCGCTCAGCCCGGCGCAGCTGCCGCGGCTCGACGCCATTTCCTTCGATCCCGCCGCGTTTCTCTTCGGGTTTGTTCTCATCTCGCTCATTGGCCTCACCGCCGGTCTTTTCCCGGCGCTGCACATTTCCAGGAATGACCTCCAGTCGGGACTGCAGCAGGCTTCCCGGCGCACTACAGGCCGACATCTGTGGACGCGCCGCGCTCTTGCGGTCGCAGAGATTGCCATGGCTCTGATTCTGCTGGTCAGCGCCGGGCTGCTGCTGCGCAGCATGCAGCGGCTGCTCTCGGTCAGCCCGGGATTCAATCCGTCAAATCTGCTCACCATGCAGGTGGTTACTTCGGGACACAAATTCGACAATCTCGCTTCCGATCCGGGTGGGGGCGACCGCGTTCGGCGCCGCTTCTTCGCGCAGGCTCTGGATGCGGTTCGGCGGGTTCTCGGCGTCGAGAGCGCTGCATTCACCAGCCTGTTGCCGCTCAGTGACGATCCGCCGGTGGTGGGGCAATACGGAGCGCAATTTGCTGACCAGGATTCAGAAAGCGGATATAACGTTTTTCGTTATGCCGTCAGTCCGGACTATTGCGAGACGATGGGCATTCCCCTGATCAGCGGCCGCCTGCTCGACGAGCGAGATACCGCCGGCGCACCTCAGGCTGCGCTGATCAGCGAATCTCTGGCCAGACGCCACTTCGGGAGCCGAAATCCAATCGGCAGCCGCCTCCATGTGGGACCCAGAGACCGCCCATGGTACACCGTGGTCGGCGTGGTTGGCGATGTCAAGCAGACGTCTCTGTCTTTGGACGACGACGACGCGGTGTATTTGTCCACGGAGCAGACGTGGTTCGCAGACGACACGCTTTCGTTTGTCATCCGCACACACGGCAGTGCCGCGGCGCTGCTTCCGCAGGTGAAGTCCGCCATCTGGTCGGTGGACAAGAATCAGCCCATCGTGCGCGTACTGACCATGGATCGGATGGTGGCCATCACTGAGGCGCAACGGCGGTTCATCCTCATTCTTTTTGAAGCGTTCGGAGTTGTGGCTCTGCTGCTTGCAGCCGTTGGCCTGTATGGGGTTCTTTCGGGCGGCATCGCGGAACGGATGCACGAGATCGGCGTACGCATGGCGCTGGGTGCTTCACGGGGCGACATTCTGGCTCTGGCGTTCCGTGACGGCATGCAGGTTGTCCTCTGGGGCATGACGATCGGCGCGTGCGGCGCCCGGGCCGCCAGCCGGGGCATTACCTCGCTTCTCTTCGGCACCTCGACGCTCGATCCGGTTTCGTGGTTGGGCATGATCACGCTGCTAGCTGCGGTAGCTGCTGCGGCCTGCTGGGTTCCGGCATGGCGCGGCGCAAATGTCGACCCGGTATGCACGCTTCGGTCAGAGTGACTGAGGGCGGGGTTACAGCAATTTGCACGAGCTATTCGCGGAAAAGGGCCGGTGGTAACAGCGGTGGCTCTGGAATCGCCAGATCTGCGCCGACTGAGCGGGGCACCGCAACGAAATGGACGTGACAACGGCAGGTGCGGTAAGGGATGATGCGAGGCGTGGCGAAACAGCGAGGCGGAGGCAGGCCCAATCGACTGCGCGCGCCGTGGGTGGTTGCGCTGGCCATCGCGGCGGCGATCGTCCTGGTCGCGGCGGGTCCGTCGGTCGTCCGCGCGTGGCCGGCGAACAGCGGCCATGAAGCATTGCCACAGCTGGTGGACATTACCGGCGCAACCGGGATCCACTTCGATCATCTATCGGCGCCGGAGAAGCGTTACGTCGTGGAGTCGATGAGCGGCGGCGTGGCCCTGATTGACTACGATCGCGATGGCTATCCGGATATCTACTTCACCAACGCACCCAGCGTGGACATGGCGCTCCACGGCAAGCGGGCGAAGAGCGCGCTCTACCATAACAATCGCGACGGCACCTTTACCGATGTGACCGACAAGGCGGGGGTGGGCTATCCATGCTGGGCGATGGGCGCGGTGGTGGGTGACTACAACGGCGACGGCTGGCCCGATCTGCTGGTGACCTGCTTCGGCGGCGTGGTGCTCTACCGCAACAACGGGGACGGCACATTTACCGACGTAACCAAACAGGCCGGGCTCGCGGGTGGGGATGGCTGGGCGACGGGCGCGGCCTTCGGCGACTTCGATGGCGACGGCTGGCCGGACCTGTTCGTCTCACGCTACGTGGACCTGAACCTGCATGACCTGCCGCTCTTCGGCTCCATGCAGAACTGCCAGTATCGCGGCATCCAGGTGCAGTGCGGCCCGCGGGGGCTGAAAGGGCTGCCGGACTCGCTGTACCGCAACAACGGCGACGGAACCTTCAGCGACGTCTCGGAGCAGGCGGGCGTGGGCGATCCGGAGATGCGCTACGGGCTGACGGCGGTGTGGTCGGACTTCAGCGGCGACGGGCGGCTCGATCTTCTGGTGGCGAACGACGGCGAGCCCAATTACCTGTATAAGAACGACGGCAGGGGACACTTTACCGATGTGGCGCTCGATGCGGGCATTGCCGTCAACGCGGAAGGAGCGAGCCAGGCGAATATGGGCATTGCGCTCGGCGACTATCTGCACACGGGGAGGCTCTCGGTGCTGATCAGCCATTTCAGCGATGAATATGCGACGCTCTTTCGCAACGACGGCGGGATGAACTTCACCGATGTGTCGATCGAGGCCGGGCTGGTGCGCGCGACAAAGCCGACGGTGGGCTGGGGCGACGCGTTTCTCGATCTGAATAACGACGGGTGGCCGGACCTGATCATCGTGAACGGCCATGTGTACCCGCAGGTAGATACGCGCGACATCGGGACGCGTTATCGCGAGCCGAAGCTGGTCTTCCTGAACCAGCACGACGGCACCTTTCGCAACGTGAGCGATGAGGTGGGAGCGGCGGTGCGGATTCCGCAGGTGAGCCGCGGGCTGGCGGTGGGCGACCTATTCAACGACGGGCATCTCGAGATCGTGGTCGAGAACCTGGAGGGCCAGCCGATGATCCTGCGCGTGGAGGGAGGGCCGGCGAATCACTGGGTGAGCTTTGCCCTCGAGGGCTCCGGACACAATCGACTGGCGCTGAACGCACGGGTGCGCATCACGGCCGGCGATCTGGTGGAGATGGACGAAGTGCGCAGCGGCGGGAGCTATCTTTCGCAGAGCGATCTGCGGCTGCACTTCGGCCTGGGCGCGCACACTCGGATCGACAAGGCCGAGGTCTTCTGGCCTTCGGGCGAAAAAGAGACGCTGAGCGGTCTGGCGGCCGATCGCTACTACACGGTTCGCGAAGGGGTGGGTGTGGTTGCGTCGAAGGCGGCAGCGCCTTCACCCGCTCACGAATAACCGGCAACCAGGCAGCAGCGACGTTCTTATTTCCGCGCCGACTCGCAGGCGACGCAGAGGACGCCGGTGATGCCTTTGTCCTGAGTAATGGTGAAGATGCGGTCGACCGCGGGCAGGGGTACGGATTCGATGTCGCCGCCGGGCCAGTGAATCACGAGCTTGTCGACGGTGGCAGCGGCGCCGAGGCCGAAGTGCACGCGCTGATCGCTGGAGGACAGATAGCTGCCTCCGCTGAGAACGTCGCCGCGCTGGCGGATGCCTCCGGCGGTGAGATAGACGGTAGCGCCAACGGCGTCGCGCGGGGATTTGGGACCGCCGACGAGTTTGAGCTCGACCCAGTGGTTGCGGTCGGGGTTGACGTTGCGCAGCAGGATGGCGTGGCCGGAGAGCGGATTGATGACGACATCGATCTTGCCGTCGTTGAAGAGGTCGCCGAAGGCCGCGCCCCGCGACGGAGCGACGACTGCGAGCCCGGTGTTTTCGACGGGCGGGACGAGCGTGAAGTGTTTGCCGTGGTCGTTGTGGAAGAGCAGCGGCCGCTCGGCAAAGGTCGTGCCCCAGTCGTAGCGATCGACGGCGGAGTAGACGTGGCCGTTGACCAGAAAGAGATCTTTCCAGCCGTCGTTGTCGTAGTCGATGAAACCGGCGCCCCAGCCGAGGAAGGGAATGGTGTCCTGGGCGATGCCCATCCGATAGCTGACGTCGGTGAAATTGGC
>Ga0335075_10014899_pt1 | contig 11657 bp, 9 predicted proteins | sample Lox_Sample_24_FD_206723 | JGI IMG/M metagenome (GOLD analysis project Ga0335075, IMG submission 206723) | Soil microbial communities from Loxahatchee National Wildlife Refuge, Florida, United States - Lox_Sample_2.4 | ecosystem: Environmental > Terrestrial > Soil > Wetlands | place: USA: Florida...
AGGCGGCGGACACACGCATGCTCATGGTGATCGAGCCGCGCAGCGTCCTTGCGCGCATGTTCCCCACGACCGATCAGCGCCGCCGGGTGGAGGCGAGTGGCGAGCTTCTGCGGAGGGCGAGAACCCTGCGCATGACCAACGCGGCCGGCACCGATGTCGTATACGAGCTCGGCGACTGCCCGGTCATGGAGACCTACGGGTACACCGACGCGCCGGGTCGCTGGGATCACTGGCCAACCGGCTTCGTGCTTACCGGAGCCGGATATCCGGCGGGCGTGTCCGGACGTGTCGTGGTGAACGCTGGCGACATCATCGTCGCACCGTTCGGCCGTTACGTAGCCGACCCGATCGAGCTCACGATCGAGAACGGAGTCGTGCAGGACATTCGGGGCGGGATAGACGCGAACCTGCTGCGGGACTACCTCGCCGAGTTCGACGACCCGCGCGGATATGCGATCTCGCACATCGGCTGGGGCTGCAACGAAAACGCGCGCTGGTGTCATCTGGCCAACAGCCGCGAGGGGTTCGGTCAGGAGGCGCGTGCGTTCTACGGCAACGCGATGTTCGCGCTGGGGCCGAACCTCGAGCTCGGCGGCGACAATGACACGCCCGCGCACATCGACATCCCGATGCGCAACTGCAGCGTGTTCCTCGATGACGAGCCGGTCCTGGTCGACGGCGAGTTCGTGATCGACGAGCTCAAGCGGCCGGCCCGGCCACCGGCCGCCACTGCCGCCGGCGTTCTGGCTTAGGCAAGCCGACTACGCCGGCTCGCCCAACGGCTCGCCGAGGGCGTCGTAGTCGAAAACCCAATCGTGGCCGTCGGGGGTGTCCATGAGCCAGTCGTTCTGGCGGGAACGCTCCTGGACGGCCGCCGTGCGGTCCTTCCTCGTCGCCTCGTACCGGGCCAGTGCCCGCCCGGTGTCGGCGCGCTCCGCGAGCAGGCATCTCGAGAGCACCGCGGCGTCCTCCAGCGCCATCGCTCCTCCCAGGCCCGCGTGCGGAAGCATCGGGTGAGCGGCGTCGCCTAACAGCGTGATCGGGCCGCGGCTCCACAGCGGGAACGATTCGCGGTCGTACAAGGCCCATTTTGTAACCGCCGGCGCGGCATCGATAATTCGCTGGACCCTCGGCTCGAACCCCTCCATCGCCGTGCGTAGGGCTTCCGGTGTGGAAGGGACGAAGGAGGTCTCGTGCGGCCACTGTTTGTCCGGGGCGTCACAGGCCAGGCTCAGCACCTCGCGCGTCGCGGAGGTGAAGTACGCGATGAACACCCGATCGGCACCCCACCACTTCGTCAAGTCGTCCACGGCACCCGGCAGCCTCGCGGCCGGAACCATCGCCCGATAGGACGTTTTCATCAGCCGGGGTGGATCCGGTCCGAGCAGGACGTCCCGGACGCGCGAGCGGATCCCGTCCGCGCCGACGACGAGATCGGCCTGGGCCGTGCTGGCGTCTTCGAACGCGAGACGCGCCCCGGCCCGATCAGCGTCGACATCGACCACCCTGCGCCCGAAGTGAACCCGTGACCGCGGTACGGCTGCCAGGAGGGCGGCGTGAAGCTCACCTCGATGCACCGTGAGCAGCGGCTCGCCGTAGCGCAGGACGCCGTCGTGCACAAACGGAAAGTCCAGCATGATCTCACCGGTCTCCGCGCGTCGACTCAAGGAGCAGTGCGGCACGCATCCCTCGCGGATCACCGCGTCGGCGATGCCGATCCCGCGTAAGACCCGCACCATGTTGGGCGCCACCTGGATGCCGGCACCGAGCTTCCTGAACACCTGCGCCTGCTCGAACACCTGCACATCAAAGTCTGCACCGGCCCGGGACAAGAGGGCAGCAGCCGCCAGCCCCCCCAGGCCGCCGCCGACGATCGCTATACGCACGTCATTCCTGTCTTGATCGACGACGATTTTTCGGCTTGCCTGCCCCATCGGTCAGCGCGCTAAGAAACATGGCGGCGCCCGCGCGCAGTCATCTCATCGGCGGTCATGCCGGCGCCCGGCTCAATAGAGGTCGACCCGGCCCTGTCCGGGGACGCTGACGACCGGGTGCCCCGCGCGGCGGGGCTCGCGCCCCACGCGCTCGGACGCCGTCTGGTAGGCCGCGCGCGGCTGGCGCTGCCAGACTGCTTTTGCGCCGGGGGGACGGAAGGCCGGCATCACTTCCTCGGCGAACATCGTCATCGACTTGCGCTGTAGCCACGTGGGTATCGTGAACTCGGGCGCCACGATCGCCCGTCCGGCGCCCATCTCACCGGTGATGTCGGCCAAGCGTTGTTTCACGGTCTCCGGAGACCCCGCGATCAGTCCCGTCCTGCCGGCCACCATCTCGTCCCACGTCACCTGAGACGGATCGCTGCTCCGGTAACCGCCGGACATCATGGCCCGCAACGACGACAGGCTGACATGGCCGGGTGGGAACGACTCGTGAAACTGGAACCGGACTATGTTCTGGGCGCCCCACAGCGCGTGGCGCTCGATCTCCTCCCGGGCCTGCTGGTCGCTCTCGGCGGTGTGAACCCCGAGCACAGCGGCGATCTGACGCCGATCGGACTCATATCCGTTCTCCTCGCATAGATCGCGGAACAGCTGGCAGTTGCGCAGGAGCACCGGCAGCGGGGTGAGGATCGCCTGATAGGTGAAGCGATACTTGGCCGCCAGCTCGATCGTCTCCCGCGACCCAGCGGCTGGAATGAAAACCGGGGGATGCGGCTGCTGGCGGGGCTTGGGCCACACGTTGACGTAGGGGATGTGGAAGAAGTCGCCCTCCCACGCGAACGGGCCGTCCTCGGTCCAGATGCGGTGCAACAACGCAACCGCTTCGTGAAACCGAGCGCGCGCGTGAACGGGGTGCATCACCCCCATCGAGTGGTACTGGGCGCCGATCCCCAGCGGGAAGCCGACCGTCAGACGCCCGCCGCTGAGCGCGTCCACCAGCGCGATCTCCTCCGCCAGCCGCACCGGGCTGAGGTAGGCGTTGATCATCGGACCGACGGCGCCGATCTGAATGCTCTCCGTTCGCGCGGCGAGCCACGCGGCGCCGGTCAGCGCGTTCCCGAACAGCGCCAGCGGCGTGTTGTGCTGCTCGAAGATCAGCGTCCCGTCGTATCCGAGGCGCTCGGCGAGCTGTGCACCATCGACCACCTGCTCGAGCACTTCCTGGCCGAGATCAGGGTCGTAGACGCCGTTGGACAGGTCGATCCCGATCGAGTCACGATCGTCAGCCGGGGGGAACCACGGGTAGGTGCGATCGATGATCGCGTAGAACTCGAGCTCGTGCATCACTGGCCTCCGACCATCGCCTCGATCCGCGCGGCCACCGCCTCGGGCTCCTCGGCGACGATGGCATGCCCCGTGGGCGTCCCCGTGTCAGCCACGACGGCCACCCGTGCGTTCGGCAAGAGCTCGGCGTAGCGGGCGATGTGCGACGCCGGAAGAACCCGGTCCTCCTCCGCGCCGATGACGAGCGCCGGACAAGTGACCCGTCCGAGCCGGCGATCCAGGCGAATGTCGTAGCGCGGGTTCCAGGCAAACCGGCCGAACCCCGTCAGGTCGGCGTAGTCCTGAAGGAGCCGCTCCAGGCGTTCCTCGTCACTGCTCGGTCCGAGGAACGCCCCCGCGCGCCCGTTGAACATCAGCTCGAGGCGTGCCTCCGCGCCCATCCGGAACAGATCCGCCGGCGCCTCCCCCGGCACACGCAGTCCAAGTGGCGTCACGAGCGTTAGACTCCGCACTCGGTCCGGGTAGAACGCGGCGAACTCCGCCGCCAGCCAGCCACCGAACGAGTGGCCTACCAGGTGGAAGGTCCCGAGTCCGAGCAGGTCCGCGAGCTCGGCATAGTGGAGCACGAGGTCATCGAAGTCGCGCATCCATTCGGCTGAAGCCGAGTCACCGAACCCCGGATGGTCGGGCACCACGACATCGCAGCTCCGCGACAGTCGCTCGTACAGGGCCAGCCAGCGCTGACTCAGTCCCAGCCCGTGCATGTAGAGGAGCGTGGGGCCCTCGCCTCGCCGGCGATACGCGATGTCCAGCCCGCGCACATCGATACGCCGCACGGGCACCTCGGTGAGGGGCTCGCCGGCAGTCGATGGTGGCATCGCAGGATCTCCTCGGTCGGGCGAACCTCGTCAGGGGCTGTAGAACAGGGCCGTAAAACCCGGAGGTTCGATTTTCGGGCTTTAGGTCCCGATTCTCTCGGCATCGTATACGATCGAGCGGGCCACGACCCCGTCGTTTCGCGGCGGGTCCAGCTCGACACCTCGATCGAGAACGGCCGGCGCTCGCGCGGACCGTGCCGCCGTGATGTCCACGTTTCCTCGTCCCGTGCCGGAGTCCTGCGGCTAGCCGGCCACTCGAGCGATGAGCTCGTCGGGGTCGATCTCCGCAATCCCGCGAGTGGGGTCGACCAGGACGACATGCCCGCCGAAGACGCCGTCTGCGCCGCCGCCGGCGTCGTCCTCTATCAACACCCAAGGGCGTTCGCCGGCGTACCTGGCCAGCGCTGAGGGCTTGTCGAACTGCACCGGCAAGAACAGCCAGGGTTTCTCCGGTAGATCGAGGATCGACGCAAGCGCGGTGTGCGCGTTGTGACCCCAGCCGCTCACCCATACGACCTCGAACCGGGTGGCCAGGCGCGCGACCACGTCGGCCGCCTGAACAGGGACGCGGATCTCTCGCCGCCAGCGGCCCCACGCGCTCACCGTGCAGTCGAATGTGGGCGTCGCCACCGGCTCATCCAGGGCAATCACGCCGTCGACATCGAGCCCGACCACGGGGGTGATCGTCATCGGCCAGACATTACACGATCAAAACGAGAATCGTGTACGATTCGGCGAGCGCGATGAAAGGGGTGGCGATGGATACTGGAACCGCGTATGGCCGGCAGCCCGGAGCACCGCTGTACCAGCTGGCCCAGGTGGGTCCGGGGACGCCGATGGGCGAGGTACTGCGACGGTACTGGCAGCCCATTGGGCTGACCGACTACGCCACCGCGCGCCCGCGTCGCGTCCGCATCCTCGGCGAGGACCTGCTTCTGTTCCGGGACAAGCGTGGACGGCCTGGCCTGCTGTACCCGCGCTGTTGCCATCGGGGGGCATCGCTGTACTTCGGTGGCGTCGAGGAGGACGGCATCCGCTGCTGTTACCACGGGTGGGTGTTCGACACCGAGGGCTATTGCCTCGAACAGCCGTGCGAGCCGGAGCTGGGGCTGCATCGCGACCGGGTCCGCCAGCCGTGGTATCCGCTCCAGGAGCGCTACGGCCTGATCTGGGCCTACATGGGCCCGCCGGAGCGAAAGCCGGTGCTACCGCGCTACCAGGTCCTGGAACAGCTGGCTCCCGGCGAGCGGGTGTATGCCGATGACTCCTCGCTTGGCGGCGGCGGACCGAAGATCCTCGACTTCAACTGGCTATCGCACTGGGAGAACGTGCAGGATCCGTTCCACGTGCCGATCCTGCACGCGCGATTCAGCGGCAATCAGTTCGTGCCGGAGATGGCGATCATGCCCGAGTGCACCTTCTCCTACCACGAGACCGGAGTCCGCACGACGGCGTACCGCGACCTTGCCGACGGGCGTCGGCTGCGGCGGCTCACCGACACGGTGTTCCCCAACCTCCGGGTCGTCGCGGATCCGAAGCTCACGATCGGACCGTGTGATCTACTCGGCTGGGTGGTCCCGTTCGACGACGCGACCTTCCAGATCTTCACCCTGTTCAAGTCAGAGGATCCTGACCGCCTGGCCAAGGTCCGTTCGACGTTCGGCGGCAGACCGTGGGCGGTGCTGAACGATGCCGAGCACCAGCGGATGCCGGGCGACTATGAGTGCCAGAAGAGCCAGGGGGCGATCAGCCTCCACACTGAGGACCACCTGACCACCACCGACCAGGGCGTCACGATGCTGCGGCGGATGATGGCCCGCGTAGCCAAGGCCGTCGCCGCCGGCGAGGATCCACCCGGGTTGGTGTTCGACGAGGCGCACGCACTTATCACGATCGAGGCGGGCAACTTCCTCGAGGAGGCGGACGCGCCGGTCGCCAGCGGCTGATGCTCGGCCTGCGGGTCCGGCAGCTGCGCTGGGAGGCCGACGGCGTGCTTTCGGTAGAGCTGGTCGACCCGGCGGGCGGAGAGCTGCCGCCCTGGACGCCCGGCGCGCACGTCGACATCGAGCTCTGCCCGGGGCTCGAGCGCCAGTATTCCTTGTGCGGCGAGGTCGACGACGCTCGCGCCTGGAGGATCGCGGTTCTGCACGAGCCCGAAGGGCGTGGTGGGTCGGCCTGGGTCCATGAGCGCCTGCGGCCCGGCGACCCGGTCCGCGCGCGGGGACCGCGTAACCACTTTGCCCTCGAGCCGGCTACCGCCTACCAGTTCATCGCGGGCGGGATCGGGATCACCCCGATCCTCCCCATGCTGGCGGCGGCGACGGCGCGCCAGCTGCCGTGGCGCCTAGCGTACGGCGGCCGGCGCCGGGCCTCGATGGCATTCGTCGGAGAGCTCGAGCGCTACGCCGAGCGTGTCACGCTGAGACCGCAGGACGAGCACGGACTGCTCGATGTCCCCGGCTTGCTAGCCGCCTGCGCGCCCGATAGCGCGATCTATTGCTGCGGACCGGCGCCGCTGCTGAGCGCGGTGGAGGAGTGCTGCGCGGCGACCGGACTGCCACCGGGGGCACTCCACCTGGAGCGGTTCACGCCACTCCTCGACGCTGCCGCGGCACGCTCCGGTGACGGTTTTGAGGTGCGCTTGGAACGTTCCGGCCTCACGGTCCACGTCGACGAGGGACAGACGATTCTGGAAGCCGTGGAGGCGGCTGGAGTCGAGGTCTCCTGCTCGTGCCTCGAGGGGGTGTGCGGCACGTGCGAGACCGCCGTGCTCGAGGGCACGCCCGACCATCGAGACTCGATCCTCACCGACGCCGAACGAGCGGCCGGCGACACGATGATGATCTGCGTCAGCCGCGCGTCCTCGCCGAGGCTTCGGCTCGACCTCTGAGTGCTCAGCCGGCGCCGCGGTTGGCGGCCACCGTGCGCAGGATGTGCTCGCGCGCGACCGCCTCGATCTCGAAGTGATCGGCGTCGTGCTCGAGCAGCTCGAGCAGTTCGTCGTGCTCGGACAGGGACTGAAACGCGCGGACCGGGATCCCGCCGTAGATGGCGCGACGCAGAACGTTCAGGCGCTCCCAGGTCTCGGATACCGATCGGCGCAGCTCGGGGTTGGCCACGCTCTCGAAGATGCGCTGATGAAAGGCGGCGTTGGCCGCGGTGGCCGACTCGTAATCGTCGGATTCGAGTGCGCTGCGCATCTGCGCGTTGAGCGCGCGGAGGTCGTCGAGGCCACCATCGCGCTTGAGCGTCCGCGAGGCTTCGGCGGTGGCGAACCCAGCCAGCACGGCAAACGGGGTCATCAGGTCAACCCACGTCTGCACGTCGCGCTTGGCCACGAGCATCCCGACGTTGGGGGCATGCTCGATCCATCCTTCGGCCTCAAGCCTGCGCAGAGCCTCGCGCACCGGGATGTTGCTGACGCCGAACTCCCGCGCGAGCTCGGCGACGTTAACCCGATGGCCGGGCGGATAGAAGCCCTCGGTCAGGCGCGACCGGACTGCCTCGTAGATCTGATCCTGTTTGCTGACACCGCGCGCGCTCACGGTTGGAGCGCACGATATCGCCCGTCATCGACATCACCCGACATGCGACAATAACGATCGTATAGGGTCGAATATCGGAACCTTGCTCGCCGCGTTAGGCCGAAGGAAACCGGCATGGAGGAGCTCATCGTGGAATCCCATCCCTGGAACATGGAGCCGTCATTCAGCCACGATGCCCTTCGGGCAGCGGCCGCCCCGCGCCTCGCGCCGCTGTTCGAGCCGCTCGCGATCGGTCCGCACATCGCGCCGAACCGCTTCTACTCGGTTCCGTACTCCTCGGGATGGGGCAACCACGAGGTCCGCCTCGAGGCAGCCCATCGCGGAATACGCGCGATGGGCGGCTGGGGGGTCGTGTGCACGGGTGAGGTCATCTTCTCGCGTGAAGCGGGCACCCACATCCTCCCAAGTACCGAGCTGTACGACGACGGCGACGTCCCAACGGTTGCCACGATCGCCGACGCGATCCACGAGCACGGCGCGCTCGCGGGCATCGAACTCGTGCACTACGGCGCGCTGGCGAACCCGGCCTCCTGGCGTATTCCGCCCATAGGCCCGAGTCAGATGCAGAGCGACGCGGTGTTCTTCAGCAACGCGATCGGCCAGACGATGACCCGTGAGGACATCCGACGCTCACAGGACGAGTGGGCGCGAGCCGCGATGCGGGCCCGCAGCGCTGGCTTCGACATCGTTTACGTGCACTGCGCCCACAGCGCCCAGCCGATCCAGTTCCTGGCGCCCTACTACAACCGGCGGACCGACGAGTACGGCGGGACGCTTGCCAACCGTGCGCGCTTCCTGATCGAGATACTCGAGCACATCCGCGTGGCGGTCGGAGACCAGATGGCCGTCGCGTGTCGATACGCGATCGAGTCGCTCGGCCCGGGAGGACTCGGCATCGACGAGGCGCTTGCGGTGATGGGCATGACCGACCACCTCGTGGACCTGTGGGACATCGCGATTGGCGGCCTAGCCAACGCCGATCGCGACCTCACTCCATCGCGACTGTACGGGGAGGGCGCGTCGCTCGAGTGGAGCCGGCGCGCGAAGGAGGCGACCTCGAAGCCGGTGGTCGGCTCCTCGCGTTTCACCGACGTCGATCTGATGCTGAGGGTCGTCGAGTCGGGTGAGCTCGATTGCATCGGCGCCGCCCGACCGGGCATCGCGGATCCGTTCATGCCGCGGAAGATCGCCGCCGGCGAGTTCGGGCGCATCCGCGAGTGCATCGGCTCCAATCGCTGCGCGTTCAGCCAGATGCAGGGGATCATGAGCTGCAGTCAGAACGCCACCGTCGGAGAGGAATACCGGCGCGGATGGAACCCCGAGCAGTTCACCCCCGCCAGCAACGCTGGAGAGCCCGTGCTGATCATCGGCGCCGGCCCGGCCGGGATGGAGTGCGCGACGGTGCTCGCCCGACGGGGGTTTGAGCAGATCCATCTCGTCGAGGCGGAGCGGCGGATGGGCGGCCACATGGGCTGGTTCAGCAGCCTGCCTGGGTTTAATCCGTGGGGGCGCTTGATCGAGCACCGCGAATGGCTCGTGAATCACCTGCGCTCGATCCAGTTCGTGCCGGGCAAGCGCCTGGATGCCGACCAGGTTCTCGACTATGGCGCCTCGATCGTGATCGTGGCCACCGGCGCTCCATGGTCGACGATGGGCGAGAGTATCTTCGACAACTCGCTGATCCCTGGGGCGGACGCCTCAATGCCGAACGTGCTCACCCCCGAGCAGACGCTCCTCGCCGGCAAGCAGATCCCGGGCCGGCGTGTCCTCGTGTATGACTGCGAGGCCGACCTCACCGCGCTCGCGGTCACGCAGCACCTTCAGGCCCAAGGGCACGACGTCGAACTCGCGAGCCCGCACGCGGACATCGGGTTTCGCGCGCACCAGGACGGGGTTTCGTTCGCGTTGCGCGCAGAGATCCTCGCAGCCGGCGGGAAGCTGCGGCCGGGTCTCGTGCTCACGGCCGTCGACACCGCTGGTGCCCAGTTCGTCGACGCCAGCCTGGGCGAGACCAGGATCGATTGCGACGCCGTCATGCTGTTGACGCGCAGGCGGTCAGACGACGCGCTGTACCTGGAGCTGCTCGACCGTGAAGCGGACCGACGGTCCGCCGCAGTCACGGCGCTTTACCGGATCGGCGACTGCCTCGCGCCGCAGAACCATTCAGAGGCCGTGTTCAGCGGCCATCGGTTGGCGCGCGAGATAGACAGCACCGATCCCGCCGTCCCTCTGCCCGCGCCGCGGGCGTAGTCGGTTGCCGGTGAGCGCTCGATGAAATCGTGTACGGACAACCCACAGATCATGTACGATCTCGCCTGAGTCGGAAGCGCAATGTTGGCAACGGCGAGCGACACGGGGCGAAGCGAGAGGTGGCCCTACTACACGACCCCGACCGTGGTCGACGTGCGGGGGCTCGCGACGGCGTATCGGCGCGGAGGCTCGGGACCACTCATGGTCTATCTGCATGGTTTGGGGCTCACCGGGAAGTGGCTGCCGTTCCACCAGTCCCTCAGTCGCGGTGTCGACCTCGTCGCGCCCGAGCAGCCCGGCTTCGGCGACACGCCGCTGCCTGCCTGGCTGCGCTCGGTCGACGACGTCGTCATCCACCTCGACGACCTGTTCGACCGGATCGGCGTCAAGGACCTGCATCTCGCCGGCCACGGGCTCGGAGGCTGGATCGCCGCGCGGTTCGCGGTCGTGTATCCGCGGCGCCTGCGCTCGCTCACGCTCGTGTCACCCCTGGGGCTGCGTGTCGCTGGGAGTCCGCTCTATGACTTTTTCCGCATGACTCCCGACGAGACGGACGGCATCTTGTTAAACGGCACCGGAGAGAGCTATCGCGACCAGCTCGACAACGGCGACCCGGTCGAGGCGCTCGTGCGCAGCTATGGCGAGATCACGGCCGCGGCTCGCATCGCCTGGAATCCGCGGTACGACGTGCGCTTCGAGCGCCTGCTCGAGCGCGTCACGTGCCCCGCGCTTGTGGTCGCCGCTCAGGACGACCGCGTCGTGCCGCGAGCGCACTGCGAGCGCTACGTCGAGTTGCTCCCGGATGCGCGGCTCGAGGTGATCGAGGGCTCCGCCGGTCCGACCGCACACCTGTCGTTCGTGCAGGAGCCGGATCGTCTCGCCGAGGCGATTGCCAGGTTCGTCGTCAACCCGCGAGGCCGCTTGTGATGCCTGAGCTCGAGTTCTACGCGATGCACCACGACGCATACCGCTGGATGCCGCACAAGAGCGTGGTCGGCGAGCACTCGCGCTCGAACTTCATCTCGCTGCCCAGCGAGTTCTACGACAAGGCCCTGGGGCAGCGCTCGATGGACGATTTCGTCGATGTCGCGATCAACGCCGAGCGGCTTGGTTTTGACGGGATCCTGCACTCCGAGCACCACAACACGCCGATCGGGATCAGCGCCCAGGCCATGGTCACCTCGGCGTACCTGGCCGCGCGGACCGAGCGAATCCTCATCGCCGCGGTCGGGCCCGTGCTCAACGCCTACCTGTCACCGGTGCGGCTGGCCGAGGAGGTCGCGCTCGTCGACATGCTCTCGAACGGCCGGTTGATCCTGGGGCTGCCGATGGGAATCGGCGCCCAGTATCACTCGTACGGGGTGACCAATCCCTCGCTGGCGCGGGCACGCTACCGGGAGGCTCACGAGCTCCTGATCCGCGCCATGACCGAGCCCGGGCCGTTCGAGTTCGAGGGCGAGTTCTTCCACGTGCCCTACGTGAACCTGTGGCCGCGCCCCGTACAGGAGCCGCACCCCCCGATCTGGATCCCGGCGGCGGGATCGCGCGAGACGCTCGAGCTGTGCGCCCGTCACCGTTACACATATCAGGTGGTTGGCGGCTCGCGCGAGGTGAACCTGCGCAACATCACTTTGTTCCGGGAGCTGTGCGAGCAGCAGGGCTACACGGCCGGACCGAATCAGGTCGCCGCCGTCGCGCTCATACACACCGCTGAGACGGATCGGCAGGCCCGGCTCGAGGCCGAGGCGCACCTCGGCTGG
>Ga0335075_10014902_pt1 | contig 11655 bp, 7 predicted proteins | sample Lox_Sample_24_FD_206723 | JGI IMG/M metagenome (GOLD analysis project Ga0335075, IMG submission 206723) | Soil microbial communities from Loxahatchee National Wildlife Refuge, Florida, United States - Lox_Sample_2.4 | ecosystem: Environmental > Terrestrial > Soil > Wetlands | place: USA: Florida...
GATAAAGGAGACCGGCAGTGAAGAAGATTACCACCGCAACAGGACGTCGGACAGGGAAGGTGCAGGAGCAACAGCGTCTGACGATTGGGCTCGACGTTGGAGATCGTTCGAGCTTTTACTGTGTCCTCAACGGAGCGGGAGAGGTGATTCTGCAGGCGAAGGTCGCGACCCGTCCGGAAGCGCTGAGGGAGGCCTTCGGCAGGATGCCGCGCAGCCGAGTCGCACTGGAGACGGGAACGCACTCACCGTGGATGAGCCGGCTGCTCTCGGAGCTGGGACATGAGGCGATCGTGGCACATGCGCGCGATGTTCGTCTGATCGGAGAGAGCCGACGGAAGGACGACAAAATCGACGCCCAGACTCTGGCCCGGCTGGCGCGCATCGACCCGCAGCTGCTGTCACCGGTTCAGCATCGCAGTGCTGAGGCGCAGGCTGATCTGTCGGTGATCCGGGCACGCTACGCTCTGGTGCGAGCAAGGACCGGGCTGATCTGCGCGGCCAGAGGGCTGACAAAGTCGTTCGGAGAGCGGATCCGCGGCCGGAATCCAAAGGCGTTCCGAGCGGAGATGGGAGAGACGCTGAGTCCGCAGCTGCGTGTCGCACTAACCCCACTGTTGAATGCGCTGGAGACGATTACGGAGCGGATCCGGGAATATGACGATCAGATCGAGCAGCTGGCCGAAGAGAAGTATCCCGAGGCAGCACTGCTCAAGCAGGTGAAGGGTGTCGGAACGCTGATCGCGCTGACCTACATCCTGACGCTGGACGATCCGCGCCGATTCCGCAGGAGCCGTGACGCGGCCTGTTACGTGGGACTACAACCGGGCAGACGGAACTCCGGGCAGAGTGAGCCACAGATGCATATCACGCGGGAAGGAGACTCCTGCCTGCGCATGGTCCTGGTTCAGGGGGCGCAGCACATCCTGGGCCCGTTCGGGGAGGACTCCGATCTCCGGCGATGGGGACTGAACCTGGCCGAGCGTGGAGGCAAAAACGCGAAGAAGCGCGCCATCGTCGCCTTGGCAAGAAAACTGGCGGTCCTGCTGCACCACCTCTGGATCAGTTGTGAGGAATACGAGCCGCTGCACAACACACAGAAGCACAGACTGGCAGCGGCATAAACAGGAGGAAGGCTTGAATACACCAAAACGAACGCCGGGTTCCGGCGACTGCGCCCTTGGCCAGGACCACTCCGGATCGCTGATCGGGAGAGAGGTCGCCCAACAGATGGCAGCGCCGACTGTATCGGGAACACCAATGTGCACCGAGCGCATGAGTCGCTCACGAAGAGTGCGGATGGAAGGGTGGACGACAGTTTAGCCCCGGCTCGAAGTTGGTGAACACAGGTCGCGAAAGGAGCATACGTGTGTTTTCCTTCGCCCGGATTACCCAACTATGGCTGGCTGCGGCGCCCGTCAAGGCTCCAGATGAACTCGCTGCGCTCGGCCTTGACCGCCGTCTCGCCAGCCGAAATGCACTGATATCCGAGCGAAGGAAAACATCAGATATGAACTTACTCAACCACAAAAGCTCTTGACATCGACCGGCCTTCTCATGGAAGGCCAAATCACTCATTGAGCTTTGCCGGGACCCCCTTCGAAAAGACAGATACAGGTGTCGGTTGACGGACTTGCTCCCCCACCCCTGACCTTCGTAACCCCCTCCCTGCCGATTTCTCTTGCTTCCTGATCGCCGCTCTCCCACACTGGAATTGGAAAGCTCTGTCTCGCCACCCGCGATACGGAGCTTTTCCTTTTGCGGCGATTGTCTCGCCGCCGCTCCGGCCCAGGCCAGTCCAGCGGATCTTTGACAACCTTCCAGCTGTCCCCCGCGGCCCTCAGCCCAGCTGCCCTCGTTGCCCGCCCGCTGTTTTCCGCGCACGCTCGCAGGCGAAGTTTTTGGGCACTCCCGGCGATGAAGAGCTTCCCCGCGGAATCAAATGCCAGAGCCCAACGCTCCTCGCATCGAATGCATGCGCTCAGGCATTTTCAGAGTTGCTGCGAACCAAAGCCGAGAGATCAGGTCGCCGCGACCCCCGGGGTCCCCAACGCGCTCGCGTTGCGGTGGAACCAACCGGAAGCGGCGACTCTGCGTAGTGCAAAAAGGCACGGCATCTCTTGAAGATGCCGTAAGTATTTGATTCGAAAATTCAAACTCGTATCCATTTTGGAATCAAATGGCCAGCGCCTCCAGCCCGGACCGCTCCACGAAAAATCAAATACTTACGGGAACTGAGGGGCAGGGGGAGGGGGGTCGATTTCAAGCTCGCGCGCCGGGACGGTTGTAACCTGTACCCTGTACCGATGAACCCGCTGCCCATCCACTCCGACAACCTGGCCTCGACCAAGGACGACATGGTCGCCTTCATCGAAGGCCACGGAATGCGCCGCGTCCCTGCTCACGCCGGCGACGACGTCCCCTCCATCGTCTGGGACGACGAGGAGAATCCCGACAGCTGGAAGGATTTCGTCGAGACCGCCCGCGCCGCCGGCGCCACCTTCATCACCATGAGCGAAGCCGTGCTCGAGAAGGAGGACGTCGAGATTCTCATTGAGGAGGTCCGCGACCAGAGCTACACCCTCGACACCGATACCGGCTCCTCCGAGCTCGACGAGGCCCAGCTGCTCGTCGCCCAGGTGGGCAAGATCGGGCACATCCAGCTCGGCTTCCCGCACCAGGGCATCATGTTCCTCCACGAATCCTCGACCGAGTGGTTCGAGCGCTACCAGCAGCTCCTCGACACCGTCGACGATCTGGGAGGCGTGGTCTTCGAAGACGAGGACGAAGACGAAGAGCCGTGACGCCTTCTGATGCCGTCGTTTCTGCGCTTCCGCTGCGCTGGTCGCTGGCCGAGCCCTGCGCCGAGCAGGCCGCCGCGCTGGCCCGCGAAGCCGCTCTGCCCCTGGTCGTCGCCGAGTTGCTCGTCGCCCGCGGCATCGCTTCTGCTGCTGACGCGGAGCGCTTCCTGCACCCGCGCATCGACCACCTGCTCGATCCCTTCTCGATGCTCGGCATGGATCGCGCCGTCGCCCGCATCCAGCGCGCTGTCGCCGCTGCCGAGCCCATCCTCATCTACGGCGACTACGACGTCGACGGCACCACCGCGACCGTCCTGCTCAAGACCGCCATCGAGATGCTCGGCGGCACGGTGCGCTTTCACATCCCCCACCGCCTCCACGAAGGCTACGGGATGCAGCGCGAGATCCTCGAGGTCGCCGCGCGCGAAGGCATCCGCCTCGTCATCAGCGTCGATACCGGCATCCGCGCGTTTGCCGCCGCCAACGCCGCGGCCGAGCTCGGCCTCGACCTCATCGTCACCGACCACCACCTGCCCGCGCCGGAACTGGGCATGCCCCGCGCGCTTGCCGTCCTCAATCCCAATCAGCCCGGCTGCCCCTACGCCTGCAGTCATCTTTGCGGCGCCGGCGTCGCGTTCAAGCTCTCGCAGGCGCTGCTCGAAGCCTGGGATCGCGATCGCGCCCGCGCGAAGGTCCTGCCTTCGTTCCTGAAGCTGCTGGCCATCGCCACCATCGCCGACGCTGTCCCCCTCCTCGGCGAAAACCGCGTCTTTGTGGCCCTCGGCCTCGCCGAGCTGCGCCGCCCGGTCGGCCTCGGCCTGCGCGCCCTCATCGAGGAAGCGCAGATCGACACCGCGCGCCGGCCACTCACCCCCGTCGATGTCGCTTTCCGCCTCGCGCCTCGCATCAACGCTGCCGGGCGCATGGATATCGCCGGTGAAGTCATCGAGCTCTTTACCACCCGTGACGCAGATCGCGCCCGCGAGCTGGCCGCGAAGCTCGAGCGCCTGAACCAGGAGCGCCGCGCCGCAGAGGCCGCGATGCTCGCCGAAGTCACCGCCCGCCTCGACGATCCATCGTTCCGCGACGCTCGTTGCATCGTCATGGATGGCGATGGCTGGCACCGCGGCGTCATCGGCATTCTCGCCTCGCGCATCGTGGACCAGACCGGCAAGCCCGCCGTCGTGGTTTCGCGCGAGGATGGCGAGGCGTACGGTTCCGGCCGCTCCATCGCCGCCTTTCATCTGCTCGAAGCCATCGAAAGTTGCCACGAGATTTTCACGCGCTTTGGTGGCCACGCCCACGCGGTCGGCTTTTCCCTGCCCTCCGAGCGCGTCCCGGAGCTGCGCGAACGCCTCGTCGCCTGGGCGGCCGCGCATTTGCGCGATGAGGACCTCGGCCGCGCCGTCGCATGTCACGCCGAGCTGCCGTTCAGCGAGATCTCTCCGGCGCTCTTCACGTGGCTGCGCCAATTGGAACCATACGGCATGGGCAACGAAGAGCCGATTTTCCTGGCCCGCAACGTCCGCATCACCGCGCCGCCGCTCTTTATGAAGGAGAAGCACGTGCGTCTCCGCCTCGCCCAGGGAAAGACCTTTTCCGCCGTCGGCTGGAACCTCGGCGCGCGCGTGCGGGATCTGCAGCTCGGAGAAAATTCCATCGTCGATCTCGCCTGGCGCCTGCGCGAGAACGATCATCCCACCTATGGCGGCCTTGAGCTGGAAATCGCCGGCATCGCGTCGGCGCACGCCGGCGCCTGACCCCGGATCGCATTCATCGCTGCGTAACACGCGGCTGGACACCGTGCCCCGCTCATCCTAACGTGGAAACAGAAGCTGTCTGAATCGAGGTTCCCGATGAGCGCTTCCGTGTCTGCCCCCGAGGAGACTCTGACGGCGGAGGAACTCCGCCGGATCGACGCCTACTGGCGCGCCTGCAATTACCTCAGCGCCGGCATGATCTATCTCTACGACAACCCTCTGCTGCGCGAGCCGCTCAAGCCGGAGCACATCAAAAAGCGCCTGCTCGGCCACTGGGGCTCCGATCCCGGCCAGAACCTCGTCTGGGTGCATTTGAACCGGCTCATCCGCAAATACGACCTGGACATGATCTACATCTCCGGCCCCGGACACGGCGCGCCCGCGACGCTCGCGAATGCGTGGATGGAAGGCACGTATTCTGAGATTTATCCCGACAAGAGTCAGGATCTCGATGGCCTGCGCCGTTTCTTCCGGCACTTCTCTTTCCCCGGCGGCATCGGCAGCCACTGCACGCCGGAGACGCCCGGCTCCATCCACGAAGGCGGCGAGCTGGGCTACAGTCTTTCGCACGCCTTTGGAGCTGCGTTCGACAATCCGGACCTCATTGTGAGCTGTGTGGTTGGCGACGGCGAAGCGGAAACCGGACCGATGGCCACCTCCTGGCACAGCAACAAGTTCCTCAATCCTGTGCGCGACGGCGCGGTTCTGCCGATTCTGCACCTGAACGGTTACAAAATCGCGAACCCCACCATCCTCGCGCGCATTCCTCACACCCAGCTCGAATACCTCTTCCGCGGCTACGGCTGGACACCGCATTTCGTCGAAGGCGACGATCCGGAGAAGGTGCATCCGCTGATGGCTTCCGTGCTGGAGCAATGCATCGAGCAAATTCGCACCATCCAGAGCGAGGCGCGCGAACGCGGCAGGCATGCCGGCGGCTCGGCGGGATGGCCGCACTGGCCGATGATCATCCTGCGCACGCCGAAAGGCTGGACCGGGCCGAAAGAGGTCGATGGACACAAAGTCGAAGGCTTCTGGAGGGCTCATCAGGTGCCGATCCTCGAAGTCGCTGACAACCCGAAGCACCTCAGGCTCCTTGAAGAATGGCTGCGCAGCTACCGGCCCGAAGAATTATTCGACCAGTCCGGCGCGCCCGCTGTCGAGCTGCGCGCTCTCGCACCGCAGGGCGAGCGACGCATGTCGGCCAATCCCCACGCCAACGGCGGCAAGCTGCGCCAGCCTCTGCATATGCCGAACTTCTGCGACTATGCGGTGAAGGTGAAGAAGCCTGCCGGCGAATACGTCGGCGCAACCGAAGTTCTCGCGCAGTTCCTGCGCGACGTGATGCGGAATAATCCAACGAACTTCCGCGTCTTCGGCCCCGACGAAACGGCCTCCAACCGCCTGCAGGCTATTTACGAAGCCAGCCCCAAGACCTGGATGGAGGAGATCCTGCCGGAAGACGCGGACGGCACCGACATCGCTCCCGCCGGCCGCGTGATGGAGATGCTGAGCGAGCACACGCTCGAAGGCTGGCTCGAAGGCTATCTGCTCACCGGTCGCCACGGCTTCTTCTCAACGTACGAAGCCTTTGTCCACGTCATCGACTCGATGTTCAACCAGCACGCCAAGTGGCTGGAGAAGTCCAAGACCGAGTTGCGCTGGCGGGCCGCTGTCTCCTCGCTCAATCTGCTCATCACCTCCGTCGTCTGGCGTCAGGATCACAATGGTTTCTCGCATCAGGACCCGGGCTTCCTCGATGTTGTCGCCAACAAGAGCGCCGAAGTGGTGCGCATTTATCTGCCGCCCGACGCCAACTGCCTGTTGAGCGTAGCCGACCACTGCCTGCGTTCCGTCGACTACGTCAACGTGATCGTCGCCGACAAGCAGCCGCATCTGCAGTATCTCGACATGGACGCAGCCGTCCGCCACTGCACCAAAGGCGCGGGGATCTGGGATTTCGCCAGCACCGACGACGGCGCGGAGCCGGACGTGGTGCTGGCCTGCGCCGGCGATATCGCCACCATGGAAGCTCTCGCTGCCGCCGCCATCCTGCGCGAGCGCTTCCCTGACCTCAAGCTGCGCTTCGTCAACGTCGTCGATCTCTTTCGCCTCCAGCCCTCATCGGAACATCCCCACGGGCTCTCCGACGCCGACTTCGATTCCCTCTTCACGCAGGACAAGCCTGTCATCTTCAACTTCCACGGCTACCCGCTGCTGATCCACCGCCTCACCTACCGCCGCCGCAATCACGACAACATCCACGTGCGCGGCTATAAGGAACAGGGCAACATCAACACGCCGCTGGAGCTGGCCATCGTGAACAATGTGAGCCGCTTCAACCTGGCCATGGATATCATCGATCGCACGCCGCGCCTGCACAACATTGGCTCGCACACGCAGGAATGGCTGCGCGATCAGATCACCGAGAGCCTGGCCTACGCGCACACCTGGGGCATCGACCGCAAAGAGATTCGCGAGTGGACATGGCCCCACTGACCGAGTCCGGCGATCTGCTGCTGGCCGTCAACAGCGGATCGTCGTCGCTGAAGTTCGGCCTCTACCGCTGCTCGCGGGGGGAATGCGATCCCGGGCTCGTCCTGAACGGCGGAGCTACCGGAATCGGCCACGCCAATGGACACCTGAAGATCGAGGACTCCGACGGCCGCGCGCTCGTCGATCAGGCCTACAAGCTCAGCTCCCAGGGCGAGGCGATGCGTGAGATTCTTGATGCCATCGCGCAGCACGCCGGGCAAAAACCCGAGGCTGTCGGCCATCGCATGGTTCATGGCGGACCGCATCTGCGCGAGCATCAGATCATCACTCCGGCCCTTATGCGAACTCTGGAGGCGGCGACGCAGTTTGCGCCCATCCACATCCCCGCCGCGCTCAAACTGCTTCGCGAAACGGAGAAGCTGCTTCCCGGCGTCTCGCAGTACGCCTGCTTCGATACTGCCTTTCACCGCACGATGCCGGAGTCGTCGCGGCACTATCCCCTGCCTGAACGCCTCTACACGCTTGGCGTCGAGCGCTTCGGATTTCACGGGCTCTCCTACGAGTCCATCGTCGAGCGGCTGGGCGATGAACTGCCTGCGCGCGTGGTTTGCGCCCACCTCGGTTCCGGCGCTAGTCTTGTCGCCCTCCACCGCGGCCGCTCCATCGACACCAGCATGGGCATGACCCCGGTCGGCGGCATTCCGATGGCCACGCGCAGCGGCGATTTCGATCCCGGCATCCTGCTCTTCCTCATGCGCACGGAGCAGCTCAACGCTGACCAGCTCGAATCGCTGCTCAACCGCGACTCCGGCCTGGGCGCCATCGCCGGCGGCGAATCGGACATGCGTCTGCTGGAGCAGGCGGCGAGCCAGGGCGATGCCCACGCGAAGCTGGCTATCGAAATTTTTGCCATCGCGGTGCGCAAGTTCATCGGCGCGTATGCGGCTGAGCTGGGCGGCCTCGATCTGCTCGTCTTTACCGGCGGCATCGGCGAGAACAGCGCCCCCATCCGCAACCGCATCTGCCACGGCCTCGACTTTCTGGGTGTGACCGGCGGCGAGCCGGCCACCTGCCCGAAAGTCCGCGTGCTGCCGGCTGAAGAGGAGTTGCAGATCGCCCGGATTACCAGCCGGCTGACAAGACAGCCTGCGCGCTGACTCCCGCGTTCGACCTGAACCAGCCATGCAGAGGTCTTCGGATCGGATATCTATGAGGACGATCGTCGGGCGCGGAACTCTTCGCCGATGGCCGCGATCGTCTCGCGACTGAGGATTTGCGCGGCACGGGGGAAAACCACCGTCTCCTCCAGCTGAATATGGCCGGCGTAGAGCTCGGTGAGGCGACTGGTGGCGGCGCGCAGAGCCTGCCGATCCTGCGCACTAAGGAAGCCAGAGGCAAGCCACAGGGAAAAGAGACGGTCAACGGCGGCGTGGAGTTCATCGGCCTCGCGGTGTTCCCTCTCCAGATCGGCGACCGACTGGAGTTCGGCTGCGGGCAGACGGGGAAAGAGCGATTCCTCCTCGTCCTGAGTGTGGCGCTGGCCGCCGCTGCGGAAATACTGAAGCGCCGACTCCACGGCGCTCTGCTCCGGAGCGGAAAGCGCTCCGTTCCCGGCAGTGGCAGCCACATGAGCGAGAACGCGCAGGAAGTTCTCAATGCGCCGATGGCAATCGCGAAGCATGCCCAGAGGGTCGTCGAATCCGCTGTCAGGTTGAGCGCCGATCTGAACGGGCATCCAGGTTCTCCTCCCTGATTGTGAACGGTACAGGCCAGGACTTTCAACGCCGGCTCGGAAGTGCGGGCTTCGGGGCCCTCCTCCTCAGCCAGTACCGGCCTGGCACCCCTTTGCGTCCGTTCGAAAGTTGACGCTGCTTCGAGCGAGAACCAATAATAAAGATTCGCCCTCTATTCACCGAACCCACACTCCGTCGGGCGCACCGCAGGGGCGCGCCGGGCGACAACGCAGAGAAGGAACGTCCGACTTGATCAATCGCAACACGACTGGACAGTCACGATGAGCACCGCGGTGGCTGGTCCACGCGCGACCCGGGCGCCAGGTTTCTGGCAGTCCACGAATGGCAAAAAGGCCGTCATGGCCGTAACCGGAGCGATTCTGTTCCTGTTCGTCGTCGGCCATCTGCTGGGCAATCTGCAGGTCTTCGACGGCCCCGCACGGATCAATGCTTACGGACACTTTCTGAAGAGTCTCGGCGAGCTGCTGTGGATCGTGCGCGGCATTCTGCTGCTTTGTGTCGGACTGCACATTCTCGCCACGTACCAGCTCTGGAGCCGCAACCGCAAAGCACGGCCAGTCGGCTATAAGGTGAAGAAATCCGTTGCTTCCAGCTACGCCGATCGCACCATGTACTGGAGCGGCCCCATCGTGCTGGCTTTCGTCATCTTCCATCTTCTGGAATTCACCGCCGGGTACATTCACCCAGGATCGCGGTTCATCGACGGCGACATTTATCACAACGTTGTGGCCGGCTTCAGCGTCTGGTGGGTCTCCGCGTGGTACATCTTCTCGCTGATCCTGCTGGGTCTGCACATGCGGCACGGCATCTGGAGCATGTTTCAGTCGTTGGGCCTGAATCACCCGCGGCATACTCCGGTGCTTAAACAGGCCGCGCTGTGGATCGCCATTCTGATCACCGCCGGTTACATTTCCATTCCGATCAGCGTTTTAGCGGGCTGGGTGCGATAGATGAAACTCGACGCAAGAATCCCTTCGGGGCCGATTGAGCAAGCCTGGGACAAAGCCCGCTTCGACATGAAACTGGTCAACCCGGCCAACAAGCGCCGCCACACGATTCTGGTGGTCGGCTCAGGACTCGCCGGAGCCTCCGCTGCGGCGTCGCTCGGCGAGCTGGGCTACAACGTCCAGTGCTTCTGCTTTCAGGATTCGCCGCGCCGCGCGCACTCCATCGCCGCGCAGGGCGGCATCAACGCGGCCAAGAACTATCAGAACGACGGCGACAGCATCTATCGCCTCTTCTACGACACGGTGAAGGGCGGCGATTTCCGCGCCCGCGAGGCCAACGTCTACCGCCTCGCTCAGAACAGCGTTCACATCATCGACCAGTGCGTCGCTCAGGGCGTTCCTTTCGCGCGTGAATACGGCGGCCTGCTCGAAAACCGCTCCTTTGGCGGAGCCCAGGTCTCGCGCACTTTCTACGCTCGCGGCCAGACCGGCCAGCAGCTTCTGCTGGGCGCCTATCAGGCCCTCGAACGCCAGGTGGACCTGGGCCAGGTGACCATGTTCCCGCGCACCGAGATGCTCGACGTGATCGTGATCGACGGCCAGGCGCGCGGCATCGTGGTGCGCAATCTGATCACCGGCAGGCTGAGCGTGCACCTCGGCGACGCCGTAGTTCTGGCCACCGGAGGCTACGGCAACGTCTATTACCTTTCGACGAACGCCAAGGGATCGAACGCCACCGCCATCTGGCGCGCCTACAAGCGCGGCGCGCTCTTCGCCAACCCCTGCTTCACGCAGATTCACCCCACCTGCATCCCGGTTTCCGGCGATTACCAGTCCAAGCTCACGCTCATGAGCGAATCGCTGCGCAACGACGGGCGTATCTGGGTTCCGAAGCAGAAGGGCGACAAGCGCCGTCCCGACCAGATTCCCGAAGCCGAACGCGACTACTACCTGGAGAGGAAGTACCCGAGCTTCGGCAATCTTGTTCCCCGCGACGTCGCCTCCCGCAACGCCAAATCCGTTTGCGACGAGGGCCGCGGCGTCGGCGAGACCGGCCTCGGCGTTTACCTTGACTTTGCCGAAGCCATCCAGCGCCTCGGAGCCGAGACCATCAAAGAGCGCTACGGCAACCTCTTCGACATGTACCAGCGCATCACCGACGAGGATCCGTACAAGGTCCCGATGCGCATTTATCCCGCCATCCACTACACCATGGGCGGCTTGTGGGTCGATTACCAGCTGCAGAGCACTGTCCCGGGACTCTTCGTGCTCGGCGAGGCGAACTTCTCCGACCACGGTGCGAACCGCCTCGGCGCCAGCGCCCTGATGCAGGGGCTGTCGGACGGCTACTTCATCATTCCCTACACCATCGGGAACTACCTGGCCACGGTGAAACCGGGCAAGCTGGCGGATTCCCATCCTGAAGTCCAGGCCGTAGTCGCCTCGGTGCAGCAGGGCGTCGAAAAGTTGCTGTCGATCAAGGGCAAGCGCACCGTCGATTCCTTCCATCGCGAGCTGGGCAAGATCGTGTGGGACGACTGCGGCATGTCGCGCAACGCCCAGGGGCTTCAGCAGGCCATTGGCAAAATCCGCGCCCTGCGCGAGGAGTACTGGCAGAATGTGAATGTTCCTGGCTCCGGCGATGATCTCAACCAGAGCCTTGAGAAGGCCGGCCGCGTCGCCGACTTCTTCGAGCTCGGCGAGCTGATGTGCCTCGACGCGCTTGAGCGCAACGAGTCGTGCGGCGGCCATTTCCGCGAGGAGTATCAGACGCCCGACGGCGAGGCGCAGCGTGACGACGAGCACTACAGCTACGTCGCCGCCTGGGGCTACACCGGACCGGGCAATCGCCCCGAGCTGAGCAAAGAGCCGTTGGAGTTTGAATACGTTCATCCCAGCC
>Ga0335075_10014903_pt1 | contig 11655 bp, 10 predicted proteins | sample Lox_Sample_24_FD_206723 | JGI IMG/M metagenome (GOLD analysis project Ga0335075, IMG submission 206723) | Soil microbial communities from Loxahatchee National Wildlife Refuge, Florida, United States - Lox_Sample_2.4 | ecosystem: Environmental > Terrestrial > Soil > Wetlands | place: USA...
AAGACCTCGAGGTGCCTGGCCTCGTCCATCACCTGCGTCGCGGCGTAGTACTTGGCGTCGATCCAGGGCACTGACTCCACGATCTTGGCGGTGCACACTAGAGCGCCCTGCTCGCCGTGCATGAACTGCGAGAGGGTCCAGTTCTGGCTCTCGATCCCGAGCTGGATCCACTCTTTGTCCCCCCACTTCTCGAAGGGGGTTCCCGCGACGTCGAGGCCCTCGCCGAGGCCACCGTTCTGCGCGGCGTTCGCTACGACGAGCTTCTCCTGGTCGACCTCGACGTCCCAGGGCAGGTCGGTCTGCCCGTTCCACTGGCTCTTCTTCGCCTTCTCGTAGAGCTTGTCGAGCTTGGGCCGTTGTCCCTTCTCGTAATCCCAGGTGAAGATGGTCTCGTAGTTGGACCGAACGGCGTGGATCTCTTCGTCCCAGTTGTCGTTGACGACGGACAAGATCGCCTCGAGGTTGTTCACGTCCTCGCGCCCGACGATCTCCCCTGCGGTCCTCATCTGCTCGCTCGCAGGTGCATCTCGCCCTTCCGAGCCCTCGGCTCCGAAGTGGCTGTCGGCGTGATCAGTCATGTGTTGGATCCCCTTTGTCATTGATCTATCGGTGCGACTCATCCATCGATCCGAATCGTCGGAGTGTCGTCGCGGAGGTCTCGAGAGCGGCACAAGTATCCGGAGCCCCGACGGTGGCGTTCTCGACGCCGCAACCGCCCGCCAACAGGCGGGCCCCCGGCATCACGAAGGTCGACACGAGCTGTCGCACGCTCGACGGGTCCCTCAGATCGACTCCAGGAGCGGGGTTCGACGCGTACGACAGCACGATCCTGGCCACCCAGTCGGCAAGGCGGCGAGCAGCCTCGGGGTCGAGCCACCGGGCCAGGAACGGAGCCGCGAAGCCCGAGGTGATGTCGAGCACTCCCGCGAGCCGAGCGAAGCACAGATGCGGAAGGAGCGTTCCCGGCTCGTTCGCGAGAACATGCTGGAGCGCGGCGTGTTCGCTGATCGCAGCGGACGTGACGAGCACGCCGGCGACGATCGACTCCTCGAGGTCGTCGGCCCCACCCATCTCCACCGCGAGAGCACTGAAGAGGCGAGCCACCTCGGTGTCCACCACTGCGGCGATGACCTCGTCCTTGCCCCCGGGGAAGGTCCGGTAGACCGTGGCGCGACTGCAGCCCGCCTCCGAGGCGACGTCGTCGACGGTCGTCTTCGACACCCCTGTGCGAGCGACGCAGCGGGCGGCCGCGTCGGCGATTCGCACGCGCTGTGGAGTCGAGCTACGAGACGCCTCAGCGGCCGATACCCGCTCTGCAGACTGCGCCCGCTCTACAGACTGTGCCTGCTCTACAGACTGTGCCTGCTCTGAAGAATGTGCCTGCCGAGATCGGGCTCCTGGACCGAGGGGCAGCTGCCGCGCTTGCGAAGCAGCGTGCTCAAGCAACGGATCGGATCCGACGAGGTGTAGGTGGGAGGCACTCACAGTCATCACCTCCTGAGACATTAGGGCAATTTCTGTCTCATCGTCAACCTCCATGAGCACCTTGAGTGATCTCTCGAGCCGCAGAGGTGATTTTTCGCCACTTCAGCAACAGCGGGGCTGGCTCAGCATTGGCCCTCAACCATCGGTCGCCGCGAGGATTCCGGACAGGAGCTCGGTCCTCACCAGCTTTTCGACCTCCGCCGAGTCGTCGAGGTCCCAGCGACCCGGGGTGGTGATGTAGGAGAGGATCAGCCGGGCCAGAAGGTCGGCCGCTTGATGGACCTCGACTCCGGGCCTGAGCGGCGCGGCCGACAGGTACGGGACCAGGAATCCCGAGATCAGCGCCGTCACGCGAGTCGATTCGACGGTGAGCTTCGGCAGGAGCAGCTCCGGTTCGGTGCGAAGGACTTGCTGGAGCACCTCGTGCTCGACGATCGCCACGTGGGCAAAAGGAAGGCCCCGCTCCAATACCTCTCCCAGGGTCGGCGCGTCGTGCAGCTCGTCGTAGAGCCTCGTGAAGAAACGCAATTCCTCCCACGCGATCGTCGCCGATATCAGCTCTTCTCGACCCCCTGGGAACTGCCTGTAGAGAGTCGCCCTCGAGATGCCCGCCTCACGGGCGGCGTCCTCGATGGTCGTCTTGGAGATCCCCCACCTGGCTATGCAGGTATATGTCGCCTCCAGTATCCGCTGTCGCAGGGCTGCCTGCTGCGCCATCTTCGGACAGCCCCCTCGGCCCGTCCCTCACAGACCCATCAGGACGTCGAGCCCCACTACGAGTCCGTGAAGAGACGGCACTGCCCGCACTGCCAGCAGCACCCCGGGCATGAATGATGTCCGGTCGTAGGAGTCGTGCCGGAGGGTCAACGATTGGCCGACGGCTCCGAAGACGACTTCGTGGTGGGCGACGAGGCCCGGCAGCCGCACCGAGTGGATTCGAACTCCGCCGGGTCCCGATCCCCCACGCGCACCTTCGACGTTCAATGTGATCGTCGGATCCGAAGCGAAGGGCTCCGAGCCCCGCTCGCTCCCCTTCGAACGCGCCTCGGCAACCTTGGCCGCGATGTGCATCGAGGTCCCGGACGGAGCGTCGGTCTTCGCGTCGTGGTGGAGCTCGATGATCTCCACCCCGTCCATGAAGGGCGCTGCCAGCTCCGCGAAGCGCTGCAACAGCACGGCTCCAACCGCAAAGTTCGGAGCGATCACGCAGTTTGCGGTGGACCCGGAGAATGCTTCGGTGAGCTCGTCCAACTGAGGAGCGGACAAGCCGCTCGTCCCGATGACCACGTGCACCGAATGTGCCGCGCACCACTTGGCATTGTCGAAAGCCGAGGACGCGACCGTGAAGTCGACCGCCACGTCCACCCGCGAACGCTCCAGCTCCTCGATATCGCTCGCGATATGGACGGCCCGGATGCCGCCGGCAGTGCCGTAGGCGATCAGGTCTTCGAGGGCCGTCCCGGCGAACCCTGGATCGACGGCGGCAACGAGATCCATCTCGGGATCCGAGAAGACCGCTCGGGAGACGACCCGCCCCATGCGACCACCCGCACCGAGCACACCGACTCGCTGCATCGTCATATCGCGGTCGCGCCCTCGGCCGGAGATCTCGCTCGGCGCGAATTGCCGAATGGCACCTGGCTATCCGAGACCCGCTAGCTCGACGGGACCCACCGTGGACACGGTCCGAACCTGCCTCGCCAGGTCGCTCGCAACCTGGCCGACGCCGTCTGTGGTCACCGCCTGGATGCGCGAGATGACCTCGTCAACGGCCATGACCGAACCGTGCAGGAGCAGGCTCGACCCGATACGGCTCATCCGGGCCCCGGAGTCCTCGAGCGAGAGCAACGTCTCGGCTCTCAAGCTTCCCTTCGCGACGGTCAGCTCGCGCTCGGTCACTCCGGACTCGCCGATCCTGTCGAGCTCCTCGTGGACGAGGCCCAGCACTTCCGAAGCGTGCTCCGGCGAGGTCCCTACGCTCACGGTGAGAGTCCCGGCCTCCTCGTAGTGGACCCGGTCTGACCAGATCGCGTAGGCCAGGCCGCGCTTCTCACGCACCTCTTGGAACAGCCGGCTCGAGATACCGCCTCCGAGAATGTGGTTGAGGAGTGCCACCGCCCAGCGCCGCTCGTCGTGCCTGCCACAGATCCGCGCTCCGATCACGAGGTGGGCCTGCTCGGTCGGGCGAAGGCTTGCTGCGACCGGCTCAGGCGGAGACGAAGGTCCCGAGCGCAGGGGCGGACCTCCACCGCTTCGCGACTCGAACCTCCGATCGATCTCCGCGGATATGTACGAGTGGTCGATGTCGCCGGCCGCGGCGATCACCAGGTTCCCCGTCCTGTAGTGCTCGTCGAAGAACTCCCGGATCTCGGATGCCCCCAGGGCCACGACGCTCGCCTGGGTACCGAGCACATCGCGTCCGAGCGGGTGGTCGGGGAACAGCGAAGCAGAGCACTGCTCCATGGCAAGGTCCGCGGGCTCGTCGGCGTGCATCAGGATCTCGTCGAGGATCACCTGCCGTTCGGCCTCGATCTCGTTCGGCCGCAGCGCGGGGTGCGTCATGATCGCGCTCAGCACGTCGAGTCCCAAAGGCAGGTCGTCGGCCAACAGGCGGAGGTAGAAGGCCGTGTACTCCTTGGTGGTGAAGGCGTTCATGTCGCCACCCACCTCGTCGACCGCCTCTGCGATCTCCGCCGCGGTCCAATCGGGCGTGCCTTTGAAGAGGAGATGCTCGAGGAAGTGCGACGCACCCGAGCGCTCCGGGGCTTCGTCTCTTGAACCGGTCCCGACCCAGACCCCTATGGTCGCCGAACGGGCATCCGCCATGCGCTCGGTGACGAGCCGCGCGCCGCAGTCGAGAACTTCCGAGGAGATCACAGGTGTTCCTTTTCCGCCCGTAACGAGTTCGACACCTCGACCGACCACTCGTGCGAAACAACCTTCGAGACAACGCCGGACACGAAGACCGACCCGACGCACGATTCGAGCATCGATCCTCCGGTGTCGAGGCGCTTCTGTCGAAGTAATTCCGCCATCGCTGCTCCAAGCACACAAGGGGCTCCGCCCACAGCCACCTCTTCATCCCGACTGTACGCGTCGGCCTCGACACTTTGGTCGACCCTGGGTGGCACCAGGCGTGATCTCTAACGCCGACCGCGCCGACCTGAGCGCCTAGAGGCGCCTCGCTCGGGGCGATCCGCGCCGTCACGGCCGCCCACGGGAGCAGGTCCCAGATCCCCGAGATCTCGGGCGAGCTCCTCTTCGAACTCGGCCTCGAACCGGGCGACCTCGATCCCACCACCCGCATCGCGCGTATTTGTCCCGTCGCCGGAATCGTCGGCTCCTCGGGCTCTCCCTCCCGACGTGGATCCCCCCTGCCCTCGTGACGACGACCCGCCCGACGCCGTTCGTGGCGCACCAGATCCGAAGGGTTCTCCCGACCTTCCACCGGAGGTGTCCGCTTCGCGGGCGCCGCCGTCGCCTCCCTGTGGATCGGGGAGCTCACCGGCGAGCGACAGCGACACCTTCCCCTGCGGGTCTATGTCGTCGACGGTCACATCTACCTGTTGCCCGAGCGTCAGCACGCTCTCCACGCGTTCGACACGCTTGCCGCCGCCCAGCTTCGAGATGTGGAGCAAACCGTCGCGGCCCGGCAGGATGTTCACGAACGCACCGAACTTGGTGATGTTGACGACCTTGCCGGGGTAGGTGGCACCGACCTCGGGCTCCGGCGGATCGATGATCACCGCGATGCGTCGCCGTGCCTCTTCGACTGAGGAGGACTCCTTGGCGCCGATCGTCACCACGCCGACGGTCCCGTCGTCGTCGACGGTGATGTCGGCCCCGGTCTCGGCTTGCAGCGTGTTTATGACCTTGCCCTTGGGGCCGATGACCTCACCGATACGGTCGACGGGAATCTCGAACGAAACGATCTTGGGCGCGTTGTCGGCTACGCCGGAGCGAGGAGCGGAGATCGCCCGGGCCATCACGTCGAGGATCACGAGGCGCGCCTGCTTAGCTTGCTGGAGCGCCTTCGAGAGGACGTCTGCGGGAAGGCCGTCGATCTTGGTGTCGAGCTGCAGAGCCGTCACTGCATCGCTCGTCCCGGCCACCTTGAAGTCCATGTCGCCGAAGGCGTCCTCGGCACCGAGGATGTCGGTCAGGGTCACGTAGCCGTCACCCTCGTGCACGAGGCCCATGGCGATACCCGCCACCGGGGCCTTGATGGGGACGCCCGCGTCCATGAGGGAAAGGGTGGAGCCGCAGACCGACGCCATCGAGGTGGACCCGTTGGATGACAACACCTCCGATACGAGGCGGAGTGTGTAGGGGAACTCCTCCTCGGACGGCACGACCGGGAGCAGCGCTCGCTCGGCGAGCAAGCCGTGGCCGATCTCGCGTCGCTTGGGACCGCGCATGAAGCCCGTCTCACCAGTCGAGAACGGCGGGAAGTTGTAGTGGTGCATGTAGCGCTTCGACTCGTCGATGCCGATGGTGTCCAATTGCTGGTTCATCCGTGGCATGCCGAGAGTCGCCACGTTCAGGACCTGTGTCTCGCCCCGCTCGAACAGCCCCGAGCCATGGGCGGTGGGGACGATGCCGACCTCGGCGTTAAGAGGTCTGATGTCCGTGGAGCTGCGGCCGTCGATCCGGACGTCGCTCTCGATGATCCGCTTGCGCACGATCGATTTGTTGAGCGACCGCACAGCGGCTCGGATCTCGCTCTCACGCTCGGGGAACCGGTCGGCGAGCTCTGCCACGATCGAATCGGTGGCCTCGTCTGTCGCTGCGTTTCGCTCGGCCTTGGACGTGATCGTGCATGCCTTGGACACAGCGTCGGCGCCGACCGAGACGACCTGCTCGTAGACGTCCTCGCCGTAGTCGCTCTGGAGCTCGAACGGGATCGTCGGCTTGCTCCCGGCGGCTCTCACCAGCTCGCGCTGGAGCTCTATGGACTCACGGATCCACTGCTTTGCTGCCTCGAGCCCTTCGGCGAGCACCTCCTCGGTGACCTTGGGGGCACCCGCCTCGTAGTAGGCCCACGAGTCCTCCGTCCCGCCTGCCTCGACCATCATGATGGCGATGTCGGAGTCGGGCCCTTCCGACAGCGCCCTCCCGGCCACGACGAGCTCGAAGCACGAGGCGTCGCCCTCTTGGTAGGTCGGGTGCGGCATCCAGGAGCCCTCGGTCGACCAGGCGACCCTGACCGCGCCGATGGGTCCGTCGAAAGGGATCCCCGAGACCATCAAGGCGGCCGACGCCGTGTTTATCGCGACAATGTCGTGAGGGTTCTGCAGGTCCGCACCGAGGATCGTGCCCACGACATGTACCTCGTTGCGAAATCCCTTGGGGAACGACGGGCGCAGGGGCCTGTCGATCAGCCTGCTGGTGAGGATGGCCTGGTCGGAGGCCCTGCCCTCACGCCTGAAGAACGATCCGGGGATCTTCCCGGCGGCGTACATGCGCTCTTCGATGTCCACCGTGAGTGGGAAGAAGTCCGTCCCCTCCCGGATGCGCCGAGCCGCGGTCGCGGCCACGAGCACCATCGTGTCGCCGACTCGTCCGACCACCGCGCCGTCGGCCTGCAGCGCGAGCTTGCCTGTCTCGAATGTGAGCGTCTTGTCGGTGCCGCTTATACGGCCCGACACGGTTATGGCGTCCGCCATGTGCTTCCTCGCTTCCCTGGGCACGCGGGTCGCCAGTTCCCAGTGGTCGGTCTCCCTGCAGCCCGCGACGTTGCAGGCGAAAGCGTCCCGGGCTGTCCCGAGACGGCCGGGCGGCCGGCGACTGGCAGCTGACGGCCGGGGTGTGCCCTTCCGTCTGTCGGGCGGTCCTTGCCGCCCGTACCGGCAGGGACCTCCCCCACCGATTGATCCCTGGCGGCCTCCGTCAGCCGGCAGGGCTGACCGGCTATCGGCGGATGCCGAGTTTGCCGATGATCTCCCTGTACCGCTCGACGTCGTTCCGGCGCACGTAGTCCAGCAGGCGGCGACGTCTCCCGATCAGCTTCATCAGCCCTCTCCGGGTGTGGTGATCACCGGGGTGCACCTTCAGGTGCTCGGTCAGATGTGAGATCCGCTCTGTGAGGATCGCTATCTGAACCTCGGGTGATCCCGTGTCGGTCTCGTGAAGGCGGTGCTCGGCGATCGTCGCTTGCTTGTCGGGCATGTGGGTGGAACGGCTCCAGGGAGCTTGCAGGAGGAGACGGGCTTGGCGAGCGTCACTGCCCCCAGTCCCGGCCCAGCCGGAGCATCTACCCCGGCACGGGCCAGGATGCTATCAGGCCGTCCTCTCGCGAAACCGCTGAGCGACCATCGACCGAGGGACCACCACGAGGGCTGGCGACCAGGCGGGCGGGGGGGTTCGGCGAGGGAGCGGCCAACGGCCTCCGCCCACCCCTGCCCCTACCGGTCGCCCCACCCGGCCAGGACGAGCCTCGTCTGCTCCACGTCGCGGCCCATCTGATCGATCAGCTCGTTCTGCGAGTCGAACCGGACCTCGTCGCGCAAGCGCTCGACGAAAGAGACCCGGGCGCCCTCCCCGTACAGGTCCCCCTCGAAGTCCACCAGGTGCGCCTCCAACAGAGGGGGTCGAGCCTCCGACGATTCGGGGTACGAGTAGTAGGTGGGCCTGTATCCCACCGATATGGCCGCCTCGTGCCTGCTGCCGTCCGGGCGGACGTACCAGCCGGCGTAGATCCCCACGAGTGGGAGCGCAATTCCCGACGGGACCGCCACGTTGGCCGTCGGGAACCCGAGCTCGGGTCCCCCTCTGTAGTCGCCCCGCTCGACGATGCCCCTCACCTGGTGGTGCCTCCCGAGGAGCTTGGCTGCTTCGGCGACCCGCCCCGTTGCGATCAGCTCTCGGATCCTCGTGGAGGACACGGCCTGACCGTCCGCACCGGTGCGCAGAACGACCCCGGCAACCTCGAACCCGAGCTGCGATCCCATCTCTTCGAGCAACCCGACATTGCCCATTCGCTTGTGGCCGAAGTGGAAGTCGGATCCCACCACGACCAGTCGGGCCGCCAGAGCGCCGACCAGGACCTCCCTGACGAAGTCCTCGGCGGTCTCCGACGCACGATCCTCGTCGAAGGGCACCACCACGGTTCGGTCGACGGAGCACGCGGCGAGGAGCTCCAGCTTCTGTTCTGTGTCCGTCAGTTGAAGAGGGGCGGAGTCGGGGCGAACGACGGTCGCCGGGTGGCGATCGAAAGTCACCACCTCCGTCACGAGACCCCTCGAGTCCGCCTGCGCGCGGAGGTTGTCGAGCAGCATCTGATGACCGAGGTGGACGCCGTCGTACGCGCCGATCGTGACGGCGCCGCCCAAAAGTGGCGGCGTGCAGCTCTCCGGCCCGTAGACGATCTCCATCACCCGTGGAGGCTACGACGACAGAACGCATGCAGCGACGATGCGCTCGGGGCCCCCCGACTCGTAGACGGCGAGCAGACGGCCGGCACGATCGACTACCGCATATGGTCCGTCACCGGCGATGTCGTCCGCCCCGAGAGCGGCGCGGTCGAGCGGGAGGCCGTGCCTCACGCGTCTCGCCGCCTCCGAGCCGATCTCGAGGCGGTACAGGTCGCGCAGGCCCTGAGCTGCGGTGAGCACGTGCTCGGGTGCAAGCTCCTCGAGCCTGTGCGCTTCGGCCACGCCGAAGGAGCCCACCGCCAACCGCCGCAGGTTCCGCAGGTGCGCCCCCCCACCGAGCGCCCGCCCGAGGTCCGAAGCGAGCGATCTCACGTACGTGCCGGTGGAGCACTCCACCTCGATCCGGAACACCCCGGGCTCGCCGCGCACACAGAAGAGCTCCAGGCGGTCGACGGTCACCCATCGCGGGGCGCGCTCGACCTCGACACCCTGGCGAGCGAGCGTATGAAGCCTCGTGCCTGCGACCTTCACCGCCGAGACCATGGGCGGGAGCTGTTGGATGCGGCCAGTGAGCCCGACCGCCGCCTCTCGGGCGTGGCGCAGCGTCACTGCCGACATGTCCCACGTTCCGGTGACCTCTCCCGACGCGTCGAGAGTCGAGGTGGAGGTGCCGAGCACGACCTCGCCCATGTACGTCTTGCGCAGGCCCTGGACGAAACGGAGCATTCTCGTGAACCTCCCGAGACCGACGAGCAGCACACCGGTCGCATCAGGGTCGAGCGTGCCGGCGTGCCCGACCCGGCGTTGGCCGAACAGGCGCCTGCATCGCGCCACGACGTCGTGCGAGGTCCAGCCCGCCTCTTTGTCGACGACGACCAGGCCGGTCGAGCCCTGTGCCGTACGGGTGGTCGGCGTCACGTCAGCGGCTCCGCCCTTCGCGGTCCTTCAGCCGGCGCAGGATCTCCTCGACGCGCTGGCCTTGGACGACGGCCGGGTCGGCGACGAACTGGAGCTTGGGCGTGCGCTTCATGCGCACCTGCCTTCCGATCGCTCCTTGAAGATCCAGGCGATGCTCTCCGAGCGCCTCGGACACCGGCTCGTCGATCGAGCTCATGTACACCCTCGCGCTCGAGAGATCGGCGGAGACCTCGACCCCGGTCACCGTGACCAGCCTCAGCCTGCCGTCGTTGTCGGAGAACCTCTCGAGCTCGTCGGCCAGGACCTCGCGTAGCAGCTCGTTGATGCGAGCGGTGCGCGGGTAGGTCCCCACCGCCCTGCGGTCCGAACGTCGCGATGCCATCGGATCGACCTTTCAACGGACCGATTCCTGATCGATCGACGAGCCTGTGACCGGGCTCGGGATCGAACGAGCTCAGGCGGTCCTTGGGATCTCGCGCTCCTCGTACGTCTCGATCACGTCTCCCTCGTGGAGATCCTGGAAGTTGGACAGGCCGACACCACACTCGTAACCTGCCTGCACCTCGCGCACGTCGTCCTTGAATCTCCGAAGCGAGGACAGGGCGCCCTTCCAGATGACCGTGCCGTCGCGCAGGAAACGGACCTTCGAGCCGCGGGTGATGACTCCGTCGCGCACGTAGCAGCCGGCGATAGCGCCCACGCGCGGTATCCGGAAGACGGCTCTCACCTCCGCCTCGCCCGTCACCACCTCTTCGAACTCGGGCGTCAACATCCCGACCATGGCGGCTTCGATGTCCTCGATCAGCTTGTAGATCACCTCGTAGGTCCGGATCTCAACGTCGCGTTCGGCTGCCAGGTCGCGGGCGCGCCGGTCGGGACGGACGTTGAAGCCGATGATCGTCGCGTTGGAGGCCGCAGCGAGCTGCACGTCGTTCTCGGTGATCCCACCGACGCCGCGGTGTACGAACGAGAGCTTCACCTCGTCACGCTCGAGCTTGCGAAGGCTGTCGGTTATCGCCTCCAAGGTGCCCTGCACGTCCGCCTTCAGGATCAGGTTCAAAGTGGCGGACTCGCCGCGCTGGATCTGCTCGAAGAGGTCCTCCAACTTGGCTCCGGGCGCGGTCAGCGAAGGTGCATGGCCCGCGACCCTGAGACGTCGCTCGCGCGTCTCGCCGATGGTCCGCGCGGTTGACGGGTCAACGGTGACGCGGAACTCGTCGCCTGCATTGGGGGGCTCCGAGAAGCCCAACACCTGAGCCGGAGTGGACGGAAGCGCCTCTTTCATCTGGTCGCCGCGATCGTCGATCAGGGCCTTGATCCTCCCCCACGCGGCTCCTGCGACGATGTTGTCGCCGACGCGAAGGGTCCCGGTCCTGACGAGCACGGTCGCGACCGCTCCCCTGCCGACCTCGAGGTTGGCCTCGAGGACCGTCCCCCGTGCCCGGCCCTCGGGAGAGGCGCGCAACTCGGACACCTCGGCCACCAAGATGAGCTGATCCAACAGGTCCTCGACCCCGGTCCCGTCCATGGCGGACACCTCGACCATGATGGTGTCCCCACCCCACCCCTCCGGCACGAGGCCCTGGTCGGAAAGCTGCTGCATCACCCGGGTCGGGTCGGCGTCGGGACGGTCGATCTTGTTGATCGCAACGACGATCGGCACCTCGGCGGCCTTGGCATGGTTGATCGCCTCGACGGTCTGGGGCATCACCCCGTCGTCCGCGGCGACGACCAGGACGACGATGTCGGTGACCAGTGCTCCCCTCGCGCGCATGGCGGTGAACGCTTCGTGGCCCGGGGTGTCGATGAAGGTGATCAGCTGGCCGTTCGACTCGACCTGGTAAGCGCCGATGTGCTGCGTGATGCCACCCGCCTCCCA
>Ga0335075_10014904_pt1 | contig 11654 bp, 15 predicted proteins | sample Lox_Sample_24_FD_206723 | JGI IMG/M metagenome (GOLD analysis project Ga0335075, IMG submission 206723) | Soil microbial communities from Loxahatchee National Wildlife Refuge, Florida, United States - Lox_Sample_2.4 | ecosystem: Environmental > Terrestrial > Soil > Wetlands | place: USA...
ATCCGGCGGCCGTCATCCAGGTCCGCGGCGAGCGTCACATTCATTTGGTAGCTGGCGGGATCGAGTATGTGGCGCTCGATCCGCGCTTGCTCTTCGGGGCGCCGAGACCGCCGGCCCTGACGGAACCGCTCGACCTTTGCGCGCTTGTCCGCGTCGCTCACGAGCTCGACGTGAGCAACCACGCGCCTCAAAAACGGACCCCTGGATTGCTGCTCAGGCATCACGCGCCCACCGTATCGAGACGAGTGCAGCGGCAGACCACGCGAAGTCGACATCGGCGCGCTTGGCCTTCCTCGTGTGAGCGATGGCGCCGCTGCGATTGTCCCGAAGCGCGGAGCGTGCGAAGGTACTGCGACCGTGCGGGTGGTGAACGTGTTCGACCGCGAGCTCGAGGAGGGACCCGGGCGCGACGGTTTCTGGTTTCGCGCCGCTCCGCTGGGGGTGACGCTTGGGGCGGCGCGGATCGGTGCCGGGTTATATGAGGCTCGCGAGGGCGTCCCGATCTGGCCGTACCACTACCACTATCCGGACGAGGAATGGCTGTATGTTCTGGATGGCGCGCCGGTACTGCGCGACGCCGGCGAACGGCGCGCGCTGGAGGCGGGGGACGTCGCGTGCTTCCCGCCCGGCCATCGCGGTGCGCACGCGCTCGAGGGTCCGGGCAGATTCGTTCTCTTCTCCGGCGAGCGGTCGTCGGGCCCATTCGTGTCGGTCTACCCGGACTCCGACAAGGTCTCCGTCTTCCCGGGCATCGAAGCCGACGGCTTGAATGCGCTGCGACTGGTACGCGCCGGCTCGGTCGACTACTGGTACGGCGAAGGGAACGGTCCTGTCACGCCGGCGTTGGTGACACGCGAGCCCGAGGCTGTACCCGGCCCGCTGGTGGTCAACGTTCGCGATCTGAGCTTTGAATCCGGCGAGGGCTCGCGGTGGGCTGCGCTGGGCGACACGGTCGGCGGACAGCGCCTTGGCGGGGCGGTCCTCGAACTCGATCCCGGAGCGGACTTCGGGCCCTACCGCTACGAGTACGGCCGAGAAGCGTGGCTCTTCGTGCTTGCCGGCACACCGGCGGTGCAGCACGCGGAGGGCGACCGGTCGCTGTCCTGCGGTGACATCGTCTGTCTACCGGAAGGTCCAGCCGGGGGACGTCGACCGTTCAACAACAGCACTCAAACTGCCCGCGTCCTGGTGCTGTGGACGACCGGGTACCCGACCGCGATCTGCTACCCCGAGACGGGCGAATGGGTGCTACGGACCGGCCCCGGCGCCGACGAGATCCGCCTCAGGGCAGAGTAGGCAGCGGCGGCTGAGGAGCAAGCCCGGTGCGGGTTTGTTCTCCGCGTCAGTACCCTCCGCCGATCGTCAGACTGTCACGTTGACAGCTCTTCTCTGCACCCAAGAACGCCGGCGAGTTGAGGTCGATCCCACTTGAGGGGCTGATCCTCAGGCCCCGAGAGGTCGGATCAGGGAAGTTCGGGACGCCGTGCGCGCGGATGCACTTGGCCCAGCGCAGCATCAGCAGCAAGCTCTGCTCGGTCTGGGTTGGGGTCGGGACACGAGGCAGCCCGCCTTTCGGCAGCACCGACTTGCAGTCGCGCTCGGCGGCGACGTCCCGCGGCGAGTCGCGGCCAGGCACCCCCGGACCCGCGGCCCAGATCAAGCCGCCCGTTTTCAACGCGTTGACCTCGATCCCGTGCTTGTTCAGGCAGCCCGCGTAGGCGACATCGAGCGAAACCTCCTGCTGTTGAGTGAGCGAGACCGAGCCTCGGCCGCTGGGCGCGCTCGTCGTGGTCGAGCCCCCGCCACAGCCGGCGGCGAGCAGGCCAAGGCAGCCGTGCAGCGCGACAACCGCCGGAGCACGCAGCCTGCCACGCGCGCGCCGACCTGTCTCCTTCGAGTCGCGCCGGGACGTGCTCTCGTTCTTCGATGATCGGTTGGGACCTTCGAGAGCCGTCGGGATGCGGGCCCCTCGATGAGCTGGCGCGGTGCGACTCAGCCGGATTGCCCGGGCCGGGTCCATCGACGATTCAGGAACAACAAGTAGAACGCCACGAATGCCAGGACGATTCCCACGTTTGCGATTAGCCGCTCCGAGAAGTGGTGCCTGAAGAACAGTATGTCCACGCCCGCCACGACGACGACCAGCGCGAGCACGTACAGCACGACGGCTACACGCCTTCTCATCGTTCCGTTCTACCACTCGCGACGGAGACGGTTGGACGGTTGAGCACGTATAAGTGGCTCGGGCCGTCATCGCTGGGATCGCCCGAGTCGACGAAGCCGGACCAGGCGCGCCGGTAGCCGGCCGTCTCCAGCGCGCGCCACGAGGGCCGGTTGCCGATCTGAACGGCGACGACGATCGCGGCGATCTCCGGGTATGCCGTCCACGTGTCGGCCGAGGCCCGGGCGATCATCAACGGACCCAGGCCGCGCCCGGTCAGGGCGCGCTCGCCGATCAGGTAATCGAGGCCCGCGGCGGGCCGTGGCACGCCGGACGGCTCGAGCGCCCGTTCGTAGTGCGGATTGTCGGCTAGGCGGTAGCGCTGGAGCATGCCGATCGCCCGGCCGTCGAGCTCGGCGATCAGCAGCTCGGTCGGATCGGCGCCATCGATCGCCGGGCCGTAGGCGTCTTCGACCGACGATGCGTCGGCCGGCTCGCGCCACCACCGCTTCACATGCGGTGCCTCGAGCCAACTCGAGAGCTGCGGCAGGTCCGCGCGGGCGAGCTGTCGGAGCGTCAACTGCACTGGAGCCCTGAACGGCAAGATAGCTGCGGCGCGCGGCGATCTTCACGAAACCTGTACGGCGCAACGACGTTTCTGCACGCGTGCTGCACATTCCCGTGCCGATGATTGGATCGTGGCATTTGAGGATCGCGTAATCGCCCGCCTGCTCGCTCCGTGGCTCGACCGCGAGCTCGCCGCCGGGTTGGGCGCCTCGCTCTCCGAGGCCCACGCGGCGCGCGCCGGGCAGTTGGTTGCTCCGCGCGTGCGGTGCGCGGTCGCGCAATCGCTCGACGAGCTGCTCAACCGGGCGCGGAAGCCGAGACGAGCGGCGCCGATCGCGACCTCCCCGCCCTGCCCCGAGCAGATAGCGTTGGCCGCGCCTTTGATCGAAGCGGTCGCATCGCGGTTGCGCTCCCACGAGCCGATCGATGCTCGCGCGGTCGCCCGCCTCAAGGTGCTGGTCGGGGATCGCTGCGGTCCGTGCTACACGCCCAGCGACCCCGACGCCCTGGCCCGGGCGCTGCGCGAGATCGTCGAGGAGCCTGGCGCCGTAGATACCCACGGGCACCTGATCTGAGTTTCCGTTACGCGTTCGGTAGGAGCTGGGCCGCGCGACGTAACCGAACTGCTAAATCGCCGGGACAGGAAGCGATGGCCGGGACATACAGCCCGTGTAGTCCCGGCCATCCCGCCTGAGGGGGGCGCTGGAGGGTCGTGCGCGCCCTATGCGGCGATCGGTAAATCGTGTGGTGACGGCGTCGGATCGAGCTCAGCTTTGGTGACGAGCAGCTGGCGCCGCAGCGTGCCCGGCTCGGCCCGGTTGTAGAGCGGGCTGGTGAGGCCGTCGGTGACGATCTGCTCGAGCATCGCCATTCCCTTGACCTCAACGGGGTCGGGGCTGGCCAGGCGGGCGATCGTCTGCTGGATCGCGTCGCCGGCCTCGAAGATGGCGTAGCGGTTGATGATCGAGACCATCCGTCGGGTGACGGCGGGGTCGCGTGCTTCGCTGATCGCGCGGCGCAGGGTGCGCGCGAGCCGCCGACGGTTGCGATCGCTGGTGAGCTGGTATGCGCGTAGCGCGAGTTCGGGGGTCGAGCTCGGGTCGGCGCCTTGGGCCAGCTGCCGGGTGAGGAAGGTGCGCTTGGCGGCGACCCGCATGCGCACCCTGAGCGAGTGCGTCGGCGAGTCAGCGGGCGCTGTATGGGTGTGACGGGGCTCGTGGGTTTCGACCCTGCGGGGACTTTCAATCGTGGGCATGTTCACTCCTAGCTCACTGCGTCGAACGCTCCGCGGGGTAGGCGCGCGGGCAAGCGCGGACTGCAGTGCCGATGCCGGCGTTCAGGCGCTGGCGCCCCGGGGGGCCCGCCTGCCTACCGACCGGACTTGTTTGATTGTGGTCCTCGCCCTGTGAAGGAAACGTGCAGGGTGCGCCCGCCGGGCTAAAGGTTGTGTGAAGCTGGCTACGCCGGCGGCTAGAAGATGCTGTTGATCAGGTCCTCGCCGAGCCCGATGCCGGCGCCCACCTCCATCGCGCGGCCGAAGCCGCCGCCGAGCAGTCCCCCGAAGAGCCCGCCGCCGCGGCCGCCCCCGAACATCCCGGTTTGCATTTGCTGGGGCATCTGCTGAGCCTGCTGCTGGAGCTGCTGGTGGGTGTTATCGACGTAGCTGTGGATCGCCTGGAGCAGCGCGTTGGCTTGGATCTGCTCGTCCTTGACGTCGAGTGCGACCTGCTTGAGGTCGAGCAGCCACTCCTTGGCATTGGCGTCTCCGGCCTGGGCGGCCGCTTGAAGTTTCTGAGCCAGCGCCTGGACCGAGCCGGCGACGTCCTGGAAGTCCGTTTGCAGCTGCTGGTATGCCTGATCAATCGTTGAGGTATCCATACCGTCATGCTCGCACAGGAGCCGCGGCCATCCCGATCGATCCCGATTCCGATCCGCCGCGATGCTAGATTCAGCAGCCCGCGGTGGGCGTAGCTCAGTTGGTAGAGCTCCTGGTTGTGGTCCAGGCGGTCGTGGGTTCGAATCCCATCGCTCACCCTCACGAACCGGGTGCTGAACGGCAGTTTCCTGGATCAGAGCGCGTTGGCTCGGCTCAGGAACCGCGAGCTCGAGGAAGGAGAAGCCTGGATGGCTGAGAGCAGACTGATGACGATCGAGGGCGTGGAGGAGCTCCGCGCCGAACTGCACCGTCTCGAGACCGAAGAGCGCGCCAAGGTGGTTGAGCAGATCAAGACCGCCCGCGAGTGGGGCGATCTCAAGGAGAACTCCGAGTACCACGCGGCCAAGGACGCCCAGTCGCGTCTCGAGACCCGGATCCTGCGCTTGCGCGAGACGCTGCTCCACGCCGAGGTCGTTGTGGCGGGCGCGGGGACCGACGGCACGGCCCGGTTCGGCGCCACCGTCACCTTCGAGGACGAGCAAGGCGGCCAGTCTCAGAGCGTTCGGCTTGTCGCCTCCCATGAGGCCGACCCCGCGGCGGGTGCGCTGTCGGTCGAATCGCCCATCGGATCGGCCCTGAACGGCTCCGGCGTCGGTCAGGTGGTCGAGGTCAGTACGCCCAAAGGCGTGCGCCGGCTGCGCGTCACCGCGGTCAGCTGACCCGCTCGCGGTCAGGCGGCCCGGCGGCTGGCGGCGACCATGGCGGCCAGCGCCTCGGCCTCGTCGGCCAGCGCGCGGTACTCGGCCAGCGTCTCCGGCGAGTCGATTTCGGGAAGCTGCCGGCGGCAGGCCAGCACGTACGCGTACCCGCCGATCGGAAAGACATCCTGCACCGCCTCATAGGCGGCCTTCACGCGAGCTTGCTCTTCGGTCAGGTCCATCGGGTCTCCTGGGAGGTGGTGGGGAGTGCGCGAGCTGGACCTGTTCTAGTGCATCAGCTGGGTCGCCGTCGTCGCGGCCGATACGTCCAGTTCATCGTAGGATCCCGACAGTGAGCGTCGTCAAGATCAACGCGATCACCGTGCCGCACGAGCGCTTCGCCGAGTTCCAGGAGCGGTTCATGACGCGGGCCGGGAGGGTCGAAAGCGCGGCCGGCTTCGAGGGATTCGAGCTGCTGCGCCCGAACGACGACCGCGAGGTCTGCCTGGTGGTGACGCGCTGGCGCTCGGAGGCCGACTTCCAGGCCTGGGTCGCGAGCTCCGACTTCGCCGCCGGGCACGCTCAGCATCGTGAGCGCGGCCCGGTCGGGACGGCGAGCGAGCTGTGGTCCTTCGACGTGCTCGAGCGCACTGACGGCTGACGGCCGCCGGAGAGCTCTGCCGGTGTGCCCGTCCTGCGCCCGATCTGACCGGTATGTGAGGATCTCGACGCCCGGCCCTTGGGCGGCTGCGTTCTACGAGCGCCCGAGCTGCGGGTCGCTCGTCAATTGGGTGCCGGACTCGAGGCGCCCGGCGAGCTGGTAGGTGAAGGTCGCATCCTTCGGTGTGGTGAGCGCGACGTCATACCAGCCGCCGGAGTGAGCGGTGCCGATCGTGATCTCCTCGGTCCGCTCGAGCTCGATCCGTCGGTCGGGACCGTAGGCATCGATGATGTCGACGACGATCGGCCGGGGGCTGCGCCCGCGGCCTTGGTCTTCGGCGACATCGGCAAGCCGAAGCGTGAGCCAGCCCGTGCCGTGGTCGCCGTGCTCCTGGACCTGGAGCACGGTCCCGGGAGAGCCCGTGTAGTGGCGGAAGAAGCCGTTCGGGCCGTGGAGGCTGAGGTCATATGTGCCCGGGTTAGGCAGTCCGAGCGAGAGCATGTCCCCGGCACCGACCGTGTAGGTGTACGGGGCGCCGGCAACCGTCAGCGAGCGAGCCTGGAGACCCACGCCGAGCTGGCCGGGATTGCGGATCTTGAGGTCGAGCGTCTGTGGAGTGGGGTCGAACTCGACGTGGAACCGGTAGCCGAGCCGCCGCGACGGGCGCACTCCTGGCTCCTGGGTGGGAACCGATCCAACCGCCGGCGGCGTCGGGTGGTAGCTCGAATAGGCCGCCTTCGTGTTGTACTCGTCGACGACTGGCGGGACCGGGGGGACGCTCTCCGACGCGGCCTGGAAATCGAAGGCTGAGGTCAGATCGCCGCAAACGGCGCGGCGCCATGGCGTGATGTTCGGCTCTCGGACGCCGAACCGGGCCTCGATGAAGCGGATCAGCGAGGTGTGATCGAACGTCTCTGAGCAGACCCAGCCGCCCGTGCTCCAGGGCGAGACGACGAGCAGCGGCACGCGAACGCCGAGGCCGTAGGGCCCGATGACTCCGTTCGAGCCGCCTGGGGTTCCGGCTTTGCCGAGGAACAGTTCGTTGTCGAGCGGCACGGTCGACTCGCCGGCGAGGTCACCCACGTTCGGATACGCACCGACGACGTGGTCGAAGAAACCGTCGTTCTCGTCGAAGGTGATCAGTAGCGCTGTCTTGGACCACACCTCGGGCACGCTCGTGAGCGCGTTCAGCACGCCCGCCGTGTACCAGGCCCCGTAGCCGGCTGGCCAGGCCGGGTGCTCGGTGTACGCCTCAGGCGCGACGACCCACGACACGCTCGGCAGTTGGCCATTCTTGACATCGGCGGCCAGGATGTCGAAGAAGCCGCCGCTGACGTTGACGTCGGTCCCGGTGAGCGCGGCCTGGTAGAGCGGGCTGCCCGGCGTCGAGTTCTGGTAGTTGAAGAAGTACAGCAGCGAGTTGTCGCCGTAGTTTCCGATGTACGCGTCCGACGTCCATCCCCAGTACTGGGCCGCGGTGAGTCCGAGCCCGATGTCCTGGTAGATCTTCCAGCTCACGCCGTTCTGGAGGAGCAGCTCGGGGTAGGTCGTCCAGTTGTAGCCGAGCTCGTCGTTGGCGATCACTGGGCCGCCGCCCTGGCCGTTGTTGCCGTCCCATCCGGTCCACATGTAGTAGCGGTTGGGGTCGGTCGGGCCGAGCATCGAGCAGTGGTATCCATCGCACACAGTGAACGCGTCGGCGAGCGTGTAGTGGAACGGGAGGTCCTTCCGTTCCATGTGCGCCATCGTCGTGGTCGTCTTGGCCGGAATCCACTGGTCCCAGTTGCCGCCGTTGAACATCTGATGGGTTGTGTCCCAGTCGTGAGCGAGATCCTCGATGAACGTCAGCGCGAGGTTGTCGCCGGGGACCTCGGGACGGAACGGAAGCGTGACCGTGCCGCTCTGCGCCTGGTACCAGGCGGGCTGGCCGCTCGGCAGCGTAACCGGATGCGGGTCGCCGAACCCGCGCACGCCGCGCATAACGCCGAAGTAGTGATCGAACGACCGGTTCTCCTGCATCAGCACGACGATGTGCTCGACATCCTCGAGCGAGCGGGTCGCATGGTTGGCCGGGATAGCGAGCGCTCGCGCGATGCTGTCCGACAGCATCGTCGCGGCGATGCTCCCGCCCGCGAGTTGGAGGAACCTGCGCCGATCCACGACCCGCATGAGCATCACCAACCTGAGTTCCGCGGGCAACGCTCCACGCGCGCCGCCCTGGTATCGGCTTTCCCGACCGGTCCGCCCGGTCAGCGCCGGCGGAATCCTAAATCGCGCTTACGCACGCCGTCCACGCCGCTCACAACGGCCTCACGGCGTGTTCACACAAAAGTCACGCGATGCCCCCGATCCGTCACCGATGCGCTGAGGCCGCGCCGATTAACGACCGCGCCTGCGCCGGGCCGACCACGAGATTGTGAAGGTCGCCGTTCACCTCGAGTCGACCCGACTGATCGAGTCCGCCAACCCTTACCGGCTCGAAGCCGGCCGTTCGGATCAACCGTTCCACCGCCCCGCCGGCACGGTCATCGTTGGTCACATAGAAGAGAACCGCGGGCTCGGGTGACCGGTGGCCAGAGGACTCCAAGAGATCGGCCGACATGGTTCCAAACGCCATGGCCAGGCGTGCCCCGGTCGGCAACCATCCGGCTACCACCGTTCCGGAGGCTTGCTCTTCGGGCAGGAGACGTATGACGTTGCCTTGCGCGTCGAGGCCGACGGGGTTGCTCGGAACGATCACGAGCTTGTCGCCTAGCGCCCCGGCGATCTCGTCGATGACGCCTTTGAGCACGGAAAAGCGCAGTGCGAGGACCACCGCGTCGGCACCTTGCAACGCTTCGACGTTGTCGCGGGCGACGAGCGCGGATCGACCGATCGCTGTTGCCAGCATTTGCGCCGAGTCACGGTCGGCGCTGGAGAGATGCAGCGTCTCGCCGCCTGCGGCGAGCCGACGGGCGATGGCCGATCCGAGGCCTCCGGTACCAATGATCGCGGTGGTCATGACTGGACCTAAGACTCCTCGGCGGTCGTCTCCGACGGCCAATGGGCGGGATGCCAGTCCCCCTCGAAGTCCGTCGTTTGGCCCACCTCGATCAGATGACCATCGGGATCTCGGATGTAGCACCGGATCTCATACTGGTGCTGTTTCGGCGGCGTCAGGAATTCAGCGCCCCTGCCGCTCCACTCGGCGTAGACCTTCGCGATGTCTTTGACCCGGATATTGAGGAAGCTGCTGACTCGGTTGAGATCGTGTGGCGTCTCCAGGGTGACCGACGGCTTATCGTCCGTCGGGCCGCCGCCCACATTGATGATGATCCAGCTGTTGGACAGTGCGACGTAGGTCAGCCCCCCGGGGCCGGAGTAGGCCAGCCTGCCGCCGAGCACTTCGGTGTAGAAGCGCCGAGAGCGCTCGACGTCGTCAGAGACAATGAAGTGGGCCAGCACAATGTCCTCGGGGGGCGGTGGGGTCTCGGCCATCTCTAACACCTCCACTGGTTGACGCTCACACGACGAAGCCTAAGCGACGGCCTGAGCGGCGAGCGCGAAATGTTCGCGCTTGGGCCGCGGGCGCCCGCCTCAGAAGCCGTTCGCGGTCTCGCGGGTGGATTCGACGATGCAGGTGCCTGAGGTGCCGGCGGTGATCGCCGAGGCGCCCTCCCAGAAGCCGGGCAGGAACTGATTGGCGATGAATTGGTGGCGGGCGCGCGCCTTGAGCGTGAGCTTCAGCCCGGCTGAGGGGACCGTCAGCCGCCAACGCAGCGGGTAGGTGCCGGTCGCGCCCGCGGGATGGATCGTCGGTGGCAGTGGCGTGATGGTGAAGTTGTCGGGGTGGCTGACCGCGCCGTGGCGGGGGACGTAAGTGCTGTTCTGCACCCCGGTGGGTTGACCGGTCGGGGTGATGAACTGATAGAGCATCAGGTCGCGGCCGTCGGTGAACTGGCAGGCGAACCAGTTCCAGTGCCAGGAGGCGGTGTTCGTCGCGAAGTTGCCCCACTGGTGGTCAAACCAGCCCTGGCCCCCGATGGCGGTCCGCTGGCCATGGAGCACGAGCGTGCCTTGCGCGGCCAGGCGCGGATCGGAATAGTAGGCCGAGGTGGCCCCTTGGCCCTCCTGAACGATCCCATCGATGCCGTTGAGCACGTACGGCTGGGTTGGGGTCAAGCTGAGTTGCAGGCTTCCCGTCCCGGGAACCGTGGCGGCCACCGACCACCGCCCGAATCGGCCCTCCGGCCGCCATCCAAGCGTGAAGCCCCCGACCTCAACGTGGGTCTGGCCTGCGCGGAGCGCGCCGGTGGCGATGTACTCCCGCGACAGCACGATCCGGTCGGCCCGCAAATCGACGACGTTGACCTTGGCCAGCCGGTAGCCCAGACCGGTCCACACGGTGGCGAACCAGAAGTAATCGTGGCCGCCGGACCCGGCTACGGTCCCGGCCGTGTACCACCATTCGACCTGGAAGGCCGGGTGGGCGCCGTGGTCACGCGGCAGCACCACCGGTTGCAACGCCGGCGGCGACGCCGCGTTGGTCCTCGCCGCGCCGACGAGGACGACGAGCGCCACAGTCACCGTCACCAGGCCCGCACGTCTGATCGCCAGGCGCATCATCGCTGATGATGAACGATGCGAGGGTTCCTCGCCAGAGCGCTAGGTTTCGACTGTCCGTGCGCTGCGGGCCAACCCGAGCCCCCAGCTGACGATCCGCTCGGGATGGATCCTGATCAGCGGCGTGGGCAGCGAGATCCCCTCAGCCCATCCTCGGATCTCGATTCCCCGCGGGCGCCAGGGGTCCGTGCTCGCAACGTCGTCGATCACGATCGCCGCGCGTCCGCTGCGTGCGATGTCGCGGAACTTCTTCGTCCGCTCAAGCTCGTGCCCGCCGATATCGATCGTGTCGCGGGCCGCGTTGTAGATCCATCCGACCGGGACCACGTGTGGCGTGCCGTCGGCGCCGACCGTCGCGATCCGGCCGAGCTGGCGCCCTCCGGTGAGGTAGCGAAGCTCGGCGTCGGTGAAGACGCTCATCGCCGCACCCTTTCTCGTCCGCCTCCGGTCGCTGGCTGAGAAGCGAAAAATGCGTCTCCGCGGAAACGCAACCAGCGAGTTGCACGGCTGCCGCCACTCACCACTAACCGCCCGATTGTCGCCCGTCGGGCGGCTCCAGGCCGAGGGCGCTCGCGGCCCACGGGAGCGCGACCCGAAGCTGCCGCAGCTGAATGCCGCGGACGCCGGGCGCGTGGGGAATGGTCGGGAGCCCCGCGTCGGAGGCAAAGAATCCGGCGACGAGCGCGGCGACTCCTGGTGTGATGGCCGCGACGGATTGTGGCGCCGGCCCTCCCTCCAGGTGGAGACTCGGAAGCCAGAACGCCAAGTCAAACTCAGCATTGCCGACCGCCGCGCAGTCCCAGTCGATCAGGACAACCTGGCCGTTGGGGCGAAAGCAGAGGTTGTCGCTGCGGACGTCGAGATGACACAGCGCGTCACCATCCAGCAGGGTCGGGTCGGCTGCGTCGAGCAAGGTCGGCAGCGCGTCCTCGAGCCAACGGTCTGAGCAGAGACCCAGGCGCAGGAGCGGTCGTGGATCGCGGGCCACCTCGGGCCAGCCGCCCTCGGCGATACCCGTTTCCACTGCGCGGCGCATACCCGGTGGAGCGGAGTGGCTGGCCAGCGCATCGAGGGCGGCGCGTACCGCGT
>Ga0335075_10014905_pt1 | contig 11654 bp, 8 predicted proteins | sample Lox_Sample_24_FD_206723 | JGI IMG/M metagenome (GOLD analysis project Ga0335075, IMG submission 206723) | Soil microbial communities from Loxahatchee National Wildlife Refuge, Florida, United States - Lox_Sample_2.4 | ecosystem: Environmental > Terrestrial > Soil > Wetlands | place: USA: Florida...
CGTCCAAATCGCTTTGCTTGAATTCGTTCGCAGTTCAGCGGAAGGTCAAAATGTTGTCATAAAAGTCCCTTTCCCAAAAATGGCTGAACGCATTCATCACCCTTAAGACTGCAAAAAAAAAAAAAATTCCCAGTGCAAAACTCCGCAGTTATATGCTTTAAAACTAACTAAATGACTCTACTGAGGTTCACATGAGAACATTGGGTTACGCGACTATACACTCAGGGGGCCATGACCCTGAGCACAATGGGCCAACGCAAAAAGAAGCGCAAGCAAATCGTCTCCAGCAGATATGTACCCGCCAAAAAGTAGAGCACACTCCAATTCCCACCGGTCACTCTCCGAAGTCACACTACCAGTCTTTGATCAGGGTCCAAGAGTTACCGCAGTCCCCAGTAGGGTGAGCTTGTACTATGGCTGTCACTGGAGCGAGAACCGGTCAATCACTGGGCTTGGAGCTGGAGAATATAAAAGCTGTATAGCGCGTCTAAAAGTCAAAGACAACTTTCTAAGCTCGTGAGAGCGAAATTCTTAATGAGCGAAAAGATAGCCACCCACACTCCTACATCCCTCCCTCCCATCCTATTCTATCTTGATGTTTGAATAGGACACCTGTAACGCCTATTTACAAAATCCTCTCAGTCTTGTTGAGAGGGAGGCCTGTCGCCGCTCAAGAGGGTTTAAGGAATGCGTGCCCACAGGCAACGTGTGAAAGTGCTCTCACGGGCCAGCCGTTGAGCGTCTCCGCTGTGAAGCTTGAGAACCGGCATCATAAGCATCCGAAGGTCGTGATGCACGTGGCCGGTACTGGAGAATGTTAGTGATAGCTTGACAGATCTAGGGGGCCGACTGAACGTACCGCGGAGTATCCGGTGGGGGCTGCTACCGTTGCATGTGGTCGGGCCGCAGATGAAGTAGGACTTAGCGCCAATCCCGGGTCCTGATGAATGTCAGAAATGACAAATATATCTCAAAAGTTGACTCATACCTTTGGGCGTTTCACGGCGTCATACATCGTCACATCGTGGATCAGAGGCTCCGACGAAGGAGGTCGTGCCGCTCGTTTCCGGTACTGAAGAGCGTTAGGAAAAAAACATGACACCTTCTGGACCGTTGATTCATACTTCCGAGGGTTTAACGGGCTTCTCCACAGCTATAAACTTCTGAGACTGAGGCGAAGCAAGTTTTGACACTGGCTTGGAGTGCTTAGAAGTGCTGGGGGTGGCAAAAACAGCCAGAGGCTTTGAAGATGTTGAAGGAAGTTTCTTTGCCGGTCCCGACTGCTGAAGACTATTAGGACCCGCCCGGAGCACAGATATGTACCTTCAAAGATCTCACCACTACAAACTGTCCTCTCGCTGGCTTCAGACTACCAGGCACGCTTGGCTCGGACATGACAGAGAGTTAAGTAATGGTTGACTTTCGATTTGTAATGTAGTGCAACGAGTTGTGCCTTTACAAATTCCGAAACTTTCGCCTCAAAGACGGCGTGAGAAAGGGTAGAGGAGAACGTTGCTGAGATAAGAGCACCCCAAAAATTTATTGTTCTGAAGCTCTTCTTAGGATTGGATTTCGCTGTAGTGCAACGATTCGAGGGTCTAAAGATCGAGACGAGAAGTGTGATTGTCTTGTTGGGAGTAATCCGACGACGCTGGAAGAACAGATTGCCATGACATTGGATTGCCACAGAATTTGCCCCTCCGTCTCTAGAAGTCACCGCGAGAACGCCTAACCAGGGCCCACTCGCGGCGTCGACCAGGCCGAACTAGGTTTAGGCGGGATCAACGGCAACTCTCATTCGCCAATTAAAGCGGGTACCGATTTGCCGCCACCTACGCTTTGGTGCATAATCCCTGGGATTCACGTCACAGGCCAGTCACGAGCGACGTGGTGACAAACACCATCCAAAGACGGTACATAAACATTCGCCTCCGTAAACTTCCGTAGATGTCTATGACTTTCCTCCGCTTAGGAGGCCGGTAGTCGAAAGATCCGACTTTCTTGTTATTCGCCGTCAACCGAAATGCACGGTGGAAAACCCGTCGCTAGCCGCCTCACCCAATAGTCTTAAGACGCAAGACCTATTTTGAAAAATCATCGATTTAATCTTGTGTAGGATGTAGACTGCTCTGAGACTGAAGCAGAGCTGCTTCGAGTTTTGGTGAGGTGCCTCTGCTCGGAGCTGTGTGCAAGCCTAACGGATGACGGCCTTGTCCCCTGTGACCATTCCTCTCCTTTATCCACTGCATCTCGTTCTTGACTGTTGCTGCCGTTGGAAGGCATGTTTGTCACGACATGCGCACCTCGGGTTAATGATCTTCGGGCCATGTCGTCTATTGCTCTTGTGAGAATATTTGTTCCTTCAGTGTATTCTTTGTCTTCAATAGCTCTTCGCTTTCGCAACGACGACATTCTTGCATTCTGTGTTAAGAAAACGTCAGCGTAAGCATGATCAGGTTGAGGGAGCTTCAAGTCTCGTTGAATGCTGAAAGAACGATTCTTACCATCCTATAATTTTGTGAGGCAAGAGTGAAAAAGGCCACGGCATCATAAGGTGTTGTCGTAAGAGATGGCAACCTAGTGCGATAACGGCTGCCATCATGACTGCCTGAGCAGTCGATTCCAAAAAGCTTTCAGAGATACGCGCAGACCGGGAATCTCACAGTAGGACAGCCTGGTAGCCTGATGACAGTATGTTGAGATGCTTCTCAACATATTGTACATCCGCAATACTCTGAATTTCGCAAATGTTGCATTGATCCAAAGTCTTGCTGTAAGTCGCAACGAGTCCATGATCATGCTGTCTTCCTCATATTACACGTTCGGTCAGCGCGTATTGCCGCAGGGGCTGCTCGCAGAGAGACCGCCGTCCAGACAGATAAGCTGTCTCGGGACAGTCACCTCCACGGCGACCCGCCGAAGCGGCGAAGCCCTTCGCTGCTGTCAATGCTACGGGAGCTACATGGCTTTCACATATCATCGTGTTGATGCATGAGAGTTTTAGCGTTGTCGAAGGCATCGGCAGTGATGCCTCGATACTGGCTGCGATACCGCTTGCGCCATTCGGAAGTATAGGAATGCTTCATTGACGTTTTTATGCCGCTGAATAGGCTACTCCAGAAGCCGCATTCCGACGTTCTCGTCGTTGTCGCTGTCACTGGGGCGGCAGGGATCGAAGGCAGGGACCAGAGGCAGGGACCAGAGCGGGACTAGTAGTAGAGTTCGATGTCAGTGTTGCTGGAGTCAAAGCAGAATTGATGTACTTACTGGCGTCCCTAGTGCTGTTGTCATGGAATCGGTCGAGGTGAAGGGAAAGGTGGAGGTGGAGGTGACAGCCCTGAGACACTTGGAAAGGCAGAGCTAGGAAGCCAACCTCGTCTGTCGATCGAGGCTCCGCTCCAAGCCATATTGAAGCGACGAAATTCTTAGGAAAAGAGATGCAAATCGAAAGCTTAGAGGGCAGAGCCTGAAATGAAACTTTCACTTGCTTGGAGAAATATGAAGGCGGCTCAGGAAAGGTGACAGAGTCGATGAAACGGCTGTGCTTCTCCTCGTTATTTCATGCATGTCAAAATGTGATGAGGTGATGAAGGGCCCAATTCGTTACACCATGCATGAACCCTTTCTGAATCCCGTGTCTAACATATTATTGAACTTGATGCCTAGTCATCATGCACGCAATCGCTGGTCAACCAGTGGTTCGCGACGGGAACGTCATGTCACGAAGGATAAATTGTGGCGCCCTACCAGCCTTGTTTTGAGGACAGAGCGTGTCGCGAGCGGCATCTACCATTCGGTAAAGTTGGAGGATCCCTGTTCAGCTTTCTTGTCGATTTCGAAGGCTTTTACAAGTAGGATTGATTGATCGCGAAGCACCAATGGAGTATGATCGCCGATGGACATGCTTTTTCAGCTACAAATTCTCGGTTTGTTATCATGGACTTGTGGTGGCACTGACTCACGCTAGTTGGGATACATCAGCCTCATTTTCATCACAGTAGGTCTGTGCTGCAAAGTTACGGGAACTATCTCGATAGAAACGACTCCTACAGCCCTGCAAACATACAACATTTAGAGCAAAGAAATCACTTTTCATTCTTATCATGCTGGGGCCAGCGAGCGGACAGCACAAATAACATCGATGGGGACATTTACGAAGGTGGAAGGGTAAGTCCAGTACATGCGCTAAGCCCGCGCAAGCCACATACCAGGATGTCTTTCAGCGACAACACCGCTGGAAATGGGGTTGCATAGTTTACGTAATTATCATTATTTACAGTAAGTATGGTTTTGACGTTTACCAAGAGTGGTTCCTTACGGTAAATTACAAGATGCACGTAACCTGATTTCGCTTGACTGGGCAGGAAGATTTTTGATTTGAAAAACTGAACCAACAGCGGGAGGTGCCTTAATTTAGGAAGAAATTTTGGGATTACCACTATAAACCAGAAATAGGACCACAAGAACGATAGAAATTTTATTATTAGGTTTCGGGAACATTGAATTTTATGTATTTATATGTATATAGCTTCATCTAGATGGCTAGTAATTTACAAAGTTATTTACAAGATACGGTCATGCAACCCTAGCTAGAAATCTGTCACTGGAATACACTAGAAATCGCTAAATCTCAAGATTTCCAGTGTACGGTGGCTCAAGCCTCGCGCAAACCTTATAGGCGGAAACCCTCGCATGATGTGGTTTCGACAAGCCACGATTTAATCAAATTCTGCTGCCTGCGTTTCTGCCTTCCGGCTCTTCCCCAAGTGAGGGAAATGCAGCCTCATGATAGAGCCAGACACTGGGCGTTTCTGTCTTTCACCTTCGGCATGGGTTATATGAGAAACGAACTGTTCATCATTGTATAGCACAACTGTTGGTCGTTGATCAATCATGTATATCAAATAATAGACCCGAAAATAGAACGGGCCATTTTGATTAATTAGGGCTAATTTCTAGCCAATCGGTTCGAATGACGTCTTTTGCCATTTCAGGTCGTACATAGACAGACATAAAATCTGGGACGATAGTAAATACGGTCAAATTATACCAAATGCTATCAATACTAATTCTTCCGATAGGCCAGCGCTATGAAGACACCGATCTGCACATGCCATTCTCTTCCTCTCTTGGATTTGCTTTTTCTATGGTTCCTCCTGCCAAGTAACCCAGCTGATAGCTTTCGTTATCTGGTCGTCTTGTAAGCTGCGTGCTTCTGCTTCTGCCTGATTCTCTTCATCCTGCAGTATGCACTCAAGCTCTTGGGCTACTGGTGCCATTTCTGCTGCAGCCGGTCAGCGGATATTACGGTCGGCTTTAACCTAGTATCTTCTAACTGCACATATAACGAATTGGTTGTTTGGCAAAGTCGGATTGCATGTGTCAGGCTGGACTTGTAGTTTTCGGAGTCCCAATTTTGTTGCTTTCAAATCCTCCAGGTGCCAAATCAGGACAAATGACTTCCTCCAGCGGTGACCTAAGAGGATCAAGGATGTGAGCAGCGGTATGGTGGTTTGGAAGGAGTTACACAGAGTTGCGGCCAAATTCCGCTTCTGTGAATAGATAGCATTGATTGCACCTGACAACGCCCAAAATTCTGTTTGTTCGGACAGATATCTGCCTGAATAGAAAGGGACGTTATGGACGCACTGCCACTATTCAGGTGGCGCTCACCTACATCCTGTTGTTGATCCTCTAAAGTTGCAAGAACTTACTTACGTATTTCAAGAGCCGCAGCCTTGTGCTCCACACCCTCAAGCAAAATGCGATAAGGAAGAATTGGCATAGATAGAGACCATCTCTGATTTTCCCCTTCGCAATACCCTACCTAGAGAATAAATATTTGAAGGCCAAGAACACAGTAAGGTTAAAAGCCAAATAGCATCAATTTTTTTTTTGCGCTGACTTGGCACTGTCGTTCAATACATGAGATATGTGGATGTCCATCCCGTCCCCTTTATCATGGTGTAGTGCAGTATCAGCTCCTAGCGTAGCCAAGCCTCCACCGCCCAAAATCGAAATGGCGTGGTGTCAGTGCAAGCCTCATCTTCCTGATGAGATGCAGGGTGCTCAATTTCACATGTACATAGGATGCCTTGCGCGGAGCCTTTGGATGCTATATGTAGAATGCTCATACGTATTGTATTTATATCTCTAATGGACCCACTAGTTTGCCACCCGTTTGCCACCGTAACAAGCTTCCAATGGCGAATGAAAGCATTCCTTCTCAACTGGTCCCTTCATTGACGTTTCCGCCAGCCGTAAAACTATCAACGAAATTTGCCAACGATCTTAATGAAGCTGAAAAAGCTTCAGTACCCGGGCCTATGGCGCGGGTCGAAACAATGAGCATAGACAGACTATTCACACATAAAAGAGCTTTATCAAACGTCTCTAGTACAAGCTCAAATGATACAACTCTAGTGGATGAAGTTGATGAACAAGAAAAGCTGTCACCTGCTCAAAGCCAAGCATGTCATAATGACGGTACCAATATTCAAATTCACTGACAGAAAATTACAGTACTGAAGAGCTTAGCAGATTCTCAGCTAGGAATTACTAGCATTAGATTAAGATTTTATCTCGTCTTTCAGCGACTAACTTCGGCGTTCGGCTTCTGCAAATCTAAGCCTCAGGATGAGAACTTGGCTGTTATAGGCGACGAAGTATTTGTGAAAGAACAATGTAAGAGAAAGGTTGTCGAAGATTTATACTCCGTAAGCTAAAAAAATATTGTTAGGCGACGAAGCGTATCCAATGGGCTGGCCCCGCCTTGCCGCATTTCAAAACCGCTCGGATTCCTGTGCAGTATACCGCAGATTTGGTCTCCTGTTTTGTAGAGTCCTTCTCCAACTTCAAGCAGAGATCACCGCGCTTGAGAAACAGCTATTTCAGCTTGACACTAAAGATGAAGCGAACGAGGATAGGCACTATAGACTTCGGAGCATTGACGACCGTAAAGAATGGGACCCGGCGCAACGCAACATCCTGAAGCAAATACGTCAAAAGCTTATCATTTATGGTGAGACTGTGGTCGTCTCTACAAACCTAGAAAAGATTAACTTGGCTGATATCTCTAGCTGATTTGCTCGGGAAAGACGCCAGACTGAGGGAATTAGGCCCTGCCCCAGAGAGAAATCACAGAAATGTGTACAATTGGATGTGTCGTTATAGACCTTTAGAAGAAGGAGAGGATGACTTCATTCTTCATAAGGAAGACTTCGTCACACCTGTTAAAAGGAGCCAACAAGGTAATGGCATCAATGATTTCATAGAGGCATACATTAGCCACCGACCTCAGTGTCCTATTAAGGTAAGTAGTTCATTACAAAATCATAGGAAAAAGAACTGAAGGCCTGCCTCCTCGCCAGAGATACCGTTTTAACCCTTTCTCGTTAGGCAATGCTTGGCTTCAAGAAGAAGAACGCGGACCAAGAAGAGGAAGGCACATACCTCTTCTCCTACCGCCGAATCGCCGTCGCTGCAAAAATCATCGTTGTCTGTATCGCCATCTCAGTTCTCCTGACCCCTGTCTTTGTGCTGTACATGGCCAACATCACTCGCCTCCAATCATCAGCAGTGGTGTTGGTTTTCACAGCGCTCTTTGCAACTATCATTTCTCTACTTACGGACACAAAGACAGAAAACGTGTTCATGAGTGCTTGCGCGTAAGCTTAACTTTCTTCTTATCTATTTCAATCTGCCGCTTTTTCTTTAGAATTCAGAAAGTTAAACTAACGATTTGGTGTAGCTATTGCGCTGTCTTGGTTGTATTTTTGAGCAGTGTACAACAGAATCCAGTGATGGCTTCAAACCTACAATAGAGGTGACAGCTCAATTAGTAATAAATTCTTTATAAAAATAATGGCCGAGCAGTTTATCTTTTGAGACTTAGTCATTTCTTTCAGACTCATTTTATATGAGCAAAGAGTTAGCAAATCTGTTAAGGAACAATGTAACAATGCTATATTAAGTTATAGGTTGAGGTGCAGAAGGTTGATTTCAACATATTCGTAACCCTATGAAATGCTAGCGACCTACGTTACTGGAGTCAGGGAGCACTAACACTAGAATATACAGAGTATGAGGCTGGAGGTTCGCCGGAGCGTAGCATGTATTCAACAAGAGACCGTTCTCTGTTTGCAGAAGGGCAAATACCGGGCTAAAATACACGGAGCGCCAGCGTTGACATCACCGCTGACCTCGTAACCTGAATTCATTAGCAATATCTTAATTTCTGTACTAGCTAGGGTTAAGGCATTTGCTAGCCAATCACGTGCTACCCTTACATTAGGGTACATAAAACAGCAATCAAACTAGCTAAACTCAATAGCCCAAACACCACAATATTGCTTTATTTTATAAATATATTATATAGCTTCTAGCTATTTAGCGTAAGATTAAATAATAATATGTCTTTTTCTTTTATTATTATCTTACATAGTATGCAAACCACGAAATGCATCCGAATAGCCACTTCATAAATAAGCGGAAGGCGAGGATTGACACATGGAGTGGGTGACTTGGGTTGGCTTATTGGAACACGGGAGCAGGGCAAGATATCCTTGCCAAGGCGAAAGTAGCGTAATCCATGTAACTAGAGCACAATATGCAATCCGCGGACAAAGGACCCAGTAGGTGAAGATGGAACTTACCATTACCTTCAGACTAGAATACCGTCCTTCTTCAGGAAAGATGAACATCTGGTAGCAAACAGCCCGCAGCTGACTGGCTGTTCAAATGCCACGAGGTTATCCAAGCCAGAATCCGAATCGGAATTGACCCATGCTTGCTGGCTGTGGTGTAAGACACCTCGAAAATGAGTGCGAAATCTGTGAGCAGCGGAACCAGACAAGATAACGTTCTTACTTTCAAAAACCAAAAAGCTTACGACTCAAGTGGGGCTGTAAGACCGAAATGGCCAATTCGCCGAAATGGCCATTTCGTTGGTACTGTATCCACGAAATGGCCAATTTCGCCGAAATAGCCATTTAGGTGCCAAATTGGCCAATTCGAACGATTTTCATGAAACTGGTGATAATTGCCTTGGTGTTTTAGTCCACTTTTTAGTGGTTTGGTCACTTTTATACGCAAATATAAGTAAAAATTGAGTCCTAAACTATGAAGTAGAGACATGTAGTGCTAGCACATACAGTAGAAAACACAGTACAAATCAGTAGAAAACACAGTACAAATCTAAGCTCTTTTTCTCAGCTTCCGTGGGCTTAAAGTCTCAACCTCCGTCTCTGTCCGCTTGCGCTTTGTACCTGGCTTTGGGCCTGGCTTTCCGCGTGGTTTTGGGGCTAGGACTGGCTCTCTAGCCTCGCTATCGCCAGCCTCGCCGTCGCCGGCCTCGCCGTCCTCAATAGCATCCTTAATAGCAACAACCTCTACCTGCTTGCCTTTCCCTTTCCTGTTTCCCTTCCCACGTGATTTTAGGGCTGATTTTGCTGTCCTGCCAGCTTTTTGAGCACTATTAATAGAGCCACGATTGTTCTCTTTAGCTACTGCAGCTGGAAACTTAATAGTTACCTCTTTACCTGCTTTTTTCTCTGGCTTAGTCCGGATGCTATTCCCTAGCAAATTACTAATCGAAGGGTCAATAGAGTTGAGTTCTCCGCCTTGAAATCGGCCTGTTAGCCTTCCATGCCGAGATTGGAGTTTATATTGTCCATTTTTGTACTTAAGGATCCATACTAGTAGCCTAGACGGTTTAGTGGCGAGTCGTAGTTTAAGTGGAATCTGTAGGGTTGCAATTGTCCCGTCTGCAAAGACTGCATTCCAGCCACTGTTTGCCTTAATCATCTGAGCATGGAGCCTAGCGTTGTAAGCCACAGCTCGAGCCTCAATCTCAGTTAGGACGGGATCCTCATCGTCGCTTGAGTCGTCGTCATTGTCGTTGTCATCATCTTAGAGATCTTAATCTTCGTCGTCGTCGTCGACGTCGTCCATTGGGCCTGTAGTAATCCAACGAGGTCTCCGGCCAAACCACACATCAAATGGAGTCTTACGACGTAGTAACGCACGTGTCGTTGTTGTATTAATTACTAAGGCAAGCTCTGCTAGCAATGCTACCCAATCAAACCAACCCTTTTAAGCTTGCAATACACTCAGCCGTCGTTTGAACGTGCAGTTAGCTCGTTCAACAGTCCTTTAGGTTTGTAGGTGGTAGGCTCGGCTGCGAATCATGCGTATACCTAGTTCCTTACAGAGTTAAGCTACTTCGCCCTTAAACTCAGTCCCATTATTACAGCGCCTATATAAAGTTAGCTTTAAAACACTTAATATTACAAAAGTTACTTACAACTTTTAAGGGTATCCGTTCTCACCAAACCATTTTATCAAATTCTAACAAACCCCGCCTGCTGTCTTGTCTTTAAGAGCATCCACCCAAATATACCTTGAAAGTGGGTCCTTTTTCTGAAGGATCCACTTATAATTGCCATCAGCCATAGCCTGAAAGTCTATAAGGTCAATTACAAGCTGATCAAGATAGAACTTGACTTTAATTGGCTTAATTGGTGGCTTGCCCTTATTAGCAGCTTGAAGTGCGCAAATAGAACACTGTTGGATCACCCATTTAACTTGGGTCTTAGTAATGCCGTAGTATGACTCTTAGAGACGGTTGTAGGTCTTTTAAGCACCTAAATTATGAGTTTTAATACAAAATCACACACAAAACAAGCATTATACACGCTAGCATGATAAAGGTTGCAATAAGCCTTCTAAATAAGCTCTATAGCATTATAAATACATGCAGCATATCGAGCCTTAAACCATGTGCCGTCTTTTTTCTGCTCTGCTTTGCGATAAACTTGATTATCTTAGAGCTCAAAAAACGTTAAGGCCTAGTATTTGTTATAAGCTTAGCGCTAGCGCTAGGCTTTATTATTAGATTGACTTATAGCTGTCCGATTGTTAAGGTAATACCGATAATCTGAGCGTTTGAGTGGTGTAAGAAGGCAGTTACCTTTGTTTTTAAGGGCCATATCCATGAATTTGTTGTTTAAGTCGTTAGAATTAGGCTAGGGATTCACACTACCACGTGCTAGCAGCAGCGGCGATGACGGCATGAAGTTGACCCCGGACGGCGACGACGCTGGTAGGCCAATATCCATAGTGTTAGTAGGTAGGTTGAAATGCACTAGGAATTGGGGTGGACCTACTGGGCATAAAGCCTCTACTTATAGACAAATTGAGTAACTATTCCACCCCAAAACTCAGGATCCTATTACCATGTACAGGCAGTCACTTGCCCACCTCGTATGTAACTACCAAAAAGGGGTAGCGCTTAAAAGCGGGGTGCCGAAGCAACCTGAGGTCATAGGAACTGTAAAAAGCAGGGCGTTTATCTAAAACCACCAGCCAGACAATCACGAGTAAATAGGGGTATATACGGTAGTTTCAAGTCCAATGAACTGTCCAATTGTTAGATAAAGCACAGTTTCATTAGTTGTAGTGACAGCGAGCCCAGCGCGTCGGTGACACTAATAGCGACGCCAAGCTGTAGGTTAAACCTGTAAGGATTGACCAAAACACCAAGGCAATTATCACCAGTTTCATGAAAATCGTTCGAATTGGCCAATTTGGCACCTAAATGGCCATTTCGGCGAATTGGCCATTTCGGTCTTACAGGGCGGATTTAATTCTACCGA
>Ga0335075_10014907_pt1 | contig 11651 bp, 9 predicted proteins | sample Lox_Sample_24_FD_206723 | JGI IMG/M metagenome (GOLD analysis project Ga0335075, IMG submission 206723) | Soil microbial communities from Loxahatchee National Wildlife Refuge, Florida, United States - Lox_Sample_2.4 | ecosystem: Environmental > Terrestrial > Soil > Wetlands | place: USA: Florida...
CTCGCCTCCGACCACCACCCAGTCGCCGACGCGGATGCTGCGCTCCCACAACAGGATGAGGCCGGAGACGAAATTGTTGGCGATCGTTTGCAGCCCGAAGCCGATGCCGACCGACAAGCCGCCCGCGATCAGCGCGACCTTCTGGACGTCGAGGCCGATCTGCGCTCCGGCCAGGAGCGCCGCGACGATGACGCCCACATAGCCGAAGATCGTCCGCACCGAGTTTCTGACCCCTGCGTCGAGGCGCGTTTGCGGCAAGAGCCGCAAGCCGAGCCACTCCTGGATCAGCCGGGTGAAGACCACCCCGACGGCGAAGACGAGCGCCGCGCCGACCAACGACGAGAGCGACAAGGTGACGCCGCCGAACGAGAAGCCGAAATAGGCGGAGCGCAGCGGGCTCAGCATGTCCTGCGACTGCACGCCCCAAGGCTTCAGCACCGCCGCGAACGCCAGCACCAGCACGACGAGGCGCGCGACGCCTTGCAGCACGACGACGATCTGCGCCAGGACGTTGCGGCGCAGGCCCGCCATCGCCAGCACGCGCGCGCCGACCGGCGCCTCCGGCTTCAGGATCGCCTCGGTCCCGTGCTGGGCGATGATGTCGGCGATATAGAGGACGCTGCCGACGATGGAGAGGTAGATCGCCTGATTGACGAGGAACGCAGCGAAGGCGATGTAGCCGGTCAGCGCGGCGGCGAAGATGATCAGCGCGACCGCCCAGCCGAGCGTTATCAGCGGCGTCCACGCCTGCTGCGGCGAGGCCGCGGCGCTCGTCTCACGGGCGCCGAGTTTTCGCAGCGCGTAGGCGATGGCCAGCACGGCGAGAAGCGCGCCGGCGCCGCGCGCCGCGACTGCGATGTTGAGCGAGGCGACGGCGTCGGCCGCGGGCTCGATCAGCCGCTCGACCGCCCAGATCGCCGCGATCGTGATCGCGAGGCGATAAAGGATCGCAGCCGTCCGGTCACTCATCGGAAGGAGGCGCCAGGCCGTGCGCCCAGGCGCCAGCACGCCGCGGCCAAGCGCATTGACGGCGATCATGACCCGCGCCGCCGCGAACACGGCGCCGATCACGCCCTGCGTGCTCGGATCGGAAAGGCCGAACGAGTCGAGCGCGCCCGCCAGCACGCCGAGGCCGGCGAGCGGCAGCGCCGCGAAGATCACGAATATCCAGGCGGCGGCGAGCGCGCGGCGCAACCGGCTCGGGGCGCGCTCGGCCGGATCCCGGTACACGAAGCGGCGCGCAAGCCAGCCGAGCGGCGCGGCGGACAGCGCCAGCGCAAGCACGCCCGCCGCCATCTCGATCTTCTCAGCCAGCGTCAGCCGTTCGCCGACGGCTTCGAGCCAATTGCCGATCAGGCCCCGCATCACCTCGGCGCTGACCGGGACCTCCCGCCGGACGGCGATCCAAAGCCGCGGACTGAGAATGCTCGACGACCGGGCGAAGGTTCGCTGCATGAACAATTGGCGGCGCGTGGCGCTGATCCGCGTCGCGATGTCGTCCGATTGCAGCAACATCGCGCGCGCGGCGCGCAGGTCGGCGTCGAGCGTGTCGTGCCTTTTCTTTTCGCTCGCGAGCTCCTTGGCCGCGACGTCGGTCGCGGGCGGGGCCTCGCCCGCTTTGGGCGTCAGTTCGGCGAGGCGTTTCGCCGATGCCGCGAGGCGGGGCGTGAGATCGGCGATCGCCCCCTGCAGGCTGAGGGCGAGCGGATCGTTCTCGGCGCGCAGGTTCTGCAGATCGGCGTCGGTGAGGTTCTTGTTCCTGAGCGCCGCGTCAATGGAGGCGAGCGCGGCGCGCGTCTGATCGAGATTGAGATCGAGCGGATGGGCGCCCTGCGCCCAGACCCGCCCGAGGCCCATGAGGACGAAGACGAGAACGGCCCAATGTACGAGGCGCAATGCGGACCCAGGCTTCATCGTATGGCTCAACGGCCCCGAGAGGGTGATTCGGCGGCGCGCTCCCCTCGTTCATCCGACCATGGCCAGGCCGCGGCGGCAACCGGGGCACCTCCAGGAGCGTTCACCTTGGCTTAAGGTTAGGGGCTGCGCGCCCGCCGCAGCTTCTGTTAAAGGGGGAAAACCCATGAGGGCCATCCGGTGACCCAAACCATTCCCGCCCCAGCGCTTGCCGATTCCGCGAGCCAAGCCCCGCGCGGCGGCGACCCCGCGAACCAGGCGCCGCGCGCGGCGGGCGAGCGCGCGCTCGATTGCTTCCTTGCCGCCGGATTCGAGCGGACCGAGCCGCCGATCCTGCACCCGGCGGCGATCTTCCTCGACATGTCGGGCGAGGAAGTTCGCCGCCGCCTGTTCCTCACCGCCGACGCGGCGGGCGAGGAGCTGTGTCTGAGGCCCGAATATACGATCCCGGTCTGCCGCGCCTATCTCGCCTCTGACAAGGCGGGCGGGATCGCCGAATATTCCTATCTCGGCCCGGTCTTCCGCGCTCGCGGGACCCAAGGCGGCGAGCAGACGCAGACCGGCCTCGAGAGCTTCGGCCGCCCCGACGCCGAAGCGGCCGACGCGGAGGTGTTCTCCCTCGCCATGGAGGCGGCGAGCGCGGCGGGAGGGGCCATGCTGACGGCGCGGCTCGGCGACGCCGGCCTGTTCGACGCCGTGCTCGATTCGCTCAAGATCGCCGAGCCGTGGCGCCGGCGGCTGCGCCGCGGCGTCGCCCGAGGCCTCAGCCTCGAGGCCATTTTCATCCGCCCGAGGCTGAGCGCGCTCGCCCAGCCCGGCGTGCTGGCGGCGCTGGAGAGCGCCGACCACGCCGGCGCCAAGGCGCTGGTCGAGGACCTGCTCGCGATCGCAGGCATCGACTCGGTCGGCGGCCGCACCGCGAGCGAAATCGCCGACCGATTTCTCGAACAGGCGTCGCTGCGATCCGGGCCGCCGATCGAGGCCGAGAAGCGCGCCGCGCTGGATGCGTTCTTAAGCATATCCGGCGATCCCGATGAGGCGGCGGTCGCGCTTCGCCGCCTAGCCCATTCCGCCGGCCTCAACCTAAGCGCGGCGCTCGACGCGTTCGAGCGCCGCAACGGCTTCATCGCCGCCCGTGGCGTTGCGATCGAGGCCGTCCGCTTCAGCGCCGCCTTCGTGCGGGATTTCGACTATTACACCGGCTTCGTGTTCGAGGCCCACGATCCGCAGGCCCCGGGCGCCAGGACCGCGCTCGCCGGCGGGCGCTATGACGGGCTCGCCCGGCGCCTCGGCGCGAGCGAAGACATTCCAGCCGTCGGCGCGGCGATCAATCTCGACCGGCTCATGGACGGGGAGAAGCGCTGATGGCCACGGGCAACGGCGCCGAGGGGCCGTTCGTCCTCGCAGTCCCCTCCAAGGGGCGATTGCAGGAGGCCGCCTACGCTTTCTTCGCCCGCGCTGGGCTTGAGTTCGTGCAGGGCCGGGGCGCACGCGACTATCGCGGCGCAATCGCCGGCCTGGCCGGCGTCGAGGTCGCCTATGTCTCGTCGGCCGAGATCGTCGGCCTGCTCGCGGCGGGCGCGGCGCATTTCGGCGTCGCCGGCGAGGACCTGCTGCGCGAGAAGGCGCTGAACGTCGAGGCGCGGTTCGAGCTTTTGAGCCCGCTCGGCTTCGGCCACGCCAATGTCGTGGTCGCCGCGCCGCAGGCCTGGATCGACGTTCGCACCATGGCCGATCTCGACGATGTCGCGCAGGCCTTTCGCGCCAGGCGCGGCGAGCGCATGCGGGTCGCGACAAAGTACGTCGACCTGACCCGCCGCTTCTTCGCCGAGCATGGGATCGCCGACTACCGCATCGTCGAGAGCCTCGGCGCGACCGAAGGCGCGCCAGCCTCGGGCGCGGCCGAGCTTATCGTCGACATCACCACCACCGGCGCGACGCTCGCCGCAAATGCGCTCAAACCCCTCGACGACGGAACGATCCTGCGCTCGCAGGCGACCCTCATCGCCTCGCTTGCCGCGCCTTGGGGGCCGAATGCGAGGCAATCCGCGCGCGCCATCCTCGCGCGCATCGCGGCGAGCGAGGAAGCGCGGCAGTCGCGCGAAGTCCGGGCGCGTCTGCCGAGGGAGGCGCATCAATTGGTCGAGACGGCGATCGAGCGCTTCGGCGCCGTCTCCGCGATCGGCGAGGGCCCCGACTCGCATGGCTTCGTCGCGCTGCACTGCGCCCGCGACAAGGTCGCCGATCTCGCCGGCTGGCTCCTCGCCAAAGGCGCCGAGCGGGTCAGCGTGGCCGCGCTCGAACAGACCTTCGCCGCCCGCAACGCGCTCTACGAAGCGCTCGAGAGAAGGATCGGCGCGGCCTGAGGCTTGAACCGCCTTAAGAGTGTCTGCCCCGCGCTCAGGACCCGAAGCCGGACGACGGCGGCGCAATAATCGATGAAGCCGCTCAGCGTCAGGTGTAAGAGGGAGCAGTCCTGGTCGACTAGAGGCGATTCGCCGAACGGCGGCTTTCTTCCCCGCCCTGATCGGTTGGGCGTGCTTTGCCGCGACAACGAGGCGTCTCTTGACCACCGCCGTGGACCGCTCGTCCTTTTTCATCGCGCTTGTCGTGGTCGACGTGCTCGCCGGCCTCGCGGATGTGATCTCCGGCCCCTATCTCGTGCTCTTTCTCGTCGATCAGGCGCATTTGAGCCCGCTCTCGCTCAGCGTCGTCCTGACCGCGAGAGCGCTCGCGGGAATCGCCTTCGCGACAGGATTTGGCGGCTGGGTCGACCGCAAGCCGAGCGTCGCGCCGTTGCTTCTGGCCCTCGCCGGCTCGGCGGTCGGCTATGCTTCGCTCGCCTTCACCACCGATTTCGCCCTCCTCATGGTCATCGCGGCGCTTCCAGTCGCGATCGGCGCGGCGGCCTTTTCCCAATCGATCGCGCTCGTCAGGCGGGGCTTCGAACAGGCAAGCTTTCACACCGCGAGCCGCGCCCTCGGCGTCCTTCGCGCCAGCTGGTCGCTGGCCTGGGCGATGGGACCCGCGGTCGGCGCGGTGATGGTCGCGGCGTTCGGATTTCGCGGCGTGTTCTTCACCAGCGCCGCCTCCAGCGCGATCGCCCTCGCGACCCTCGCCCTTGTCCGGGCAAAACCGGTTTCCAGCGAGGCCGGTCACGCCAATCGGCCAAAGCCGACCAACGGCGGTCCGGCGATCGCGCTCGCCTTCACGGCGCTCGCCCTGTTTCACACCGCTATGTTCCTGGGCTCAATTCCGCTGGCGATCGTGATGACCACTTCGCTCGGCGGCGCGAAGAGCGACGTCGGACTGGCCTATAGCCTCTGCGCCGCGCTCGAGATCGTCGTCATGGGCGCGCTCATCTGGCGTCCGCTCAAGCGCGCCGAGCGGCCGGCGATCGTGATCGGCTTCGCCGTTTTCGTCGCCTATTTCGTCGCGCTCGCGCTCGCGCGCTCGGTCGGGGCGGTGCTTTGGGCCCAAATCCTCCGGGCGATCGGGATTGGGCTCGTGACTTACCTCGGGATCAGCTTCCTGCACTCGTTCATGCCCCATCGCGCCGGCGCGGCGGCGGCGCTCTTCTCGAACGCCGGGCAACTGGGCTCGGTGTTCGCCGCGCTCGGCGCGGGCCTCCTGGCGCAGGCGTTCGGCTACCCGTTCATCTTCGTCGCCTGCGCGATTCTCAGCGCCGCGGGCCTCGTTCTGGTGTGCCTCGCGCCCGCCGCGCCGGAATGACGCGTCGCCCGGCGGCGGCGCGCAGCCATGCTTTTGATGACGGCTTCGCGCCAACCCGGCTAGAATGGCGGGCGCCGCTCGCCCGAGCGGACTCGGCCGCGGCCGCTCACGAGCTCGCAAGATCATTGGAGGGCGCCATGCCGCTCGAGGTCCGGATCGGCCCGCCGCAGATTTCGATCCATCAGGGTCAAACCATTCTCGTGAGCGAGGACAGCGGGCAGATCAACTGGCCGAGCGCCAAAGGCCTCTATTTCTTCGACACCCGCGTCGTCAGCAGCTGGACCATCTACGCCAATGGCGAGCCCTGGGACCTCCTGAACGGCGGCGCCGTCAGCTACTACGCCTCGCGCATCTTCCTCACCAATCGCGCTTTGCGGACCGAGGACGGCGTGATCCCCGCGCGCACGCTGGGCCTGGCGATCGGCCGCTGCATCAGCGGGGGCATGCATGAAGATCTCGACATCACCAACGACAGCAAGGGCTCGGTGAAGTTCCAGCTCGAAATCGCGCTTCGTTGCGATTTCGCCGATATCTTCGAGGTCAAGTCGGACAGCATCGTGCGCCGGGGCCGGATCACGACCGAATGGTCCCAGGCGCGCCAGCGGTTGCGCACAACTTACCGCAATCGCGACTTCAGCCGCGAAGTCTCAATCTCCGTGGCGCGTTCGTCCGCGAAGGCGGTGTACGCGAACGGCAGGCTGAGCTTCGAGGTCGCGCTCGAACCCGGCGCGTCTTGGCATTGCTGCCTCAACTACACGCTGATCGACGGCGACCGATCGTTTGCTCCGCCGCGCGAGTGCATCGCGCAAAGCCATAAATCGCCCCACGCCGAGACGATGGCGGACTGGCTGCAGAACGTAGTCAAGATCGAGACCGGCAACGAGGAGTTCTACCGCCTCTTTCGTCAGGCGCTCGAGGACATGGCGGCGCTGAGGCTGCCGATCGGGGGCGCCGATCACCTGGAGTTTCTGCCTGCCGCCGGGCTGCCCTGGTTCATCGCGCCGTTCGGCCGCGACAGCTTGATCGTCTCCCTCCAGAACACCCTCATCTATCCCAAGTTCGCCCGAGGGGCGCTCGATATTCTCGGCTCGCTGCAGGCCAAGGAAATGGACGACTACCGCGACGCCGAGCCCGGCAAGATCCTGCATGAAATGCGCTACGGCGAGCTCGCGCATTTCAAGCTGATCCCGCACACGCCCTATTACGGCACCGCCGACGCCACGCCGCTTTATCTGATCACCTTGCACGCCGCCTGGCGCGCGACCGGCGACCGGGCGCTCCTCGAGCGGCATCTCGAGACGGCGGAAGGCTGCCTCGCCTGGATCGACGACTACGGCGACCGCGACGGCGACGGCTTTCAGGAATATCAGACGCGCTCTCCGGTCGGCTATGAGAACCTGAGCTGGAAGGATTCCTCCGATTGCGTGGTCTATCCGGACGGCTCGCTGGTGAAAGGCCCGAAAGCGCTCTGCGAGCTGCAGGGCTACGTCTATAACGCTTGGATTCGCATGGCCGAGGTCTTCGATGCGCTGGGCAAGCCCGATCGCGCCAAGGCGCTGCGGGCCAAGGCCTGTGCGCTGTTCGAACGGTTCGACGAGGCCTTCTGGGACGAGGAGCTCGGCTTCTACGCCTTCGCGCTCGATGGCGACAAGAAGAAGGTGCTGACCGTCGCGTCCAACCCCGGTCACTGCCTCTGGTCGGGCATCGTGCGAGAGGAGCGGGCGAGAAAGGTGGTCGACCGGCTGATGGCGCCGGACATGTGGACCGGCTGGGGCATTCGCACCCTTTCCGGGCGCAATCCGGCGTTCAATCCGTACAATTACCAGACCGGATCGGTCTGGCCGCACGACAACGCGATGATCGCGCTCGGCTTCAAGTCTTACGGGTTCAGCGACGAGGCGGCGCGGGTCGCCCATGACATCAGCATCGCGGCGAGCCATTTTCCCTTCCACCGGCTGCCGGAGCTCTACACCGCGTTCGAGCGCGACCCGACCAATTTTCCGGTTCAATACCTCGGCGCGAACGTGCCCCAGGCCTGGGCCGCCGGGTCGACCTTCATGCTGATTCAGGCTCTCCTAGGCTTTTTTCCGGACGCGCCGCGCAATCGCCTGTACGTCGACCCGGCGCTGCCGAAATGGCTGCCCGACCTGACCGCGCGCGACCTCAGCGTCGGCAGGCACAAGATCGACATCCGTTTCTGGAGGGAGGGCGGCGAGACCCTGTTCGAGGTGACGAAGGGCGATCCCAAGCTGGTGGAGCGGCGCCAGTTCTCGCAGACATTCGCCCAACTGAAGACGGCCTCCGATCCGATCGCGCCTGCTTGAGCCCGCGGGCGTCGCCGATCCGAGCGCCGTCGCGGGGGCTGCGGCCCGCCGCGAGCGCAATGAGGCAGATCAGACCGCCGGCGACCGCATCTTCCTGCCGCGCGGCTGACGCCAATCCATGCCCACGCCCGACATCGCGGACCGCGGGAACCGCCGAAGAGCCCGCCTGAGCGTCCGGGCCAAGTTGATAACGTCACAATTTGCGTGCATCCATGCCCCGCGCGCGCGCCGATGCGGCGCCATTCCAGGGAGGAAAGCACAGCCGATGTCCCTTTCGGTCCATCAAAGCAGCGTGCCGGTCTACGAGCGCGCGCTCAGCGCATTCCTCGGCGTTCTCGACAAGGCGGAAGAGCACGCGCGGGCGCGCAAGTTCGATCCCAACGCTTATCTCGCCATGCGGCTGAGCCCGGACATGTATCCCTTCGTCCGCCAGGTCCAGAGCTTCTGCGACCACGCTAAGAACTCGTCGTTCCGGCTCGCCGGCCAGGCGCCGCCGGTCAAGGAGGACAAGGAGACTTCCATCGCCGAATTGCGCGAGCGAATCGAGGCCACGCTCGGCCTCCTCAAGTCGCTCGACGCCAAGGCGATGGAGGGCGCGGAGACCCGCGAGATCGTCATTCCCGCCGGGGCCAACAAGCTGAAGCTCCCCGGCGCCGACTATCTCCTGCATTTCGCCTTACCCAACTTCTATTTTCATCTGACCACCGCTTACGACATCCTGCGCGCGAGCGGCGTCGAGATCGGCAAGCGCGACTTCATGGGCGCCGTTCCGAACCTCGTTCGGGTTTGAGAGCATCGATCATGACCATCGCCTGACTGCCTATCGGTCCGCGCATGTCGCAGGCGGTCATTCACGGCTCGACCGTTTTATCGCGCCGGTCGGGTCGAGGCGGCGAGCCTGATGCAATTCCGTCGCGCGATTCCCCTGCGGCCCACGCGCGCCGGCCGATCACGCGCTTCGGCCTATGCGCCGCGCCTCATTTGTCGGCTATCAAAAGCGGGCTCAATTTCGCGCTTTTCAATCTTGAGCGGCGAGCCTCCGGCGTTCGAACGCCGAAGGAGGCGATCACGCCTCGGCTGGTGCGGACGAGATTCGCGCTGGGGCCTTTCGTTCCGATGCTGCGGCGGCTCACGCGCGCGCCTTCGATGAGGAGAAAGAGGGTGTCGGCGAGAAGGTCTGGCTGCGAGGCGCCGGCGGCCCTGCAGAGCTTGGCGAGCCGGTCGCGCTGACGCACCTTGAACGCCTCGATCACCCGCAGACCCGGATGGCCTTCCTCCGTCAATTCGACAGCCGCGTTGGCGAGAGCGCAGCCGCGCTCGTCTTCGGCAATGTATCTCGCCGCCTTCTCTATGAAACCGTGGAGCTGGGCGGCCGCATCGCCCGGATTCTCGGCCTCGATCTCGGCCCACGCCTCGTCCGACTTCCGCCCCTTGTAGTTCAGATATTCGAGGACAAGCTTGTCCTTCGAATCGAAGCAGCGGTAAAGCGCCATCTTGCTGGTGCCCGCCGCTTCCGCGATCGCTTCGACGCCGACCCCGCGGATGCCCCGGCGGTGGAAGAGATCCTGGGCGCAGGCGAAGATGCGGTCGCGCGGCCGCACGGCTTGCCCGGTCCGGATGTCCGGATCCGAATTCGATTTTTGTTTGTCCATGATGCTTGACGGGAGCGTTACCGAGCGGTATCAATGCCGATACCAATCGGTATCATCCGGCGCTCGCGAAGTCAAACCGGCGCGAGCCGGCCGGAAACGGGAGTTGAAAGGAACATCCGCCATGGCGCATCAGAACGCCCCGACAATCGACGATCTTCTGGCGGACCCGCTCATTCAGAAGGTCATGTACGCCGACCGCGTGGAGCCTCAGGCGCTGAGGAATCTCCTCACTGGAACGGCTCGCCGGCTCGGCGACTCGATGCGTGCAAGCTCGGTGCAGCTGACGCAGGAGCTCGGCCGGCGCGGCTCGATGCGCGGGCCGCTTGCGCTCATGCGGCCGTCGGCTCGCGTCGCAGAGGGCGAATGCGGAGCGTCGCTCTATTGCTGACTTTGCTCCGCTGTTCTGGTTCGGCGCCGTTTTGAAACCCGCCTTGGCAGTTACAACGAGAAACGACTCAGCGGCTCGGAAATAGCGCCGCAAGCCATTGACATCGCTCGAAACGGACGCGCGAATGGCGATCGGGCGAACTCCGTCCCGGTCGTCAGAACGGATTCCAGGTCGCCTGCTGGGTGAACTTGAGGTAATCGACATTGACCCCCAGGCGCCAGCCGAGGCCGGTGCGGATGGGGACCACGACGACCCCCTTGGCGTCCAGCGCGGTGAAGCCCAAGCCGCCGACAAAATAGGCCGAGCCGTCCACTCCCCCGAAGCGATCGAAAATCGCTCTCGTGTCCGGCAGATTGTAGACCAGCATCATGGTCCGGTCGCCGTCGGCGCCGGCGTCAAAGCCGAGCGACGGCCCCTGCCAATAGACCCGCTGGCTGCCGGCGTTGCGCGTATACATTCTGCCTTCGCCATATCGCAATCCGGCCACGAACGCGCCGGAGGCCTCTTGGCCGAGGATGTAGGCGTTCGGCAGTCCCCAGCGGCGGCCGGCTTCCTGCACCCCCTCCGCCAAGCCACGCGACACGCTGCCAAAAAAACGATGGCCACTGTCGATGATTTCATCGGGCGAAAACGCCTCCGGAGCGTCTGCTCTGGCCGGCGTCGCGAAGGCGACGGCGCCGGTCGCCGCTAGGGTCACAAGCTCTCGGCGCGTCATATTCCTCATGGGGGCATCCTTCGAGGCGGCCAAACCCTGGCGCTGTCGCATCGCGGCTCGAGTCGATTCGATGCGGCGACGCGTCGAGCGCTGACGCATGGTCAATAATCCCGCCGAGTTGACAGAAAATTAATGATGGCCGGCTTTTCGCGCCGCCCTCGCTTCGCCGCGCGGGCCGATCCCCGGGCGCGTCTAGTCCAGGATCTGCACGATGCGATTGGTGTTGAGGTCGATAATCGCCCGACGGCCGTTGACGATCGCCCTGCCATAGCCGGGCCGATCCGCGATCGGCGCGGGCGCCACGTCGCTCGGGAGCCTCTGACCTTGGATCGCCTCTCCGGAGATGGTGACGCGCGGACCTGTGCCGACCGCCCCAAGCTCCGGCGCGCCGAAAGTCGACCCGCCGGACGGGGTGGATCGGGTGGACGTCATTCCCGGAGGGTTATAGACGCCGCGCAGCGTCTGGTCCTGGGCGTAACCCAGCGATCCCGTCCCCAACAGGGCGACAGAGAAAAGAACAAGCCGGCGCATGACGTTCTCCGCTGCGCGGACCCCCGATCGAGCTGGCCCGCCTGAGGGAAAGCCTTGCGAAAAGTCTAGCACGCCGCCCCGGCCAAAGCCAGGATCGGGACGACGGCCCAGCCGATGACCCTCCACGGTCGCAAGCCCGATGAGGCAATAGGCGAGATCGGCCAATCTGTAGATAGAGGCGCGCCTTCGACCCGCCTCGGCTTTCGCTGCACCGCACTGTGACCTGGGTCACGGCATGGAATTTGCGTGAACGCTATGTTGCAAGCGTTGCAACTGATCGGTTGCAAATAACAATCGAATCGCGCAGGAAGTGCGATCGACCATCCGGCACAAAACACGGGGGCGAAAATGTACTCGATCCTTATCCTTATCTGCTCGACGGCGCTGTCGCACGC
>Ga0335075_10014910_pt1 | contig 11651 bp, 11 predicted proteins | sample Lox_Sample_24_FD_206723 | JGI IMG/M metagenome (GOLD analysis project Ga0335075, IMG submission 206723) | Soil microbial communities from Loxahatchee National Wildlife Refuge, Florida, United States - Lox_Sample_2.4 | ecosystem: Environmental > Terrestrial > Soil > Wetlands | place: USA...
GGCTGCACGCTGGCGGCGAGCCCGAACGTCCAGCCCTGGCCGAGCGTCCCCGCGCCGGTGCTTAGCGAGTTGTACGTTCTCGTCAGGTCGAGCAGCCCGAGTAATCCGGCGGCAAACCCCAGATCGACGACACTCTCGGTGTAGTTGCCGATCGCGGTGGAGACCCCGAATCCGGCGAACCCGTACCCGGAATTACGGCCGAACAACTCCTGGACCGGTCGGGTGATGTGCTGCTGCGGCGACGTCATGGTATCCCCAGGTGCCGTTGTGAGGCGCCCCCTGCCCCCGCCCCGGCGGACAAACCGACAGGGGCCATTCTGGCTGCAGGAAACAACGGCCAGCAATCGCATTCCATGGCCGATAGTTAAATATCACTATATGGTGATAAGTGACTGTCAGTCAGGCCTGGCCGCGGGCGATGGCGGTGAACGCCTCCAGCGCCTCGGTGTCGGAGTAGTGGCTCAGCACGTATTCGGCCGCCCACTCCCCGGCGCCCGGGTAGCGGCTCGCGCCGATGACCCCGGCCGCCGCGGCCGCGTCGTAGCCGGTGCGGCGCAGCGTCACGTCGGGGCCGAGCAGGGCCCAGCCCGCGCCGGGATGACCGTAGGGCATGCCGACGCTGCCGGGGTTGACGACCCGGCGCCCGCCCGCCAGCCGGTCGAACGGCATATGGGTGTGGCCGCAGACCACGACCCCGGCCGTGACGCCGTCCAGCGCCGCGGCCCAGCGTTCGGGCGGGCTGTCGACCAGCAGCATCTCGTCGTCCCGGCGCGGCGATGCGTGGCAGAACAGGGTCGGGCCGAGCCCGTCGATGTCCAGCGTGACGGTCAGCGGCAGCCGGTCGAGCCGGTCCCGGTGTGCCCGGCCGATCAGGCCCGCGCTCGCCGCCGCGTCGGCGCCGTTCGGCCCGGGAACCTCACCGCCGTCGAACGCGGTGATCATCTCGCGCTCGCAGTTGCCGTGCACCCAGATCGCCCGGTCGCCCAGTTCGGCCAGCCGGTCCAGCGTCTCGGCGGGCATCGGCCCGAGCGCGATGTCGCCGAGCAGCACAATCGCATCCAAGCCGTCCAGGTCCGGCTCGTCGAGCACCGCCTCCAGGGCGGGGAGGTTCGCGTGGATGTCAGCCAGCACCGCAGCCCTCATGCGCACCGATTATGGTCGCTGGCGGCAGGCCGGACCGCGCTGGCGGGCGGGAATCTGCTGTTAGCGAAGCGCGCCAGTGATCGCGCCGTCGCGCCCAGTTACGGCTGGCGCTTTCCGGGAATACCGGCGTGGCGCCGCAGTTGGCGGTAACCATGAAAGCCGTTGGTGTGACCCAGTTCGGCGGCCCCGACGCCCTCCAGGTCGTGGAGCTGCCAGATCCCGAAGCTGGCCCAGGCGAGGTCCGCATCCGCGTGCACGCGGCCACCGTCAACCCGACCGATACCGGGCTGCGCAGCGGCGCGCGGGCCGCCCAGCTGAAGGACGTCCCGCCGCCCTACATCCCCGGCATGGACGTCGCCGGGGTGCTCGAGCAGATCGGTGACGGCGTGGAGACCGGCCTGCACGTCGGTGATCACGTCATGGCGATCGTGGTGCCGCACGGCTCGCACGGCGGCTACTCCGAGCGTGTCGTCGTCCCGGCCGAGTCCGTTGCGCGCGTGCCCGCGGGCGCGACCGACGCCGAGGCTTCGACGCTGCCGATGAACGGGCTGACCACCACGCAGGCGCTCGACCTGCTCGGCCTCCAGGCCGGGCAGATGCTCGCAGTCACCGGTGCGCCCGGCGCGGTCGGCGGCTACGCGGTGCAGCTGGGGAAGGCGGCCGGCCTGCGGGTCGTGGCCGACGCTTCAGAGGCCGACGAGGCGCTGGTCAAGGGGCTGGGAGCCGACGTCGTGGTGCGGCGCGGCCCGGAGTTCGCCGGGCGGGTTCGCGAGGCGGTCCCCGGTGGCGCCGACGGTGTGGTGGACGGCGCGCTGCTCAACGGGCTGGTCGTGCCCGCGGTCCGGGATGGCGGCCGGATCGCCACCGTGCGCGGCTTCACCGGCGACGCGGAGCGCGGCGTCACGTTCCATCCGGTGTCGGTCCGCAACTACGCGCGGGAGCAGGCCAAGCTGGACCGCCTGCGCCAGCTCGCCGAGGCGGGGCAGGTGACGCTCCGGGTGGCCCGGATCCTCCCGGCCGACCGCGCCGCCGAGGCACACCGCATCCTGGAGGCCGGTGGCACCAGGGGACGGCTGGTGCTGGAGTTCTGACTGCGATGAGCGACCAGGACGTGCTGCCGATCGTGCAGTGCGGCGACCCGGTGCTGCGCCGGCCCGCCCAGCCGGTCGACCCGGACGACCTGCGCACGGGCGCGCTGCGCCGCCTCATCGCCCGGATGCGGGCGACCATGGAGGCCGCGCCGGGCGTCGGCCTGGCGGCGCCCCAGGTGGGGGTGCCCATCCGCCTCGCGGTGCTGCAGGACGACCCGGAGCGGTGGGGTCACCTGACCGACGGCGAGCGTGCCGCCCGCGAGCGGACCGCCCTGCCCTTCACCGTCCTGGCGAACCCCGCGGTCACGCCGGTGGACGGCGACGGCCTGGCCAGCTTCTACGAGGGGTGCCTGAGCGTCCCCGGGCTCACCGCGGTGGTGGCCCGCCACCGGGCGGTGCGGGTCCAGGCGCTCGACGAGCATGGCCAGCCGGTCGACCGGGTGTTCGCGGGCTGGCCTGCCCGCATCGTCCAGCACGAGGCCGACCACCTCGGCGGCCGCCTCTACCTGGACCGGGCCGAGACCAGGTCGCTGAGCACCGCGGACAACTACGCCAGCCTCTGGGCCGGGCGGCCGCCGGGTGAGGCCGCGGCGGCGCTCGGGTTCACGCTGCGTTAAGGGGTGGCGGGCGGCCGCGGCTACCCTGGGCAGGTGCACAGCAGGGTCGCCGTCCTCGATTACGGCTTCGGCAACATCCGCTCGGCGCAGCGGGCGCTGCAGCGGGCCGGGGCCGATGTCGAGGTGACCGCCGGCTTCGACGCGGCGCTGAACGCCGACGGGCTGGTGGTCCCCGGCGTCGGCGCCTTCGCCGCCTGCATGGCCGGGCTGCGCGCGGTGCGCGGCGAGGTCGTGATCGGCCGCAGGCTCGCGGGGTCCCGGCCGGTGCTCGGGATCTGCGTCGGGATGCAGGTGCTGTTCGCCGAGGGGGTCGAGCACGGCGAGCGGACCGAGGGCTGCGGGGAGTGGCCCGGGGTGGTGCGGCGCCTGGAGGCGCCGGTGCTGCCGCACATGGGCTGGAACACGGTATCCGCGCCCGCCGGGTCGCGGCTGTTCGCCGGGGTCGGCGACGGCACAAGGTTCTACTTTGTGCATTCCTACGCAGCCGCGTCGCTGCCGCTGCCGGAGAGCCCGCGGATGGCCGCGCCGCTGATCACCTGGGCCACGCACGGGGAGCCGTTCATCGCCGCGGTGGAAAACGGGCCGCTGTGCGGCACCCAGTTCCACCCGGAGAAGTCCGGCGACGCCGGGGCCGCCCTGCTGTCCAACTGGCTAGAGTCACTCCGGTGACGGCCAATCTGACCCTGCTCCCGGCGGTGGACGTGGCCGGCGGCCAGGCGGTCCGGCTGGTCCAGGGCGCCGCGGGAACCGAGACCAGCTACGGCGACCCGCTCGCCGCCGCCATGGACTGGCAGCGTGCCGGTGCCCGCTGGATTCACCTGGTCGACCTCGACGCGGCGTTCCGCCGCGGCTCCAACGCCGGGTTGCTGGCGTCGATCGTCCGGCAGGTCGACGTGGCGTTCGAGGTCTCCGGGGGGATCCGCGACGACGCCTCACTGGAGGCGGCGCTCGCAACCGGATGCGAGCGGGTGGTCGTCGGGACCGCGGCGCTCGAGGATCCGGACTGGGTGCGCCGCGCCGTCGCCGCGCACGGCGAGCGGATCGCGGTCGGGCTCGACGTGCGCGGGACCCGGCTGGCCGCCCGCGGCTGGACCAGCGAAGGCGGCGAACTCGACGACACGCTCGGCCGGCTCGAGGCGGACGGCTGCCGGCGGTACGTGGTCACCGACATCACCAGGGACGGCACGCTGTCCGGGCCGAACCTGGACCTGCTGCGCCGGGTGTGCGCGCGCACGCAGCGGCCGGTGATCGCCAGCGGCGGGGTCTCCAGCCTCGCCGACCTGCGCGCGATCGCCGGCCTGCGCGCGATCGGGGTGGAGGGAGCGATCGTCGGCAAGGCCCTGTACGCCGGGGCGTTCACCCTGGAAGAGGCCTTGAACGTTACGGCCGCCGCGACCGGGGCCGCCTGATGCCGGTCGCCGTGCGGGTGATCCCGTGCCTGGACGTGGACGCCGGGCGCGTGGTCAAGGGGGTGAACTTCCGCAGCCTGCGCGACGCGGGCGACCCGGTGCAGCTCGCCGCGGCCTACGACCGCGAGGGCGCGGACGAGCTGGTGTTCCTCGACATCACCGCGTCGGCCGAGCACCGGGACACGATGCTGGACGTGGTTGCGGCCGCGGCGGACCAGGTGTTCATCCCGCTGACCGTGGGCGGCGGCGTGCGCAGCACGGACGACGTGGACCGGCTGCTGCGGGCCGGCGCGGACAAGGTGTCGCTGAACACCGCGGCGATCGCCAGGCCGGAACTGCTGACCGAGGTGGCCGGGCGGTTCGGCTCGCAGTGCGTGGTCGTGTCGGTGGACGCGCGCCGCGTTCCGCTGGCCGGGGAGGTCCGGGCCACCGGGGGGAGCGCGGGGGGCGGAGCCCCCCGCGGGGGCGGGTTCGAGGTGACCACGCACGGCGGCCGGCGCGGCACCGGGATCGACGCGGTCGCCTGGGCGCGCCGGGCGGCCGCCCTCGGCGCCGGGGAGATCCTGCTGAACTCGATGGACGCCGACGGCACGCTGGCCGGCTTCGACCTGGAGCTGATCGGCGCGGTGCGGGCGGCCGTGGCCGTCCCGGTGATCGCCAGCGGAGGCGCGGGCAAGGCCGCCGACTTCCCCCCGGCGGTGCACGCCGGCGCGGACGCGGTGCTTGCCGCCAGCGTGTTCCACTTCGGCGAGATCGGCATCGGCGAGGTCAAGGAATCGCTGCGCGCGGCCGGCCACCCCGTCCGCTGACGGGTCCTGGCTGAATCCGCCATGTGACTGATGTCTCCTCCGGCCTCGCCATCGACGATGGGCGGGATGCGGCGAGCCTCGGGTGCGCGCCGCCCTACCGAAAGGGATGTGAGGTTGGCATGAGTGGCAGCAGGACCCTGCCGGGCGGTTTCTTCGCGGACGCCGATTTCGACTTCGAGGCGCGCACTCTGCTGGGCGCTGCCGCCGGCGGCATCGGCGATGCCGGGCTGGTCCTGGCGACCCTGGACCGGGTCACCGACGGCGATCCGCAGAGCTGGTTCGACGCCTGGACAGCGACGGCCGCGGACCTGGCCGCGCGCGGCGATAAGGCGCTGGCCAGCGGGCACCTGCACACCGCGAGCTGGGCCATGCTGGCCGCGGCGGAGTATTACGCCAAGGCGCTGGTGTTCGTCGACGGGCTGGCCGACCCGTCCGTGCTGCTGCCCACCTTCCGCCAGGGCCGCGCCGGCTGGGAGAACGTCATCGACGCCTCGCAGGGCCGCTTCGTCCGGGTGCAGGTTCCCTACGAAGACACCACGCTGCCGGGCTACCTGCTCCGCCCGGACGCCACCGGGGCGGCCCGGCCGACGCTGGTGATGACCAACGGAAGCGACGGCTCGCTGCCCGGTCTGCTGGGGTACGGCGCGGCCGAGGCGCTGAGCCGCGGCTGGAACGCCTTCCTGTTCGACGGCCCGGGGCAGCAGTCGATGCTGTTCGAGCGGGGCGTCCCGTTCCGCCACGACTGGGAGGCCGTGCTGACGCCGGTCATCGACTTCCTGGTCGCGCGGCCCGACGTGGACGCCTCGGCGCTGACCGGTTACGGAATCAGCCAGGGTGGCTACTGGATCACCCGGGCGGTCGCGTTCGAGCGCCGGATGGTCGCGGCGGTCGCCGACCCGGGTGTGGTCGACGTGTCGGCCGGGTGGACCGCCCACCTGCCGCCGGCCCTGCTGGACCTGCTGAACTCGGGCCAGAAGGACGCCTTCAATGCCGTCATGGCGCAGGCCCAGGCCGGTGCCGGCCCCGCGGCGGCCCGGACGATGGCCTTCCGGGGCAAGCCGTACGGCACCACCGACCCCTTCGACCTGTTCACCGAGGTGCGCAAGTACCAGGTCCGCGACGTGGCCGGGCAGATCACCACCCCGCTGCTGATCCTGGACCCCGACAACGAGCAGTTCTTTCCCGGCCAGCCGCGGCAGCTCTATGACCTGCTGCCCGGCGAGAAGGAGATCATCGGATTCACCCAGGCGCAGGGCGCCAACTTCCACTGCCAGCCCACCGGGCGTCAGCTGACGCACACCCAGATGCTCGACTGGCTCGCGGACCACCTGCCCACCCGCCAGCCGTAGCAGCATCTGCCGATCTGACGGGCCCGGCTTTATGCTGGGCGGGTGGCAGATGTGGCCGGTGTCCGGTCACTTCCGGCCGACCGTGCGACGGTACAACGCACCGTCAACGATCTCGTGCTCGGGGTGGTCCAGGGGCGCACGCCCACCGGGGTGAGCATCGTCATCGAGGGCCCGCCGGGCATCGGCAAGACCTTCCTGGCCCGGGAGATCCTGGATTCCGTCTCGCCCGATGAGGCGAAGGTCCTGCGGGTGGCAGGCGAGCAAGGCCGGCGCAACGACCCGTTCGCCATCGCCGGGCAGCTCCTCGGCGGCACGCCCCCGGCAGGGAACCCGGCTGACGCGGCGTTCGACCACGTCGACGAGCTGTGCGCCACAGGTCCGGTGGTGCTGTGCGCCGATGATGCCCACTACCTCGATGCGGCCTCGCTCACGCTGCTGCGCCGGCTGGTGTGGGCCAGCCGGAGCCTGCCGCTGGCCGTGCTGGTCATCACGCAGCCGAGTCCGTCCCGCGAGCAGCTGACCACGGTCGTCGGGCAGGCGCAGGTACGGCTGTGGCTGCCGCCGATGGGCCCGATGATGGTCGAGCGCCTGGTGCACGACCGGACCGGCCGGTGGCCCGGCCCGCTGCTGCGCCGCATCCTCGGACTGGCCGCGGGCAACCCGCTGTTCGTGGGCGAGCTGCTGGCCGCGTACGAGAAGGCCGGCGCTCTGGCGGCGGCCGGGCCGGACGTCATCGAGGCCAGGTTCGAGTTCGACCTGCGCGGCACCGGCCTGGACGAGGTGATCCGGGCCCAGCTCAGGCAGCTGGACCAGCCCACCCGTGACGTGCTGGCCGCCATCGCGGTGTGGGGGACCGGCATCGGCGCCGGCGACCTGGCCGGCATGCTGCCCGGCTCGGCTCACGCGCTCGGCGAGCTGATCGAGCGAGCCGTCTCGTCCGGCCTGGCCCGCCGGGAGCCGGCCGGCACGGTGGGGTTCACCCACGACCTCTTCCGCGAGGTGACCTACGGCGACCTGCCGGAGCCCCGGCGGCGTGAAACACACCGGCGAGCCGCGCAGGTGCTCGCGACCGCCGGCTACCGGCCGAGCCTGGTCGCGGACCATCTGCTGCGGGCGGCCGGGACCGATGACGATCCCGCGCTGGTGGCCGCGCTGCACGAGGCGGTGGCGGCGACCAGCGGATACGCGCCGGAGGTCACCGCCGACCTGCTCGATGACGTCGCCTCCATCGGGGCGGACGTGCCCGGGCAGCTACTGCTTGACCATGCGGACGCCCTGTTCCACCGGGGCCGCGGTGAGTCCGCGGAAGCGCTCATCCGCGCGCGGATCACGACGGTCACCGATCCCGCGGTGGCGGCGCAGATGCAGGTGATCCTGATCCGGTCCCTGTTCAACCGGGCGGACACCGCGGCCGCCCTGGAAGTTATCGGGCAGACCGCCGCCATCGCCGGGCTGCCCGCCGCCACCGTACGCCAGCTGGAGGGGACCCGGGCGTGGTTGCTGGTCCTGGCCGGGCAGGGGCCGCCGGCCGCCGGGCTGGACGCGATGATGGCCCGTTACGTTGCCGCGGGCGACCAGGACGCCCGCGCCAACCTGCTGACCAGCATCGCCTGTACCGCCTTCCTGGCCGGCCGTCCGGACCAGGCGCTGGAGTTCATCCGGACCCGGCAGGAACTCCTCCCCGGGACGGACAGCTTCCGGTCTCGCAGCTCCTCGCTGTCGCTGCCCGCCATGTTCGAGCTGGCCGCCTTCGGGCCGGCCGCCGCGCGGGCGGCCCTCGGCCGCGCCCGGCGGCTGGCGGCGGAGCAGGAGGCCCCCTGGCTGGACCCGTTCCTCGGCTTCGCGGCCGGCGGGATCGCCTTCGCCGCCGGCGACTGGGACGACGCGGTCGCGGAGCTGGACGCGGCGCTCGAGCGCGCCGAGGAGACCAACACCGGCTGGATCTCGCTGCCGGTCGGCTTCCGGTCCTACATCGACGCCCACCGCGGCCACACCGGCCCGGCGCGGGCCCGGCTTGAGTCGTTCCGACACCGCGGCCTCCCGCTCCAGTTCGGGCACGACCGGCCCGGCTGGGCCGAACTGGCCGTGCTGGAAGCCGAGGGGCCGATCCGCGAGGCGAGCACGCTCGCGAGGACGTTGTGGTCCGGGGCGCGGAGCCGCCCAGACCGCTGGGCCGCCGACCTGGCCCCGGACGTGACCCGGGTCGCGATCGTCGGGATGGACTGCCGGCTCGCCGACCAGATCGCCGGCGACGCGCCAGGGCTGTGCCCGCCTGCCGTGGCCCGCCTGGTGCACGGCATGCTCGCCGCCGACCCGGACGCCATCGACGAGACCGCCACGGAACTCGCGGAAACCGGCCGTCTGGCGGCTGAGGCGTTCGCCCGCGAGGAACTCGCCTGCGCGGCGGCGGCGGCCGGGGACCGGGACCGGGCCGTCGCCGCCCTGGAAACAGCCCTGGCCGGGTATCAGCGCATGGGCGCCGCCCCCGACCGGGACCGGGCACTCGGGCGCCTGCGCGCGCTGGGCATCCGCCGGGGGTCGCGGGAGGCGCACCGGGACGCCGGCTTCGGCTGGGCGAGCCTGACCGCGACCGAGGTCAGGATCGCCGGGCTGGTGCGCGACGGGATGACCAACCGGGAGATCGGCACCCGGCTGTTCGTCTCACCCCGCACGGTGCAGACCCACGTCTCGCACATCCTGCAGAAGACCGGCCTGCGCTCCCGGGTCGAGATCGCGCGCTTCGTCGGGACATAGAGCCGGCAGATCCGCCACACGGCTGATGTCTCGCCGGCCCCGCGCTCATAGCTTCGGCCGTATGAAAACTCTGACGCTCATCCTCACCTTCCTGCCCCTGATCATCTTCTCCGTGCTGGCGCGCTTCCTGCCGCACGGCTACATCGGCGTCGCCGGGCTGGCCGCCGCGGTGATCGCACTGATCGCCATCGCCACCAGCCACCCCGTCTGGCCGCCGAAGATCATCAACGCCTGTTCCCTGGTCCTGTTCGCGCTGATCGCCGTGCTCGGATTCACCCTGGGCAGCCACGATGACCGGTGGCTGGCCACCTGGGGCGGCTCCGGCATGCCCCTCATCATCGGCCTGATTATCCTGGCCCTGGTCCCGGCGGTGCCGTTCACCGAGCAGTTCGCCCGGGAAACCACCCCGCAGGCCTACTGGTCCTCGCCGACGTTCAAGAAGATCAACCGCGTGCTCAGCGCCGGCTGGGGCGCGGCCATCGTCGCCGTGGGCGTCTCCCGGGTCGCCGCCGCCGCCATCAACGGGCACACCACCCGCCGCCTGCCCGAGCTGCTGCTCGGCCTGGCCGTGCCGAGCCTGATCCTCCTGTACATGCTGAGGTTCTCCAAGAGCTACCCCGACCGCGTCACCCACCACGAGCCAGCCGAAGCTCCGGCCGGTCACTGAGCCGGTCGGGCGTCACATGCCGGTGAGGTCCAGCAGCGCGAAGGTCAGGCTGTCCAGCCCCGCAGGATCGCGGCGAGGACCTCGGCGTCCGGCCCGTAGAGACTGCCCTCGTGCGGGCCCTGGCTGCGGTACGGGGGCGGGCCACGGCGCCAGCCTTGGCGCGATCCAGTCGGCCTGGTGCACGTCGCCGCTCCAGCGCGGCGCGTCGCTGCCCGCCACATTTCTTGATCTGGGAGCGTGAGCAGCAAATACAGCGGTTGAGGAACCCAGATCATGAAACGCTGCGGCTGGGCACGCTAAGCCGGCGGCCGCCTGGCCGGGTCTGCGCGCATCGCATGCCAAGCTAGGGGCATGGGCACGAGTGACAAGGCCGCACGGGTCGGCGCGGGGGAGTCCGCGCTGGATCCGGAGATCGCGTCGCGGCTGAAGCGGAATGCCGACGGCCTGATCGCCGCGATCGCGCAGCAGCACGACACCGGCGAGGTGCTGATGCTCGGCTGGATGGACGACGAGGCGCTGCACCGGACGCTGACCACCGGCCGGTGCACCTACTGGTCCCGCAGCCGGCAGGAGTACTGGGTCAAGGGCGAGACGTCCGGCCACGCCCAGTGGGTGAAGTCGGTCGCGCTCGACTGCGACGCCGACGTGGTGCTGGTCAGGGTCGACCAGACCGGGGCCGCCTGCCACACCGGCGACCGGACCTGCTTCGACGCCGGCGTGCTCGAGGTCAGCCCTGCTCCGCCTGGCTGACGCCGCGATCCGGGTGCTCGATGTCCACCGGCGGCAGGTCCTCGACCTCCTGCTTGGACAGGCCGACGCGGATGCCTTCGCCCTCCTCGGAGTCGACCCTGGTGACGGCGCCGATCGGGATCGCCACCTGCTTCTTGCCCCACAGGTGGCCCTCATCCAGCAGCACGTGGGTCACGTGGTGCGAGCCGCCGTCGATGACCAGTCCCTGGACCCTCCCGATGCTGCCGTCGGTGGCGTGCACCCGCTCGCCGCGGCGCACGTCCACCTCGCCGAGGGGAACGGTGTCGTAGGTGACGCCCGGCGGGACCGGGTCCGGGCCGAAGCCGGCGAAGCCCGGGCCCAGGCCGTAGTAGGGCCAGGCCAGCGTCTGGCCCGGGCCGTACCCGGCGAGCTCGGCGGGGATGAACTGCGTCTCCTCGGCCGCCTTGAGCCGGTTGAAGTCCGCCTGACTGCAGCGCAGCCTGATCACGCCGTCCACGCCGTCCACGCCGTCCACGCCGTCGACGAGGTCGAGCGGGACCAGTCGGTCCAGGTCCAGACGATCCTTGGGCCGGACCACCAGGTGGGTGACCGCGCGGGCGACCGGGTCGACGATCACCCGGCGCAGGTCGCCGCAGACCCCGTCGGTACAGCTGACCTCTGCCCCGATCGTGAACGGCTCCGTCTCTGCCATGGCTAAAACTTAATACCCTCGGTGTGTGTCTGCCGGAGTGGTCCCCTCGCGGCGCGCCGTGCTGCGCACCGGGGCGGTGGGCGGCGTGATCGCGTCGCTGGCCGCGGCCGGGTGCGCAGCGGCCCGGCGCGGCGCGCCCACGTTAGCGGCGGGCCAGAAAATGCGCGCCGGCGCCTGGGAGGCCGGCTTTAACGCCGGCTGGCTGTTCGGCGGCCGCTACGCGCCGGGCAGCGCCGATCCCGGGTTCGACGACCGGGAATTCGCCCAGATCACGCTGCCGCACACGGTCACCCCGCTGTCCTGGGGCAACTGGGACCCGGCCAGCTGGGAGGCGGTCTGGATCTACCGCAAGCACTTCCGGCTGCCCGAGGGGACCAGCGGGAGGGTGT
>Ga0335075_10014911_pt1 | contig 11650 bp, 11 predicted proteins | sample Lox_Sample_24_FD_206723 | JGI IMG/M metagenome (GOLD analysis project Ga0335075, IMG submission 206723) | Soil microbial communities from Loxahatchee National Wildlife Refuge, Florida, United States - Lox_Sample_2.4 | ecosystem: Environmental > Terrestrial > Soil > Wetlands | place: USA...
GTCGCTCGACGCGCTCGGTTCCGCTTCTGAGCACTTCGAAATAGAACCGATCTCCGACCCCGGGCTCTCCGCTCGGGCTCAGATAGCGTCGGTATTCCGTTTCGATCTCACCTGCGAGGTCGAGGAGGATCCGGCGGCGCTTGAGCGTCTCTTCCAAAAAGTCGATCGCGGCGAGGCGGCAGTGGGGTGAGGGCTGGCGGCCGCCGTGGGAGGCGTCCGGCCGGCCGTTGGCGACGATTGGCACATTGGTGTCCACGACAACGCGCTTCACTCCGCCGCATCCGGGATGCGGCCGAGCCGGGCGCGCTCGGCTTCGGCGGCCTCGCCGAAGGCATCCCCCATGAAATGCTCCGGCCAGTTGTCGATGCGCCCGAGCAGGTCCACCTCAAGCGGCCTGAGTACGGAAGCCCCACGTCGGATATCGCAGAAGTAAAGCTTTACATCTTCCGCAGCGATGCATTGTTCGGCGATACGGCGTTGCAAGCGCAGGAGCAGGTGCTCGGAATGGCTTTCCAGGATCACCTGCACCCGGCGGTGCGTAGCGGCGTGGATCAGGACGTCCGCCAGCCCTGCCTGGGCGAGCGGGTGCAGATGGATTTCCGGCTGCTCGAGGATAACGGTCGATCCTTCCGGCACGTAGAGCAGCAGCGTGATCACCGGCAGCACCTGGGAGACGCCGAAACCCACATCGGTCAGGAGCACTTCGCTGCTGTTCTCGCGCGTGACGATCTTCGCTTGCCAGCGATTCGAGCCTGGCGCGATCTCGGCCACCGTGAAGCTGTGGATCAGGCCGAGATGCCGGAGCCAGTGGGCGACCATGCCCTGGAACGGCAGCCGACGCGTCTTGGGCCGCAGGTTCAGCATTTCGCCGCTTTCGGTAGCCGCAAGGATCGCGTCGATCGCCTTCTCCCCTTTCCGGCCGACATCGGCCGGGCGGGAATGCGCCCAGAGATAGTCACGCTTGGGAAAGTCGCGGAGCGGCCCAAGGTAAAAGATGCTGTCGATCGCTTTCTCGTAGGTGGCCTCCAGATCGGAGAGGAACTGCGCATTCTGGTAGTAGGTCCGCGCCTGATCCGGAAACGCGTAGCCCTTGATCGGCCCGGGCAGTGCCCAGGGACGGCCCTGAGTTCGGACAAAGCGGAAACTGCTGCCGTCGCCGTGGTGATCGAGCTTGAACTCCCCTCCCTTGGCATGCCGTTCGAGGAAGAAGTCGTGGCCACCGAGCCGGTAGGCGAGCCTGGTGGCTCGCGCGGCTTTCCCCTCGACGACGAGGCCGGTCTCGAGCGTCACGGTCCGGCCGCGAGCGAGCGGTGGGCTTCCCTTGGCAGCGGAGGGATCGGCGAGGGCGAGATCCTCCGCGCGCTCGAAGGTGACGGAGGTTTCGATGCCCTGGGACTCGTCATGGCGGTGGATCGCGTCCCGAATGGTGCCGAGCTCGACATAGTCCCCGTTCAGCTCGAGCGAGAGCAGCCGGTCCGTCGCTTCCTTGGTCTGTTTCAGGAGGAGAAGGAATTGAAGGACGCTGGTCTTGCGGGACGAGTTTGTTCCGAAAAGCCCCGTGATCCCGCCGCAGGGGAGGTCCACCCGCGGCCAGGACTTGAAGTTGGTGAAATGGAGCGTTTTCAGCATGGCGGGAGGTTACCGCAGTTCCAGCGTGGACGCACGCAGCGGCTTGACCGTATCTCAATTGAGAGACATATTCCCGGTGATCCGCGAGCACCGAAATGGCTCGTCGTACGTCGATGTTGCATGTCCGCGTGGATGACGGGATCAAGGAAGAAGTGGTGGAGACGCTGGCGAAGGTCGGTTTGACCGTCTCGGACGCCGTGCGCATCCTGCTCACCCGCGTCGCCGAGGAAGGCGGGTTGCCGGCCGGGCTCACCGCCGATCCGGAAGCCTACGACGCGTGGTTCCGCGCGAAGGTCCGGGAAGCGCTTACCGAGAGGCGTCCGACCGTTCCGCATCGGCGGGTTGCGGACGAGGCGCAGGCGCTGATCGAAAAGAAGCGCCGGCTTCGTCGTTGAGTGGCGGGAGGCGGCCCGCGGGCCCGGCTCGCCAACATGCTCGCGCAGATCAACGGCCACTCGGGCGCCCGGCTTGCGGAGTTGTTGCCCTCGGACCAGCGGCCGCCTCGTCGCAGCGTCGCCGCGTGACAGCCGGTTTCCCGCTGTAGACAATTCGCTACCGCTGCCCACGGCATGAGCGATGGTCGGGCCCTTGCAAGGGCCTCCTCGAATAGCCGGAAGTAATCGTCAGTTTTTGTGATCTGGAGCAGGCTGAGAATCCTCTGAACGGCGCTCGGTTCGAAGGCCGTTCTGGCGTGACTCGGCTCATGGGGCAGTTGACCGGGCGCCCCCATTCTTTTTCGAACTTCGCGCCGCAAACGGCTTCATGCTTACTGTTGGTCTTGCGCCCGATCACGGATGGGTGCAGGACAGCTCGTGCGAAGGCTTGCCGCCATATCTAATGGCGGTCGCCCGCGAACCCGGCGATCCCAATCAGTTTATCGCGTTTCTTGCCGGGGGTACTCCAACACCGATATCCCACCGTTTTCGGCTGCCGAGTGAATTGATCGCATCAATCGCCGGCGAGTTCGCCGACAGCGGCACGCCATCGATGCGGTGCGTTGGCAAGAAGTATAGCTCCCCTGACTCACGCTCCGCGGCCCTCGTCGGACGCATACCGTGGAATCGCCGGAAGCGTTCGATCGCACAAGAAGACAATGAACGAGAGCGGGATGAGTGAGCGCCAAGCGAAGCGATCCCGCTCTAATGGAACGGGCGGACGATACCGACTTCGATGGTCGTGTCCGGGGGAACCGGCGCGGCGCCGGACGGGTTGAAGCGCGGCAGGCGCGCGAATTCCTTGGGCGTCACGCCCATGAGCGCCACATACTGGCCGAGCAGGGCGACATCGGAGACGGGGACGGCGACCGGGGTCGCGCCGAAGCCGAGAAACCCGCCGCGATTGATGACGAAGAGCAGTTTGCCGTCCTGGCGCACGATCGCGGCCACATGGCCGAGGATGGGCTGCGGCTCGATCGGCTGCAGGACGTCGCGGCCGGGCAGCAGGCCGACGCGGACCGGCTGCGGAAAGCGCGCCGCCTGCAGCGCCGAGACGTCTTCCCCGTGCGCGGTGCCTGCGAGGAGCAGGAGGGCAAGGATCAAAGCCCGTTGAACCAATTGAACCCCCTCTTCTCCCAATAGCCGGGCTTGTATTCGTTGGTGACCTCGATCGAGGTCAGCCATTTCGCGTTCTTGTAGCCGATCTTGGTCGAAGTGCGCAGCCGGACCGGATAGCCGAACGGATCAGCCAGGGTTTGCCTTGCATAGGTCATTGCGAGCAGCGTCTGCGGATGGCGCGCCGACGGCATGTCGATGGAAGTCGGGTAATCGTCCGCGGTGGTGAAATAGAGATAGCGGGCACGCGTGTCCGCGCCGACACGGTCGAGAAAATCGCTCAGGCGCGGCCCGGACCATTCGCCGATATAGCTCCAGCCTTCGGTGCAGATATGCTGGATGATCTCGTCATATTGCGGCAGGGCCGCCAGCCGCTCGATCGTCCAGGGCGAGCGATCGGCGACCCGGCCGCTCACCTCGAGCTTCCAGTCCCTGCCGTCCACCGGCTTGACATGCTCGATGTCGTAATAGGCGTTGAATCGAGGCGGCTTCTGCACCATCGAGGCCGGATAGGTGGGTGCGAGCTTCTTCGGATCGAAGAGCCAGGCCTGGACCTTGTCGTTCCAGGCCGAGACGGCCCTGAGCGCGGATTGGACGGAGGCGTCGTTCGACACGTCGCACCCGGTGAGTGCCACGAGCGCGCCGAGCGAGAACGTGCCGCGAAAGAGGCCGCGCCGCGAGAGCGAACGGATGAGCGGGCGGTGATTGTCGAGGATGGCCAGATCGGGTGGTGAAGCGGGACGGAAGAGAGACATCATCATTTCTGCCCTCCCACGCGCGGGCCGCCGGTCAGCATCGCGAGCAATGTGCGGGGCACGAGAAGCGATAGCGCCACGTGCACGACGAGAAATCCGACGATGACGGACATGCCGAGGAAATGGATCAGGCGGGCCGACTGGAAGCCCCCGAGGAGCGCGGTCAATCCCGAGAACTGGACGGGCTTCCAGATCGCCAGCCCCGAGACGACCTGGGATATGCCGGCGAGGATCACGACGATGTAGAGCAGCTTCTGGACGGCGTTGTAGGTGGTGAGGTCTTCGTGCGCCAGATGGAGATGGACCGTCTCGCGGACGGTGGTTACGAGGTCGCGCAGGCGGATCGGCAGCAGGCGCATGTAGAGCCGCCCGGTGACGATGCCATAGGCGAGATAGGCGGCGCCGTTCAGCGCGAGCAGCCACATCCCGGCGAAATGCCATTGCTGGCTCTGCGCCGCCCAGGTGCCGAGGCGGATCCAGTGGGGAAAGTAGATGAAATGGAAGATGACGGAATCATCGTAGATGCCCCAGCCGGAGCCGATCATGATCAGCATCGCGAGCGCGTTCAGCCAATGCATCACCCGGATGGGCAAGGGATGCAGCTTGCGGGCGCGCGGGGGTGCGAGAGTCGGCTTCTGCCTCTCCGGGAGGATCTCAGGAACGGGTTGCGTCAGGCTCATGAGGTGGCCTCTTCGGCTCTTGCGTGGAGGTTGCCGTCTCGAAACGGCTATGTTTTTAGGGTGGGGATGACCGGCGCTACAAGCTCCAGCGCATCCCGCAGTTGCGGCAAGGAGACGGCGGCGTGTCGGAGAGGAGTGAGGTGCGGAAGTCCCGGTAGGCCGGACTGTTCCAGATCTCCCTAAGATCCTGCTGCGTCGCATCGCCGAGAGTGTAGTTGGAATAGCCGCGCACGGAGAAAGGGGCGATGCAGCACGGCAACGCCCGCCCATGGGCGGTGAAATACATGAGCGACCACGGCCTGCGACAGGTCGACCAGGCGCGGTCGTCCTGGCGCTTGAGGCTGAGGCCGGGCTCGGTGGCGCCGGAGGCGTCGAGCGTCACGCCGAGCGCCGCGCCGATCGCCTGCGCTGCCTCGATGGCGGCGCGCTCCTCGGCCTGCGTGTTCTCGAAGAGGGACTGATCGGCGCTCGCCATGCCGTAGCCCTCCTCGTCGAAGACGAGGCGCTGGAGATGCACCTCGGCGATACCCATCTCGGCTGCCAGGCGCACGAAGGCGGGCAGCTCGGCGACCGTCTCCTTGAGGCCGGTGAGCCAGAGCGAGACGCGCGGCGAGACCGCGCCGGTTTCTCTCTGGTAGGTGGTGAAGGCGCCGAGATTGCGGACGATGCGGTTGAAGAAATCCTTGCCGCGGACCTTGAGATAGGAAGAGCGGTCGGCGGCGTCGAGCGAGACGCGGAGCTCGTCGAGGCCGGTGTCGATCCATTCCTGGAAGCGCTTGGGCTGCATCAGCGTGCCATTGGTGTTGAACAGCACGTAAATGCCGCGGTCCTTGAGGTAGCGGATCATCGCCGGCAGGTTCTTCACCAGCATGGGCTCGCCCACGCCATGCAGAACCACGCGGGCGACGTTGGGCACCTGATCAACGATGCGCGTGAAGAGCTCCCAGCTCATGTCCGCCGGCGGCTCGAGCGTTTCGAAGGTGCGCGGGCAGGTCTCGCAGAGGAGGTTGCAGCGGTTCGTGGTCTCGAGATAGAGGCAGACGGGCGGGGCGTCGGCGTAAGCGTGACGGTCCGCGGCGACGCCCTCGAAATAGCGGCGCGGGTCTTTCAGGGTTGCCGCATGGGACATTCCTGGTCTCCTTTCGGGGCGAGGGAGAAGCGCGGGCTGCGGAAGCTGCGGCGGAGAAGATCGGCGGCGAGGAAAGCTGCCGCCGGAAGGTAGATGAGGCCGCGCCAGAGGAACTCCCCGTGCGGCCAGGGCGCGATATAGAGGAGCAGCGGCGCGGCCGAGAGCCAGAGCACGGCGCGCGTCGGCGCGACGATCGCGGGCAAGGCGAGCCAGGCGAAATACCAGGGATAATGCGGGCTGAGGGCGACCATGGTGCAGGCAGCGAGGATTGCGGTGTCGCGACAGAGGAGCGTGATGTCGCCCGCACTCTCGGGGTTATGGCGGCGAAGGATGAAGAGTGCCAGTGCTCCGAGGGAAGAAGCGGCGAGGACGAGATAGGCGAGCGTTGCCCAGCTTGGGAGTGCGACGAGCTTGGCGAGGCCTTCGAGCAGCCAGAAGCCGCTGCCGGCGTCGTAGCCTTCCTGCGCGCCATACGCGGGCAGGAAGCCCAGCACATGGCGGCCGGCGGAGCTGTAGAGCAGGTAGAGTGCGGCGATGACGGCGGCACCGGCGAGGGCGGGACGCCAGAACCGGCCGCCGCGCACGAAGGCGGGTGCGACGACGACGGGCAGGAATTTCACCAGCGTGGCAGCGCCGAGCACGGCGCCCGCCCAACCGTCGCGATGACGCGCCCTGAGCAGAAGGGCGAGGCCGAGCAGCCCGATGGCCAGTGCATCGGCATGGCCGCCCGCGGCGAAGGACCAGAGTGCGAGCGGATTCCAGGCATAGATGAGGATCCGTTCGCGCGGCAGGCCGGCCAGAAGGAGCAGCTTCAGCATGCAGGCGACGCCAAGGACCTCGAAGCCCACCATGGCGAGCTTCATCGCCGTCACGCTGTCGCGGATGCGGCCGACCGCGGCGAAGACGAGCTCCGCCATCGGCGGATAGATCGTCCGAGCGTAGTTGCGGCGGTTGATGTGGGGATAGACGCGCCGGTCGCGCAGGAAGGAAAGGGCGGGATCGGCGGGAATGTAGCGGTAGGGATTGATGAAGGCGGCCTGGACGCGGCCATCCCAGACATAGCGGTAGACATCGCTCGAGAGGAAGGGCGGCGCAGCGACGAGCAGCGCGCGGAGTGCTACGGCGATGAAGATCACGGCCCAGAAAGTGTGCTTAGGGAAAGAGTGGCGGAGGACCAGGCGAACGGCGAGGAAATAGACCGCGGCCGCGGCCATCATCAGGACGACGATGTCGTTCTGGCGCGTGATGCGATCTTCCGTGTCCAGGCGTGGCACGTGCAGGGCAAGCGTTGCGAGCGTGAGTACCGCGAGGAGCGCGCCGAGGCCGAGGAGGGCGAGGAAGGATCGCCTCATGACGAAGCGAGCGCCGCACGGAGGCCGAGACGCTCGATTGCGGCCGCGGTGCTCGGGGCCGCGTAGCCGGCGCGCTCCTCGAGCAGCGTCGTGAGCGAGTCCGCATCATCCACGTCGTACCAGGGCTCGAGCTCGAACACTTCGAGGCCAAGGGCGCGGGCGCGGGCGCGGGTTGCCTCAGCGACGGAAGCGGTGCTCCAGGCGATGTCCGCGAAGAGAGAGGCGTGCGGTGCCTTCATGCCGAGGAGATAATAGCCGCCATCGTCGCAGGCGCCGAGGACGATCCTTCCCGCGGCGGACCGTGGCGAGGCCATCGAGGCAAGCGCCGCCTGCACCAGATGATGCGTGGGGAGGGTCGGGATGTCGGAGCTCAGCACGCAGGCTGCCTCGTGCCCTTCGGCCAGCATTCCCTGGATGGCGTGCAGCAGGCAACGGCCGAACCCTTCCACGCCCGGCGTCGGCGGGATGCTGCCGTCCGCCGGGATGAGCCTTGTGCCCGCGGCGAGATGCTCGCGGAGAATGTACTCGGTGCCGACCGGCGCGTACGCCGCGTAGCGCGCGATCGGTGCATCGCGTGCCGCCGCGCGCAGATTTTCGGTCGTATCGCGAAGGAAGGCAGCGCCCAGCGTGGCGGCCTGCTCGGGCCTGAGCGGCGGGCAGAGCCTCGTTTTCGAGCGGCCGACCTCGGGGGTTTTGGCCATGACGGCGATCGCGCACGTTCCGTCACCGGTCCTTGTCACGTCACCCATTGGCGCCCCGGCGCTAGAGCGTGATGACCGAAGGCGGAATCGGGGTCCCCCGCGAACTCGTTCGCAGGGACCCCGGCGCCGCAGGTCTGAATCACGCGGGAAAAACAAAGACCTAGAGCGGGATAAGCGAGCGTGAGCGAAAGCATCCCGCTCTAGGAGGGGGCTGCCGAGAGGCGGGCGGCGCCGATGATGGAACCGTCATCCGCTTGCAGCAGGACCGCGACCTCCTCGCCCGCGGGCGCCGGCTCCTGTAACTCGAGCGCCCGACCCGACCACGTGCCGATAAGACTCATCGAGCGGACGATGTCGGTTTCAAGGAGCGTGCGCCCGCCATTCTCGCCGAAGCCGACATGGGTCCGGTGGTGGCGATCGTATCCGATCAGCAGGACGGTTCCGCGACCGGCGCCGGCGCCGATCGAGATCGTCATGGTCTCGTCATGGCGCGTGAGGGCGACCGGAGCGGCGGTCCGGTCCTCGGCCCCGGCGCGCGCCAAGGCTGAAATGACCGCGGAACGATCCGAACCGATGACGTCCTCTCTGCCGTCTACCACCAGGTCGGGCGTATAGACTTCCGGGCTGACGCCGAGCGCGACATAATTGCGTTGCCGCTCGGTCGCGCCCGGGAACGAGAACGGGTCGCGCCAGCCGAGACCGTTCCAATAGGTGACGTGGAACGTCAGCAGCAGGAGATCGGGGCGAGTGCCGGCGAGAGCGGTGATGAGCGCGTCCGCGGGCGGGCACGACGAGCACCCCTGGGACGTGAAGAGCTCGGCCACCACGGGGCGGGCGTTGGCCTGGGCCAAAGCGACGGCGGGAGCCAGGCAGCCCGCCAGGCACAAGATGGAGAAAGCAAGCCAGCCTGCGCGCATCGAGACCTCCTTTCGCCGACCGGGCCCCCTCGGCGCGATCGCCCGCCACCTGAAGTGGGCCTCGCTCGTCGCCGGATCGTGCCCGCTCGGTCGTAATACGCGCGGCGGCAGGGTCCGGTTACAGGCGGATTGAAATAAATAACTGTTTCATATCAGCAAGTTACTACGGGAGTGAGCGCTATGGCGGGCCCGGCCGGTGGAATGGGCGAGCGGATTGACGGAGATCAATGCCCGTCCCGGATCGCGGGGGGCCTCATCCATGACCGTAATGGGAGCGAGCGTCGCCGCGCGGGTAAGCGGGACGGACGCTTCAAACGGCGGGGAGGCTCGGACCATGGACGATCCCGAACTGAAGCGCATTGTCGAGGATGAGCTGGCGTGGGCGCCGCATCTCGATGCCTCCGCCGTGAGGGTGAGTGTGCGCGAGGGCGTCGTTCGGCTCAGCGGATTCGTCTCCAGCCTCGCCGAGAAGAGGGCGGTGGAGCGCGCCGTCTGGCACCTTCGCGGCGTGCGCGCGATCGCCCAGGAGATCGAGGTGCTGATACCGGTGGCGCGGCGGCGCACCGACGACGAGATCGCGCATAGCGCGGTGCATGTGCTGCGCTGGGACGCGGAGGTTCCGGACGAGCGGATTCAGGTCAAGGTCGAGCACGGCGTCGTCACGCTGATCGGCGCCGTCGATCGGCAGTTCGAGAAGGCCGAGGCCGAGGAGCGCGTTCACAAGCTGGCGGGCGTGACCGCGATCGACAATCGGATCGTGATTCGACCCGGGAAAACGGTGAAGGATATCGCAGCCGCGGTCGAGCGTGCGTTTCACCGCAATGCGAAGCTGCATGGCGCCGGGATCGTGGTCGGCGCCGAGGGATCAAAAGTGACGCTGAGCGGCCTGGTGCCGAGCGTCGAGGACCGCGAGGCCGCCGCGGACCTGGCGTGGCGCACGGCGGGCGTCGGGGACGTGGAGAACCGCCTCGTTGTCCGGCCCTGAGGCAGAGCCGCGCATTGCCACGCTGACGGTCAATCCGGCCGTCGACATCGCGAGCACCGCGGCGGCGGTGGTGCCGACGCACAAGGTCCGGACGTCGGACGAGCGGTTCGACCCGGGGGGCGGTGGCGTCAATGTCGCGCGCGTGATGCACGCCTTAGGCACCGATGCGCTGGCCCTGATCATGACCGGGGGCGTGACGGGGCGGCTGGTCGAGGAATTGCTCGACGAGGAGGGCGTTCGGTGGCGGTCCTTGCCGATCGGGGGGCGGACGCGGATCAGCCTCAACGTGCACGACCGGCAGAGCGGACTCGAGTACCGGTTCGTGGCCGAGGGGCCCGATGTCGGCGAGGAGGAATGGCGGCGTGCGCTCGACGTGCTGGGGGAAGTGGAGGCGGAATGGATCGTCGCGAGCGGAAGCCTGCCGCGCGGCGTGCCGGCGGATTTCTATGCGAAGGCAGCCGCGATCGCCGCGCGGCGGGGCCGGAAATTCGTGCTCGACACCTCCGGCGCGGGGCTCGCGGCCGCGGTCGGCCCCGCGGCCGGCCATCACATCGCGCTGCTCAAGCTGAGCCTTGGCGAGCTCGAGTTCCTGGTCGGCGCGGAGTTGCGCGACCGCGAGCGGCAGGAAAAGGAGATCGTCGCGCTGGTTCGCGGCGGCGCGGCGCGGGCCATTGCGGTCAGCCTGGGGCGTGAGGGCGCGCTTCTCGCAAGCACGAACGGCGTCGTCCGGCTTGCCGCATTGCCGGTGAAGGAACGGAGCGCCGTGGGCGCCGGAGACAGTTTTCTCGCCGGGCTCGTGCTCGGGCTGGCGCGTGGGTGGCCGGAGCGCGAGGCACTGGCATTGGCGGTCGCGGCCGGCTCCGCGGCGGTTACCAGCTATGGGACCGCGCTCGTGCGGCGCGAGGAGGTGGATGCGCTGTTCCGCGAGCTCTGCCCAGTTGATGCAGGTCAAGGCGCGGGATGCGCGATCGGTGTGAACGAACGATAAAGTCCGGAGGAGACGATGGAGAAATCCCTAGTATCGGTTCGCTGGTTCGCGACGCTGGGACTGGCCGATGTCCCGGAGGTGGGGGGCAAGAACGCCTCGCTCGGCGAGCTGGCGAGCCATCTCGGCGCCGCCGGCGTGCGGGTTCCGGACGGGTTCGCGCTGACGGCAGGCCTCTATCGCGAAGCGCTGAGCAAAGCCGATGCATGGCCGAAGCTGCATGCGCTGCTCGATCCGCTCGACGTCACCGATGTCGCGGCGCTGAACCGCGCCGGGGAACGGGCGCGGGCGATCGTGCATGATGCGACCGGCACGGAAGAAATGTGCGCGCTGATCGCCTCCGCTTACGCCAAGCTCGAGGAGGAATATGGCGCGGGGGCGGCCGTTGCGGTGCGGAGTTCCGCGACCGCCGAGGATCTCCCCACTGCGAGCTTTGCAGGCCAGCACGAGAGCTATCTGAATGTCAGCGGGGCGGACGACGTTTTCGAAGCGTGTCGGCGCTGCTTCGCGTCCCTCTTCACGGATCGCGGCATCGTCTATCGCGCCAATAACGGGTTCGACCATTTCAAGGTCGCCCTGTCGGTGGGCGTGATGAAGATGGTGCGCTCGGACAAGGCGTCGAGCGGGGTGATCTTCACCCTCGACACCGAGTCCGGCTTTCGCGACGTGGTCTTCATCACGGGTTCGTACGGGCTCGGCGAGAACGTGGTGCAGGGAAAGGTCGATCCGGACGAGTTCTATGTGCACAAGCCGACCTTTCGGAAGGGCCATAGGGCCGTGCTGCAGCGCACGCTCGGCGGCAAGCAGCGCACGATGGTGCTGGCACCCGGCCATGTCGGCGCGAGCACGAAGGACGAGGAGACGAAGCCCGAGCTTCGCGGGCGCTTCTGCCTGACGGATACCGAGGTGCTGACGCTCGCGGATTATGCGATCCGCATCGAGGATCACTATTCCACGGCCGTGGGCC
>Ga0335075_10014912_pt1 | contig 11650 bp, 10 predicted proteins | sample Lox_Sample_24_FD_206723 | JGI IMG/M metagenome (GOLD analysis project Ga0335075, IMG submission 206723) | Soil microbial communities from Loxahatchee National Wildlife Refuge, Florida, United States - Lox_Sample_2.4 | ecosystem: Environmental > Terrestrial > Soil > Wetlands | place: USA...
CGGGACCACGCATCATTTGCAGGAGACTAAGTCCGAAGGCGGACGAGGGCTGCTTCAGGAACGCTCATGGGACTGGGCGGCGCGCACGAGATTCTCGACCCGCGCAGCCAGCGGCTGTGGGCCTTCATGCTCCCAGACCCTCACGGCCTGTCGTCCCGCCTTCTGGAGTTGGGCATCGAGTGGCGCCCATCGCTCTCGATCTTCTGGCGCCAGAAGTTCGCCCTACTGGCCGGCCAGGGTGCCTGCTCGAGGCAGCCCCGCCGAAAGTAGCCGTCGACGAAGACGGCTGGTCCGGCGAAAGTCAGGCCGCGACCAGTTGTGCCTCGGCCGTCATCGACTTCAGATGGGTGTGAGCTTCGCCAAGAAAGTCCTCAGGGATACGGAGGTTGCCGCGTTCGGCCCTCTCCAAGAAGCCCGCGGTTGCACGCGCGGACAGCAGTTGCGGCTCGAACTCCAGGTAGTCGAGAAGGTGCGGCCTGTCCCATCGGACTGGCCACATGGAGACGTGGGCCTCGCGACGCTCGCCCGGCCGACCCCAGGCCGCCTTCGGCCATCGATTCCCATGAAGCTCCGTGTCGTCTTGGCGGTAGCTCTCAGACGTCAGTAGCCGCTGCCCCAGCCAGCGGGCGACTGGCACGCTCACAGCATTCCCGATTAGCCTCCATCTATTCCGATCTCGACGACGGTCGGTCGTCGTCTCGTCGGTGGCGGTCCATTCAACCGGGAAGCCTTGGAGTCGTTCGGCGTCTCGAATGTCTGGCGTCACCAACCGAGTAGAACCAGGCGCCCAGATTGCCGGAGGGGAGGGGATGCCGAGGCCCGATCCGCCCTTAAGCGTGGGCACCGCATCGATGGCCCAGCCGAGGCCGCGTAGCCCCTCCGTCCAGTAGAAGCCGCAACCCAGCTCATTCTCATGGGAGCTTGCCAGGGTTGGTTGCTCGTTCTGATTGAGGAGGATCGGCCGTGGATCCTCGGAGCGAGAGGCGAGCAGCAGGACGCGTTGGCGTCGCTGTGGAAGACCGAACGCCTGGGAGTCGACCACCCGATAGGCCCAGGTGAAGCCGCGTCTCTCGAGCTGCTGGACGAGCCAGGTCATCGCGTTTCCGCGATCGAGAGAGAGCATGAAAGACACGTTCTCGAGCAGTAGCCAAGTCGGTTTGGGATCTGCGGAGTCCAGCAGTCTGAAGACGTGTTCGACCAAGCTCGACTGCGAGCCGGTGATCCCGGCGGTTCGGCCCGCTTGGCTTAGGTCTTGACAAGGGAATCCTGCGGCGACGAGATCGCATGAGGGCAAGCCGTCGAGCGTCGTCACGTCGGATTGGATTTCCACCCCGTCGAGCCGCGTCTCGAGAATCGCTTGGGCGTCGCGGTCGATCTCGCAAAGAAGCTTGGACCGGTGCCCCGCCTCGCCGAGACCGATCTCGATCCCTCCAATTCCCGCGAAGAGTCCGACGACGTCGAAGCTTTTCGATGGAGTCTCAGCGGGCACGCCGCAAGTCAATCAGGCAGACCGGCGGATGGCGAACACACGTTCGTCGCGGTCGCGCAAACGCATGTGGGAAAGCAGACATCGCCGGAGGCGATCGCCGCGACGCCCGGCGGGCGGATGGGCGAGGCGCCGACAGCCCCGTGAAACCGGCACCTCGGCGTGCGAGAGAGTCACCGAGACGAAGGCGCGCCGGACGACCTCGCACCAGAAGGAGAACCGATCGGACTCGACAGGGCGGCGGTCGTCCGTCCCGCGAACTTTGCGCCCTCGTCCCGGAGATCGCGCGCTCTGGTCCTAACGCCTGATCCGCCGGCGAGGAAGGATCGTGGGCTAGGAGATTGGTGCCTGCGCGCATGAAAGGCGCCGCCGCGTAGAAGCTGCGAGGCGGCCTTGCCTCCCACGCCGGCCCGCGACTACGTCGGACGCATACGAAACGGGACCAGACGGGAGATGCAGATGCAGCGAGAGGTAGCGCCGGCACTCGCCGGAGGAATCGTCGGAACGGGGTCGGCGCCTGCGGGTACCGCGTCGCCGGCGTCGACCTCGCGCTCGCGGCGCGCTGCCGGGGCTCTGCTCGCGCCGGCCGTGGCATCGGTCGTCCTCGCGATCGTGCTCTCGGGGCTGCTCGCCGACGGGCCCGGGTCGGCCGGCGGGGTCGCCGTCCGGACGCCCGCACCGTCCCCGCTCCGGGCCGGAGGCCCGGGGCTGGGTGCCCTGCCGCTCGCCGCCCGCGGACCGATCTCGAGCCTCGTCGGGAAGGGCGATCCGCGCTTCGCCATCGATGGCCTGCGCGCCCACAACGGCGCGCAGGGCCTGGGCCTCCGCTTTGGGCCGGGCGGCGTGGCCGTCGCCGCCGGCGGTGCCCGCCTTCGCCTCGGCCTCTCCTCCTACGGCCGCCCCGGAGCGATGCGGCCCCCTGCCGAGGCCGTTCCGACGGCGAGCGGGAACGAGGTCGCCTACCGCCACGGCGGCCTCACCGAGTCCTACGCCAACGGCCCGCTGGGGCTCGAGCAGAGCTTCGAGCTCGCCTCGCGTCCGGCGGCCGGGCGTGGCCCGCTCACCTTCCTCCTCCACGTCTCCGGCGCCTCGGTGCGCGCCGACGGAGGCTCGATCCTGATCGCCGCCCGTGGCCAGGAGCTCCGCTACGGCGACCTCGTCGTCACCGACGCCGATGGCCACCGGGTCCCCGCGGCGCTCTCGGCCGAAGGCGACGACATCGCCGTCAAGGTCGACGACGCCGGCGCCGCCTACCCGCTCCACGTCGACCCGCTGCTGCAGAAGGCGGTGCTGCTGAAACCCGGCGCCGCCGACACCGGCTACGGCTTCGCGGTCGCGATCGACGGGCCGACGATCGCGGTCGGCGATCCATACGCCGGCGGGACCCACGGCACCGCCTACGTGTTCGAAGAACCGGCGGGCGGTTGGGCGACGACGGAAGAACCCGCGGCGACCCTCGTCGGCGACGGGACGGGCGAAGGGGTCAACGGCGAATTGTTCGGCCACTCGGTAGCCCTCTCCGGCAGCACCCTGGTCGTCGGCGCCCCGAGCCACAAGATCGGCGACTACTACAACGGGGCGGCCTATGTCTTCCGGGCGCCGTCGAGCCACGAATGGGCAGCGGCGACCAGGCTCGCCCGCCTCGAAAGCTCGAACGGCAGCGAACCCGAAGGGGGAATCTTCGGCGAGCGCGTGGCGATCTCCGGTCGGACGGTCGCCGTCTCCGCTCCCGGGCGCCTGGAAAACCTCGGCGCCGTCTTCGTCTACCGCGAACCGGGCGGCGGCTGGCAGAGCACCAGCGCCTACGGCGCCCTGCTGCACGGGCCGACGTTCTCCGAGGGACAAGGATGCCCGCAGTTCGGCGACGGGCTGGCGATCGCCGAACACGGGTCGCAGGTGACCGCGGTGGTCGGCGAACCGGGCGTGTACCACGTCACCAGCGACGAACATGACCCCTGCTCCCATCCGCTGGCCGGCCACGTCGACGTGTTCACCTCCCCGGTCGGCGGCTGGACCAACGGCGCCGAATACGAAGGCACCACGCTCTCCTCCGGGCCGGGCGCGCAGAAGGACCGCTTCGGCGAATCGGTCGCGGTCTCGGCGGATGGAGGATTCGTCCTCGCCGGGGCGCCCGGCCTGACGGTCGGCGGCCAGGCCGAAGCGGGCGCCGCCTACCTGTTCGACAGATCCTCAGGCGGCGGGACGGGAAGCTCGGCGCCGGCGATGATCACCGCTCCCGAAACCTTCGAAGGGGCGGCCTTCGGAACGACGGTGGCGCTCGCCGCCGACGCCTCCCGACTCGCGGTCGATCAGCCCGCGAGCGTGTACGACGCCGTCCACGGCCCCGAAGGGCACTTCAAGCCGGCGAGCGACCTCATCTACGACCGCCCCGCCGGCGGCTGGGTGAGCACCGACCGGCCCAGCGACGAACTGGTCGGCAGCGAGGAAGAAGACCTGAACGTCAGCGGTTACGGGTTGGGCCTCGAAGGCGAAACGGTGGTCAACGGCGGCAGCTATGACGAGGCGGCCGGCGGGACCACCGTCCTCGTCTACGGGCCGGGGCTCGGGATCGTGATCGAAGGACCGGCCAACGGCGCCGAATACACGCCCGGGCAGGTGTTGACGGCCTCCTACCGTTGCCTCGCCCCGGCCGGCGCGACGATCACGAAGTGCGAAGGCCCCGTCGCCTCGGGCCAGCGCATCGACACCGCGAGCGAAGGCGCCTACGCCTTCACGGTGAATGCCGAAGACAGCCTCGGCGCCACCGGTTCGCGGACCGTCCACTACCTGGTCGCCAGGGCCTCGTCGAATCGCCCGGCGGGCGGCGGCGAACCAGCGTCCAAGGAAGGCGTCCAGCAGACGAAGACCGCCGCCCAGATCGTCGCCGAAGAAGAAGCTCACGCGGCGACGCTGAAGAGGGAATTCAAAGAATTCCTCGCCTACGTCGAATACATGTTCACCCACCCGGCGCCGATCGCCTCGATCCTGAAGAACGGCGTCTATGCGAACCGCTCCCTGGTGCCGGAACCGGCCTGGATCGAAACCTCCGGCAAGGCTTTCTCCTGGGGCCTGCCGAAGGCGTCGGCCAACGCGATGAGCCTCGCGACCGCCTCGAAGCTGAAGGGGAAGAAGACGATCCTCGCCTTCTCGCGCAAGGTCCACGTCACCAAGGCGGGCAAGGCCCAGATCAAGATCCCGCTCACGGCGGCGGGACGAAAGCTGGCCGAACGAGGCATCGCCGAACACCATCCGCTGAAGGTCGAATGGACCGTGAGCGTCCGTTCGGCGAAGGTGGCGCCGATCACCCGGCACTTCACCGCCGTCTACAAGGCGGGCAAGCGGGCGCATCGCTGAGGCCGGCGGTCAGGAGGACGGGCCGGCGGTCAGGTCCCAGGTCCCCCTTCGTTCCGACCGAGGTCCGTCCCGGGCTTCGGCTGCTTCGGCGGCACGGTCCGCTTCAAGCCGGGATCGTGTCGAGCGCGCCGCCCGGCAACGCCAGCCGTCGGTGTTCGCCGGGGCTGATCCCGTAGGCGCGACGAAAGGCGCGCGCCAGGTAGGAGGGGTCGGTGAAGCCGTTGCGCCAGCCGATCTCGCCGACCGTCCGTTGGGCGAGCTCCGGGTCGGCGAGGTCGGCATGGCAGCGTTGGAGTCGGCGGGCGAGGACCCAGCGGCCGAAGCTCGGCCCGCGGGCGGAGAAGAGCTGATGCAGGTAGCGGGTCGAGATGCCGACCCGGGAGGCCACCAGGGCCGGCGACAGCTCCGGGTCGCCGAGCGAGCGCTCGACCTCGTCGATAGCGGCCTGGGTGAGGGCGGCGCGCGACCCGGTCGCGGCGACGGGGACGGCTCCGAGCGCCAAGGCGACCAGCGAGGCGAGTCGCTCGGCCAGCGGTCGCGCCGCCGCCGCGTCGACCCTGGCACGGCCGGTGAAGAACGGCCGCAGTGCCCCACCCGCGGCCGCGCCCAGCCCGGAGTCGCCACGGACCGCGCGTCCGGTCGCCGTCTCCGGCGAGGCCAGCAACGGCAGCAGCATCTCGTGGGGGAGGATCAGCGAGAGCTGCTCGAACTCGGTGCCGAACTCGAGCGAGAACGGACGCGCTCCGTCGACCACGGCGAAGTCGCCGGGGCCCAGATCGGCGACGCGCCCGTCCTGGGCGACGATCGAGCTGCCCCGCAACGGCATGTTGAGGAAGACGACGTCGCCGGCGTGGCGACGGACGTCGGCGACGGTGCGCTCGACCCTCTGCGCCTCCGAGGCGATCGCCGCCACCCCGAGTGGGCCGATCGACGAGGCGCCGACCGAGCCCGAGAAGCCCTCCTCCGCCGGCACGCGCGCGAGCGTCACCGGGACGAAGGCCTCCCAGACGACCTCGCGCCAGAAGGTGAACTGATCGCCGACGGGCAGGACGCTGGTGTTCCAGGCGCGTTGATGGACGTTCACGACCGCGGACACTCTACGCAGACGAAGCTCAGGCGCAAGAGGAATAAAAGGGGGAATTTGTATGCGAAAGTGCGTAGTGGTCCCCGAAATCGTGCACTGTTGTCCTGACGCGACGTGGTCACGGCCGGAAGTCGGCGCCTGCCGGCTCGAAGCACCCCCTTGGCGTCCCGACCGAACCCAAGGAAGCTGGCGGGACGGTCCGCTACCCGTCCGCGGCTGCTGATCGTGCGCGTTGATGCTGGGATCGTGCGCGCCGGTCCTAACCCCCGGGCCGACGACCGGGAGACAATCCCGCGCCGACGAACCGGACGTGCGGGCCGCTGGGGAGCGCGCCGAGAAAGGAACCTGATGAGTAGACGCAATCTGTGGAGGGGCACCGCGATCCTTGCCTGCGTGGTGGCATCGACGGCGGTCGTCGTCGCCTCGGCCGCGGCCAAGCCCAAGCCGCCGTTCGCCCCCCAAACCGGTTCTTACACCGGCACGCTGACCACCGAAGGCCAAAGTCAGGCGGAGTCGGCGCAGGTCGCCAAGAAGGGGAAGAAGTACTCCGTCGTCCTGACGATCTCCGCTTTCGCCGAATGCAGCACCCAGATCGGCCCGGACTCCGTCCCCTTGGTCGTCTCCAACCTGACGGTGCCGGTCAAGGGCAAGGCACTCGCCTTCTCGGGGACCGTCCCCCCGGCCGGCGGTTCGGGGCTCGGCGAAGTTCTCGTCAAGGTCGACGGTCGCTTCACCGGCCCGACGGCGTTCACGGCCACCGCCGGCATCGAAGTGCCCGCGGGAACCCTCCAGTGCACGGTAGCTCCGATCTCGATGAAGCTGAAGCGCTCCTGACGCGGCGGCTCTGCCGCCACGTTGACGATCCGCAACTCGACCGCGATCGCGTCGGGAGGGGCGCCCGCGCCGCCGCCGGGGCGTTCGACCGGTCTCAGCCGAGCGGATCGGCCGGGTCGCGGAGGAGGGCCAGGGTCGGCGCGTACATCCGGGCCTTGATCGTGGCGAGGGTGTCGCCGGCCTTGCCGACCTGGGCTTGGGCGACCTCGAGGGCCGTCGCGCGGACGAGCTCCTCGCTCACCGCGCGATCGACGATCCCGGCCGCCTCGGCATCGTTGCCGCCGTAGCGACGGCCGGTGAGCATCGCCTCGTGCGCCGTGCGCGGGGCCAGCCGAGCCTGGATCAGGGCGGACATCGGCGGCGTGAAGGGGATGTTGATGTCCACCTCGGGCAGGCACCAGTAGCCGCGATCGGCGCGCATCACGCGGAAGTCATGGGCGAGCGAGAGCATCGCCCCGGCGGCGAAGACGTGCCCCTGCATCGCCGCCACCGTGATCACCGGCAGCGAGAGGACGCGGGCGAAGAGCCGGTGGGCGGAGACGACGTAGTCCTGGAGCTGGTCGGGATTGTTCGAAAGCCAATCCAGGTCGAGGCCGGCGGAGTAGAACTTGCCGGTCGCCGCGGTGACCAGCGCCTTGGGCCCGTCGGCCTTCTCCACCTCGTCGAGAGCGGCGTCGACGGCGGCGATCCAGTCGGGGTGAAAGCGGTTCTCGTCGTCCCCGAGGTCGAGGAGGAAGACGTCGTCTTGGCGATCGAGCGTGGGCATCGGCTGGCTCCTGTCCGGGTCTGGGGCTGACGCGCATCGCGAGCGAGCCGATCATCGGCCTCCGGCTGCCGCTGTCGGCGGTCGTCGAACTATGTAGGAGAACATAACATCAAATGATGCAATCGTGCAGGCCCACGCGGCTCGCGCGAGGGCTTTCCGCGCGGCTCACGCGAGAGCGCTCCGGGCTACGGCGCGCAGCTCGTCGACCACCTCCGTCAGCGGCTCGATGCCGCGCTGCGCCCGGGCGAGGACGATGCCGCCCTCGATCGCGGCGATGAAAAGAGTCGCCAGCGGCCCCGCCTGCGCCGCCGCCAGCCCGGCCTCGGCGAAGGCGCCCGCCAGCGTCGCCCGCCATTCGGCGAAGGCCGCCGCGGCCGCCGCGCGGGCACCGGGAGAGCGCTCGCCCGCCAGCGCCGCCGCCACGATCGGGCAGCCGGCGCGAAAGTCGCTCTCCTCGAGCACCGCGCGCCAGAGCCCGACGAAGTCGTCCAGGGCGGCGAGCGGGTCCTCCTCGCGCAGCGCGGCGGCGATCCCGGCGCCCATCGCCTCGCCCGCCCAGCGCGTCGCCTCCTCGGCGAGCTGCTGCTTGCCGCCCGGGAAGTGGTGGTACACGGAGCCGCGCGGGGCGGCGGAGTGCTCGAGCACGTCGGCGAAGGCGGTGCCCTCGACCCCGCGCTCGCGGAAGAGCGTCGCGGCGCTCTGGATCATGCGCTCTCTTGCGTCGGACCGGCGGGGCATCGGACTATGCAGCCCGACATAGTAGTTGCCGGTCGGCGGGCGCCGCCGCCGCTCCCGGTCGCGCTCAGACGCGGTGCTCGTGCAGGGTCGCGAGCTCCTCGGCGTCCTCGCGGTGCTCGGCGACCACCTCCCCGGCGCGGGTCAGCCAGCCCTCGTGGCCGCGGGCGCGGAAGGCGACCAGGACGCCGCAGCCGGCCAGGAACCAGGCGCCGACGATCGCCGGCGACCAGTTGTACGGCGCTTCCGGGAAGGGGGTGAAGGAGCGCACCAGCGAGTAGACGAGGACGGCCGAGGTGCCGACCGGGAAGAGGAAGTGGAGGACCCAGTTGAAGTGCCGCCGCTGGTGGCGCCAGTAGTGGACGACGACGCCGAGGTTGGCCATCAGGTAGACGAAGATGACGGCGATCACGAGGACGAAGCCGAGCACCATGACGAAGGTCCGTTCGGGGCCGACGAGGGCGGCGACGCCGAGGCCGAGCGCCGCGGTCAGCGCGCACTGCAGGGCGATCGCCAGGGTCGGTGTGCGGTGGACGGGGTGGACGCGGGCGACGGGCCGGGGGAGGGCGCCGCTGCGCGCCATCCCGAACCACATCCGGCTGGCCACGTTCTGGCAGGCGAGGCTGGCGCCGATCACCGAGGTCAGCATCGCCACCAGCAGCAGGACCCAGGCGCCGCCCCAGATGCGGTGGCCGAGGACGAGGGCCGGCAGCTCTTCCGATTCGCCCATCGCGGCGAGGTCGGCGACGCCCCAGCCGATCACCTGGCCCCAGATCACGACCACCAGCACCAGCCCGATCATCGCGATCGAGAGCATCGTCGCGATCGGCACGTTGCGGCGCGGGTTCTCGGTCTCCTCGGCCAGCGGCACCGCCGCCTCCCAGCCGGTCAGGCCCTGGACGGTGAAGACGACGGCCAGCGCGAAGCCGGTCGCCGAGGCGACGTCGCCGGGGTTGAAGCCGGGGTCGAAGGCGCGCGCGGTGAAGCCGCCGGGGCCGGGATCGATCAGGCCGGAGAGGCCGAGGGCGAGGACGATCAGGAACTCGATGCTGCCGAGCACGACGATCGTCCGCACCGAGAGCTGGATGCCGAAGTGGCCGAGCGCCGTGATCGCCGGCAAGGCGAGGAGGACGAAGGCCCACCAGGGGAGGTCGACGCCGAAGTTGGCGGCGAGCTCGCGTTCGAGGATGACGCCGAAGAAGGCGAGCAGCGGCCCGGTGATGATCGGCGAGTAGAGCGTGTACATCCAGGCGGTGAGGAAGCCGGCGCGCGGGTGGACGGCGCGGCTGACGTAGGTGAAGTAGCCGCCCGCCGAGGGGAAGAGCCTGGCCAGCTGGACCAGGCAGGTGCCGAGGGCGAGGACGATGAGGAAGCCGAGGAAGTAGGCGAGCGGCGCGTGGGCGCCGGCGAAGCCGACCAGGGTGGGGGTGAAGAAGAAGGCGGCGATCGCGGGGGCGATCGCGGTCACGTTCTGCATCACCGCGCCGATCAGCCCGAGGCTGCCGCCGCGCAGCTCGGTGTCAGCCGTCCAGATCCCGGCGCGGGGTCGCTCGACGACCGGCGCCCGCCGCGGCTCCTGGAGCACTCGTCTGCTCACCAGGCAACGCTTATATCACGGGCCCCGAGCCATCCCAAACCGCGCCGCGCGGCGCTCGCGGCGTGCGCGGGAGTTTCGCCGGCCGTCCTAGAAGGCGCCGACGCGTTTGTAGTGCTCGCCGATCGCGAGGATGTGCTCGCGCATCCGCCGGGCGGCGAGGGCCGGGTCGCGGTCGGCGATCGCGGCGAGGATGCGGCGGTGCTCGGCGACGTCCCAGTCGCGGAACTCGCGGCCGTCGTAGAGCTCCGGCGCCCGCTCCAGCATCAGCGTCACGAAGGACTCCTCGACCCCGGCCAGCACCTCGTTGTGGGCGGCCTCGGCGACCGCCTGGTTGAACTGGGTGGCGGGCTCGAGCGCCTCCTCGGTGGAGGCCTCGCGGGCCGCTTCGAGGGCCTTGATCGTCTCCTCGATCCGCTGCAGGTCGGCCTCGGTGCGCCGTTCGGCGGCCAGGCGGGCGACCTCGACCTCGACCACCAGCCGGGCCTCCAGGAACTCCTGCGTGACCCCTTTCATCAGCGCCCGCTGCAGCGCGTCGGGGACGTCGTCGGCGGGCTTCAGCGAGACGACGAAGACGCCCTGGCCGTGGCGGATCTCGACCAGGCCGAGGAGGGCGAGGCCGTTGAGCGCCTCGCGCACGGTCGAGCGGCCGACGCCGAGGTCCCGGGTCAGCTCGCGTTCGGAGGGGACCCGGTCGCCCGGTCGCATCTCGGAGACCAGCTCGAGCAGCTGCTGGGCGACGGTCTCGGTCAGCTTCTGGCGCGGCGCCCGCCGCAGCGAGACGCCCTTGGCGTCGCCGGTGTCCGCAGCGGGGGTCATTACGATGCCCCAGCATAGCGGTGCGCTCTGGTCTCCAGGTCAGCGTCTTATCTGATGTCTCCGAAAGCGCTCAGCAGGTGAGCGGGTGCGGCCGTCGGTGGCCTGTATCGTTCGCCCCGGCTTGCCAGTCAACGAGGGACCATCGGAAGCGGATCTGGTGCTGACCAAGGCGCCGCGGCGCAAGCTCGCGGAGACGGTCGGCGAGCAGCTGGCGGAAGCGGTCAAGGACCTGCCCGCCGGGACCAGGGTGCCCTCCGAGCGCGAACTGATGAAAAGCCTCGGGGTCGGGCGCTCGACCGTGCGCGAGGCGCTCAACGGCCTCGCCCTCCTCGGCCTGGTCGAGATTCGCCACGGCCAAGGGGTCTTCGTCGCCGCCCGCCCGGCCGAGCAGGAGATCGAGATCTCCGAGCTGCAGAAGGCGCTGATGAAGGGCGTCACCCGCGACTTCATCGAGGCCCGGCTGGTGGTCGAGGTCGAGGTCGCCCGCCTGGCCGCCGAACGGCGCACCGAGGCCGACCTGCAGCGGATCGAGGAGACGATCGAGGCGCTGAAGGCGAAGGGCGACGCCTCCACCGAGGAGGCCCTCGAGCCCGCCACCCAGTTCAACCAGGTCGTCGCCGATGCCGCCCACAACGAGGTCCTCGCCGGGATGATCGGCTCCTTCGTCCAGCTGATGGTGGAGCGCGGCCCCGACCTCTACGAGCGCGAGGGCTTCCGCGAGTGGGACATCGCCGAGCACACCCGGATCTACGAGGCGATCGCCGCCGGCGACCCCGACCTGGCCGCCGAGCGGATGCGCGAACACATCCACGCCCTCGACGCCCACTACCGCGAGGTCGGCTCCGCGTAGACCAGGATCGCCCGGCGTGGTTCGTGACCTCGCCCAGCGCCCTCCCCCGTCCAGGCCACGAGGCCCGGGCCTAAGCCCCCCACCCCCTGCGTTCGCACTTATGACCGCATAGCGGTCATAAGTGCGAA
>Ga0335075_10014913_pt1 | contig 11650 bp, 15 predicted proteins | sample Lox_Sample_24_FD_206723 | JGI IMG/M metagenome (GOLD analysis project Ga0335075, IMG submission 206723) | Soil microbial communities from Loxahatchee National Wildlife Refuge, Florida, United States - Lox_Sample_2.4 | ecosystem: Environmental > Terrestrial > Soil > Wetlands | place: USA...
CAAAATGGCCGTCCTAGCCGGCGACTTTCTCCTCGGCCGCGCCTCTGTCGCCCTCGCTCGCCTTCGCGATCCCGAAGTCACCGAACTGCTCGCGACAGTCATTGCAAACCTCGTCGAAGGTGAGTTTATGCAGTTGAAAAACACCGCACTGGACGAGAAAGAGCCTCGCTGGTCGGAAGACACGATAGCATACTATCTGCAGAAGACCTACCTCAAGTCTGCGAGCCTGATAAGTAAGAGCTGTCGGGCAGCGGCGTTGCTGGGTAATAGTGTGCCAGAGATCGTCGAGGCCGCGTACTCATATGGGCGGAATCTGGGCCTGGCGTTTCAACTCGTGGATGACATGTTAGATTACACCATCAGTGGAGCGGAGCTAGGCAAGCCGGCTGGAGCGGATTTGGAACTTGGTTTGGCGACCGCGCCACTATTGTTCGCATGGAAGGAAAGGCCCGAGCTGGGCAAACTAGTTGGGAGAAAGTTTGCTGGCGAGGGCGATGTAGGAATGGTAGGCACATCCAATGCCGTTTCGTGATTTCAACTGACCATGTTTCTAGGCACGTGATATCGTTGGACAAACTGATGGATTGGAGCAGACTCGAGCCCTTGCACAAGAGTATGCCGACAAAGCAATCTCCGCGATTAGTGCTTTCCCAGCTGGTGAGGCAAAAGATGGACTAGAGGAGATGTGCATCAAGGTCATGAAACGTAGGAAATGACCGGCTTGCTCTAGATCAGGCTTGCGGCCTACGCTATCGAGGCTGCCGTCCAACAAGTGAGTGGACATTTGTAAATACCAATACTCCCACCACAATGTACAGAGATCTTTCGGTAGTCATTACATCGAGTTCCATTTGATCCATGGTAGAAATTCACGGGCGAGAAAGGTTGGCGAGCAGGGCTACGCTTTCATGGCTTCACTTTGCCAAGAACGTTATGTCATAGATCAAACTGGATCGACTTCCGACAGCCGAACTTCGATACTCTGGCAGGTAGATCATCAAATTCGCTTCGAATGCGTATGTACAACGCCTGACAGAATTTAGACGTGTAGCCCGTATTACACCAAGTGAAGAAAGTCGTCCGCAAGCATTTCCACTTACCGCAAAGCTCAGGCTCCACTACCCGCCCCCACCGGCGATCAAAGTCTATGCATAAGGTCATTGACGTCGAATGATTACTCAACCACATTTGTCAACCTAAGTAGTGATTGGGCGTCCGTCAGCATGGCATCGGGATGGCATACCTTCATGACTGGTACAGTATGTGTCCGTCTTGGGACTAGCGGAGACAAGTAGTGCAATACAACAGGCTGACTAGGGTCCGATTTTAGGTATTCTCGCCTGTAAAATTTGAGGGCAACCGTTTGGCAATTGTCTCTGTCCGGGGCAATGCTCTTAGTGAACAGAGAAAGGCGTTGATTGCGAAGGAATTCGGTTACAGCGAAACGGTCTTCCTCCACGACGCTCCGGGCCCTGGCCAGCCGAGAAGGTGTGACATATTCACAGAGCATGGCGAAGAACTCCCTTTTGCAGGACATCCTGTAAGTTTTCTGTTGACACTACGATGGCGTCTGCTGACTACTGCCAGATCATTGGCGCAGCTCACTTTGTAAGCTCCACTACCAAATGATTCCTCACTTTCAAGCCGCTGATCGGCAACAGATCTTCATGTTCATAGAACGCATGGAATATAAGCCTAGCGATCGCGATAGCCAACGCCAGTCGGCGGTGCTGATGACCAAAGCTGGACCGATTCCGATCTTCTTCAATCCATACCGTCAAGTGGCTGCTTGTTCCGTGCCTCACAATCTCCACATCCACGAGTCCCATGTCTCATTGAATGATATCCTGGCAGTACAGCCTCAGGTCAAGATGGTGCCTACAATTGAACGAGTCAAAAACAAATCCTTTCCAATTGTTTCCATTGTGAAAGGCATGACTTTCTGTCTCGTAGACTTGACAGATGCTCCGGAAGTTCTGACGGCTCTACGCGCCGGCGAGGCCCCTGCAATGATACTCGATGAAGAATGGAATTCTGGATTTTCTGGCGCCATCTACTACGAGAGACGGGGCGAGGACAACGCGAGTGAGCCGACCATTTACAACATGCACGTCAGGATGATCGCGCAGGGAGTAGAGGATCCAGGTACAGGCAGTGGCAACTGTGCTCTTGCATGCTATCTCGCCTTAGCGGCGGGCGAACGAAGTCAGAAGGAGCAGTTGAAGTCCGCCGAAAGGGAAGAGGATCTGGCAGCAAAGACGGAAAAGATCAAGCTTGATGACAAGAACGAGCATCATGTATTCGCCATCGAGCAGGGGCTTGAAGTGGGACGCAAATGCACAATTGCAATCGAGGTCGACATCAAGAAAGGCAAGGATGGCAAGCGAGCAGTCACAGGACTCGTCTTGAGTGGCCGATGTTCGTTCTTCACCCGTGGTGAGATTATGGGCGTCTACTAGGTTTCGGAAAGCTACAGGCGAGAGATACCGAGCGCTATGGACGGAAGGCGAGGTTCTGCTAGACGAGATTTAGACCAGAAGTCCGTCGTAGGATCCACCTTCATTACTACTAGCATTCGGACTGAGGAGGAGCCGAACATAGTCCCGCATCGTGAGGTTGATGGGTTAAGCTTGATACATTAGTCAGACATGTGATCTAACCCGTTGCAGAGTTTGGGCGCCTACGACGGAGGATAGGAGGAATGGAATAGTGCCATTGCAAAGAGAAATCTCCGATCGGCGATTTCTACGATTTGAGACCTTAAAGCCGTGAGACGTGCTCCATAGCCGGCCACCGAGTGCGTCATAGACCCGAGACATCTGTCGCACCGTGAGCCTCAATCGCAGATAAAGCTTGGCGTTTGTAACAAAAACTATCTTGTCGCACAAGCCATTGGGCCTCGCAACAAAAACCAGTCCCACCGTTCGCCGGCAAGCACGATACCAGCATGCCCTCTACAGAGCTTCTTTGGGCCCATCTTCCCACATTGCTGTAACTTGTAACCGATCACCAAACATAGGCGTCGTGAGGATCGCTCAGGAGGTTGCGAATGAGTGGCCGACGATGAGGCCCGAGTTGAGGTGTCCGGGCGCCGGGCGGCTGCAGGAACACCAATGTCCCCAACCAATCGCCACTGGTCCACTAGTTGATCTTCTTCCGGCGCCGAGGTTTCCCCACAACCGCTGGACTTAGATCCTGCGTCGATGTTCCGACAAACTTCGAGACTCCCAAAGCTTCATCATCTATATTCCTCCCTGGTGCTCACACACCATTCTACGCTATTTCGCGCACGCACCGTACACAGAAAACTCTCGCATATGTTACACCCTCGCGACTACGCGCTCTCGGACTCCCCTGATGATTTGGCGATCTCCTTGCTGAGACTGTTACACCTTGACCGTGAAACCCATTGTTGACAATTCCCGCACAATAAAATGAACAGGATCAAGCTTTGATCTGCTACTTGGCGCGGAGAGAACTGCCTTAAGAGTGCAGACATGCCATCTCATCGCCGAGAGCTCGACTGTCACTTTTTCCTTGTTCATACCACAGCGTTTTTAGCTGGACATTCCTTTGCCCATTTCCTTCAATACACTCCTTAAGATCGCGTTGAGCGCGACTCGACTTTTCATTCCTTCCACCAAACGTCAGCTGAGCAGGCCTAAGGCTTACACGTCTCTGTCTATTTTCTTTCCCCCCCGTCTCTGGGAAGTCCGGAACTGCCTGAAACTCTATTCCCTATCTGTACGCCCCTTAGCTCTGACACAATGATTTTCCACAAATCACCATATGTGTTGGCTCTCTGTGCCAGCATTCTCCATGCGAGTGCAGCAAGAAACAACGGCGGTTCAGGCCAAAGCAGTGTCTCGACGAGCCTCGACACGGCGGTGACAGTATCAACCTCTGTCTCAAGCGCTAGTATCGCGGCACTGTCTTCAGCTTCAGCCGGCACAAGCACGGAGAGTGCTGCCGCTGGAGTGACTAGTGACTCCACGAATGTGAATGCCGCCAACCAAGCCAGCAACAACGGCGGCAGTAATAACAACAACAACAATAACAATGGAGGCGCTAGCGCTAGTGTCAACGGTGGTGGGAGCCTTACACTCGATGCCAACGCTGTACAGACTGGAAGTCAGTCAAATGGTCTACAAGACGCAGAAGCTGGGCAATCTGCGTCAGCTACGTGAGTAAATTACTCTTGGCTGAAAGGCTCAATTGACTAATTGCACCAGTGATAACGCCAATTTCATTAATTTCTGTGCCGGCAAACAATTGACCAATGGCCTACAACTCGCCGGCGGTTCCTGCAACGGCATCGGTAAGTTCGCCGATGTCATTAACCTTGAATCTGGTTAACAATGAGTCCAGTAATGGGGGACATCCCTTCGAGTAGCAACATGATTTCGACCATCATCACCAACCCAGGGCCCGGCGATACTATTGCGGCCAATCAGGATTTCAACGTCAACGTCCAGATTGCCAACCTCGTCGCTGGTTCGTTCACTAACCCGGACTCGACCTACTATGCTGCCCCGCAGGCGCTGCAAGGAGGGAAGATCGTCGGCCATACTCACGTGACCATTCAATCATTGGGCAACAACATTGCGACCACCACCCCACCAGACGCAGGTACCTTTGCATTTTTCAAGGGCATCAACGACGCTGGTAATGGTAATGGAGGCCTCAGTGCAACAGTGACGGGAGGACTACCTCCTGGGGTCTACAGAGTGTGCACAATGACAAGTGCGAGTAACCATCAACCCGTCACCATGCCGGTAAGTCAATTAGGTTCCATGTGATCATTACTTCCTCCTGCTGACGACAGTATCGTAGCTGGCACAACGAGGTTCCCAAGACGACTGCACCAAGTTCACAGTGACGACCGGGGGTGCGAATAACAACAATGGCAATGCGAACGCCAACAGCAGCAGTGGCGACGCAAACGCCAATTCCGGAAGTACGACCTCCAACAGCAATTCCAACAGTAACACCAACACCGCCACGGCAGCCAGCGCAGCCAACAGCGCCAGCAGCACCACGAGCGCCGCCAGTACCGGAAACAGCAGCGCTAGCAGCAGCAATCAGAATGGAAGCGGAGGAGGCAGGGACCGAGGAAACGGTGGGAGGCGGTTCATCTCCCGGAAATTCATTGCGTGATGAGGTTGGGCAACACTTTAGGCATGAGTGAGAAAGGAGCCCTGTAAGTTATGTGGTGACGATGGCGGCCATTTCTTCCTCCTGTCAGTCAAAAGCGTTCTCATGTATCATCACCATTAAATAGACCTCCCCTTGTTATGACAAGTCTCTAGACAATGGAAGTTTCGCAAAAGTTTCGCTTTGGTTAGCTGCTACTTGCAGTATTCACTCCATCACGTATAAGTCACGATCAGATGTGAGATCAAGATAAACCTCCCCCCCCCCCACCGTACACATATATCTCTGTAAATGTTAAAGCGAATAAGGCGGCGCACTCTCCCTAATTCTATCACCCATCTCATTCACCATCTGCACCAAATGTGCCGGTAATGGCCCCGCCTTACAGATCTCGAGATTCTCCTCCAGCTGCCCTAATGAGCTGGCACCAATAATGATCGCATCTCCCAGCTTGCCGTCGAGGATCGAGTGGTGCAGGATTCAGCGCAGCGCGACCGCGTGGCCCGTCAGGCCTTCCTTTTGGGCTGCGGCGTGCACGGCGGTGGCGGCGCTGAAAATATCGGCTTTGAAGAACCAGTCTCGGTAGAGCTGCCCGCCTCGTATCTGTTAGGCATGGGCGTTAGCTTACATGGGGAGAGTTTGAGGGTGTGAGGGCTGGGCTAGCTGCCTTACAGATGGGTCCCAGCGACTTCCGGGCGTGGCTGTGTCGGGGTTGATTTTGCCGGAGAAGATGCCGGCGGCGGAGGGACTGGGGCATGTGTTGTTAGCCGTGAGCACCTAAGACATTTCTCTCTCTTTCTCTCTCTCTCTCTCTCTCTATGGACATAGAAAAGAAACGGCTCTCCTCTCAACGTACCTAAATGCGTAAAACCTCATCCCATGCTTCCTCAGTACGGGGAAAAGACCCTTCTCCGCTCCACTAGTGATGGCATTATAGTGGCCCTAGTAGACGGTCGGCACAACGTAGCCGTTCTTCCGGCAGATTTCCACACACTCCTCAACCTCGGCGGCGTTGAAATTGGATAAGCCGAATTCCTCGAACTTGCCTGCTCGGTATTGATTGTCGACAGCTTCCATTGTCTCGGCGAACGGCGTCGTGCGGTCAGGGGCGTGGAGGTACATTATGTGGACCTAAACCGAAAAATACGAAAGGGTCATATCAGTTTCGTTGCTTTGGGTAAAGGGAATTTAAGCGATATCTGCATCATTTCTCCTCACTTCTCTCTCTCTCTCTCTTTCTCTCTCTCTCTTTCTCTCTCTCTCTTTCTGTCTCTCTCTTTCTCTCTCTCTCTTTCTCTCTCTCTCTTTCTCTCTCTCTCTTTCTCTCTCTCTCTTTCTCTCTCTCTCTCTGTGTGTGTGTGTGGTGTGTGTCGCTTTCTCAAGGGTTCGGCAGAAACCCGGAAGTCGATTGTCCACACGAGATGCCAGAGTCACACACAGGCCAAAAGCGCTCACTCATCGCTTCGAACTCGTACCTTGTCGACTCGCAAGCCCTCCAGACTCAACCGCACGCTCTCTGCGACCTTCTCCCGTGTCCCGCTCCCCGGCCTGGGCAGGATCTTGGTGTCCATGAGAGCCCATTCCTTGAAGTCCGTCTGGCCCAGGAGCAGCTCGCTGGTGCCTGCTGCATGTGGTGGGTAGGCGCGCGCAGTATCTAGCTCGACATATCCAGCTTTGCGGAATAGGTTGATAAATGCTTGCGCATCGGCGGGGTTATGGTATTTGGCTAACGGGTCTGCGGTTGGAGTTCATTGTCAGGATTGGAGAGTTTGAAAAATGCGGGCAAGAGGAATCGTGTCTTGTAGAGCGGTTGTAGTCTGACGGTCGAGGGCTTTCTTTCTTACCGGACTTGTCGCGTACTGTGCTCATGCCGAGGACTATCTTGGGAGTGGAGGGGTTGGCCATGCCGGGGGACTTGTTCTTGCTAGATTATTGATGGCTAACTAAAGTGATTAAGGAATGGCCAACATGCAAGGGAATGCAGTAAATGAAAAAAAGGTGATGGTTTAACTTGTGATTTATGGATTTTGGGGAAAGGTGAGGAGCGGTCACTACCCAGCTTGGGGCATTGTCTAGGTGCGAGCGCACAATGATGCCCGAGCAGATCCGGAGGGGTCATAGCAAGCGGAGATTTAGAGAAGTCTCCACTTTAGGGAGGGCCTGAGAGTCTTGTGACAAGTGTTCTTAATCAGACGGTATAAAATGCCTGGCCGTACTGCTGGGCGAAGGAAAGCTCTAGGATGGGAAGCCTATTTTACTGCTTACGCTATCCATAGGGTACGCCGACCGGTAACGGTAAGTGCAAAGTCCGTAAGATATAACTGGCCAGGGTGGACTAAGAAGCGGGCCAAGGGCGAGCCAAGGGCAAAGTGGAATGGATTACCACAAATTACAACGAATCGTGTCAGAAAGCACCCTCCTTTCCACATTCCGCCAAGACTTCTCGCCGCCCTATGCTGTGTGACGTGAATCTGCGCCATACGTAACCAAGTTCCAGGGACTTGCATCAGATGAATGGTATGACACGTCCAGTAATCTCCATACTAGCCGGATAGTCATAGCAAGAGGGCTCTCAGGGCGACTAGTCGTGATATTATGGCAGATTGTCAGCAAAGGGGGGGGGCCTAACAGAGATTTTACACCGCTTTTCCCACTCCTCTTACCTCTCTTTCCTACCCATGACACCTCTGTGCTCAAGGCAAGCAATCAGGCGGTTGACAACCCTGTAAGTTTCACCCGGTCGGAATCTTTCCAATATATCGAGTACGACTGCAAGGCCTACCTCAGCGTCGATAAAACTGTCAGCTTACGCAAAGGTTCCGAACCATCTTGGATCTGGGCCACGGAGATGAAGCGCGTCTTCTTGTAGGCGAAAGGCCACAGAAAAACTGATGTTGTGGTCGCTGATACTGGAATAAACCAACAATCATCTCAATTGAGAGCACTACTTTTCACGCCGGCGAGCACATGCGTGAAAAGCATCGGATCTTTAAGCAGGGCACAGAGCCTACACCACGGAGATCGATTGGACAGCAAGCTGCAGGAATGGCTTATCAGGAGGGGAGGGATGAAGCCGCGACCATACTCCGCATACATCAAACTCTGGTCAGCCGTTGTTCGCATTCTTTCGATCGCGCGACTACCCCCGCAAGGCACAAGCTAATGATAACATACAATTTGAGATCTAAGGATTGGCGACTACTAATCAGTTCTGCCAGAGATACAGTATAACCACCAGACATGTCCACACCACATTTAGCACAGACCTTCCGTAACTGGAGCCTGGGACTGCCAAGCCTATTTCTCTGGGTAGACGTGCCTGGTGGTGATATGGGTACCGTTCTCTTTGACCATTTCGACCGTCCAATGCGGGCCATTGGGGTCAGGGGATGCTGGATCATTGTGCTTCCCACCCCTGCAAACGCAAAACCCCATCCGTCAGTTCTAAGGCAAAGCAGGATATTGTACTGGGGCGGTCCAAGATTGATATCCTCGCTCCTACTTACTTGACTATCGCTTCCGTCACGCCCCGTCGCTCCATATCTGCTTTGTTCTTCTGATAAAAGGCTTTGATAGCCGCTTCGGCTTTGGCACGCTTTTCGGGGCTGTTCCGGTATATCTCCTCGCGGAGCCATGTGATGGCTTTGAGGGGGAATCCGAGAATGGATGTGCGGAACATGGTCGATCTGAGAGGTGACCGGAACGTGTTGCTGCTTATGGGCTGGGAGTAAAGAGAGGAAAGGGAGATCTCTCGTTCTGTCGGGGATAGGGAAGATCCTTTAACGAGCTTTCTGATTCATAACGACGACACAATGCTGATGTAACAGTCGTACTTTAGGTTTGGTTAGGCACCAGCGTTTCGGGTAGCGTGTAGCCAAACGGACTAGGCGAAGCATTAAACGGCCTCCTACTTTGGAAATGCACATTCTTGCGGGTGGATTAAGTTGGGCCCCAGAGAATGACAGGGTGAAATGCGTTGAATGACCCGTAAATGGCAGTCCTCTGAGAGGCCTACGCGTAGTCAGACATAAGAGGCACTCTATTATTGATCCATAAGCGCTCGAGCTGTCTGTGTCAACCGGCGCCAGCGAGCCCGGGAACTTTACCGACTTTTTATGCCTCCCTAGCCTCAACCTTAGGTAACATTGGAGGTGGGGAAGCTCAAGATTTGTATTGTTCATGCACCTTGCTAGACATTGCAATTTCATAGCTAACGCCTAGAGAGTACGAAGAGCAGAGAGGCGAGATTTAAGCAAAATTGGAAAGAAAAAGCTGCCCCTTTAGGGGAATTCCGAGCGCCGGAACTGGAACAGTATTTCTCCGGGCTTCAAGGCCTTCAGTCGTGAAATACGAAGCAGGAAAGCAGTTTATCGTCCCCTATTTCACATCTAATACTCCGGGAATAGTCGCTTTATACGGAGACGCGGTCCAAAAGCTGCTTTCCGGACGCTAATCCTCACTGCCTTACGTAGTGAGGGCTGTCTCCGAAACGCCAATATGTACAGCAAGCTAATTGGATACAAGAACGGCGCTCATACGTATGCTCATTATTGGTAAGCGCGTACATACGGGCTATGTAAAGTACGGTGTCTACTCTGGGTGGATAATTAGCATCATCTCAACGCTATGGAGCCTGGGAGGCCATAAGCAAAGAAAACGAGTGCAATCCGCGGAGCACCATAACCATTTTTTCTTCAGTTAAGCTTCCAGGTAAGATATGTGGATATCGGCGCCCAAGCGTCCAGAAGTTTAGGCAAGGTTTAGTGATGCGATGCCTAGAACAATAATAGGCACCAGCTAGACGAAATTGTGCAAGAATCATCCTTGGCGGAAAGAAGTTTTGGGCCACGTCTCGGTTTGGGCTGCGAATTCTTCACACTCAGCAGAGTCCTGGATCCTGTATGATTTGATCAACTCCACTCATGAATCGCTCCCCAATGTGGCCAGGAATGGTGCGGACGCTCCGATCTTTTTGGTCTGGACTACTGGCATCACAACCGCCGATTGGAAGACCAAGCGACAGCGAGTTGCACAGCGGAGGATTTCTCCGCGTCCGTCTTGGAGACCTGTTTGATAACCAGCGATACAAGGTTCTGCGGAAGTTGGGTTATGGCCAATATTCAACCGTTTGGCTTGCTCGAGATGACAGGCAAGTCATGGATGGTCGAGATGGTTATACGGGCGACGAATACTGACTCTACCAGATTGCAGAAGCATGTTGCTCTCAAAATTCTCCGCAGTGACTGTTACGGAGGACCTCATGACATTTTTGAGCTCGAGATTCTTCAGCACATCAATGACGTCGCTCAACGGTCAACCCACGGTGGACAGCATCATATTTTACGACTCTCGAATCATTTTGAGCACATCAGCCGCGGAGAGAAGCACATCTGTATGGTCTTTGAAGTCCTTGGGCACCACTTGGGATTCCAAATTGCGCAATACAAGCAAGGCCGGCTGCCAGTGCGGTTTGTGAAAGAGATCATCCGACAGATGCTTTCGGCTCTTGACTTCCTCCACTCTGAATGCAATGTTATTCATACAGGTTCGTCTTACGTGGTCATCTAAACACTTATCAGCTCTGTTCCTTCTGTGTTAACATACGAGACTCGTGCCAGATCTACAACCCTCCAATATGCTACTAGAACTAGGGGATCCAGAAACAGTTGTCGTCAAGTATCTTGAAAGGACCACGCCACGTTCACAGGATGGAGAAGAAAATCCTGATGGCAGTCCATTGCGTGAGGTACTACCTACTTCACCTATCTCAGAGCAGGAAAAAGTACATGTTAAGTTAATCGACTTCGGAGTTGGTAAATGATTTGCCCTCCTCGCCAAGCTCCGAACTACGTGGCTAATATTACCCTGTGAATATAAAGCATCTTGGAGACACCGCCACCTTGGAGAAGTCATCCAGCCGCCACATCTTCGTGCCCCAGAAGTCACATTAGGAGCGCCATGGGACACTGCTGTTGATATATGGAGCTTGGGATGCCTTGTAAGACGGAACTTCCCTCATCACCAGGCTACCACTAACACCATCTGACAGACCATTGAACTAACCAAAGGTCATGTCGCCTTCCGAGGAGAGGCCGCCGAAAGTGGCGCCTGGTCCGAAGATGATGATCGCCTAGCGCAGATCATGGAAGTTTTCGGACCAATCCCGAAGAGTCTGCTCGACCGCGGCTCCAAAACATCTACATATTTCAATGGCGAGGGGAATCTGCTGCGTATACCGACCCTGAAGCCGACGACGCTTGAAGCACTCATAGACGGGAACCATGAAGTCACGAGACGGCCGGACGAGATGTCTAAGGATGAATTAATCGTGTTTGTGGACTTCTTGAACGGGATGTTGGCTCTAGATCCACTAGCGAGGAAATCGGCGAAGGAACTGCTCCAACATCCTTGGCTTCAGGCTGCACCATGAGGTGATGAATGTGGTTTAGCAGCTTTGGTAATCCTCCACGGTGGCCGCAATGGAATTCACCGCCGC
>Ga0335075_10014914_pt1 | contig 11649 bp, 13 predicted proteins | sample Lox_Sample_24_FD_206723 | JGI IMG/M metagenome (GOLD analysis project Ga0335075, IMG submission 206723) | Soil microbial communities from Loxahatchee National Wildlife Refuge, Florida, United States - Lox_Sample_2.4 | ecosystem: Environmental > Terrestrial > Soil > Wetlands | place: USA...
CAGCCGAGGTTGCCCATCACCATGCCGAAGCAGTGGTAGAACGGCACCGGGATGCACAGCCGGTCCTGCTCCGAGAAGCGGCAGTACTCGCCCACGAAGTAGCCGTTGTTGAGGATGTTGCGGTGGCTGAGCGTCGCTCCCTTGGGGAAGCCTGTGGTGCCGCTCGTGTACTGGATGTTGATCGGGTCCGTGGCACTCAGACCCGCGCCGACGCGCTCGATTTCGGCGGCCTCGACCCCGTCGCCCTCGGCCAGCAGGGCGGCCCACTCCTCGCCCCCGAGGAACACGACCCGCTCGAGCGTGTCGATCGAGCCGGCGACCTCGCCGACCATCGCCCGGTAGTCCGAGCTCTTGAACGACTCCGCCGCGATCAGCATCCGGCATCCCGACTGCCGCAGCGCGTACTCCAGCTCGGAGGTCCGGTAGGCGGGATTGATGTTGACGAGGATCACGCCGAGCTTGGCGGTCGCGTACTGCACGAGCGTCCATTCGTGCCGGTTCGGGCTCCAGATCCCGACCCGGTCGCCTGTCCGCACGCCGGCTCCCAGCAGCGCCCGGGCCACGCGCTCCACCGCCCCACCGAACTCCCTCCAGCTCATTCGCACGCCTTCGGCGCAGGACACGAGCGCGTCACGATCGGCCCATCGAGCGATGGCGCGGTCGAGGTTGGCGCCGATCGTCTCCTCAAGCAGCGGGACCGCTTCGGTTCCTGCCGCATACGCCTCAGTCATCGGATCTCCCCTCGATGTCCGCACGATTCTAAGGGTCCGTCTGGCAGTCGGTCCTAAGATGGTGTCCCTGATGCCGTCCACCATCTCCGCGGCGCCTGACTGCAGGTTGCTCGAGGAGGAGCCCGAACTCGCAGAGACCATCCCCGACGCCAGACGTCCCCTGGCGGTCGAGCGCTGCACGGCAAGCACCGTCCGTGTACCCCGCGGCCGCTGGGCGGTCCCGGGCTCGATGCACCTCTATGACGGCATCGGCCTGCTGTTGCTCGAGGGCCTGCTCCTGCGCCGGGTGGGCGTCGACGGTCGCTTCGGCGCCGAGATCCTCGGCGAGGGCGATCTGATGCGCCCGCGTTACGACGTGCCGCCGACCTCGACCCTGCCAGTGACCGCCGGCTGGCGCGTGCTGGCGCCGGCTCGCCTCGCGGTGCTCGACCTGGAGGCGGCGCGGCGGTTCGCCGAGTTCCCGGAGTTGACCGGGGCGTTCGTCGACCGCGCGATCAACCGGACCCGCAACCTGCAGATTCTGATGGCGATCGTCCATCACGCTCGTGTCAACGTGCGGGTGCACATGCTGTTGTGGCATCTGGCCGACCGTTGGGGACGGGTTCGCAGCGAGGGCGTCGTGCTGCCCCTCTCGATCACCCACTCGGTGCTCGCCGACATGGTCGCGGCGCGGCGACCCACGGTGACGAGCGCGCTCTCGGAGCTGGCGCGGATGGACCTCGTACGTCCCGTCGAGGGGGGCTGGCTGCTGCGCGGCGAGCGCCCCGGCGAGCTCGAGGAGATCTCCATCCCGGATGCCACCGGCGGCGCTGCCGCCGCCTGACGGAGCACACCGCGGCCACTCGTCCCGCAGTGATCCGGATTTCGGACGAGTACGTATGACCAGATGAGGCCCGCGCCCCCGACCGGCCGCCCCCGGTGAGCGGGTCACCACAATGAAACCGATGCTCCCGTTCCGCCAGCAGCGCGATGACCTGCAGGGCCTCGCCGACGAGGATCTGATGGGACGCGTGCAGGAGGGCGATGCCCGCGCGTTCGAGGTGATCTTCGACCGCCACAGCGACGTCGCGTTCTCGCTCGCCTACCGCATGTGCGGCCGGCGCACGATCGCCGAGGACGTGGTGCAGGACGCGTTTCTCTCGCTCTGGCGCTCGGGCGCGCGCTACGACCGCACCCGCGGCAGCGTGCGCTCCTGGGTGCTCGGCGTCGTGCACAACCGGGCGATCGACTTCTTCAGGCGTGAGTCGGTCCACACCGGCAAGGATGTGTCCGACGAGGAGGCCGTGCAGCGGTTGGCCTCCGGCGAGTCGACCGAGCGGGAGGTCCAGAGGCGCGACGATGCCGCGCAGGTCAGAGCCGCGCTCTCCGAACTCCCGGTCGAACAGCGCCAGGTGATCCAGCTCGCCTACTACGGCGGCTTCAGCCACACCGAGATCTCGTCGATGCTCGACCTGCCGGCCGGCACCGTCAAAGGCCGGATGCGCCTCGGCCTCACCAAGTTGCGTGTGTCACTCTCCGACCCCAAGGAGGTGGTCGAACGATGAGCCAGGACGAGCTCACCCACGGACAGGACCCCGGCTCCTGCAGCGCCGACGTCGCGGCCTACGCGCTCGGGGCGCTCGAGCCCGCCGAGGCCGAGGCGTTCCGCCGCCATCTGCAGACCTGCGCGGTCTGTCCCGAGGAGCTGCGGGCATTCCAGCAGGTTGCCGACGATCTCGCGATCGCCGTCCCTCGCGTCGAGGCCCCGCCTGAGCTCAAGCGGCGCGTGATGAGCGCGATCGAGCAGGAGCCGGACGTCGCGCCCGACGGGTCCGGCGAGCGGTCGACGGGAGCACAGAAGCGACGCGCGCGCCGGCGCGACGCCAGCTTGCGGGCGAGCACGTGGCTGCGCGGCCCCACGTGGGTGCTCGGCGCCGGGATGGCATTCGCGCTCGCCGCCGTGATCGTCGTCATCGTTGCCTTCCCCGGCCGGCAGAACGGCCGCACGGTGCAGGCCGACACGACCGTCGGCGGCACTGCGGCGCTGCAGATCTCCGCCCACCGCACCCAGCTGGTGGTCCGCCACATCTCCGCCCCGCCCCGCGGCAAGATCTACGAGGTCTGGGTGCAATACGGCAAGCACGCTCCCCGCCCGAACGCGCTGTTCGGCGTCGATCGCAGCGGCGATGCGTCGGTTGACGTGGCGGGCTCGATGTACGGCGTCAGCCACGTGATGGTGACGGCGGAGCCTGCCCCCGGCGGCACACGCGCACCGACCGGGAACCCGGTCATCACCGCGTCGTTGTCCTGAGCGGTCGATCACCGAATTTCTGATCCGTCGCCCGCCGGACCGCGTATACATCCATGGACCAGCGTTCAGCTATCGATCGGAGTCACACCGATGGGTCTTGACAATCCCCTTCACATTGCAATCGTCCTCGTCGTCGTGCTGCTGGTCTTCGGTGCCAAGAAGCTGCCGGAGATGGGCCGGGGACTCGGCGAAGGGATGCGCGGCTTCAAGTCCGGCCTGACCGGCGAGCCACACGTCGAGGAGCCGAAGCCCCAGCAGCTCACCCCCGCGCCCGAGCGGCCGGCGGCCGCCGCGACGACGAGCGCCGAGGAGCGCACGCCTGAGCGGATCGCGTAAGCGCGACTCCGACCGCGACCAGGTCGGGGTCCTCAGGCCTGGGAGCAGATCATCGTGAGGATCGCCGTTATCGGGGCAGGCGTCTCCGGTCTCACCGTCGCGCACCTCGTCGACCCGTTGCACGAGGTCACGGTGTTCGATGCCGCCGGGTACGCCGGCGGCCACACGAACACGGTCCGCGTCGACACGCCGCACGAGACACACCACGTCGACACGGGGTTCATCGTCTTCAACGACCGCAACTACCCGCGCTTCGAGCGGCTGCTCGGGCGGCTCGGTGTCGCCTCCCAGCCCTCGACGATGAGCTTCAGCGTCTCCGACGGGCGCGGGGACTTCGAGTACAACGGCGCCTCCCCGAACGGCCTGTACGCCAAGCGCGCGCACCTGGTCACGCCGTGGTTTCAGCGGATGATCGCGGACCTCGTGCGCTTCAACCGGGCCGCACGTTCGCTGGTGAGCGATGCGCCCCAGGACGCAGCCCAGATCTCACTCGGGCACTGGCTCGAGCGCCAGCGCTTCTCGCGTCCGTTCATCGAGCGGCTGATCGTGCCCCAGGCGGCCGCTGTGTGGTCGGCCGACCCGGCGCAGATGTGGACGTTCCCGGCGCGCTTCCTGGCGGAGTTCTTCGACAACCACGGGATGCTCGGGCTCGGCGACCGGCCGCGGTGGCGGACGGTGAGCGGTGGCTCGGCGCGCTACGTGGAGGCGCTCACCGGGCGGCTGCGGGGCCGGATCCGGCTGCGGACAGCGGTGCAACACGTCGCCCGCGCCGACGACCACGTGCTCGTCACGCCGCAGGGCGGCGAACCGGAGCGGTTCGATGAGGTCGTCCTCGCGACGCACTCCGACCAGGCGCTCGGCATGCTCGTCGATGCCTCAGACATCGAGCGCGAGCTGCTCGGGTCCGTCCCGTACCAGGACAACGAGGCGGTGCTGCACTCCGACGCCGGGTTGCTCCCGCGACGTCGACGGGCGTGGGCGAGCTGGAACTACCACCTGCTCGACGATCCCGGCACGCGCGCGACGGTGACCTACCACATGAACCGGCTGCAGTCGCTGCGCGCCGAGCAGGAGTTGTGCGTGACGCTCAACCGCACCGAGGCGATCGACCCGTCGCGGATCATCCGCCGGATCGCATATGCGCACCCGGTGTACACGCCCGCGGGCATCGCCGCGCAGGCTCGGGTGGCGGAGATCAGCGGCCGCAACCGGACCCACTTCTGCGGCGCGTACTGGGGCTGGGGGTTCCATGAGGACGGCGTCGTCTCGGCCGAGCGCGTCGCTGCCCGCCTGGGAGCGACGCTGTGAGCTCGCCCGAGACCGTGAGTTGCCTGTACCACGGGACCATCCGTCACCGCAGGCGCGCGCCGGAGAACGAGTTCCGCCACCGGATCACGCTTGCCTACCTCGACCTTGACGAGCTGCCGCGGCTGCTCGGCGGGCGACTCGTCCGTCCGCGGCCGGGTCTCCTGCGCTTTCGCCGGCGCGACTATCTGGGTGAGGTGGCGACCCCGCTGCGCGAAGCCGTCCGCGACCGGGTGCTGACGCTCTCCGGCGAGCGTCCCGAGGGTCAGATCCGGGTACTCACCCAGCTGCGCTCGTGCGGAATCTGCTTCAACCCGGTGAGCTTCTACTACTGCTTCGCCCCGGACGACGGGCGGCTGCAGCACGTGCTCGCGGAGGTGACGAACACGCCGTGGGGAGAGCGCCGTGCCTACGTGCTCACTGACCGCGCTGCCGGCTCTCGGGTGCTGAGCGGAACCTTCGACAAGCAGCTGCACGTCTCGCCGTTCTTCGGGATGGACCACCGCTACCACGCCCGCGCCTGCACCCCCGGGGCGACGCTCTCGGTTCATATCGAGAACGAGCACCTCGGCACCACCGCGTTCGAGGCGACCCTGAGCCTGCGACGTCGAGAGCTCACTCCGGCGTCCGCCACTCGGCTCGCGGTGACCCACCCGGCCGCAAGCCTGCAGGTGCTCGCGCTCATCTATGGGCACGCCGCCGCGCTCCGGCTCAAGGGCGCGCGTATCCACCCCCACCCCGCCGCCGCACGATGAGACGCCGCGAGTCACTCGCCTGGCGGGCGGCGGCGATTGCGCTGCTGCGACGGATCCGCGTCGGATCCCTGCTGGTCGTCGATGAGCTGGACGGCCGGCGGCTCGCGTTCGGGGAGGGCGCGCCGACGGCGACGATCGAGTTGCGCGACCCGGGCTTCTGGCGAGCGGTGCTGCGCGGCAGCCGCGGGCTCGCCGAGTCCTACGCGGCCGGCCTGTGGGACAGCCCGGACCTCGTGGCGGTGATCCGCCTGGCGGCGCGCAACGCGGTGGTGATCGACCAGGTGCGCCGGTACACCGCGCCGTTCTGGACTCCTCACCAGCGGCTGCGGGCGATCCTTGAGCCCAACAGCCGCCGGCGCAACCGGCGGGACATCGCGGCCCACTACGACCTCGGCAATGAGCTCTTCAGCCGCATGCTCGACCCGACGATGTCCTATTCGTGCGCGCTGTTCGAGCGGGACGGGATGAGCCTGGAGCAGGCATCGATCGCCAAGCTCGAGCGAGTCTGCGAGCAACTTGACCTGCGGCCGGAGGATCAGGTGATCGAGATCGGGACCGGCTGGGGCGGGTTCGCGGTGCATGCCGCCGCCACCCGGGGCTGCCGCGTGACGACGACGACGATCTCGGCCGACCAGCACAGCTACGCGGTCGCCCGCGTCCGTGAGGCGGGGCTGGAGGATCTCGTCACCGTGCTGCGCAGCGACTACCGCGATCTGCGCGGTCGCTACGACAAGCTGGTGTCGATCGAGATGATCGAGGCCGTCGGCTGGCAACAGATCGGGACCTTCTTTGCGCGCTGCTCGCGCCTGCTGCATCCCCACGGCGCGATGCTGCTCCAGGCGATCACGATCGACGACCGGGCCTATGAGGTCGAGAAGGCCTCGCGGTCGTTCATCAAGGATTACATCTTCCCGGGTGGCTGCCTGCCCTCGCTCGAGGTCATCCAGCGCAATGTCGCGCGCCGCACCGACCTGCAGACCGTCGACCTGCACGACCTCACCGCGAGCTACGTAACGACGCTCCGACGCTGGCGCGAGCGTTTCCAGGAACACACGCCCGAGCTTCAGGCGCTCGGATACGACGAGCCGTTCCGGCGGTTGTGGACCCTGTACCTCGCCTACTGCGAGGCCGGCTTCGCCGAGCGGCGGATCTGCGACGTGCAGCTGCTGCTCGCCAAGCCGCGGTGGGTCGCACCGCAGGCCAAGGGCGCCGGCGCGCTCTCCGCGGCGCGGGCCGCGGCCACGGGGTAGCCGGCCTCCTCTCCACGAGCTGGCCGGCCCACTCTCCACCACACGACGAGCGGCCGAGCCCGAGGGCCCGGCCGCGCACCGCTTCCCGACGGAGTCCGTTACGAGAGGAAGCCGAGCTCCTTGAGCGCCTTCGCCGCGTCAGTCGCGGGAATCGCCTTGGGCCCGAACGCCGGCAGCACGGCCGTGCCGTTGGGCTTGATCGCGTCGAAGAACGAGAAGTGCGTCGCCTCGTTGGCGGCAACGCCGGCGGCGACGACCTTCAGATCCTCGGAGTTGAACTCCTTGACCGCCCCCATGTAGGTGGCGACGAACGCCTCCTCAAGGACGCACGCGGTGTCGACGAGCGCCTTCTTGCTCGCGACGTACTTGCCGGGCACGGTGAGCGTGAATCCAGTGGGAACGCTCTTGCCGAGCGCCTTCTTCCACGCCTGCTGGTGGGCCTTCTCGTCCTGGTAGGCCGCCTCGAAGTAGTTGCGGTTGCCCGGATCGAGCTTCAACTTGGAGAAATACGTCTTGAGGATCGCCCCATAGATCGTCACGGCGAGCGTCTCGGCGATGTAGCCGGTCTGCAGGACCGTGATGTCGCTCTTGGTCGTCTTGGCGAACGCAACTCCGTCCATGGTCGCGAGGACGCCGCCGGCGCCGACCAGCACCACGCTGCCCTTGGCCGCGTTGCGGATGAACTGGCCCCTGCTGACTCCGGTCACTTCGGTCATCGATGCTCCTTTGAGCGGGGAAGGGAAGCGGAGCCCGGACTCCACGCGGGTGATACGGAGTCCGATCCGATTTGGATCACCGCCAGCCCACCGGTTTTTCATCGCGTCAGACTTCTGACATCCCAGTGACCCGAGCCCCCCTTCAATCCGCTCACTTGGCAGAGCGTCCGAGACCGGACGCGGTCCCGACACAGAAGGAGTCCGACCACGATGCCATTCGATCTCGAGCGGGTCGACGTTGACGGCGCCATCCGCGAGCAGGCAGACGCAGTCTCGGGTGACACGCGCCTGAGCTTTCTGAGGAAGGGTGCTCTCGCCGGGGGTGCCGCGCTGAGCGGCGGTGCGATCTTGAGCGCACTGGTTCCTGGCACCGCGCTCGCGGCGTCGAAGGATCGCCAGCGTCCGCCGGCGTCCTTCGGGTCAGGCGACATCGGCGTCCTCAACTACGCGCTCACCCTCGAGTTCCTCGAGGCGACGTTCTATGCCGAGGCCGTCAAGAACAAGGTCTACGGCAGCGACGCCATGCTCGAGCGGTTCACCAAGGAGACGGCGAGCGACGAGGCAAAGCACGTCGCCTTCCTGACGAAGGCGCTCGGCTCGAAAGCCGTCAAGAAGCCGTCGTTCGACTTCGGCAAGGCGGTCACCGACAAGGACACGTTCGCGGCCACCTCGTACGTGCTGGAGAACACGGGTGTGCACGCGTACCACGGCCAGCTGACGAACATCAAGGCGACCGCAAACCTCCTGTACGCCGCGGAGATCGCGACTGTCGAAGGGCGTCACGCGGGCGCCATCGGGCTCTACCTCGGCAAGGCGGTCGCGCCGAAGAGCGGCTTTGACAGCCCGCTCGGCGCCGGCCAGGTGCTCGCCGCTGTCAAGGCGACCCACTTCATCAAGTCCTAAGGACGGGATCGGGCGAGCTGTCAAAGCCGTCCAGGTAGGGCAACGCGGCCGGGCGGGGAGCGATCCCCGCCCGTTCGCGTTCTCACGACTCCCGCTCGCCGTCGATCACGCGCTGGGCGATGGCGAACGCCGCGTTGGCCGCGGGGACGCCGGCGTAGATCGCCGTGTGGAGCAGAACCTCGCCGATCTCCTCGGGCGTGAGGCCGTTACGCAGCGCGCCGCGCACGTGCATCTCGATCTCGTTCTCGCGACCGAGGGCGGTGAGCGCGGCGAGGGTGACCATCGAGCGCGCGCGGCGGTCAAGGCCGTCGCGCTGCCAGACGTCGCCCCACGCGGTGCGGGTGATGAAGTCCTGGAACGGCTCGGTGAACGCGGTCGTCCGGGCCACCGCGCGGTCGACATGCTCGTCTCCGAGCACGGCCCGGCGAACCTCCATCCCCCGATCGTGGCGCTCGACGTCATCCATCGCGGTCCTCCAGATGGTCGCTGATCAACCGGTTGACCTCCTCGGCCCGCTCGACGCTGGCCAGGTGCGAGCCGGGGTCGAGCAGCGCAAACCGCGCATCGGGGATCGCGGCGGCGATCCGCTCGCCCTGGGCAGGGGGAATCGCACGGTCCTGGGCGCCCGCGATCACGAGCGTCGGGGCGCGCACCGACCCCAGTCCGCCGGCGACGTCGTGGGCGGCGACCGCCTCGCAGCACGCGGCGTATCCCGCCGCGGGCGTCTCGACGATCATCTGCCGGTGGGTGGCCACCACGTCGGGGTGGGAGGCCGCGTACGGCTCCGTGAACCAGTTGGCGACCACCGCGGAGGCGATCGGCTCGGTGGCGCCCGCCTCGGACACGGCGCGCGCCCGCTCCCGGAAGGCGTCCGGGTTGAGCGTGTCCGGCGCGCTGCAGATGACGATAAGGCGCCCGATCCGCTCGGGGGCGTGGATGGCCAGCCACTGCCCGACCATCCCGCCGATCGAGACCCCGGCGTAGTCGGCGCGCAGGATCCCGAGCCGATCCATCAGCGCGATCACGTCGCTGCCGAGCTGCGCGATCGTGTACGGACCGTCCGGGACCGGCGAGCCGCCATGGCCGCGGTGGTCAAAGCGGATGACCAGACGCCGCCCTGCCAGTGCCGGCAGCTGTGGCTCCCACATCGACAGCGAGGTCCCAAGCGAGCCTCCGAGCAGCAGCGCCGGGGCGTCCGCAGGCCCGTCGGTGACGTGTTGCAGCGCGACCGGGCTCATCGATTCCGCGCCTCGTGGGCAGCGATCGCGCGGTCGATCAGCGCGTCCGTCCCGGCCGGGGGCGGCTCACCGGCCGTCGCCGCCGCCGCGAGGTTGGCGGCCATGCGCGCCGAGTCGACGCGCAGGCCCGTGAGCAGCTCCCGGGTCCACGCGGCGGCCGAGCCGACCAACCCGACCAGCTCCGTGAGCGCCCCCCATTCCGCCTGCCAGCTCCCCGCGGCGCGCTGCTGCTCCTGCTCCATCGCGGAGAGCATCGTCGCCACGGCGCCCGGCACCCGGGTCACGCAGGCGAGCGTCGCCACCGAGGCGACGGGATTGTGCTTGTGCGCCATCGCGCTCGACCCCCCGGCACGACTCTCGGCCACCTCCGCGACCTCCGTCTGGGACAGGAGCGTGACGTCGCGGGCGATCTTGGCCAGCACGCCCGCACACACGCCGAGCACAGACGCGGTGAGTGCGGTGCGGACCCGGATCGTCGCCCACCCGATCACGGGCTCGACGAGGCCGAGCTCGGCGGCGACCCGTGCGGCGACGCCGGGCGGGCGACCCCCGACGGGCCCGCCCATCTGCACGGCGAGTTCGGCGTTTCGGACGTGGTGTAGATGGATCCGCGCCTGCGTGAGCCCGTCGAGCCAGCCCGCGGTGACGAGTCCGAACGTCGTCGGCAGCGCCTGCTGGAGCAGCGTACGGGCGATCATCGGAGTCGCGCGGTGGCTCGCGCTCAGCACCGACACGGCATCTGCGGCACCGTCGAGGTCGGCGAGCAGCGGGTCCAGCGCGCGACGGACCACCAGCATCATCGCGGTGTCGAGGATGTCCTGGCTCGTCGAGCCGGAGTGCACGTGCTCGGCGGCCGGCGGAGCCACTACGTCGCGCAGCGCGGCGACCAGGCCCACCACCGGGGTTGCGTTCTCGGCGAGCGAGCTGCGCAGCTGGGCGAAGTCGATACGGCCGGGGTCGCGGGCGGCGGCGATGATCGCGGCAGCTGCCTCCTGGGGAATCTCGCCGCTCTCGGCGAGCGCCTGCGCGAGCGCCGCCTCGACGTCACACATCGCCCGGACCCAGGCGCGGTCGGTGAGCTGCTCGCCGACCGCCCCGCGCGCGTAGATCGCCTCGAACACGGTCAGAGGGCGAAGAAGACGGTCTCGCCCGCTCCCTGCACGCGGATGTCGAACCGGTAGCCGCCCTCGCCATCCGGCTGCGCCATCAGCGTCTCGCGCCGGTCGGCGGGGACCCGGGAAAGCACCGGGTCGCTCACGTTGGCCTGCTGCTCGTCGGCGAAGTAGATCCGCGAGACGACCCGGTTCAGCATTCCGCGCGCCATCAGGGTCACCGCGAGGTGCGGAGCCTGCAGGCGCCCGCGCGGGTCGGCGACTCGCCCGGGCTTGACGGTGAGGATCTCGTAGCTGCCGTCGCCGTCCTCGGCTCCGCACCGGGCGAACCCGTGAAAGCCCGTCAGCTCGGAGCCGCCCCCGTATCCGTGCACGTCGGCGAAGCGACCGTCCGGATCGGCCTGCCAGGTCTCGAGCAGGTGGTCGGGGATCGGATCACCGAGGCCGTCGTAGATCGTCCCGCGGATGGTGAACGCGCCGGGCGTGCCGGGCTCGACCACGTGCGGGCCGGCGCTCCAGGGCAGCCCGATCGCGAAGTAGGGGCCGACCGTCTGCGACGGCGTGAGGGTGAAGTTCACCGCTCCTCCTCGAAGAACGTGGCGGCCGGACCGCGCAGGTAGATGTCCCACTCGAAGCACTGGGCCCAGTCGGGCTGGGTCTTGTGGATCGAGAACGTCGAGATCATCGCCTCTCTCGCCGTGGGGTCGCGGACCGAGTTGAAGATCGGGTCATAGGGGAAGAACGGATCGCCGGGAAAGTACATCTGGGTGACCAGCCGTTGGGCGAACGCCCGCCCCATCAGCGAGAAGTGGATGTGGGCAGGACGCCACGCGTTGTAGTGATTGCCCCACGGGTAGGGCCCCGGTTTGATCGTGGTGAACATGTACCGCCCCTCCGAGTCGGTCAGGCAGCGTCCGGCGCCGGAGAAGTTCGGATCGAGCGGGGCCGGATACCGGTCCCACTTGTGGCGGTAGCGGCCACACGCGTTCGCCTGCCACACCTCCACGAGGGTG
>Ga0335075_10014915_pt1 | contig 11649 bp, 8 predicted proteins | sample Lox_Sample_24_FD_206723 | JGI IMG/M metagenome (GOLD analysis project Ga0335075, IMG submission 206723) | Soil microbial communities from Loxahatchee National Wildlife Refuge, Florida, United States - Lox_Sample_2.4 | ecosystem: Environmental > Terrestrial > Soil > Wetlands | place: USA: Florida...
TAACCCTCCGAAGTCGCCGCAAAACCGTTCGGAATCTGCCCGGATGCCGGGTATTCTCCTTCGAGTGCCTGAGGTACTTGTGCGCGCCCGAGGTCTGACGAAGAGTTTTGGCAGCTTCACGGCCGTAGACGGAATTGATTTCGATCTATTTCGGGGCGAGGCCTTCGGCTTCCTCGGGCCGAACGGCGCCGGGAAATCCTCAACGATGCGCATGCTCGGCTGTGTCTCCCCGCCTACACACGGTGAGCTTACCATTCTCGGTGGTGATCCAATCCGGGACGGCGCCGCCATCCGCGCCCGGCTTGGCGTGGTGCCGCAAGAGGACACCCTCGACGCCGAGCTGTCGGTGCGGGAGAACCTGCTCGTCTACGGCCGTTACTTCGGACTGCCGCGCAAGCTCATCGATGAGCGCACCAACCAGCTGCTCGACTTCGTGCAGCTCACCGAACGCGCCGACGACCAGGTGGAGCCGCTGTCGGGCGGCATGAAGCGCCGCCTCACGATCGCCCGCAGCCTCATCAACGACCCGGACATCCTCATCCTCGACGAGCCCACGACCGGGCTTGACCCGCAGGCCCGCCACGTCGTGTGGGACCGGCTCTTCAGCCTCAAGCAGCGCGGCGTCACCCTCATCCTCACCACGCACTACATGGACGAGGCCGAGCAGCTCTGTGACCGCCTGGTCGTCATGGACCACGGCCGGATCGCCGCCGAGGGCACTCCCCGCGAGCTCATCGCCGGCTACTCCACCCCCGAGGTCCTCGAGCTGAGGTTCCCCCGGGAGGAGCGCGACGTCGCGCTGGAGAAGATCAAAGACCTTTCCCCGGAACGGACCGAGGCTACGGCCGACCGCTTGCTCATCTACGCCGACGATGGTGACGACTTCGCCAAGCGCGTGCGCCTCGCAGGCCTGACCCCGCTCACCGAGCTGGTGCGCAGGTCCACCCTCGAGGACGTCTTCCTGCACCTGACCGGCCGGACCCTGATCGACTGATGGTTGAGACCCTCGCTGCCCGCCCCCCATTCCCCCTGGGCCTGCCCAGCTCGTGGACCCTGTCCGTGCGCGCGTTCCGCTGCTGGCTCGTCATGTACCGGCGGACCTGGCGGTCGTCGGTCTGGTCGTCGGTCTTCGGCCCGCTGTTTTACCTGGGCGCGATGGGCTACGGCCTCGGCTCGCTGGTCGACAAGAACGGCACCGGGTCGCTCGGCGGCGTGCCGTATGTGGTGTTCGTCGCCCCGGCGATCCTCGTCGTGCAGTCGATGAACACGGCATTGAGCAACGCCATGTTCCCGGTCTACGGCGGGATCCACTGGAACAAGATCTACATCGCCGCCCGGGCCACGATGCTGCGTCCGGCCGATATCTACCGCGGCTCCCTGCTTTTCATCGTCTTGCGGATCACGATGAACTCGGCGTGCTTCATCATCGTGATGGCGGCGTTCGGGCTCATCAGGTCCCCGTGGGCGATCCTGCTGCTGCCCGCCTCGGTGCTGCTCGGGCTGGCGTTCGCGACCCCGGCCTCCGCGTGGGCGGTCACGCTGAACAACCAGACCCCGATGAACTACCCGATCCGCTTCGGTGCCGTGCCGCTGATGCTGTTCTCCGGCACGTTCTTCCCGATCAGCCGGCTCCCCGAGTGGATCCGCCCGCTGGCCTACGCCACGCCGCTCTGGCACGGCGTCGCGCTCTGCCGCTCGCTGAGCCTCGGCACGGTGAACGCCGGCTCCGTCGCCATCAACGTCGGCTACCTGCTGGCGATGACCGCCATCGGCCTGTGGATCGGCGCGCGCACCTACTCTAGGCGCCTGTATGTCTAGCGGGCAGAGGTCCAGCGTCCAGCCACGGGACCGTTCGGCATATTCATGGTCGGCTCTGCCGGGGGCCCGGGGCCTGCGGCTGATGGAGCGGCACGCGCGCTTCTACAAGCGGATGTGGCTGGTCATCGCGTCCGGCGCGGTCGAGCCGCTGTTCTACCTGCTGTCGGTCGGGGTGGGGATCGGCGGGCTGATCGGCACCGTGACCTACGCCGGGCATCCGGTGCCCTACCGGGAGTTCGTCGCACCCGGGCTGCTCGCGGTCTCCGCGCTGAACGGCGCGCTGAACGACTCCACCTTCAACGTCTACGGCAGGCTCAAGTTCGACAAGCTCTACGACGCGGTCCTGGCCACGCCGCTGAGCGCGCGGGACGTGGCCGCGAGCGAAATCGGCTGGGCGGTCACCCGCGGCCTGCTGTACTCGGTGCCGTTCCTGTGCGTGATGGCCGCGATGGGGCTGATCGCCTCCCCGTGGGCGGTGCTCGCGCTGCCGGCCGCGGCGCTGGTCAGCTTCGCGACCGCCGCCCTCGGAGTGGCGCTGACCACGTACATGACGACCTGGCAGGACTTCGAGTACGTGATGCTGGTCGCGGTGCCGCTGTTCCTGTTTTCCGGCACGTTCTACCCGCTGTCGGTGTACCCGCGCGTCATCGGCGACATCGTCGAGTGGACGCCGCTGTACCAAGGTGTCGTGATCCTGCGCGACCTGGTCCTCGGCTACCCGTCGCCGGACCTGCTGTGGCGGGCCGCGTACCTGGCGGTGCTGGGCGTGGCCGGACTTTCAGTCGCCGGTCAGCGAATTGCTAGGCTGCTCCTGGTTTAGCACGTTAGGCTGCGTGCGTGCTTGGGGAGCGCCGTCCACCGGCCGCACAGGGGGCCGCCGAGGATGTCGCGACCACGCCCCTGGCCGTTGCCGTTACGGTCCCGGACAGCGCGGTGCCGGGCGACACGGGGCCGGATTGCGCGGGGACAGATAGCACGGGGCCGGACAGCGTGTGGCGGGACCCGGTCGCCTGGGTCATCGCGCTCTGCGTGTTCGGCGCCTACTTCACGATCTCGCTGTTCCGGCTGATCCAGCTCGCGCCCACCTCGTGGGACCTCGGCATCTACACCGAGTACGTGAAGGATCTCGCCGACCTGCACGCGCCGATCGTGGACGTCCGCGGACCAGGCTTTAACCTGCTCGGTGACCACTTCCAGGTGGCCGTGGCGGTGCTCGCACCGTTCTTCCGGCTGTTCCCGACGCCGGCCACCCTGCTGTTCTTCCAGGCGCTGTTCGCGGCGGTGTCGGTCTTCCCGGTGGTGGCGGCGGGCCGGGCGCTGACCGACCGGGCGACGGCGCGGCTGGCCGGTTTCGGCTACGGGTTCTGCTGGGGCCTGCAGCAGATGATCAACTTCGACTTCCACGAGATCGCGCTCGCCGTTCCGCTGCTCGCGTTCTCGCTGTCCGCGCTGGTGCGCGGCCGGGTGCGGGCGGCAGCGGCGTGGGCGGTGCCGCTGGTGTTCGTGAAGGAGGACCAGGGATTCACGGTCGCCGCGATCGGCGCGTACCTGGTGATCGCCGCGGTGACTGGAGGCACTGGGTCTGGACGCACCGCTTCGGGGTGGCGAGACGGGACCGCGCTGCGCTGCGGCGCGTTCCTCGTCGTCTGGGGCCTGTTCTGGTCGGTGTTCGCGATCGCCGTGATCATCCCGCACTTCAACCCGGAACACGTCTACTACTACTGGAAGGACGGCGGCGTCGTCGGCGACGGCAAGCCGCTGTCGGTGATGGCGCTACTCGCCCAGACATGGGCGGGCTGGCCGGTCAAGCTCGGAACGATCGTGATGCTGCTGCTGCCGGTCGCGTTCACCGCGCTCGGCTCGCCGGTCTCGCTGATCGCGGTGCCGGGCCTGGCGCTGCGCTTCCTGTCGACCAACAGCGCGTACTGGGGCACCGAGTGGCACTACAACGCGACGGTCATGCCCATCTTGTTCGTCGCCGCGATCGACGCGATCGCCCGCTGGCGCACCCGCGAGCCCGGCTTCATCGCCGCCCATCCGGTGTTCGGCCCGGTGTTCGGCCCGGTGTTCCGCCCGCTCGCCGACGGCTGGCACGCGACGCGGGCCGGGCTGGCCCGGCACGGCGCCCCGATGATGGCGATCGTCGCCGTGGCGCTCGCCTTCCAGTTCCCGCTCAGCGGCCTGTGGCACGCCTCCACCTACCGGATCAACCCGCACGTCAACGCCGACAACGCCGCGATGGCGGTCGTCCCGGACGGCGCCACCGTGCAGACCACGCTCGACTTCCTGGCGCCCCTCGCGGCCCGGACGGACACCTTCTGGATCGGCAACGCGGGCAACCCGCTGACCCAGTACATCGTCTTCGACGGGCTGGCCAGTGGCTATACACCCGCCCCGACGAACGTGCCCGCCTTCATCAAGCAGCTGTACCCGCACGCGGGCTACGTCCAGATCTTCGACCGCGACGACGTCTACGTCTTCCGCCGCCGGTAGCCCGCGCCGTCTGGTCGCCCCGCCGTCTGCTCGCGCCGCCTGGTCGCCCCGCCGTCTGCTCGCGCCGCCTGCTCCGCGCTCCTCCGTCCGCCCTCCGTCCGCCCCCCGTCCGCCCTGGCCGGGTGCCGCACCCGCATCCGGACTAGGCTTGCCGGAATGGTGTCCACGTCCGCAGCCGTCGCGCCGGAAGAGTTCCCCGTCGCTGAACTTACCCGCGCGCTGCGCGGCGCCGGCCTCGCCGAGATCGACACCGGAACCAGGCGGCGGGCCGAGTACTCGTCTGACGCGTCGAATTACCGGGTCGTTCCCGCGGTCGTGGCGTTCCCGCGGCACACCGACGAGATCGTGGCCGCGCTCTCCGTCTGCCGCGAGCTCGGGGTCCCCGTCGTGGGCCGCGGCGCCGGGACGTCAATCGCCGGCAACGCCCTGTCGGCCGGCCTCGTGCTCGACACCTCCAGGCACCTGAACCGGGTGCTCCGCGTCGATCCGGAAGAACGGACGGCGGTGGTGGAACCCGGGACCGTTCTGGATGACATCACCGCGGCCGCCGCCCGCTACGGACTGCGGTTCGGGCCGGATCCGTCCACCCACTCGCGCGCCACCATCGGCGGTGCGATCGGGAACAACGCGTGCGGCTCGCGGGCGCTGCGCTACGGGCGGACCGCGGACAACGTGCTGGCGCTCGACGTCGTGACCGGGACGGGCACCCGGTTCAGCGCCCGCAGGCTCGGCAGCGATGCGGCCGCCGGCCGGGCTGAGGCGACCCTGCTCGCGGAGCTCCGCGCGCTGATCGGCGCGAACCTCGCCACCGTGCGGACCGAGTTCGGCCGGTTCACCCGGCAGGCGTCCGGCTACTCGCTCGACCACCTGCTGCCGGAGCACGGCATGAACGTCGCCCGGTTCCTGTCCGGCACCGAGGGCACCCTGGCGCTGACGCTCCGCGCGACTGTCGCCCTGGTCGCCGCGCCGAAGGCCACCGCGCTCGCCGTGCTTGGCTACCCGGACATGGCGGCCGCCGCCGAGGCGGTGCCCGCGCTGCTTCCGCATCTGCCGGTCGCGCTCGAGGGGTTCGACTCGCGGCTGGTCGACGTGGTGCGGACCCGGCGCGGCCCGGCCGCGGTGCCTGACCTGCCGCGCGGCGGTGGCTGGCTGTTCGTGGAGATGGCCGGCGAGCGTGCCGAGGAAGCAACCGACGCCGCCCGCAAGCTGGCCGCCGATTCGTCCTGCCTGGACAGCGCGGTGATCACCGGGCCGCGGGCGGCGGCGCTGTGGCGGATCCGCGAGGACGGCGTAGGGCTCGGCGGGCGCACGCCGGCCAACGCGCCGGCCTGGCCCGGTTGGGAGGACTCAGCCGTTCCCGTCCCATCGCTGCCGTCCTACCTGCGCGAGCTGACCGCGCTGATGGGCTCCCATGGGCTCGACGGACTGCTGTACGGGCACTTCGGCGACGGCTGCGTGCACGTCCGGATCGACTTCCCGCTGCGCTCGCGGCCCGGGGTGATGCGGGAGTTCCTGACCGACGCCGCCAAGCTCGCGGCCGGCTACGGCGGGTCGATGTCTGGCGAGCACGGCGACGGGCGGGCGCGCGGTGAGCTGCTGTCCGCGATGTACTCGCCCGCCGCGATCGGGCTGTTCGGATCGGTCAAGCGGCTCTTTGACCCGGCCGGCCTGCTCAACCCCGGGGTGATCGTCACCCCGGCGCCGGTGGATGCGGACCTGCGGGTGCCGCTCGCCCGGCCGGTCACCCGGTCGCTCGGCTTCGCCTACCCGCATGACGGCGGCGACTTCTCGATGGCCGTGCACCGGTGCACCGGCGTGGGCAAGTGCCGGGCCGACAACACCGCGTCGGCCGGGGTGATGTGCCCGTCGTACCTGGCCACCCGCGATGAGAAGGACTCCACCCGGGGCCGTGCCCGGGTCCTTCAGGAGCTGGCGAACGGGTCGCTGGTGTCGTCCTGGCAGTCACCCGCGGTCCTCGAGGCACTCGACCTTTGCCTGTCCTGCAAGGGGTGCTCGTCGGATTGCCCGGCGGGGATCGACATGGCGACCTACAAGGCCGAGGCGCTGTTCCAGCACTACCGCGGGCGGATCCGGCCGCCTTCGCACTACTCGCTCGGCTGGCTGCCCCGCTGGGCAGCGCTGACCGGACGGCTGCCGTCCGGCGCCCGGCTGGCCAACGCGGCGCTGCGCTTCGCACCGCTGGCCGCCCTGGTGAAGCGGCTCGGCGGCATCGACGCCCGGCGCACGCTGCCGTCGTTCGCGGAGCAGACCTTCCGCGCGTGGTTCACCGGCCGTCGCCCGGACCAGGCGAGCACGGGGGCCGCGGCGAGCGCTACCGGCCGCGGCAAGCCCGCGCTGCTGTGGGTGGACACGTTCACCAACGCGTTCGCGCCCGCGGTCGGCAAGGCGGCGGTGGCGGTCCTCGAGGCCGCCGGTTACCAGGTGCGGATCACCGAACGGCCGGTGTGCTGCGGTCTCGCCTGGATCTCGACCGGGCAGCTCGACGGGGCGAAGCGGCAGCTTCGGCGGACCTTGCGCGCGCTCGCGCCCGCGCTTGAGGCGGGCATCCCCGTGGTGGGCCTTGAGCCGTCCTGCGCGGCGGCGCTGCGCCGCGACGCGGCGGAGCTGCTGGCGGACGACCCACGGGCCGCGACGCTCGGCTCGGCCGTCGTGACGCTCGCCGAACTGCTGACGGCCACCGAAGGCTGGACTCCGCCGGACCTGTCGGACGTGACCGGCGTCGCGCAGCCGCACTGCCACCAGCACGCCGTTCTGGGCTGGGACGCCGACGCGGCGCTGCTGCGCGACGCCGGCGCCTCGATCAAGGCGGTCGGCGGGTGCTGCGGCCTCGCGGGCAACTTCGGCGTCGAACGCGGTCACTACGAGGTATCCGTCGCGGTGGCCGAGACGGCGCTGCTCCCGGCGGTCCGCGCGGCGCGCGCGGCCGGCTCGGGCGACGGCGCGACCGTCCTCGCGGACGGCTTCTCCTGCCGCACACAGCTCGACCAGCTGGCCGGCGTCCCGGGCACTCACCTAGCGGAGCTGCTGGCCGCCCGCCTCCCGCGCCGCCGGTGACGCCACGCCTCGCGCGTCCGGCACCCGCTAGCCGAGCACCGCCGCGGCGGCCTGGCGCTTCATCAGGTCGTAGAGAATCGTCTCCTTGGCGGGCTCAGCGGGGGCGCCGGTGCCGAGGCCGACCCCGGCGGCGGCGAACACGTCGACACCGTTCGCGCTGAACAGCGTGTCCAGGATGACCGAGGACCCGCCCACACTCCCGCTCTGCACCAGCTCCAGGGTCGAGTACCCGCCAACGTCCGTTCCCGGCGTCGCCGTCAGCCGGAACGTGCCGCTCTCGCCGTCATCAGTAGCGGAGAACGACGACCCGCACCGCGCGGCGAGCGCGTTGAGCCCGGCGACGAATGCCGACGCCGACGCCGCCGACCCGAACTGGTACACCAGCTGGTCGTAGGCCTGATCGGCGCCTACGACGCTGTCAGCGGCCATCGCGGTCTCGCCGAACCCGGTGCCCCCTAGGTGGGTAACGAAGTTGGCGCAGGAGACCGTCGCCAGGTCGTACTGCGCCGCGCCCGTCTCTAGCGACCCGCCCGAGGTGACCGGACCCGATGACGACACCGCGAACCCGGCGGGGAAATCCGAGGTCGGCAGCAGCACAGACTCAAGCTCCGTGCCGGTCAGCTGCCCGGTCGCCGCCGCCAGCGGAGTCATCGAGGCGCTGGGCAGCGGCCTGGAGGACGCCGTCGGCGCGGTCGCGGCACCGGTCGCAGCGGCGGACTGTGTCGACGGGGTCTGATAGGGGACCCCCTTCGTCGCGCACCCGGTGACGGTGCCAAGCACCCCACCGGTCACCACCAGCACGGCGAGAGCCGGCCGCAGACCACGGCCAAGAACAAACGACGACACCGCGCCCACCAATCCCGAGTATTAGAAGTCCGCCGCCAGCACGACCCTGTGATGACCCTGCTTGACAACGTACCTTCCCGCAGAGGCCGGTTGCGGGTGGCGCCCGCCACTGGATCCGGAATAATCAACGCTGGAACACCGGCGTTCGCCGACAGCGGCGTCGGGCACAGGAAAGGAAACTCAACAATATGCCACAGCGAATCGCGATCGTGACGGGGGCCGCCCGGGGCATCGGCGCCGGTGTCGCCAAGCGCCTTGCCGCCGACGGAATGGCCGTCGCGGTACTCGACCTGAACGAAGCGGACGGCGCCACCACCGTCGCCGAGATCGAGAAGGCGGGCGGCAGGGCGATCGCGGTCGGGGCCGACGTCTCGAATGCCGAGCAGGTCCAGGCGGCGGTCGATAAGGTCGTGGCCGAGCTCGGCGAGCCGACCGTGCTTGTCAACAACGCCGGCGTGACCCGCGACAACCTGATCTTCAAGATGTCCGAAAACGACTGGGACACCGTGATGAACGTCCACCTGCGTGGCGCGTTCCTGATGACCAAGGCCACCCAGAAGTACATGGTGGCCGCCAAGTGGGGCCGGATCATCAACCTGAGCTCGCTGTCCGCCACCGGTAACCGAGGCCAGGTGAACTACTCCGCCGCCAAGGCCGGCCTGCAGGGCCTGACCAAGACCCTCGCGATCGAGCTCGGCAAGTTCGGCGTCACGGCGAACGCGGTCGCCCCCGGCTTCATCGTCACCGACATGACCGCCGCGACCGCCGCCCGCCTCGGCATGTCCTTCGAGGACTTCCAGGCCGCATCGGCCAAGATGATCCCGGTGCAGCGGGTCGGCCAGGTGGAGGACGTGGCCGCCGCCATCTCCTTCTTCGCCAGCGAGGAGGCCGGTTTCGTTTCCGGTCAGATCCTCTATCTGGCCGGCGGCCCCGTGTCGTAGAACACTGGCTGGTAGGCGGACGATCGCGGGAAGGCGGCACGGCGTTGAGTGACAGCAGCGACCAAGAGCAAGACCTGCGCGGGCGGGTTCGGGCCTTCTGCGCCGAGCATGACCCCGGCACCACTCCACGCGCCGAGTTCCTGTCCGCCCGGTTCGACGCGGGCCTCGCCGCCGTGCACTACCCGGTAGGGCACGGCGGCCTCGGCCTGCCCCGTTCGCTTCAGCCGGCCGCCGACGAGGAGTTCGCGCGCGCGGGCGCGCCGCGGCTCGACGAGCGGCGCAACGTGATCGGCCTGGGCATGGCCGCGCCGACGATCATCGCCTTCGGCACCGACGAGCAGAAACGGCGCTGGCTTAAGCCGCTCTGGCTGGCCGACGAGATCTGGTGCCAGCTGTTCAGCGAGCCGGGCGCCGGTAGCGACCTCGCCGCGCTCGCCACCCGGGCCGCCAGGGACGGCGACGACTGGGTCGTCAACGGCCAGAAGGTCTGGACGTCGCTCGCCCATCAGGCCCGCTGGGGCCTGCTGCTCGCCCGGACCGACCCCGACGTGCCTAAGCACGCCGGGCTCAGCTACTTCGTCATCGACATGCATCAGCCCGGCGTCGAGGTCCGCCCGCTGCGCCAGCTCACCGGCGAGGCCGAGTTCAACGAGGTGTTCTTCACCGACGCGCGCCTCCCGGACGCCAACCGCCTCGGCGAGATCGGCGAAGGCTGGAAGGTCGCCAACGCCACGCTGATGAACGAGCGAGTCTCGATCGGCAACTCCCGGGCGGTAGCCCGCGAGGAAAACATGATCGGCCCCGCCGCGAACGCCTGGCGGCAGCATCCCGAACGACGCACGCACGAGCTGCACCACCGCCTGCTGGCGCTGTGGGCGGAAGCCGAAGTCGCCCGGCTGGCGGGTGAGCGCCTCCGCCAGCAGCTCGCCGCCGGGGAACCAGGCCCGGAGGGCTCGGCGGGCAAGCTCACCTTCGCCCGCCTGAACCAGGAGATCTCCGGGTGGGAGGTTGAGTTCGGCGGCCCCGACGGGCTCGGCTACGACGACTGGACCATGCGCCGGTCGGGCTCGAGCGACTACGCCCGCGGCCCCGCGTACCGCTACCTGCGGTCCAAGGGCAACTCGATCGAGGGCGGCACCTCGGAGATCCTCCGCAACATCATCGCCGAGCGGGTCCTCCGCCTGCCCGCCGAGCCGCGGACGGACACCACCGTGCCCTGGAAGGACCTGCCCCGGTGATGCGTCTCTCTCCCCCCGTCCCCTTCCAGAAGGGCCGGTCCTGACCATGACAGCACAGACCAGAACCGTGGACCTGCTGTACTCGCAGACCGAGCGCGACCTCGCCGCCGCCCTCGGTGACCTCCTCGCCGACCAGGCGCCGCCCGTCGACGTGATCGCCAGGACCGAGCGTCCGGAGACCTACGACGCCAAGCTCTGGCGGACCGTGGCGGCGGAAATCGGCATCGCCGGGCTGCTGATCCCCGAGCCACTGGGCGGCGCGGGCGCGTCCTACCGGGAGCTCGCGGCCGCCGCGGAACGGTTCGGCGCCGCCGTCGCCCCGATCCCGTACCTCGGCAGCGCGGCGGTGGCGACCGCGGCCCTGCTGTCGGCGGCGCGGAGCAGCGCCGCGGAGACCAAGGATGACGGCCGCGGCCCGGTCTCGCCGGCCGCGGCGTTGCTCCGCCAGTTGGCGGACGGTTCGCTGACGGCCGCTCTGGCGACGGACGTGACCGCCCGGCCCGAGCCAAAGTTCCGCGCCACGGCCCGGGTGGCCGGCCAAGGTCCCACCGCGGGCACGGTCAAGCTACGCGGCCTGATCCCGGCGGTCGCCGACGCGCTCCCCGCCGATGTGCTGCTCGTTCCCGCCGAGGGCGTGCCGAACGCTCTCTACCTGGTCGAAGCAGGCGCCCCCGGCGTGCATCGCACCCCGCTGGTCGGCATCGACATGACGCGGCAGCTGTGCGACATCACCCTCGACGACGCTCCGGCCAGGCAGGTCGCGGTCGGCGCGGCGGCCGAAGCGGCCATCGGGGCCGGGCTGATGGCCGGCGCCGCCGTACTCGCGGCCGAGCAGCTCGGCCTCGCGCAGCACTGCCTCGATATCACCCTCGGCTACGTGCGAGAGCGCCGCCAGTTCGGCCGGCAGATCGGCTCCTTCCAGGCGCTCAAGCACCGTCTCGCCGACCTGTGGACGGCGGTCAGCCTGGCCCGCGCCGCCTCCCGGTACGCCGTCGCCTGCCTGGCCGCGGACGACCCGGACGCCCCGGTCGCGGTCGCGCTCGCCAAGTCCGCCTGCTGCGAGGCCGCGGTCAGGGCGGCCGAAGAGTGCGTTCAGATGCACGGCGGCATCGGCTTCACCTGGGAGCACCCGGCCCACCTGTACCTGAAGCGCGCCAAGGCGGCGTCGGTCGCCTTCGGCACCCCCGGCGCTCACCGCGCCTCCCTCGCAACCCTCGTCAACCTCCCCGCCCCCCAAT